>Ga0126307_10002284_pt1 | contig 12905 bp, 10 predicted proteins | sample Plot28_FD_89955 | JGI IMG/M metagenome (GOLD analysis project Ga0126307, IMG submission 89955) | Serpentine soil microbial communities from UC McLaughlin Reserve, CA, USA - Plot28 | ecosystem: Environmental > Terrestrial > Soil > Grasslands | place: USA: UC McLaughlin Reserve, Lake County...
GTCGCGCACCGACAGCGGGAAGAGATAGGTCTCCTGGCCGACATACGAGGTGCGGGCGCCCAGCACGTATTCGGGCAACTGGAAGAAATCGTTGCCGTCGAGCTTGATCGAGCCGCCGCTCGGCAAGGTGAGCCGCGCCAGCACCTGCCCCAAGACGTCCTTGCCCGAGCTCGAGCCGCCGATCACCGCAAGCTTGCTGCAGGTCGGCAGCACCATCGACACGCTGTCGAGCTGCTTGACGCGGCCGTCCTCGGAGACGGTGACGGAGGCCAGCGCCAGCTCGCGGCCGAGCGGCGGCGGCGGGCCGTCGGGGATTACCTGCAGGTGCTCGGGCATCATGCCCTCGGGCTGGAACTGGTCGATCACCTGCTCGTACTTGATCTGCACATCCTGGCGTGACTGATCCCAGTCGAGCAGCTCCTTGATCGGTGACGGCAGGTCCTTGTAGGCGAGCAGCACGCCGACCACGGCGCCGACATCCATCTGGCCGGTGATGGCGAAATAGCCGCCCACCAGGTAGATGGCGAAGGGCGTCGCCTGCGACAGGATGTTGTTCCAGAACTTGGCGACGAACTTCTTCTGATAGAGATCGAAGCGGATCTTGAAGATGCGGCCCAGGCGCTCGGAGATGTCGGCGCGCTCGTAGTTGGCGGCGCCATGGATATGGATCTCGTGCACGCCGTCGGCGGTCTCGGCGATGCGGCCGGCGAGCTGGCGCGCCGTGATCTGGCGCTGGCGGCCGAGTATCAGCACCGGCCGGCGCAGCCGCGGGACGATCGCCATCTGCACGCCCAGCAGGACAACGACGATGATCCCGAGCAGCCAGTTCTGCAGCATGATGAACAGGATCGCCGTCAGCGCCTGGCCGCCCAAGAACATCGGCTGCACGAAGGCGTCGCCGATGAAGCCGCCGAGCGGCTCGACCTCGTCCTTGATCATGGTGGCGAGCTCGGCCTGCTTGACCTTACGGAAGTGGGCCGGCGGGAAGCGCAGGATGCGGTCGTAGAGCTCGTAGCGCAGGCGGCGCAGCATGCGTTCGCCCATGCGGCCTTTCTGGGTGTTGATGGTCTTCTTGAAGAGGCCGTTCACCACCACGGCGCCCAGGAAGACGAAGCTCATGGTCACCAGGTAGCCGAGCTGGTCGACCTGGAAGCCATCGAAGATGCGGATGACCTTGCCGGGCAGGATGGCCGAGAGATCGAGCTCCCAGACCAGGAAGGGGATGGTCTTGCTGTCCTTGAAGGCGTTGCCCTGGATGCCGTTGTTGATGACCGACTTGGGCACCGTCAACGACAGGAAATAAAAGACCTGGGCCAGCACCACGAGGCTCAGGATGACGACCTGCTCGGGCCTGCTGTGTCGCCAGATGTAGGTGAACAGATTGCGTTGCATCAATATCCGCGGTGGAAGCCCCCAAGTACGGCCGAGGTGCGGCGCTCCCCCACTCCTATATTAGATCAGTGCCTTGATTACATTCGATATTTTGCATTGCGAGAGGGGTTCGCGTGCCTGCCCCAGTATGGCATAGTCCGGCCGAAGACACCGGTCGGGGCAGGTCGCGCTTCGGCAAGGGAGAGAGACGCCTACATGCCTCAAAGCCGGTCCAAGCGTGTGCTGCTCTACAGCCACGACTCCTTCGGCCTCGGCCATGTGAGCCGTTGCCGGACCATTGCCAACGCCCTGGTGGCGGCCGATCCCAACGTCTCGGTCCTGATCGTGTCGGGCTCGCCCGTGATCGGCTCCTACGAGTTCCGCTCGGGCATCGACTTCGTGCGCATCCCCGGCGTGGTCAAGCAGATCGATGGCGACTACGACTCGGCCAACCTGCGGGTGGGCGTCGAGCACACGATGGAGATGCGGACCCGCATCATCCGCGACACCGCCGACATCTACCGGCCCGACCTGTTCATCGTCGACAAGGAGCCGACCGGCCTGCGCGGCGAGGTCTTGCCGGCGCTCCGCCTGCTCAAGGAGCGCGGCACGCCCCTCGTGCTCGGCCTGCGCGACGTCATGGACGATCCCGCAGCGCTCGCCGCCGAATGGGAGCGCAAGAACGTCGTGCCGGCGCTGCGCGACCTCTATGACGAGATCTGGATCTACGGCCTGCCGCAGATCAACAAGCCGCTGACCGGTATCGAGGTGCCGCCGTCGGTGCGCCACAAGATGGTCTATACCGGCTACCTGCGCCGCGACCTGCCGCTGCACAGCGACGTGCCGCACGAGCTGGAGGAGATCGGCGATCCCTTCATCCTGGTGACCGCGGGCGGTGGCGGCGACGGCGCCGACCTGATCGACTGGGTGCTGGCGGCCTATGAAACCGATCCGCACATTCCCTACGGCGCGGTGATCGTGTTCGGTCCCTTCATGTCGTCTGCCGAGCGCGAGGCCTTCAAGGAGCGTTCGGCCAAGTTCAGGAACATCCGCACCCTCACCTTCACCAATAACCTCGGCGCCCTGATGCAGCGCGCGGCGGGCGTGGTGGCGATGGGTGGCTACAACACCTTCTGCGAGATCCTGTCCTTCGACAAGAAGGCGATCATCGTGCCGCGCACCAGGCCGCGCCTGGAACAGTTCATCCGCGCCCGCGCCGCGCGCAATGTCGGCCTGATCGAGATGCTCGATGCCGATCGCGGCCGCGCTCCGCATGCCATGGCGACGGCACTGCGGCAGTTGCCGCAGCAGGGGCTGCCGAGCGACGTCGTCGTGCCGGGCCTGCTCGATGGCCTGCCCAATGTCTGGCGCCTGGTCGCCAAGCAGCTCGCCCATCCTCATCGCGGCCCCGCGCCGCTCGAGGAGATCTGGAGCGAGCCCGGGCCCGCTGCGCCGCCGGCCGTGCCTCCGGCGCGCGCCAGGACCTGATCGCCGGGACCTTCATGTCTTCGCCAACCGACGCGCGTGTCGCGGTGGTGCTCAAGGGCTGGCCGCGCCTGTCCGAGACCTTCATCGCCCAGGAGATCGCCGGCCTCGAGGCGCGCGGCGTTGCGCTCGAAATCTGGTCGCTGCGCCGGCCGACCGACAAGCATCGTCATCCCGTGCATGATCGCGTGCAGGGCCGCGTCGTCTATCTGCCGGAGTACCTGAAGGACGATCCGCGCCGCGTGTGGGCCGGCTGGCTGAAGGCACGACGCTTGCCGGGTTATGCAACGGCACGCGCCCGCTTCCTGGCCGACCTGCGACGCGATCCCTCGGCCAACCGGCTGCGCCGCTGGGGCCAGGCGCTGGTGCTGGCGGCCGAGCTTCCGGCCGGCATCGAGCGGCTCTACGCCCACTTCCTGCATACGCCCGCGTCGGTGACGCGCTACGCCGCGCTGATGCGCGGCCTGCCATGGAGCGTGTCGGCGCATGCCAAGGACATCTGGACCAGCGAGCCTTGGGAGGCGGCGGAAAAGCTCGCCGACTGCGCGTGGGCGGTGACCTGCACCAACATGGGCGCCGAGCAGCTGCGCGCGCTCAGCCCCCGCCCGGACAAGGTGAAGCTCGTCTATCACGGCCTCGACTTCGCGCATCTGCCGGTGCCGGCGCACCTGCGGGCGCGGCGCGACGGCAGCGATGCTGCCGATCCGGTGGTCATCCTGTCGATCGGCCGCAAGGTCGAGAAGAAGGGGTTTGGCGATCTTCTGGAGGCGCTGGCCCTGCTGCCCAAGACGCTGCACTGGCGCTTCGAGCATATCGGCGCGGGCGAGCTCGGCGACATGCTGAAGGCGCAGGCCGAGCGGCTCGGCATCGCCGGGCGCTGCACCTGGCTCGGCGCCCAGCCGCAGAAGCAGGTGTTCGCCGCCCTCGCGCGCGCCGACCTGTTCGTGCTGGCCAGCAAGAAGGCGGCCGACGGCGACCAGGACGGCCTGCCCAACGTGCTGATGGAGGCGGCCCACCAGGGCGTCGCCATCATCTCGACGCGCGCCGCCGCGATCGGCGAGTTCATCGAGGATGGCGACAATGGCCTGCTGGTGCCGCCCGGTGCATCGGAAGCCCTGGCGGCCGCCCTGGTGCGCATGATCGGCCATCCCGACCTGCGCCAGCAGTTCGCGCATCGCGCCGCCGAGACCGTGCGCACGCGCTTCTCCTTCGATGCCGGCGTCGACTGGATCGCCTCGGCGCTGGGCGAGGACGTCCGCCGCGAGGCGCGCGCGGCGGAGTAGACCATGCGCGTGCTGTTGCACACGCCGCTCAAGCCACCGGACAGTCCCACCCCCTCGGGTGATCGCGAGATGGCGCGTGGGCTCCGGCGCCTGCTGCGCCGGCTCGGCCACACGGTGGTGATGCCGGCACTGAGCCGCGTCGCCGCCGGCGTGCCCGCGCCGCAGGATCATCTCGCGCTCGAACGACGTGCACGCTCGCAGGCCAGAAGACTGATCGCGCGCTGGCGCACCCTGCCGGCGCGCCATCCCGAACGCTTCGATCTCTGGCTCACCTACCACTGCTATTACCGCAAGCCCGACTGGCTGGGCCCGATCGTCACCCGGGAGCTCGGCGTGTCCTATGCGCTGGTCGAGGCCTCGCATGCGCCACGTCGCGCCCAGGGGCCGACGCGGCTCGGCCATCGCGCCGTCGAGCGCGCACTCGCCGCCGCCGACTTGGTGCTGACGGTCAACCCGCGCGACGTCGCCGGTGTGAAGGCGCGGCTGCGCCCGGGCGCGCATCAGGTCTGGCTGCCGCCCTTCATCGACACGCGACCGTTCGATCGGGCGCCGCGCGCAGCCAACGATCCGCCGCTGCTGCTGAGCGTCGGCATGATGCGCACCCGCGACAAGCTGGACTCCTATCGCGTGCTCGCCGAAGCGCTCGGCCATCTGAAGGACAGGCCGTGGCGCGCGCTGCTCGTCGGCGACGGACCGGCACGCGGCAAGGTCGAGGCCATGATGGCGCCGCTTGGTGGGCGCGTGCGCTTTGCTGGGACCGTGGCGCACGCGGAACTGCCCGCGACTTATGCGTCCGCCGATCTTTACCTGTGGCCGGCAATCAACGAAGCCTATGGCATGGCCTTCCTCGAAGCCCAGGCGGCAGGCCTGCCCGTCGTCGCCGGCCACACCGGCGGCGTCCCCGCGGTCGTCGCCGACGGCGTCACTGGCGTTTTGACGCCGATCGGCGATGCCGCCGCCTTCGCCGCTGCAACGGCCCGACTACTCGATGATCCCAAGAAACGCGTACGGCTCGGCAAGGCAGGGCACGCGCGCGTAAATGCCCACCACGATGAACGCGCCGCGGCCCGTGCCCTGGCCGCCGCCTTGAGAACGCTGCGATGAGCGTGCCGTTCGCCGTCCTGCGCCACGCCAGTACCGACTGGAACGTCGCGCGCCGCCTTCAGGGCCTGACCGATACACCGCTCAACGCCGCCGGCGAGGCCGACGCCCGCGGCTGGCGCCTGCCGCCGCCGGCCGATGGCTGGCAGCGATTCAGCAGCCCATTGCAGCGTGCGCACCGCACCGCCGAGCTGATCCAGCCCCCAGCGCCTGTCATCGTCGATGCGGCGTTGCGTGAGATGAGCTTCGGCACCTGGGAAGGCCACACCATCGCCGAGCTGCGCGAGCGAGTCGGCGCCGCCTTCATCGCCGCCGAAAACAGGGGATTGGACTTCCAGCCGCCCGGCGGGGAATCGCCGCGCGCCACCATGGCCCGCATCGGCCGCTGGACGGCGTCGATCGCCGCCAGTGGGCAGCCCGTCGTCGCGGTATCGCACAAGGCCACGATCCGCGCCCTGCTGGCGCTGGCCACGGGCTGGGACATGATGGGCCGGCCGCCGCACAAGCTCGACTGGCGCGGCCTGCATTTCTTCTCGGCCCACGCCGACGGCCGCGTCTCGATCGATCGCCTCAACGTGCCGCTATGAGGCGTGTCTTCTTCTACGTGCAGCACCTGCTGGGCATCGGCCATCTGCGCCGCGCCGCCGTGCTGGCGCGTGCGCTGGTGGCGGGCGGCTTCGACGTGCTGCTGGTCTCGGGCGGCGCGCCGGTCGAGGGACTGGTGCTGGGCGGCGCGCGCTTCTACCAGTTACCGCCGTTGCGCGCAGCCGACGAGAGCCTGCGCGACCTTGCCCGGCTCGACGGCAGCCCGGTCGATGAGGCGTTCCAGCGCCAGCGCATCGACGTCCTGCTCGGCCTGCTGCGTGCCGAGGCGCCGGATGTCGTGCTCACCGAGCAATTTCCCTTTGGCCGCACACGGCTACGTTTCGAGTTGCTGCCGCTTCTGGAGGCTGCGCACGGACTGCCGAAGCCGCCCTTGATCGCCTGCTCGGTGCGCGACGTGGTGCGTCGCGCGAGGCCCGAAAGAATCGCCGAGACGGAGCAGATCCTGGAGCGGTTGTTCGATGCCGTGCTGATCCACGGCGACCCCCGCCTCGTACCTTTCGAGAGAAGCTTCGCCGGCTGGGCACGCATCAAGGAGCGCGCCTTCTACACCGGCTATGTCTCGGAGCGCGATTTGGCGCAGGGGATGCGCAACAGCGCCGAAGGCCAGGATGAGGTCGTCGTCTCGGTGGGCGGCGGCGCTGTCGGCGCGCCTCTGATCAAGGCCGCCGTCGCCGCACGATCGAAGACGGCGCTGGCCGACCGCCCGTGGCGATTGCTGCTGGGCGAGAACCTGCCGGTGCGGGACCGGGCCGCGTTGGTTGGCGAGAAGGGCATCATCGTCGAACCGGCGCGTCCCGACTTCACGACGTTGCTCGGCAACGCCGCGCTTTCGATCTCCCAGGCCGGCTACAACACCGTGATCGAGACCTTGCGCTGTGCCGACCGCGCCGTGCTGGTGCCCTTCGCCAGCGATCGCGAGACTGAGCAGGCGGACCGTGCCGAGGCCCTGGCCGAGCGCGGCATGGTGGCGATGGTGGCGCCGGGCACGCTGTCGGCGCAAAGCCTGGCCGACGCCGTCGGCCGTGCGCTCGCCGGCCCGTCGCTTAAAAACTTCCCGGCGTGCGACGTCGATGGCGGTCCGAAGACAGTAGCGCTATTGCATGGCCTGTTGGCCACATGAGCACCTGGACAGACCTTTTGGACGAAGCGGCACGCTGGGCTGAGGTCGGCCGCCCGGCTGAGCTGTGGTGGCGTGACGACGATGCCGCCGATGTCGGGCCCGCCCTCGAGCGGTTGCTGGCGATCCATCGCGACAGTGGCGTGCCTCTGGCACTCGCCGTCGTGCCGGCGAAGGCGACGCAGGCCCTTGCCGACCGTTTGGCGGGCGAGCCGGGCGTCGATCTGCTCCAGCATGGCTATGCACACGTCAATCATGCCGCGTCGGGCGACAAGAAGATCGAGCTCGGCACCGAGCGCCCGGCCATGCTGGTGTTGGGCGAGTTGGGCACCGGCCGCATGGCGCTCGAACGGCTGTTCGGCCCGCGTCCCTTGCCGGTGCTGGTGCCGCCCTGGAACCGCATCGCGCCGGCCCTGGTGCCGACCTTGCCGGAGATCGGCTTTGCTGGTCTTTCGACCTTCGGTGCACGGCGCCGCACCCATCCGGTGAGGGGGCTTTTGGAGGTCAACACCCACGTCGATTTGATCGACTGGAAGGGCAGCGGCGGCTTCGTCGGCGAGGCCGCTGCACTGCACGCGCTTGTTGCTGCTTTGGCCTGTGCGCGCGCGTCCGGCGAGCCTGTGGGCGTTCTCAGTCACCATCTTGCGATGGACGGCGGGGCGTGGGATTTCCTAAGGTCGATGTGGCAAAGATCACTGAAAATGCCCGGACTTCGGGTCCGACCGGCACATGAATTGTTCGCAACGGGAGGGGGTCGCGGTTGAGTTCAGCCGATCTGCGCTATCCGCGTCAGACCCTGATGGCCGACTATGGGCGCGCCACCGCGGGCGTGCTGCTGTGCGGGGCGCCCTTGGCTCTGCTCGACGTCAATCGCTGGCTGGCGCTGATCCTGCTGCTGGGCTTCCTGCTGTTCGCCGTGTTTCTGGCGCGCACCGCCTTGCGCCATCACACCCGCTACGTGCTGGGGCCCGACACGCTCTGCGCCGACGGCCCGGCCGGCACCCTGGTGGAATGGAACCGGCTCGACCGGCTGAAGCTCAGCTATTTCTCGACCAAGCGCGATCGCAGCGACGGCTGGATGCAGCTCAGCCTCGGCTCGGCCGGGGGCCGCACGGTCAAGCTCGATTCCTCGCTCGACGGCTTCCATGATGTGGTCGAGCGCGCGGCGCGCGCCGCCGAGACGGCGGGCCTGCCGTTGAGCGACACGACGCGGGCCAATCTCAAGGCGATGGGTATCTCGGTAGCGGGTCAGGAAGAGAAAGTATGAAAGATCTGCTGCGCGTCGAGAACCTGACCGTCGACTTCGGAGTCCACGAAGGCACGTTGCGCGCCGTCGACCACGTCTCGTTCAGCCTGCCGCCCGGCGGCACGCTGGCGCTGGTGGGCGAATCGGGCTCGGGCAAGTCGGTGTGCAGCCAGGCTGTCATGGGCCTGCTGCCGCGCACCGCGACCATCTCCTCAGGTTCCATCCAGTTCAACGATCCGCGCCTCAACGCCAAGTCGGTCGACATCGCCAAGCTCGACCGCGCGGGCCCCGAGATGCGGACCATCCGCGGCGGCGCCATCTCCATCATCTTCCAGGAGCCGATGACCTCGCTGTCGGCCCTGCACACGGTGGGCGACCAGATCGGCGAGGCGGTCGAGCTGCATGGCGGCGGCGGTTTCAGCAACATCCATTCGCTCGGCGACCAGATCAACGAAGCCGCGCAACTGTCCGGCCGCAAGCTCAGCCGCCCCGAGATCGAGGCGCTGACCGTCGACATGCTGCGCATGGTTGGCTTCCCCGATCCGAAGCGGGCATTGCGCACCTATCCGTTCGAACTATCGGGCGGCCTTCGCCAGCGCGCCATGATCGCCATGGCGCTGGTATGCCGGCCGGCGCTGCTGATCGCCGACGAGCCCACCACCGCGCTCGACGTCACCATCCAGGCCCAGATCCTGCGCCTCATCAAGGACCTGCAGGCCGAGCTCGGCATGGCGCTTCTGATGATCACCCACGATCTCGGCGTGGTCGCCAACGTCGCCGACGACGTCGTCGTGATGTATCGCGGCAAGGTCGTCGAATCGGGCGACCTGCACGACATCTTCCGCGATCCGCAGCATCCCTATCTCAAGGCGCTGCTGCATGCCGTGCCGCGTTTCGACATGGCGCCCGGCGAGCGGCTGCAGCCGATCCGCGAGATTACCGCCGCGACCGGACATCTGTTGAAGGAAAAGGCGGTCTCCAAGCCGACCGGGACCTTCAATCCCACGGCGCCGGTCCTCAAGGTCCGCCACCTCTCCAAGACCTTCCAGATCCGCAAGGCCGACACGCTGTTCGAGCAGCTCACCGGCGGCGGCACCACGCGCACCGTGCGCGCCGTCAACGACGTGAGCTTCGACGTCGAGCGCAACGAGTGCCTGGGCCTGGTCGGCGAATCGGGCTGCGGCAAGACCACGCTCAGCAAGATTCTCATGCGCGGCATCTCGGCTGATCCCAACGAAGGCGACGCCCAATATGGCGCTGGGCGCGTCGTGTTCGACGACTGGGGCCGCAAGATCGACGTGCTGTCGCTGGAAGGCAGCGACCTCGACCGCTTCCGCACCAAGCTGCAGTTCATCTTTCAGGACCCGTTCGGCTCGCTCAATCCGCGCATGACGGTCTACGACATCCTGGTCGAGCCCCTGGTCATCCATAAGATCGGTGACGATGCCTATCGCCGCGAGATGGTGAGCGAGCTGATGGAGATGGTCGGGCTCGATCGCCGGCACTTGAGCCGCTACCCGCACTCCTTTTCCGGCGGCCAGCGCCAGAGGATCGGCATCGCCCGCGCCTTGGCACTGCGCCCCGACATGGTGATCTGCGACGAGCCGGTGTCGGCGCTCGACGTGTCGATCCAGGCGCAGGTTCTCAATCTGCTGAAAGACCTGCAGAAGCAGCTCGGCCTCACCTACATGTTCATCTCGCACAATCTCGCGGTGGTCGATTACATCGCCGATCGCATCGCCGTGATGTGCGCCGGCCGCCTGGTCGAACTGGCGCCAGCGGGTGAGCTGTTCCGCAACCCGCTGCATCCCTACACCAAGGCGCTGCTGTCGGCGGTGCCCGTGCCCGATCCCAACGCCCGCCTCGATCTCGGCGCGCTGATGGAAGGCAAGGCCTCCGATCCGTCGGCCTGGCCCGAACCGTTCCGCGACGATCCCACCAACCAGGTGTTCTGGACGGAGGCCTCGCCCGGCCACTACGTGCGCGTCGCACGGGGAGGGATCTAGCCATGCTGCGCTTCATCGTCCGCCGCATCCTGCTGATGATCCCGACGCTGTTCATCATCAGCGCGCTGGTCTACTTCATCATCGACCTGCCGCCCGGCGACTGCGTCACCGCCCAGGTCGACGAGCTGCTGTCGCGCGGCGATCCCGACGCGCTGCGCCGCGCCGAGGAGCTGCGTCATCTCTACGGCCTCAACGAGCCGCTGTGGCAGCGCTACTTCGAATGGGTGGCCGGCGTCTTCCGCTGGGATTTCGGACTTTCCTGCCAGGACACCGTGCCGGTGGCCGACCTGATCGGCGAGCGGATGGCGCTCACGCTCATCATGGAGAGCGCCACCATCGCCTTCATCTGGATCGTGTCGTTCGTGATCGGCGTCTATGCCGCGACCCACCAGTACAAGCTCGGCGACTACGTCGCCTCGTTCATTGGCTTCATCGGCCTGTCGATCCCGAACTTCCTGCTCGCCCTGGTGTTGCTCTATGTCGGCAAGGTCTATTTCGGCCTGTCGATCGGCGGCCTGATGGATCCCGAGTACATCGACCAGCCGATATCCTGGGGCAAGGTCTGGTCGGTGATGCAGCATCTCGTCATCCCGGTGATCGTGATCGGCATGTCGGGCACCGCCGGCATGATCCGCCGGCTGCGCGCCAACCTGCTCGACGAGCTGCAGAAGCAGTACGTCGTCACCGGCCGCGCCAAGGGTCTGCCGCCGCTGCGCCTGCTCATCAAGTATCCGCTGCGCCACGCCATCAACCCGTTCGTGGCCGACATCGGTGGGCTGCTGCCGGACGTCATCTCGGGCTCGGTCATCGTCTCGGTCGTGCTGTCGCTGCCGACCACCGGCCCCATGCTGCTGGGCGCGCTGAAAACCCAGGACGTCAACCTTGCTGCCACCTTCCTGCTGTTCGTGGCGACGCTGACCGTGATCGGCATGCTGATCTCCGATCTGGCGCTGGCTGCGCTCGATCCGCGCATCCGCTTCGGCGCCGCGTCGGAGAAATAGCCCCATGACCGACCAGATCACGCCCACGCCCCCCTCCGGCGCTCCGAGGCCGCGCTCCGTCCATTTCGTCAACAAGGAGCCGTGGGATCCCTACGTCGCCGAGCGCCTGACGGCCGATCAGGAAAAGTACTACATGGCCGGCCAGTGGAAGCTGATGTGGTGGCGTTTCCGCCGCCATCGGCCGGCCGTGGTCTCGGCGATCTTCCTGGCGTTCGTATATTTCTCCACGGCCATCAGCGAGTTCATCGCGCCCTACGATCTGCACACGCGGCACTCGGCCTACATCTTTGCGCCACCGCAGCAGGTCCATGTCATGCACGAGGGCCAGTTCCTCGGTCCGTTCGTCTATGCGCTCAAGACCACGCGCGACATGGAGACCTTGCAGCGCGTCTACACGCCCGACACGACCAGGCCGCAGAAGCTGCGCTTCTTCTGCCTGGGCGACTCTTACGAGTTCTGGGGACTGATCGAGGGCAGCTTCCATTTTGTCTGCCCGCCGGAGGACGGCAAGTTCTTCTGGCTGGGCACCGATCGGCTCGGCCGCGACATGTTCAGCCGCATCGTTTATGCCGCGCGCATCTCGCTCACCATCGGCATCATCGGCATTGCGCTCTCCTTCGCGCTCGCCCTGGTCCTGGGCGGGCTCGCCGGCTACTACGGCGGCTGGGTCGACAACGTCGTCCAGCGCATCACCGAGATCATCAAGAGCTTCCCGCACCTGCCGTTGTGGCTGGCGCTGTCGGCGGCGCTGCCCGTCACCTGGTCGCCGCTGCTGGTCTATTTCGGCATCACCATCATCCTCGCCCTGCTCGACTGGCCGGGGCTGGGGCGCGCCGTGCGCTCCAAGCTCCTGTCCTTGCGCGAGGAGGATTACGCCGCCGCCGCCCAGATGATGGGTGCCAAGCCCGGCCGCATCATCGGCCGCCATCTGCTGCCCGGCTTCATGAGCCATCTCATCGCCTCGGCCACGCTTTCAATTCCCTCCATGATCCTGGCAGAGACGGCGTTGAGCTTCCTGGGCCTGGGCCTGCGCCCGCCCATCACCTCGTGGGGCGTGCTCTTGAACGAGGCGACCGACATCAACGTGGTCGCCGTGAACTGGTGGCTGATGCTGCCCGTCGTGCCGGTGATCCTGGTGATCCTCGCCTATCAATTCATGGGCGACGGCATGCGCGACGCCGCTGATCCCTACGGCTGACCGACGCACGGCGTCGGTCAGCCAACATGTTGATCCAACGCCTAATTTTCCTAATTACCACCATCATCGTGTGTGATTGAAAAATCACACTTTGGCCCTATTTGGGACTAGCGACGGCCATCGGGGGTTTCCATCTTCGCTTTGTATCTCCCCCGAACGTGGTCCCCCCAAAGCCACGTTCTAGCCTCTTCGGAGGCGCTTAGGCCGTCTTCTCACTCTCCCCCGAGAAGACGGCCTTTTTCTTTTCCGCGTGCTACGACGGCGCCGCATGGCGCCCACACTCCTCGACGTTGCGGAACTCGCTTGCCGCCGCGGCGGCAGGCCGGTCTTCGACCGCCTGTCCTTCGCCTTGGGCGCCGGCGAGCTTCTGGCCCTGACCGGTCGCAACGGCAGTGGCAAGACCACGCTGTTGCGCGCGCTCGCCCTGCTGGTGCGGGCTGAGGCCGGCACGATCCTTTGGCAGGGCGCCAATGTGCAGGACGATGCCGAGA
>Ga0126307_10002285_pt1 | contig 12904 bp, 9 predicted proteins | sample Plot28_FD_89955 | JGI IMG/M metagenome (GOLD analysis project Ga0126307, IMG submission 89955) | Serpentine soil microbial communities from UC McLaughlin Reserve, CA, USA - Plot28 | ecosystem: Environmental > Terrestrial > Soil > Grasslands | place: USA: UC McLaughlin Reserve, Lake County...
AGAAGTATTCCCATTTAAAGGATTCCTGATTGGAGGCAGGTATAATCTTGGATTAGGTAAATTATTTAAACAAGAATACAGCGCTCCATCTCCTTATCCATTACCATTCAACCCGGCAACGACTGATTTAAAAAATGGACTTGTCCAGCTTTTTGTTGGATACCGGTTTTAGTTATATAGTGTGTGTTTTCTCTGGCCTCTGGCGCAATGCCGGGGGCCTTTTTTTACAGGCCAGGTTCTTATATTACAACAGTTCTTTCCTCCCACTTAATGTAAACCCAATGGTGGTGCCTACACCTTCTTTACTGCGTACATGTATGGTATGATCATGTGCTTCTATAATATGTTTGCAGATAGCAAGACCTAGTCCGCTTCCGGTTGCATCGCGGTTTCGTCCTTCGGTAGTTCTGTAAAAACGTTCAAAAATGCGGTCGAGATGTTTTTCAGGAATACCGATGCCATCGTCACTGATCTCTACTAAAATATTTTTACCATCTGTATTGTACATGCTTGCTACAACCGAACCCTGGTGTTTACCATATTTAACAGCATTGTCAATGAGATTGGTGATTACCTGCCTTATTTTTTCTTTGTCGGCAAACACCGCCAGAGGTTTTTCGCATTCTTTTTTTATAGAGAACGAAATATTTTTTTGATCGCCTTTCCATGACAAGGTTTCAAAAACCTCTTTCACCAGGTCCTGTATTACAAAATATTGTTTGTGAAGATTGATCTCACCCATTTCCAGCCTGGATATCTCGTCAAGGTCCTGGATAAGGTTTACAAGGCGTTCTACATTCTTTGCCGCTTTTTCTAAAAAACGTTTGTTGGTTTCGGGATTGTCCATCGCTCCTTGTAACAGTGTGTCGACATAGCCCTGTATCGTAAAAACCGGTGTTTTAAATTCGTGCGAAAGATTTTGAAGAAACTCTTTTCTAAAGGTTTCGTTCTTCTTCAGCATTTCAAGTTCGCCACTTCGTTGCTCGGCCCAGTCCTCTACATCATCGCTTACTTCGTCAATGCTTTTTTTGGGAAGAATATATTTGTAATACATCTCTTCTTTTTTGGAGGCCTTGGTTTGGTTGATGAACTTGTAAATGAGCTTGATCTTTCTGTAAATGAAATTTTGAATAATGGAATGAAGAAGAAGATAGCTGCCTGCAAAGATGATGGCAAAGGTAATTGCCCCATCTCTCCAATCTTTTTGCAAAATAAAAATGCCTAAACTGATGGGTATAGATAAAATTAAGGCACCTAGTAAGGAAAGCTGCCTTGGCGAAAGGTTGTTTTTGTCTATCATCAATAGTCAATAGTCAGTAGATTCCGGACTTGCTAAGTTACTTATGAACCCCTGGTTCGGGGCGACTTTTTACATTTCAAACTTGTAGCCTACTCCTTTGACGGTGGTAATGCAATCAAGCCCCAACTTTTGCCTGATCTTGCGAATATGTACGTCTATGGTGCGATCTCCTACAATTACCTCGTTACCCCAAACCTGGCTAAGAATTTCATTTCGAAGAAAAACACGTCCTGGTTTGCTAGCTAAAAGGTAAAGTAACTCGAACTCTTTTTTTGCCAGTACGATCTCGTTTCCGTCAAACTCAACAATAAATTTTTCGGGGTCAATAATAAGGTTGTCAACAGTAATAATTTTATTTTCTGTTTTCTTCATCCTCCGGAAAAGAGCATTTACTTTACTAACAAAAACACTGGTACTGACCGGCTTGCTTATATAATCGTCAGCCCCTGTGCTAAATCCTTTCAATTGAGTTGCTTCATCACTAAGAGCCGTTAAAAACATTATTAGGGTATCTTTGAAGGCTACCTGGGCCCTTAATATTTCACACACTTCCATTCCATTTTTTTTGGGCATCATCATATCCAATACAATAAGATCAGGCTGCGTTAATCGGGCTTTATCAATGGCTTCATTACCATCTTTAGCAGTGATGACCTGATAGCCTTCCTTATCCAGGTTGTATTTTAAAATTTCGATAATATCCGGTTCATCGTCTGCTATAAGCACTTTTCTATCCTTTGCGTCCATTAACTGTTCTTTGGGCAAACCTACAGGAAAAGGATTTATAGAGGAGTAATGCGGGGATGGGGTAACAAAGAGTTAATAATAAAATAATCAAGCAACCGCCTAAAAATGGCATTTGCAACGCTAAGCCTTTATTCCCTGTCTTCTATCGATAAATCATCTTAAGTCTAGTTAAATCTTCGGGTATTAAATTTGTACTATGAGGCGAATGGTTCTAACCTTACGATTACTCCTTGCAAGCTTGCCATTTCTGACAGGTTTTCACTCTTATGCACAAACTGATAAAGGATGCAAGCCTCCGATAGGGCGTGCTCTTTGGCACGACAGGATTGATAGGGAACAAAAAAATGCCTTAAAGGCTGATGGCAAGGCAGACCAATTATTTTTTGCAGGCAATAATGAGGATATCAATTATTATGTTACCCAGGCTTTAATTCAAAAGGTTGATGCACTTCAGTGCAAAATAGAAAAGGATACCGCCATTGGCGACCAAAAGAAAAAAGCTTATTTGTTAGGAGTAGAAAGCGTTCTTAAAAATTTTATTATCGGCTACAGGAACCGCCAGTTTACGCCTTCCCGCTTTCCTTCCCTGGTCGAGGCGTTTGAAACGGCTATGGATAAAGACAAGAAGGGTGAAACTATTGAGCCTATTATAGATGGAAATGCCTATGAAGTAGGCAAACTTCTTGTATCCAGCCAGGCCTTTGACCGTAACGCTGGAATCAGGAACGCCAATAACATACTCCTTAGAAAATATTGCATACAACACCCCGATAAAATCTTTATAACACTGAAGGAAAATCCTGATGTGCCTTTCAGGGACAGCCTTATTAAAATTGCCGGGTATAAAAATCCAAGGTACCTGTACGATTATGCGGCTGCTAATAACAGGTTAGGGTATGCTATCCGCAAAATAGATGATCCTTTTATTAAAACCGTGTCAAAAATGGCTACCAGTGGTGGCAGTGGGCAATTGTATTTTCCATTTCTTGACAACTTGATCAAGGGTAACATGAAGATCAGTGACATTGATGCCGTGAAAGAAGATGGTGGTAAATATTACAAGCTCCTGGTGAAAACAAGAATGGATTATGTACAGCGTTCCCTGAATGGTGAACAAATATTGGAAATGGAGTCATTGCGAAATATGATGGAAAAAAAAGGGAAGGATGTATTTATTAAACAAATCAATGCACTTCATGAATCTCCGGATGCTGTCAGATTTAAGATTTTGCAACAACTGACTCCGCAGGAACTTTATTATTTGGTGATTGCCGGTGAAACAGAGCTTTATACTTCCAGTTATGTAAAAGGAATTTATCCTTTGATGATGCAAAAGGTGGGTAATAAGGGTGATTCTTTGTTGATGAGTATAGGCTTTGACAAATTCAAAAAGTTTATTAAAATGGCTGCGGGCTATAACACGCTTTCTAATTTCCTGGGAACTTTCCCCGACAAAAAGCAGGCGCAGGTTTTAATGACGGCTTTTGTAAATAATCTTGAGAAATCTCAGGGATTGGAAGATGGCGTGGACGTAGCCGATTCATATGCCAGCATTGTAGAAACCATTCAGCCGCTAGCTGCCGAAATGTTGAATAATGTAAAACTTAACTATGACAGGAACGCGGCGGCCGGCAATAAAAGAGGGATGGTGATTTATAACCTCCTCAAAAAACTATTTCAATCTGCTACTGATAGTTCCATCAACCTATCAAAGGAGTTAGGGATACCTCCGGTTTACAACATCAGCTATGGCTCACTAATAGCTGATTCCAATAACAGGGTAGTAATGCAGGTATTTTTTTATGGCGATGTGGATGGGAGAAATAATTACAGGGGCTTTGTTCCCCAATATTCAAATAGCAGTTGGAAAAAGATTGAGGATAATAAAAACTGGATAGCGTTTGCTTCTACAAAAGGCAAACCCATTGTTATTTATGCCAACAAACCCCTTGATGAAGAATCGGGCGAGTTAGATAAAGCACAGGCAGCCCTCAATGCTTACCTGGCAGAAAAGGGTATTCAACCGACAGTTATTGTACACCGGGGCCATAGTTATTATGCTCCATACACGATTGAGCAGATCCGGCCTGCTGCAAAAATTGTCTTTCTGGGTTCCTGTGGCGGTTATCACCTCATACATGATGTACTAAAACATGCACCGGATGCACATATTATTGCTTCCAAGCAAATTGGTAAGCAAATCATCAATCAGCCCTTCATGGACATGTTGAATGAGAAATTGCGAAACGGTTCAAACATTGACTGGATGCCTTTTTGGACTGAGTTTAGATTGAAGACGGGCAAGATAGAAGGATTTGATGATTATATTCCTCCGTATAAAAATTTAGGCGCCATTTTCATTAAAGCTTATAAAACTGCCATGGGCGAAGAAGCGGGAGAAGAACTATAATTATCTTGCCACGAGATGAAGCAGATAAAGTTTTCAAAAACTGTTTTATTTCACAAGTACCTAAACATAGATTGTAAGAATGAATTCTCCTTTGACATTTGTTATTGGCCTCTAACTTTACTTCAAAGAACAGGAATTGAGTACCGCCAAAAAAACGTTTGATACAGCCCTTTTAAAAAGAGTTTTACAGTTTACAAGGCCCTATAGAAAGACCTTTATCTGGTCTATTGCTTTGGCCATAATTTTAGCTGCGTTTACACCTGTACGTCCTTACCTTATTCAACGGACGGTAGATAAATACATTGCCGGGAAAAACTATGACTGGATTATCTATATTACCATCATCCAGATAGCTTTTCTGCTTTTCGAAACAGCTCTTCGCTTTTACTTTTCCTATATCACCACCTGGGTAGGGCAGGCAGTGGTAAAAGACATGCGGGTGAAAATTTTCGCGAAAGTTCTACACCTAAATCTTCGGCAGTTTGACCGTACCCCAATTGGCACGCTGACCACCCGCACTGTAGATGATATTGAACGCATCAATGATATTTTTTCGGACGGACTGATTCCTATTATTGCTGACCTGCTTTCTATTTTATGTGTACTTGGTATTATGTTTTGGACCGATTGGCAGTTAACCCTGGTTTGTCTCATTCCGTTTCCTATTATACTTATTGCTACATATTACTTTAAAGAAAGTGTCAACCGGTCTTTTCATAACGTCAGGAACGCCGTATCTAACCTGAATGCTTTTGTGCAGGAGCACATAACTGGTATGACCATCGTCCAGGCTTTTGCGGCAGAAAGAAGAGAAGGCGATAAATTCAGGGCTATTAATAAAGATCACCGGAATGCTAACATCAAAGCCATTTTTGCCTATTCAGTTTTTTTTCCCATCGTAGAGATTGTGCTGGCGCTGGCAACCGGCCTTGTTGTATGGTGGGTTTCAAAAGAAATACTGGATACACAAACGCCCCAGCCAGGAAAGATCATTGCATTTGTTCAATACCTCAACCTCATTTTCCGGCCATTACGTGTTATTGCTGACAAGTTCAATGTATTGCAAATGGGAATGATTGCCAGTGAGCGGGTTTTTAAGGTTTTAGACAATGATGACTTTATTAAGGAGGAGGGTAATTACGCTCCAGGCAATGTAAAAGGTAAGGTTGAATTTGATCATGTATGGTTTGGATATGATGAAAAACATGCGGTGCTAAAAGATATTTCATTCTTAGTACAGCCGGGGCAAACAGTTGCCATTGTAGGACATACAGGAAGTGGAAAAACAACTATCATTAGTTTGCTGAACAGGTTATATGAAGTGAATAAGGGCTCTATTAAAATTGACAACGTTGCCATTGATGACTATAAACTAGACACTCTAAGAAAAAATATTGGGGTAGTGTTGCAGGATGTTTTCTTATTCTCCGGCTCTATAATGGACAATATCACTTTATTAAACCCGCGTATTTCAAGGGAAAAAGTGATAGAAGCTGCTCAACTTATAGGCGTGCATGAATTTATTTTACAATTGCCCGGGGGGTATGACTATAATGTAATGGAAAGAGGAGCTACTCTTTCGGTAGGGCAGAGACAATTGCTTTCCTTTATTAGGGCACTTTTGTATAATCCTGCTATTCTTATTCTTGACGAAGCTACTTCCTCAATTGATAGCGAAAGTGAACAAATGATAGAGAAGGCTATTAACAAACTCATCTCCGATAGAACTTCAATTATTATTGCTCACCGGCTTTCAACTATACAAAGAGCCGATAAAATTATTGTTCTTGAAAAAGGAGAGATGAAAGAAATAGGCACCCACACGGAACTATTAACAAAGGGCGGCTTTTATGCCAAATTGCACCAAATGCAGTTTGAAACGAAAACAGTTTCAGCTTAATAAAGCTTAAAGATGGGGAATATAGACATGGACAAAATAAAAACTCTCCATTTGCCGTTAAGGAAACGTTATGGGATAAGCTATTCCTGATCAGGGAGTAGCAATTAATACCCACTTGTAAAATATATTTGTAAAAATTGCTGAGTGATATGTATCGTATTCTAACTGTCCTTATGGGAACAATGCTCTTTCTTTCTTCCTGCAAGAAAGAGGAGAGCGTAGAAAAAGGCCAGCCGGCCCAAGGCTCCTTACAAGATGATTTAGGTGATTGTCTTCCCAAAAAAGTTAACGGAACTTATATTGCTAACCAGACCCTAACTGATAGTAATTATATTGAAGTTGCCATTGATGTGGTAAAAGCGGGAGCATATACCGTTTTTACAGATACGCTAAACGGCTATTCTTTTAAGGGTAGTGGCAATTTTGGAACCCCTGGCGTTAATATCGTGCGTTTAAAAAGTATAGGCAAACCTTTGGCAGCAGGGGATGATGATTTTACTGTAATTTTTGACAGTAGTTTTTGTACTGTACAGGTAAGTGTTACGCCTGCAGGAGGCAGCAGCGGCACAGCAGTTTATTCACTCCAGGGAACTCCCGGAGCATGTACAAGTTTTATACCAGCCGGAACATATACTCAGGGCACTGCGCTTGGTACTACTAATAAAGTAACCCTTTCAGTAAATGTTACCGCCCCCGGCACGTGGGCTATTTCTACGCCTGCTGTAACTGGATTTTCTTTTGCTGGAGCCGGAACTTTTACTGCCACAGGTGTTCAAAACATACCTTTAACTGGCACAGGTACGCCCACTGCTTCAGGAGTACAGACATTTATGGTAACGGTAGGAGCTTCTTCCTGTACTTTTCCAATAACAGTAGCAGTGGGAACCACGCCCGTACCAGGCATTTATTTTCCAATGACAGCCGCCAGTTGGTGGAGCTATGATGATGGAACAGCCGGAAGTGATACAATTAAAACAACAGTAAATGGTACCGGGACGTTTTTGGGAAAAACATATCAGCGGTTTATTACTACTGATGAGTTTGGACCACTTGATACAGCTTATTATAGAAAAGACAATACAACCAATTTCTACTACCTATATTCAGACACTTCAGGCTTTGGAAGTTTTGGTGTCACGTTTCCGCAAGCCGGATTAGATGTACTCTTTTTGAAGGATGCGCTAAATACAAATGATGTGATTAACTCGGACCATGCGGCAAAATTAGGAGGTGTAACAAACGTTACCGTAAGAATTCAAAGTAAGGTGATAGATGCAAACAGTTCAATTACGGTAAACGGTAAAAACTTTACCAATGTATATAACATTGAATTGATGCCACAACTGGGCTTAGCTGGCACATTTCAAAATTTGTCCTTAACTCCAATTGTTTATTATTACGCAAAGGGCATAGGACTGATTAAAATAACAGATGGCACGGACTCACAGGACATCCGGTACTGGAAAATAAATTGATAATTTTGGAAGATTATTAAAGAGCAGCGCCTATGCTGCTCTTTTTTTATTGCTTTTTATTAGTCATTTTTTTCACCTTTCAACCTTATCTTTGCGCCAAATTTAGGGTGTATATGGTTGTTAAACGTGTCAAATGCTTAGTAGTGGCGGCTTTCAGCGTTTTAGCCCTCAGTTTTTCTAATGTTGTGCTTGCGCAGGATAATGAAACTCCGGAGCATGAATCCAGTTCGTCTCCTGATGGTAAGCACGAGAAGAAAAAAGAAGCTTTCGATGCCGAAGAAGTCATTTTCAACCATGTTTTGAACGCCCATGAATTTCACTTTTTAGACCTTCCTGGGGAGAACGGCAAAAAACATCCGGTTACCCTGCCGTTGCCTGTTATTCTTTATTCCCCGCAGCGAGGATTTGCTTCTTTCCTGTCAAGCAAATTTGAACACGGCCATGCAGCGCACAAGGGTTATAAACTGCATGAAGGGAAAGTAGTAGCGGTAGGTGCACAAGGCAAGATAGATGAGTCAGTGGCTGTATACGATTTATCGCTTACCAGGAATGTAGTGCAAATGTTTATTGCTTTGGCTATTTTGGTTTGGCTGCTGTTGTCTATTGCCAAAAGATACAAGGCTGGGCAAGGCGTGACGTCTGCTCCAAAAGGCGCTCAAAACCTGATGGAACCTATCATTAACTTTATTCGCGACGAGGTGGCGAAGCCGAATCTTGGGCGTAGTTATCCTAAATACCTTCCTTACCTTTTAACCGTATTTCTTTTCATTTTAATCAACAATATTTTTGGATTAATTCCCGGCACTGCCAACGTAACAGGGAATATTGCCTTTACCGTAGTTCTGGGTGTGATTTCCTTCGTTGTTATTTTGGTAAGCGCTAACAAACACTACTGGAAACATATCTTCTGGCCTCCAGTTCCAGGTTTTGTAAAATTTATTATGATCCCGGTGGAGATTCTCTCCATTTTTACCAAGCCTTTTGCATTGATCATTCGTCTTTTCGCCAATATGCTGGCGGGCCACATCATCATTATTTGTTTGATTTCACTGATTTTCATTTTTGCAAATATCAGTACGGGTATTGGGTGGGGTTTTTCTCCCGTTTCAATTGCTTTTGCTACGTTCATATATTTAATTGAAGTGTTGGTAGCATTTATACAGGCCTTCATTTTTACAAACCTTACAGCAGTTTTCATTGGGCAGGCAATAGAAGATCACCATCATACAATAGAAGAAGCGCATCGCGGAGAGCCTGCAACTGAACCTGTAATTATTTGACGTTGATGTCTGGGGTGATTATACTTGATTTTATAAGTGAAAACTCATCAACTCAAAAACTGAAAAAGTCTTTTTTTCATCAATATAAAAGAACAATCATGGATTTATTAATGACATTGTTGAGCACAACACCGTGGGCGAATGCCGGTGGTGCCATCGGGGCAGGTTTGGCCGCCATGGGTGCTGGTATCGGTATTGGTCAGATCGGTAAAGGCGCGGTAGAAGCTATTGCCCGTCAGCCGGAAGCTACAAATGACATACGCGCAAACATGATCCTGACTGCTGCCTTCGTAGAGGGTGTTGCCCTTTTTGCAGTTATAGCAGGTATCCTGGCTATGTTCGTTTAATGTGTTCACCTGGTCATTTCGTTTGAAGTGGCCAAAAAAACAACTGCACCTTAAGCACAGGGCGGCGGGTGCAGTTAATTCTCAAATCTTCAAATTAGAATATGAAACTTCTTACTCCCGAATTTGGATTGTTGATCTGGACACTGGTTGCATTTTTACTGGTACTTTTTATACTTGGAAAATTTGCCTGGCCTGCCATTTTGAAAGGCTTAAAACAAAGAGAGCAGGGCATTGCTGAATCTTTGCAAACGGCTGAAAGAGTAAGAGCTGAAATGGCTCAATTAAAAAGCGAGAATGAAGAACTGCTCGTAAAAGCCCGCGAAGAAAGAGGCCTTATGCTAAAAGAAGCAAGGGAAACAAAAGACCGCATCATTAACGAGGCAAAAGAACAGGCTAAGATAGAAGCAAACAAAATTATAGTGGAAGCGCAACAACAAATTAATGTGCAAAAGATGGCTGCAATAACCGATGTAAAAAACCAGATCGGTAAACTGGTGGTAGAAGTAACCGCAAAAGTATTGCGAAGGGAACTAAGCGCACCAGGTGCCCAGGAAGAGCATATCAAAGACCTGGTGAACGAAGTAAGCCTGAGTTAATGAGCAACCTGCGTACATGCCATCGGTTGGCAGGTTATTAAAAATTGACAAATTGAATTTATGCCTAATCCACGTTTAGCTTCGAGATATGCAAAATCACTATTGGACCTTGCTATTGAAAAAGGGCAGCTGGAGCCTGTGTACAGCGACATATTGTACCTGCAACAAGTAGCCAAAAGCAGCCGCGAATTCCTAAGCTTATTACGCAGCCCTATTATTGCGTCTGATAAAAAACAGAACGTTTTGGATGCGGTTACAGCCGGTAAAATCAGCGAGATAACAAAAGCTTTTACAAGACTCCTGGTAAGTAAAGGCCGGGAAGGAGAACTGTCCGAAATAATAAGCTCTTTTGTTAAGCAGTATAAGCAGAAAAAGGAAATTTATATTGTGAAACTGACTACAGCGGTGGCTGTAAGCGATGAGGTGAAAAACCGGGTTGTAGAACAGGTGCGACGTACCAGTAATATGCAAAATATTGAGCTGGAAACTACGGTCGATCCGAAACTAATTGGTGGGTTTGTTTTGCAAGCAGGTGATAAATTGGTAGATGCCAGCATTGCTTATGATCTTAAAGAGATCTCAAAACAGTTTGAAAGCAATGATTTCATTTACAAAGTGAGATAAGTAAAAAATATTATTTGAAGCCCCGACAAGAAATTGCCGGGGCTTTTTATTTGGAATATATCAATCGGGCATTAATTTAACGGTCTGAATCCAGATCCTAATGAAAAAACTGCTGCTTTTTTGCATTGGTATAACCCCCGTTTTATCCTTTTCGCAGGATTTACAACTTCAACACCCTAAACGTTGTGCCACTTACCAGGTTTTAGAAAATTATCGTAAAGAACATCCTGAAGCTGAAACAGATCAACAGTTTGAATCCTGGCTAAACAAGAAAAAGTCGGCAAGAATAATGACCACCCTTTCAACGGTTACGATGCCTGTTGTTTTCCATATAATTCATAATGGAGAAACCGAAGCTTCCGGAACAAACATAAGCCAGGCTGCCATCCAATACCAAATCATGCAATTGAATAAAGATTTTGCTAATGGATCAAACAGCTCTTATGCAGCGGCGACTAATTCAAATATTCAATTTGCACTTGCGCAAACCGATCCATTGGGAAATCTATTGATCCAACCTGGTATTGACCGTATAAACAGAAATACAGCAGGATTCTCCGCTCCCCCTTACACAGTAGGGTATGCAAGCGCTTCCAACAACTATCTTTCATCAACGATCAAACCGGCTACCATTTGGGACCCCAACAAGTACCTTAACATATGGGTTCTGCCTATGGAAAATAGCATACTGGGTATTGCTACTTTCCCGGGAAGCTCGGTTTTATCAGGCCTTCCTTCGTCAGAATCAAGCCTGACATGTGGGGTTGCTATAGTCCCAACCTCTGTAGGTAGTGTGTTTTCTTCAACCAGTTGCTCGGGCTTCATGGGAAGAACGCTTACACATGAAATGGGACATTTTTTTGGATTACGTCATATCTGGGGTGACGCAACCTGCGGTACCGATTATTGTAACGACACTCCCATTCATGAAGATTCTAACTATGGTTTTCCCTTTCATCCAAAATCAAATAATTGTGGAACTCCGGATGAAATGTTTGAAAATTATATGGACTACACAGATGACCCCGTGATGAACACGTTTACAGTTGACCAGGTCAGCCGCATGCAAACGGTATTGACTAATAGCCCTATGCGCAACACGCTTTCCAGTTCCGCTATAGGAATAGTGACAATTACTTCAAACAAAATTGCTTTTGCAGGTTGCTCTTCTACTTCTACTACACCCGAAACGGGTACCACTGGCACCTATCCAAGATATCATGACGTTACTTTCAATTTAAATGTTGAAGATAAAGCTTCGGGGAATGCTACTCTCAACGTCAATGCCGGAGGCACTGCCATCAGTAATTTTCATTACCAGCTTTTAACGCCTACAATAAATTTGGAAAGTGGTGATTACACTAAAATCATTTCCATCCGTATTCTTGATAATGTGCAGGTAGAAGGCGATAAAACTATTATTTTAAGTTATTCCATTTCTGGTACAGGTGTGCAGGCAGCATCTTCCATGCAATCAATAACCATCACCATCAAGGATGACGACAATATAAAAATATCTGAAAACCCTATAAACCTTTTAACCCAGGACTTTGAAGGAGCACTTACTGGATGGAATGGATTGACCACCAGCGGAATGCCGAACAAATTTTGGGTGGGTGCCGTAGGTAACGCAGGTGGTTCGGGCAAATGTGCTTTTGTAAGTGAGAATGGTTCTGCTAATACTTACACTAAAACCACATCAGGTGTTTCCGTACTACGTAGTCCTATGATAGATGCCAGTGGTTTTACTAATCTGCAATTGACCTTTAAGTACAAAGTATGGGGAGAGGAAGATGCAGGCTTTTGGGACTTTGGCCAAATCACATATGCCACACCTGGTGCCCCTACTAGTTTTTCTCCAATTTCTGCAGCGGGTACAGGCCCTTATGCTGGAACTGCCAGTTTAATAAGTGGAAATCCAACCATTAGTTTGCCTAACACAGCCTTTGCCAGTAAACAATTTTACCTGGGCTTTTATTGGCAAAACGATGATAACTCAGGAAATAACCCGGCTTTTAATGTAGATGACGTTGTGCTTACCGGCTCCGGAACTCCGGTAGAAACAACCGCCAGTAGCAGTTATGGATACGATATACAATCGGGCAGTACGATCAACACTTTTAGAGGAACTAATGATAAAGCAATAGCAAAAATTACCAATGCCAGTGTGAATGTAAGTGGCATAACGGCCTCAGTAACTCAAACAGGTTCAGGGCAAGTAGCTG
>Ga0126307_10002286_pt1 | contig 12903 bp, 15 predicted proteins | sample Plot28_FD_89955 | JGI IMG/M metagenome (GOLD analysis project Ga0126307, IMG submission 89955) | Serpentine soil microbial communities from UC McLaughlin Reserve, CA, USA - Plot28 | ecosystem: Environmental > Terrestrial > Soil > Grasslands | place: USA: UC McLaughlin Reserve, Lake County...
ACCTGCCCAAAGGGTCCGACCTCTCAGCACCCAGCCAACCCGACCTCAATGCGATCGCGCTGAAGCTAAACACTCGACCTCGCAAGACCCTCGCCTACCGTACCCCGGCTGATACACTGGCACAGACCGTTGCGCTCACCGGTTGAATCCACCCTGCAAATTACGCAGAAACGTGTAGACCCCGGTTTTAGAACCGGGGTCTGTTTACCGCAACCATACTGCAACCCGCTACTCTTGTACGCTTTCCATCGCGCGGCCTCAAAACGCTAAAAGCGACTCTCTCGACACTCGAACACTGCTCAGAAAAGGGTATGAAGGAGTTTTTAACAAGCTCGAACGTACTAAAACCGGGTGAAGAAGGAGCGTGCACCTCTTCCAGAACTATTCTTATCTCGTATCTGCAACATACCCGCCATTTGCGAAATGAAGCTGTGAGCTCATCAGCATGACTTGATACGGCGAATTCGTAGACATCAAGTAATAAATCGTGACGGTTCGACGTTGCCCCTCCCATCGTGTGTAGCGATTCAGGAGAAACGGTGCATAGGCCCAACCTGAGTCAGCAGAGGGACGTTCCGGAGAGAGTAGATTAAGATTATCTTCCTCAGGTTGGTGCATGTACTTTCTGAACGCGCGGTCCCGCTCCGGATTAAAGATAGTAGTCTCCTCGGACCACTCCCAGGGTGTTTTTGCGACACGGCAGACAATGCTCTCACGTGGATGAGCCAGAGAAGCTCGTGTGTAGAGCATAAGCCATCGTCTGACCTCAGGAAGCCACCCGACCGAGAGGGCTGACACATTAGGCATGGAAAACAGAGGAATCGCTTCTTGCTGCTCATCAGACCAGGAGATGCCCGGGCCCCTATAGTATTTCATATCCGCAGGCGAGTATTGGCCTAGCGGCAGCTCCATCCAGGCCAGATACACACTCCAACCCGCCTCTTCTAAACCTTGGCCCCAAAGCAGTACGCCATCGCCTGTCTCGCATGGCAACCCAGGCCACTCTGCATTGTTGACTACCCACGGCGCGATTTGCCAAAACTTACCAGTCGCATCGGAGATCATATAGTGCAAATCGAAATCTGCTGCTGGGTCTGCTGCACTGCTAAGGTAGGAGACCGGATTGATGTCACCGGTGATCACAAAGACATACAGCCGATTACCGTAACTAAAAGCTCCGGTCGGCGTCCCGTTAGTACCAAGGTAGCCTTTGTTCGACAGACCTTTGACGGTAAAGGGGCGAAACCTAGTACCGGGGCCGCCTCGCAAGATGGGATGCAGCTGGAACCCGTGCGGCTCCGGATCGAGGTCGGTAGTGCAGGCGATCGGATCAGCATCGTTGGCCGAGGGTACATCGCCAAAGAAGACTAACAGGTTTCCCTGATGTTCTACGGGTACACCCAGATCAGTGCCCTCAATACCCCATTGCCCTGTGCAGTTGAGATGCGTAAGTCCTTCCGCATCGTAGTCACCCGTCATCTGGCACATACGCAGCGTACTTCCGGGTACATATTGAACCTCGCTCACCCCCCACCAGTCGTATCCTGACTGGGCAGGGGCGAGGGCTCGCCTGGAAATCGAGGGTAACAGCGTAGCACCCAAGATAGCCGCGCCCACCAATTTTAACGCCTGCCACCGTGAGATAGTGTTCTTAGCCCGCCCCTTAATTTGCTCTAGCTTGCCGAAGGAGCGTTCCGGCGAGGGAACCTCAGGGCATTGGTTTTCGGCTAACACTGGAACTCTTCTCAATACTTTCACTTACCGCGACAATGGTACCAAGAAACGAAGACGTCAAGAGGTGTTGAGGACAGCCGGCTAAGAAAGGCCTGGGCCTAGAGCTAACTAGCTGCGAAAACCGCTGTGAGATTATACTAAGCGGCGATGGTAGCAAGCCCAGGTGGGGCCATCGAGTTTATAGGGGTGCTTCTATCAACAAGAGAACCACAAAGCGACTAGCGCACTTGGCTGCCCTGTTGTCTATTGCAGCGCTAGCCTTATTGATGGGCGCGACGACTGCCGCTGCTCAGCATGAAAAGGTGGTGACGGTGGCGATCCGCGATTCCTACTTCGAGCCTTCCCGGCTCATCGGCGAGCCGGGGACCACGGTGCGGTGGGTTAACGAGGGCACCGCACAGCACACCGTATTCGCGACAAGCCCCGCCGGAGCATTCCGCTCTGGGACGTTGCACCCAGGAGAGTCCTTCACTCACACCTTCCCGCAGCGTTTCCCAAAGGCGTCTCCCGATAGCTCGACGAAGCCCGGAACATACGAGTACGTCTGCGAGATACATCCGAGTATGAGAGCCAGCGTTACCTTCAGGGAAAGCGGCAGGAAGGCTACTACCCAGGAGGAAGTTCCTACCCAGGAACGCAAAGACTCTCCCGCCCAACAACCTCCTGCGGTCCCTAGGGATGGAGAAGTTCCTACTCAGGAGCGCGAGGATACTGCCAGTCAACAACCTTACACTGCTCCTAGAACCGGTGGCATTTACCCGCTTCTTCTGATCGGCCTGCTTGTGGTAGTAGCTGCCTTGGGCGGCTTGAGATGGGCCGTCAGGCGACGCTCTTCATAGAGTGCGAGGAATAGCGCGCACCTTCTGGTACGCTGGGTTGGAGTTTCGCAAGAGGTTCCGTTTTTTGACTACCCAGCGCGCGATGGTTAGGCTTATAGTTAAGTATTTGGTTAGATAGAACGCGAGGGGCGTGAAGATAAGGGGTTATGTACAATGAGTCGGTTCGGTTTAGTCCTTGCCGCGGCAACTGTTGTGACGCTCGTGCTAGCGTTAGCGTCTTCGTCGTGGGCCCAACAACTGATTCACGGGCTTGACGCCGACCTGACCGGGGGAGGCGGGTCTAAATTCACGACGAAGGGGCCGGCCGTCGACCCCGGGGGCCGACCCCAGGACGAAGACGGCAGCGGGACGGCCCATGTTGCTCTCATTATTTCGGAGGATAGGCTCTGCTATTCGCTTGAAGCCTCCGACATCAAGCCCGCTACGAAGGCCCATATCCATGAGGGAACCGCTAAAGAGGCCGGTCCTACCGTCGTAAAACTAGACCCGCCTCCCGAGGATCGCTCCTCTAGCGGATGTACTGATGTGAACGGTGCGCTGCTTAGAGATCTTCTGTGGAAACCACAAAATTACTATGTTGACGTCCACAACGAGGAATTCCCCCGTGGAGCCATCAGAGGTCAGCTCTCTCTGACTGAAGCCGACAGGTATAGCTCCGCGTGTCCTGGGAGCGTCTGCCCTTAACCCACTCTTCGGGCTCCTGGCCGGTAAGAGCCGTGGCCAGCCTCAGGTACGCCTCTCGGTTGGGAGGATTCTTTCCACCCACACATGGCTCTTCAGCATTCACTCTACGATGATCTATAGAGATCGTCGCTCCTGCTCGATCGGTCGACTTCCGATACCGACCATCTTGTCCAATGCTACCGAATCCGCTTGTCCACTCACTGCTTCAAAGCGCCAGTGAAAGGTGACGAGGACGAAACGCTCGGTGGAGCATCAGGCGTGGCGCCACTATACAGCCGGGTTCCGTATGACCTCTATTCGCTGGCGAGCCACTAATCTACAGAACTTTACGGGGACAACCCGGAGGTAGCAGCGCCTTAAGTCGGCTCGGCCTTCTCTTCCTCTACTTCTTCATACGTTGGCACCTGTCCTTCGTATCCGCGGCAAAGTTTGCCGTCCTCGTCCCGACAATCTTCCCTCGAGTTACCGGTGTGTCCTCGAGGAGTACCCCCAAACTGGGGCCCGCTTGTATAGCAGGATCCGCCCTCGACGCAAACCCCAAAGACGGGATGAATCTGGGTCCAAGCGTGACCTGTATCGTAAACCAACGCCCCCCACAAAGTGAGCTTGGGGCCCTCCGGCAACACAGGAATATGACCGGCGTCGCGGGCTGTCAGCTCCACCACCATGTTCCCGTTAGTCTCCTGCTGATCGGTGAGCGGGTTTCGGTATTGCTTGTCCGGGGCGAACTGGATGTGTACATCGCCGTCGTCTGCAACGTACTGCGGTAGGTCGGAAATATCTACTTTGCCGGTTATGGTCTGGCAGGGATTGAGCACGAGGAGGCGATCAGGGGACCATACGCCTTCTAGCACTTGATTTGGCGGAGGGCATGATGCACCTTGAGGAGCGCCTTGAGAAGCTTTGGGAGCTTTAGGTGTCTGCCGAGCTGAGGCTGAGTGCGTGACGACGAGGAGAGCTACTACTAGCCCGAGGAGAAGCGTTAAGGATTGCCGTAGCATCAGTCCACTCCTTTCCCCTCGCACAAACCTGTCGGCTGCTTGTACTGGACAGACCTTTCTCCATTACTCTGCCGAGTATTATTTGCCTCCCCCTGAGGGAGGAAGACTCTTCTCCGGCACGTAACACGGGATGTAGGGAGGAAAGCTCGAACCACGAATGCGGCCATCGGGCAGCACGATCCAGCCGGCAGTGTATCCTATCCCCTCGACCTCTCCCTCCTGTCGGTACAGCCCAGCATTACTGTCTTCGGTGACCAGGTCCGCGCGATACGAAAAGATGGCGTCCTCCTGGAACCTGACTGTGCCGGTGCTCGTCCTCTCCGTAACCGGTCCCCAAACCTCAACGCCAAGATCTGATTCTAAGCTATCGAGGGCCCCCTCTTCGTTTATGGAACCTCGGAACCATTCCCCATATGCCCCCAAGAGGCCCGTTTTGTCTGGATCACCATCTGTTATGAAAACGATGACCTCCATCCCCTCGTCGGGCCCCTCGGCTGGGATTGTGCTCCCAGGGAATGCGATGCCGATGAAAGCTGACGTGCCGGAAATTTCTCCGACGAAGCTGGGTCGCAGGAGGTCTGAGCCGCGACGGCTCACCGTAGGACCGGCGGTCTCTTCTTTAGTACCGCCAGCAGCTTGAGGACAATCACTGGTTTGCTTGCCCCTAGTCGTTTCACTGTCACCAGCGGTTTGAGGACAACCATTGGTTTGCTCACCTCTGGTCGTTTGCTCGTCATCAGTGGTTTGAGGACAAGCACTGGTCTGCTCACCGCCAGTAGTCTCACCGTCACTTGTGGTCTCACCATCGCCAGTGGTTTGACTGCTAGCAGCGCACCCGCCAAGCAGCGCAAGCAACAAGAGCACTAGTATTGCGAGCTCTACCAACCTTGGCCGGATAACGCTGCCAGCACCCATGACATATCTCCCTTCTCTTCTCCCGCAGCATTTAATAATGCCATCAAGCTAGTTCCGTTGCACCCTTAGAGAAGCTTGCGTCTAGAGCTAAGAGGGCGGGTTGCCTATTCTTAAGGTCTGACAAAGCTTGTCAGTTCCCTAGCCAATTGAATCTGGGGCGAAGGATTGTGCATAATGGACAGAAAGGGAAAGGAGTACTAATGCTACCCTGGTCGCCAGACACCATACTCATAGCCGCTCTAGTGGTTTTCGTTGCTATCATCACCATCTTTGTCTTCCACATCTTGCTCGGAGTGCAACGGTTAATACGGTTAGGTGAGGTACGCAGGGAGTATGGGCGCGAGGAGCAAGCCTATTTGACCTCCTTATATGGGGAACGCTGGGGGCTAAGGACAGGAGGGGAGGGTGATGGCCTAGTGCAGCAGCCGCATGAAGAGTTTAAGGAACCGAAAAGCCAACCGGTAGCCAGACCACTCCAAGATCAGGGGCAAAACCTAGAGACTCAGCACCGAGCTGACGAACTGGAAGAAGAGATATTACGTCTTAAGCAGGATTATAAGAAACTGGAGGAGGACCTTGAGCAGGTGCGAGAGCATCAACGAGAGGTCGACCAGGAGAGGGAGAGGATGATGGAGGATTTGCAAAGCATCCGGCAGCCCTTGAATGGAAGACCTTCTTCGAAGCTCACCTCGGTCGCGTACTCCAAAATCCACAGGCTCCTCTCGTTGCCGAACTCTCCGGGAGAGCGATGAAGCCCTCGCCCCGCTGGGCCGCAAGAAGCCGGCTGGGACGAGGCCCGCGGTGGTACGGGGAGGCCCCGGCGGTGTAAGGTGAGGCTCTAGCCCGGAGGGTAGGCCGGGAGAGCTACGGGCGACCAGGAGAGCTTACCGGGATATCAGTAGCCGCCCTACTCGGTACTCTGGTATTGGCTGCCGGGCGCTTGTTGGCTCTAAGGTGTTGTCGTAGCTCGCCGGGCCTTCCTTTATTCACCGAGTCGCCTAGAGAACCTGTCCGAAAAGGGTACAAGCAACGCTGCGAGCGTGGATTTGGCCGGTATACGGAGGTCAAAAGGGGCCGAAGAGCCTCTTTTCGGTGGCCCGTAAGGCTACGTTGCAGGCGCGTCCGTGCCTTTTCGGATAGTCTCTAGAGAAACTGTTTGGAAAAGCGAGTGGGACAGGTCGATGACGTACGCTCCTGAGCATGAAAAGAAGCTACTCCACCGATCTCACCGACGCCGAATGGGGGTGTCTTAAGCTCCATGTTTCGCCTCCCAACAAGCGGGGACGACCGAAAACCCACAGCACCCGCGAGATCCTCAACGCCATCTTCTACGTCCTCAGGAGCGGCTGTCCTTGGCGTCTTTTGCCCCGCGACTTCCCACCTTGGGAGAGTGTCTACTGGTGGTTTAGGAGGTGGCGCATAGATGGAACCTTTGAGTGGCTCAACGCAGCTCTGCGTGAACGCTTGCGGGTGCAGCTGAGTAGAACCCATAGCCCAGCGCTGGGATTGTCGATTCACAGGCGGCCAAGACGACCGGAGTGGGTGGTGAGGCGCGAGGCTACGACGGGGGGAAGAAGGTGCGCGGCAGAAAGCGCCATCTCTTGGTAGATACGGAGGGATTGGTCCTCAAAGCCAAGGTCCACAGCGCCCGCCAAGGTCCCCGATCAGGACGGGATCAAATTGCTGCTGAAGGGTGTACGAGATCGCCTTCCGCGCCTCTCTCACTTGTGGGTGGATGCCGGTTACAAGGGCCGGGGCAAGGACTGGGTGGAAAAGGTGCTTGGCCTGAGCGTCGAGGTCGTTCGTCGCACTCCCAAGCCGACGCCAGAGAAGGTCGCGATGAAGTGGGCGGAGGAGTGGTCAAAACTAACCGACAAATCTACCTACGCTTATCGTCCACCAGATAGCACCGGATGTTGCAGAAGCCTTCTGTAACGTGAGGACTTTTATTCTCCAATATATTAACCACGTAGCTCGAAAGGAGACCTGAAGGTATTTCTGGACTAGAGACACGCTCGAGAAGGCGTCGGAAGTGGGTCACTTGAGATCCCGCCTCCGGGCCAGCTAGGGCCTGTCTGACGAACACGCGGACCCGTGATAGCTTCTGCCGATAAAGAGCCCGCGACGAGGAGGAGTGAGTATGATCGGACGCGGAGAGATTAGCGACAAAGCCTGGAAACAATTCGTTCCGCTCCTTCCCGAAAACGGCCGACGTGGCGGCCAATGAAGCGACCACCGCAAAGCCGTAAACGGCATCCTTTGGAGGCTGCGTACCGGAGCACCGTGGAGGGATTTGCCCTTTCGCTACAGTCCCTGGCAGACCTGCTACGATCGCTTCGTGCACTGGAGGAGGGATGGTACTTGGGATCGGCTGCTTGCCCGCGTCCAGAGCCAATCGGACGCGGCGGACGAGGTCGAGTGGGAGGTGAGCGTGGACGACACGGTCGTGCGGGCTCACCACCACGCTGCGGGAGCACGCACAAGACCAAGCCACAAAGACGCAAAAAGGGCCTTTGCCACCCGCTAGGGGAAGCGCTCGGCACAAGCCGTGGGAGGTTTTCCACCAAAGTCCATCTCGCCTGTGATGGTAAAGGCAGGCCACTATCGGTGTTTCTCACGCCCGGACAGAGACACTCAAGCACCCAGCTTGGAAGGGTGCTAGATGGCATCTGGGTACCACGTCTTTCGGGTATAGGCAGGCCACGCAAACGCCCGGATCATCTCATCGCCGACAAAGGGTATGACTTCCCAAGTTGCAGGGAGCTTTTGCGAAAGCGGGGTATCGGGCACACTATCCCGGAGCGACGTGACCGACGCAAGCGACGTGCTAAGCATCCCGGACGACCGCCGAACTTCGATGCGAGCGTCTATGGTCGGCGCAACGCGGTCGAACGCTGCGTAAATCGCCTCAAACACTGGCGGGGGCGCCACCCGCTACGAGAAGCGGGCTCTCAAATACCGAGCCGTGATTGTGATCGCCGCATTGATGATCTGGTTGGCATTATGAACCAGCAGACAAAGCCTAGCCGCCCAGGGCCTCCAGAATGAACTCGGTGATGATGCCCACCAGAATCCCGGCAGTTATCCCCCAGCCAGCCCAGCCGGGCGCGCCGAGCTTGCGCCCCGCCCCGAACAGCTCGTTGACCACGTAGATGATCGCACCACCAGCCAGGGCGAGAAACAGAACCGAGAGCAGCTCCGAGGTGTACCAGAAGCCCACGACCGTACCTAGGAATACCGGCCCGCCGGCGATGAGCCCACAAATAGCGAGGAAACCCCAACTCACGACTTTCTCGTCAGCTAGAGGAGCCGCGATGCCGAAACCCTCCGTGGCATTGTGCAGCCCGAAGCCCACGACGAGCGTCAAGGCCAGCGCCAGCTCGCCCGCCTGCGCCGAGCTCCCTATGGCGAGACCCTCGGAGAAGTTGTGCAGCCCGATGCCCACGGCGATCAGAAGCGCCAGTCGCCGCATCGACTCGCCGCCCTTCAGGAAATGCTGCGCGTAGTACACAAGGCTCAGAAGACCTGCACCGAAGCCCAGGGCCACTATCAAGAGGAACAACAGAAAGCTAGGCTCTCCCTCCTCCAGCGCCTCCTCCACGGGCGCGACCGCATGCTCCATGACCTCGATAAAAAGGAACAGCAGTATCCCTATAGCGAAAGCATTGAGAAACGACAGGTACTGCCGGGACGCCAGCCTGAGCCGCGCTGCAGGTAGACCAAGGAAGATGGTGAGACCGGCTAGACCTCCTAGGATCATCGACTGCAAGTATGACACAGGCTGTTACCTCCTCCTCGCACCCCGTTTCTACAAATGACAATCATTTGCAGTGAGTGGAAAGAATAAAGTGGGCGGCGTAGGGGAGTCAAGGAGCAGTGGCCGGGTTTGTGAGCTAGATCAAAGGCGGAGGGCAGGCCGCTGAGCTTCGAGAAAAGCACCTACGCCCGGCGGCAGGTGGTGGTGCGGTGCGTCAACAGACTCAAGTAGTGACAGAGTGTAGCCACCCGCTACCAGAAGCGGGCTCTCAACTACCAAGCGGTGGTAATCGCTTCGCTGATGATTTCGTCGACCTCATGAACGGTCAGACAGACCCTAGCAGAGTTGGTTGATGACGGAGGCACAAAGGAAGGGATCTTGTCTTACCTACGAACGGTAATACTTGGTGGCATAGCTGGACTTACCATTTTCCTTGGCTTGCCGGTGGCCCGACTTCGGGTGGGCTCCGATAAGTATCTGGCCCTTCTCAACGCTTTCGCCATAGGAATATTGCTCTTCCTCTTCGTCGAGATCATGGAGCACGCCTTCGAGCCCATAGAAGAAGCTCTGGAAGAACAAGAACCCGGTTTCCTACTACTGCTTCAAATCCTGGGGCTGGGGTTCGGCATTGGTCTGCTGGGCCTCGTGTACTACTCGCGGCGCTTCTTGAGAGGTGGGGTCTCAGCTCGTCGCCTAGCGCTTTTGATTGCCTTAGGTATCGGGCTGCACAACTTTTCTGAGGGCCTCGCCATAGGCAGCGCAGCATCCGGTGGCGAGCTGGCGTTAGCCCTGACGCTGATCGTAGGCTTCGGGGAGCACAACGCCACGGAGGGGTTTGGTATCGCAGCCCCCTCGGCTACCGAGAAAACCGAGCGCAAGGTGAACTCGGGTTTCCTCATCCTTTGCGGGCTGATCGGCGGCGGGCCGACCTTCTTGGGCACGATCGTGGGCTTCAGCTACACTTCGGAACTAATCTCCGTTCTGTTCCTCGCGCTTGCCGGCGGGGCGGTAGTGCTCGTCGTCAACGAACTCCTCGAGACGGGGCGCAAGCTCGGTGCACCCGCTTGGGGTGGCTGGGGAATTACTGTGGGTTTCCTGGCGAGCTTCCTGACGGAGCTCATCCTGGCCTACGCGGGTGCCTAGTATGTTGCCTCCATGATTCATGTCGTCAGCCAGGTCATCAGCGCTGATGAGCACCATCGCCGGTAGCTAACAGCCCGCTTCACATATCTCGTAGACCTCTTTCACTTATTTCTCCTTCTGCGTTGGTTGCGAGCCTTCCGCGTGCTCTGCTTCGTCCGGTTGTTCGCGGATCGGGAATCTCCGCCGTCGAGCTTTTCTTCCGTGTGGTGATCGGAGGTGCTCGAATGATCCCTACGGCCGGGACTACGATGGTAGATCAGATAATTCTGGACCAGCGTCACGGTGTTGGACGTCACTCAGTAGACGAACATGCCAGCAGGCAAGCGGGCGACAAACGCGGTAAAGACCACCGGCAGTAACCGCATCATATTCTTCTGGGAGGGGTTGACGTTCCTCGAGGATATCTCTCCTGCCAAAACGAGGATCGAGGCCGAGAGCACCGGCAGGATGAAGTAGGGATCCGTCCTGGTGAGGTCGGTGAACCAGAAGAGTCCGCCGCTCGCGAAGCTTGGGAAAGTCTCTTCGTGACCGCGTATGACGTAGTACATCGTTATGAACACGGGCACCTGTACCAGCACGGGCAAGAATCCCGCCAGGGGGTTCACCCGTCGCTCCTTGTATAGCTCCATCAACGCCTCTTGCTGCCTTTGTCGGTCGTTTTTGAATTTAGAGCGGATCTCGTACATCTCAGGCTTCAAGTCCTGCATAGCCCGCATGTTCTTGACCTGCTTTACGGCGAGCGGAAACAGGGCGGCGCGCACTATCACCGTCAGAAAGACGATTGAGAGCCACCATGGGGCACCCACGGAGTGAAACAACTCCAGTGCACCGCCCATAAAGTCGCTCATGGGGCCGAAGAGCTTTCCAAGAAGATCTATCATGCGAACCCTACCTCCCGCCGAGGCCCTTAGTCGACTGACGAACCCGCACTTTCTGGCCAGGCCTAGGGGCCTCGACGAAGGTTGGGTCTCCGCTAACCAGGAGGAGTGGTGGCACTATCGCAGGCGCCTGATGGAGATAGGGTCCAGCTCGCCAGACTCGAACAACTGCTTCAGTCCCTCCCGGTCTTCGTGAATGAGCCTGGGGTCCCGAATGATCTCGTCCACCTCGTCTTGGGAGCAATTCCTGAGCACGTACTTTTCCTGAAGTATCTCGGCTAGGTGTGCACCGTGATTCAGACGGTGGAGGATATACTCCCGGACCTTATCCTCCTGCTGGGTGCGGCCGGAGCCGCTGAAGAAATTACCGAACAATCTCTCGAAATACCGCTCATGCGTCGGCTCATTGTCACTAGACACTCTAACCCTCCTTTCGGGGTGCCGACCGATCACTCCTTTGCTCCTCGTGCCGGAGCAGGGAGAGCTTGCTTACAGCCGGAACACCTCTAGAAGGGTAGCTGTGGGTCCTCCGGGACGGCCACGAAGAATAACCGACGGGAGGCGACGCTCGATAAGAAGCAACCCAAAGAACGACCCGAAGATGGCTACGAGGAGTACGGTGAAGTAGCTAGCGTTTACCGGATGCTTATCTTCGGTGTCCACCTCCTCCATGAGCATGGTAAGGTGTCTCACATCCATGGTGTGCCTATCTCCGATCGCCCCTTTACCTGCTGCGTAAGAAGAGTGCTCTGCAGTTGAGCCTGTGGGAACCTTCGAACTTATCGCAAGCTGGTGCGAGTAGAGAAAATGCCCGAAGCAGAGAAGAATAGCCACCACCATGAGCGCTGCGGTGCCCATGATCCGTCCTGAACTTCGCAGCATCATGCCAGCATTATAGTATCTCACAAACGTCTCTTACCGGACGTACAAGACCAGCTTCGAAGATGCGCAAAGATCGCACTCCCAATAGAAGCCGTGCTGGCTGCCGGTCAGAGGTGGCCTGCAGTCGGGACTCTTGATGGTCACTATCGTTGCAACGATGTCCTGCTGAATATGCAGGGAAGGCGGTCGTCGCCATAAAGGATTGCTGCCATGTTGCTTCCAAAAGACCCTACATTCTCGCCGGGCCTTTCCCCTAATTCGACGTTTTACCTGCAAATACGATGCTTTCAGGAGCGTGCCCGGCAGGATTCAGAAGAAGTCCGTAAAGATGTCGCTAGAGGCGGGCATAGCGGGACGTCCGGGGCTACGGACATGCTCTGGGAAGACCTGATTGCAGTACGTGGATGGGGCGGGTGAACGCCGAGACGCGGGTGGACACGGCGACGATCCGCTTCTCCCAGCAGGTCGAGCGGTACGCATGTGCGCTGCGCGAGGCAGACGAGTGCCTCCGGCGCGAGGAGCTTAAGAACCCGCCCACGGACTACGAGGTCACGCTCGCCGACCCCGAGGGTAACCCAACCACGCTAGGCCTCACGGCCCACCAGGAGCGCCTGGAGCGGGCCGAGCACGAGTTGGCTCAGGTGCGGCGGGAGCTTTCTTCGTCCAGCGTTACCGCCATAACCGTATGCGTACCACTAGACGAAGGTACAGGCCAGCAGCGAGGGGGCGCCGGTCTTTCGGAAGAACGGCGCTGCCCCATTGGGGGCGGTGTCGCTCTAGCCTGGAGAGCAGGCTGGAGAGACTCACGGACGGTCGCAGGGACAATGCCGACAAGGTTTATTTCTGGAAACCCACTTTCCTATGTCCCCGGAGGCCCTGGACGCTCAGCTGCGAGCCGCTGAACGTCGCAGCGTAAGGAGGGTGATGTCGTCCTCCTGCTCCCACCCCTCCCCAACGAAGGAGTAGAGCTCCCCTAGGAGAGAGTCCACCAGCGACCTCTCATCATCGTCATCGTGCTCGGCCACAAGCTCCCGAAGCCTAGGGAAGCCGAACATCTCACGGCGCTGGGG
>Ga0126307_10002287_pt1 | contig 12902 bp, 12 predicted proteins | sample Plot28_FD_89955 | JGI IMG/M metagenome (GOLD analysis project Ga0126307, IMG submission 89955) | Serpentine soil microbial communities from UC McLaughlin Reserve, CA, USA - Plot28 | ecosystem: Environmental > Terrestrial > Soil > Grasslands | place: USA: UC McLaughlin Reserve, Lake County...
CAACGGCACGAACGCCGCGAACTCATCGCCGCCGCCGCCCGCCCGTCTGCCCGCAGGCCGGCCCGACCCGGCCAGGACCCTCCGGCACCGCCCACGGCCGGAGCCGCCGGCCCGGGTCAGCGGCGGCGGTAGGCGGGCGGTGCGGTGGCGGCGGCGGCCAGCGCCTCCGCCAGGTCGTCGACGTCGGCGGCGACGAGGCCGGCGGTGATGCGGACGTGGTCACGGTCCAGCGGGGCCGACGCGAACGGGCTGCCGGGCGAGGCGCCGATGCCCTGGGAGGCCAGCGCCACGAGGGCCGCCTGCTCGTCCAGGACCGGCACCCACAGGTAGATGCCGTCCTCGCCGCCGGTGGCCACGCCCCGGTCGGCCAGCGCCGACGCCAGGGCGGACCGCCGCGCCCCGTACTCCCGGGAGGCCGCCGACACCGCGTGCACCGTGACCGGGTCGGTGAGCATCGTGGCGAGCAGGCGTTGGAGGAGCCGGCTCGACCAGCCCGGCCCCAGGCGACGCTGCGAGACCACGGCGTCCACGACGGCGCCGGTGCCCCCGACGGCGGCGAGGCGCAGGTCCGGCCCGTGCGACTTCGAGAAGCCGGACACGTGCACCGTCCGCCCCGGCAGCCACGTCCCCAGCGACACGAGCGGGCAGGACGAGCTGTCCCCGGCGTGGTCGTCCTCCACCACGACGACCGACGGCGGCCCCTCCGCCAGCACCGCGGCCAGCTGGGCGGCCCGGTCGGCCGACAGGGACACGCCCGCCGGGTTGTGTGCCCGGGGCTGGAAGACGAACGCAACGGCGCCCGACGCCAGCCCGGCGGCGAGGGCGTCGGGGCGCGGCCCGGCCCCGTCCAGCGCCACCGGGACCACCTCGGCCCCGAGGTCGCCGAGCAGGTCGAGCAGCGGCGGGAACGTCGGGTTCTCGACCAGCACCCGGTCCCCGTAGCGGACGACGACCGACGCGACGCGGGCCAGCCCGTCCAGGCAGCCGTCGACGACGGTCATCGCCTCGGCGGGGAACGGCCACCGGTCGGCGAGCACGGCGGCCAGCGGCGGGTCGACCGGGTCGTCCAGGTAGTTGGTGGTCAGGTCACCGGGCGCGGACAAGGCCTGCGCCCGCCCCAGGTCGGGCAGGAGGGCGGGGTCGGGCACGCCCGTGGACAGGTCCTGCGTGTAGACGCCCGGCCCCCGGGTGATGCGCCGGTAGCGCGACGGGCCGTGGGCGGCGGCCCCCTCGCGCACGAACGTGCCCGCCCGGCCCCGCGACTCGATGGCGCCGGACCGGGCGAGCGCCTGCCACGCCTCGCTCACGGTCGTGGGCGACACGCCCAGCCGGCCGGCGATCGAGCGGACGGTGGGCAGCCGCGCCCCCGGGAGGACTGCGCCGGAGCGAACCAGCCGCCCCACGCCGGCGGCGATGCCCCGGGCCGAGCGGTCGTCGATCGCCGCGACCAGCTCGTCGTCGTCCAGCGGGTCGGTCACGCGGGGCCTCCGGGGCGGACGATCGGGCGAGGCGGACGACGGCGTGGGCCGGGGGCCGCGTCTGCCGGCCGGTCACGGGTCGGACACATGGATGCAACGGACGTCGCCTAACAAAGCGACTATTGTCTGATTGCGATTGTGACACAAATGTTCGCCGGCTCACCAGTGCGGCGGACGCCGAGGTGACGCCCGAACGCGGACAGCGAGCAGAACGGTCCCTATCGGGGGGATCATCGCCAGTGGCGGCCGGTTCCGGACCGACCGACCGATTCCCGAGGAGGCTCGATCGATGGCCGATGTGGTGCGTGCAGCGCTCGTCCAGGCGGCGTGGACCGGCGACAAGGAGTCGATGACCAAGCTCCACGAGGACTACGCCCGCCAGGCGGCGTCCCAGGGGGTGGAGGTGATCTGCTTCCAGGAGCTCTTCTACGGCCCCTACTTCTGCCAGGTGCAGGACTCGGCGTACTACGAGTACGCCGAGTCGATTCCCGGCCCGACGCTCGAACGGTTCCAGGCGATCGCGGCCGAGACCCAGATGGTGATGGTCCTGCCCATGTACGAGCGCGAGCAGGAGGGCGTGCTCTACAACACGGCCGCCGTGGTCGACGCCGACGGCAGCTACCTGGGCAAGTACCGCAAGACCCACATCCCGCAGGTCAAGGGCTTCTGGGAGAAGTTCTACTTCCGGCCCGGCAACCTCGGGTACCCCGTGTTCGACACCGCGGTCGGCAAGGTCGGCGTCTACATCTGCTACGACCGGCACTTCCCCGAGGGCTGGCGGGCGCTCGGCCTCGCCGGGGCGCAGATGGTCTTCAACCCGTCGGCCACCAGCCGCGGGCTGTCGATGTACCTGTGGAACCTCGAACAGACCTCCTCGGCCGTCGCGAACGAGTACTTCGTCGGCGCCATCAACCGGGTCGGCATCGAGCCGCTGGGCGACAACGACTTCTACGGGTCGAGCTACTTCGCCGACCCGCGGGGCCAGATCGTGGGCGAGTCGGCCAGCGACGGGGAGGACGAGTTGATCGTCCGCGACATCGACCTGGCGATGATCGCCGAGGTCCGCAACCAGTGGCAGTTCTATCGGGACCGCCGGCCGGACGCCTACGGCCCGCTGACGCAGGCCTGAGCGAGGGGGAGCGACACCAGTGACCACTCTCATCAAGAACGGGCTCGTCCTGTCCGCCGACGGCGCCACGCCGATGGACGTGCTGGTGGACGGCGAGACGATCGCCGCCCTCCTGCCCACCGGCTCCACGGCCCTCGGCGACCTGGAGACCACCGCCGACCGGGTGGTCGACGCCGCCGGCAAGTACGTGCTGCCGGGCGGGGTCGACGTCCACACCCACATGGAGCTGCCGTTCGGCGGCACGAACGCCTCCGACACGTTCGAGACCGGCACCCGGGCGGCGGCCTGGGGCGGGACCACCACGATCGTCGACTTCGCCGTCCAGCGGACCGGCGAGCGCGTGATGGACGGCCTCGAGGCCTGGCACGCCAAGTCCGAGGGCGAGTGCGCCATCGACTACGGCTTCCACATGATCCTGGGCGGCGTCGACGACGACTCCCTCGCCACCATGGACCGGCTGGTGAACGACGAGGGCATCACCAGCTTCAAGCTGTTCATGGCCTACCCGGGCGTCTTCTACAGCGACGACGGGAAGATCCTGCGGGCGATGCAGACGGCGTCCTCGAACGGGTCGCTGATCATGATGCACGCGGAGAACGGCATGGCGATCGACGTGCTGGTCCAGCAGGCGCTGGCCCGCGGCCAGACCGACCCGATCTTCCACGGCATCACCCGCCCGGTGGCCATGGAGGAGGAGGCCACCTTCCGCACGATCAAGCTGGCCGAGGTGGCCGGGTGCCCCGTGTACATCGTGCACATGTCGGCCCGGGAGGCCGTCGAGCGGGTCGCCGAGGCCCGCGGCAAGGGCACCAACGTGTTCGGCGAGACCTGCCCGCAGTACCTCTACCTGACGCTCGAGGACCACCTCGGGGCGCCGGGCTTCGAGGGGGCCAAGTACGCCTGCTCGACGCCGCTCCGCAGCCGCCACGAGCACCACCAGAAGGACCTCTGGCGGTTCCTGCGGACCAACGACCTGCAAGTCGTGTCCACCGACCACTGCCCGTTCTGCTTCAAGGAGCAGAAGGAGCTCGGCATCGGCGACTTCTCGAAGATCCCGAACGGCATCGGCACGGTCGAGCACCGGATGGACCTGCTCTACCAGGGCGTGGTCGACGGCGAGATCTCGCTGACCCGCTGGGTGGAGGTGGCCTGCACGACGCCGGCCCGGATGTTCGGGCTCTACCCACGCAAGGGGGTGATCCAGCCGGGGTCGGACGCCGACATCGTCGTGTACGACCCCCAGGCCACGACCCAGATCGGCGTCGAGACCCACCACATGAACCTCGACTACTCGGCCTACGAGGGGTTCAAGGTCCAGGGCAGGGTGGACCTGGTCATGAGCCGCGGCACGGTGCTCATCGAGGACGACGCCTACGTGGGCACCAAGGGCCACGGCCGGTACCTGAAGCGCGACCTGTCGCAGTACCTCGCATGAGCGCCCCTACGACCGGCCGCGCGCTGGAAGACCTCCCCCGCATCACCCACCACGTCGGCGGTGAGGCCCTGCCGGGGACCTCCGGCCGGCTCGGCCCGGTGTACGACCCGGCCACGGGCACCGTCGCCAAGTCGGTGGACCTGGCCGACGTCGGCGAGGTCGACGCCGCCGTGGCCACCGCCCTGGCGGCGTTCCCGGCCTGGCGATCGGCGGGCCTCGGCCTTCGCACGTCGATCCTCTTCAAGTTCCGCCAGCTGATCGACGGCCGGCGGGAGGACCTGGCCGCCCTGCTCACGGCCGAGCACGGCAAGGTGCCGTCCGACGCGCTGGGCGAGATCGCCCGGGGCGTCGAGAACGTCGACTTCGCCTGCGGGTTCGCCCACGCCCTGAAGGGCGAGTTCAGCGAGCAGGCGGCCACCGGGGTGGACGTGTACTCGATCCGCCAGCCGCTCGGCGTCGTGGCCGGCATCACGCCGTTCAACTTCCCGGCCATGGTCCCGATGTGGATGTTCGCCACGGCGATCGCCTGCGGGAACACGTTCGTGCTGAAGCCGTCGGAGAAGGACCCGTCGGCCTCGCTGTTCATCGCCGACCTCCTCACCGAGGCGGGGTTGCCGGCGGGCGTGTTCAACGTGGTCCAGGGGGACAAGATGGCCGTCGACCGGCTGCTCGACCACCCGGACGTCGCCGCGGTCAGCTTCGTCGGCTCCACCCCGATCGCCCGGCACGTCTACGAACGCGGCACGCAGGCGGGGAAGCGGGTCCAGGCCCTCGGCGGGGCCAAGAACCACATGGTGGTCCTGCCGGACGCCGACGTGGACGCCGCGGCGGATGCCGCCGTGTCCGCCGCCTACGGCTCGGCCGGCGAGCGCTGCATGGCCGTGTCGGTGGTCGTGGCCGTGGGCGACGTCGCCGACACGCTGGTCCCGGCGATCGCCGGCCGGCTGGACAAGGTCGTCGTGGGCCCGGGCACCGACCCCGACGCCGAGATGGGCCCGCTCATCACCGGCGCGCACCGCGACAGGGTGGCCGGCTACCTCGACACGGCGTCGACCGAGGGCGCCACGGTCGTGGTCGACGGGCGCGAGCAGGCGTTCGACGGTGACGGGTTCTTCCTCGCCCCGTCGCTCGTCGACAACGTCACCGCCGACATGGCCGTCTACCGGGACGAGATCTTCGGGCCCGTGCTGTCGATCGTCCGGGCCGCCACCTACGCCGACGCCGTGAAGCTCGTCAACGAGAACCCGTACGGCAACGGGGCGGCGATCTTCACCCGCGACGGGGGCGCCGCCCGGCGCTTCCAGTTCGAGGCCGAGGCCGGCATGGTCGGCGTCAACGTCCCGATCCCGGTGCCCGTGGCGTACTACTCGTTCGGCGGGTGGAAGGGCTCGCTGTTCGGCGACCTCCACATGTACGGTCCCGACGGCCTGCGGTTCTACACCAAGACCAAGGTCGTGACGTCCCGCTGGCCCGACCCGGCGACGAGCGCCGTCGACCTGGGCTTCCCGAGGACGCACTGATGGACGTCGGCATCGTCCTCCAGACGAACCCGCCGGCCTGCAAGGTCGTCGACGTGGCCGTGCGGGCCGACGCGCTCGGCTTCAGCCACTGCTGGACGTTCGACTCGCACGTCCTCTGGCAGGAGCCCTACGTCATCTACAGCCAGGTGCTGGCGAGGACGCGGCGGATCGTGGTCGGGCCGATGGTGACCAACCCGGGCACCCGCGACTGGACGGTCACCGCGTCGCACTTCGCCACGCTCGACGAGATGTTCGGGGCCCGCACCGTGTGCGGGATCGGCCGGGGCGACTCGGCGCGCCGCTTCCAGGGCGACGCGCCCGTCGGCCTGGCCGAGGTGGGGCGGTCGATCGAGGTCATCCGGGACCTGGTCCGGGGGAAGTCGGTCACGTACGGCGAGACGACCCTCGACTTCCCGTGGTGGGAGGGGTCGCCCGGTTTCGAGGTGTGGATGGCGGCCTACGGCCCCAAGGCGCTGGCCCTGTGCGGGCAGGTGGCCGACGGGTTCATCCTGCAGCTGGCCGACCCCGACATCACCGAGTGGATGATCGCCACGGTCCGGACCGCGGCCGCCGACGCAGGGCGCGACCCCGACGACGTCACCATCTGTGTGGCCGCCCCCGCCTACGTGGGCGACGACCTGGCCCACATGCGCGACCAGTGCCGCTGGTTCGGGGGCATGGTCGGCAACCACGTGGCCGACCTGGTGGATCGGTACGGACCCGAGGGCGGGGCGGTTCCGAAGGCGCTCACCGAGTACATCGAGGGGCGCAAGGGCTACGACTACGCCGAGCACGGCCGGGCCGGCAACATCCACACCGAGTTCGTGCCGGACGAGATCGTGGACCGGTTCTGCCTGCTCGGCTCGGTCGAGGCCCACCTGGAGCGGCTGGCGCAGCTCCGGGCGATGGGGGTGGACCAGTTCGCGGTCTACCTCCAGCACGACGCGATGCACCGGACGCTGGAGGCCTACGGCGCCCGTGTCCTGCCGGCGCTGGCGGGCTGGACGCGGCCAGGAAAGGGATGATCCAGGTATGACCGCCACCGAGGCGCGACGCAGCGCCACCTACCGCCACGACCGTGCCCACGTGTTCCACTCGTGGTCGGCACAGGGGGCGCTCGACCCCGTCGTCGTGGCGGGCGGCGAGGGGGCCTGGTTCTGGGACGAGGAGGGCAAGCGCTACCTCGACTTCGCCAGCCAGATGGTCAACCTGAACCTCGGCCATCAGCACCCGCGTCTCGTGGCGGCCATCACCGAGCAGGCGGCGACGCTGACGACGATCGCCCCGACCTTCGCCAACGCCGCCCGCTCGGAGGCCGCCCGGCTCATCGCCGAGCACGCTCCCGGTGACCTCGACGTCGTGTTCTTCACGAACGGCGGGGCGGAGGCGACGGAGAACGCCGTGCGCCTGGCGCGGCTCCACACCGGCCGCCACAAGGTGCTGACCGCCTACCGCAGCTACCACGGGGCCACGGCCGCCGCCATCACGATGACGGGCGACCCCCGCCGGTGGGGCTCCGAGCCCGGGGCGCCCGGCTTCGTGAAGTTCCAAGGCCCGTACCTCTACCGCTCGCCGTTCCACGCCACCACCGAGGCCGAGGAGTGCGAGAGGGCGCTGGCCCACCTCGACGACGTCCTGATGTTCGAGGGCGCCGCCACGGTGGCGGCGATCCTGGTCGAGCCGGTGGTGGGGACGAACGGCATCCTCGTCCCGCCCGACGGCTACCTCGCCGGCCTGCGGGAGCGCTGCGACCGCCACGGGATCATGCTGATCTGCGACGAGGTCATGGCCGGCTTCGGGCGGTGCGGCGAGTGGTTCGCCGTCGACCGCTGGGGCGTCGTGCCGGACCTGATCCCGTTCGCCAAGGGCGTGAACTCGGGCTACGTGCCCCTCGGCGGCGTGATCATGTCCCGCGCCATCGCCGACTCGTTCCGCGACCGGCCCTACCCCGGCGGCCTCACGTACTCGGGCCACCCGCTCGCCTGCGCCACCGCGGTGGCGTCGATCCGCGCCTTCGAGGAGGAGGGCATCGTCCAGCGCGCCCGTCACCTGGGCGACGACGTGCTCGGGCCGGGGCTGCGCGCGCTCGCCGCCCGGCACCCCTCCGTGGGCGAGGTGCGCGGGCTCGGCTGCTTCTGGGCGGTCGAGCTGGTCCGGTCGCAGGCCACCCGCGAGATGTTCGTGCCCTTCAACGCCTCCGGGGCAGACGCCCGGCCGATGGCCGAGCTCACGGCGGCGTGCCGGGCCGGCGGGCTGTACCCGTTCGCCCACTTCAACCGCATCCACGTCTGCCCGCCGCTCGTGATCTCGGACGACGACGCCCGGGCCGGCCTGGCGATCCTCGACGAGGCCCTGGCGGTCGCCGACGGCTACGTGCGCGACTGAGGGCCCGGCTCGGCGACGGGCGGCGACGCCGGCGCGGGCACCGACTCCCCGAAGCCGAGTTCGCCGTCGCGCGACGGCGGGCGGTCGATCTCGAACCACACGACCTTGCCGGAATCGACCGGCGTGATGCCCCAGCGCTGCGAGCACTGGCTCACGATCTGGAGGCCCCGGCCGGTCGGCTCGTCGGGCGACGGGGTGCGGGACCGGGGCAGCGACGGCGAGGAGTCCTGGACCTCGACCTTGACGGTGGCGGCATCGCCGGTGACCCGGATCGTGAACGGCGAGGCCGCGTGCGTCACGGCGTTGGAGGCCAGCTCGGACGTGGCCAGCGCGGCGTGGTGGACCTCGCCCGGCAGGCCCAGCACCACGAAGGCGTCGCTCACGAACCGGCGGGCGGAGCGCACGTCACCGGCCTGCCCGGGGAACCTGGCCTGCTGGACCTCGGGCGGTGTCGCGGCCTCGGTCACGATCAGTCCTCGGTGGGGAGGCTGTCGGTCAGGCCGGCCATCTCGAGCACCTCGGTGACGGCGGGCGACGGGTTCCGCAGCACCAGGCCGGGGACGCCCTTGCGCGCTCGCAGCAGGGCCGTGACGCCGCTCGAGTCGAGGAACTCGACCTGGGCCACGTCCACGACGACGCGGGCGCCCTCGGCGGCGAGCTGGGCGATGGCCTGCTCGAGCTGGGCCGCCGTGGTGAGGTCGACCTCGCCTACGACCTCGACGACGCGCTCGCCCTCACGCTCGACGACCGCGGCGATGAGGTCGACATCGTTCCCGTCCGTCACGCGGCGAGATCGTAGCTGCGCTTCCCGGACGGGCAGAGCGTCGGACTAGTGTGGAGGGCGGCTCCGGTCGCTGGGGGAGTGCCCGAGCCCACTGCCTTCGCTTGCGAGGAGTAGCACGAACGTGTTGTCGGTCGTCCGCCGCAGGGCGGTCCGCCATTGGGCCATCGCCGTCGCCGTCACGACGCTCGTCGCCGTCCCCACGGCCGCCGACGCCGCGCCGGGTGTTCCCGCCGCGCCGGCCGCGCCCGGGCAGGACCCGCCCGCCGGCAACGACGAGGAGGTCGCCACGCAGGCGGTCGTCCAGGTGCAGGAGCCCGAGACGCTCGCCCAGGCCGACCCCGAGACCGTCGCGAGCGCCATCGAGGCCGTCAACGAGAACGTCTTCGACCAGCTCGCGCAGCTGCGCGCCGCGCAGGGCGTGGTCGACACCGCCATCGCCGCCCTGGCCGAGGCCGACGCCGCCGTGCAGAACGCCGAGCTCTCCATCGAGGATCTGACGGCGCAGTCCGACGAGGTCGTCATCGACGCCTTCATCAACCCGCCGGCCGAGAGCGCGTTCGACGTCTTCGAGTCCGACTCCATCTACGACGCCACGCTCAAGCAGGCGATCCTCGACATGCGGGCCGACGAGTCCGCCGACGTCCTGACCCGTCTGGCCGAGGAGCGCGCCGCCTTCGAGGACCACCAGGCCGAGCAGGAGCAGCGCCGCGAGGAGGCCGATGCCGCCCGCGCCGACGCCGAGGCCGCGTACGACGACCTCGAGTCCGCCGTCAGCCAGCAGACGCAGTTCGTCCTCGACGTCCAGCAACGCCTCGACGCCGAGGCCGCCGCCGCCTCCACGCCCGAGCAGGCCGCCGCCGTCGAGGCCCGGCGGGCGGCCCTGCAGGCCGAGCTCGACCGGGTCCAGGAGGAGCGGGCTGCGGCGGCCGCGGCCGCCGAGGCGGAGCGGCTGCGGCGCGAGGCCGAGGAGCGGGCCATCGCCCAGGGCATCTTCCTCTGCCCGGTCGCCGGCCCCATGAACTTCACCGACACGTGGGGGGCGGCCCGCTCGGGCGGCCGGACGCACCAGGGCACCGACATGCTGGCCGACACCGGCACGCCCACCGTGGCCCCCGCCAGCGGCGAGGTCGAGCACCGGGGCACGAGCCTGGGCGGCATGAGCTGGTACGTCTACGGCGACGACGGCCACACCTACTACGGCACCCACCTCTCGGCGTACGAGAACGTGGGCGTCGGCCACGTCACCGCCGGCACGGTGATCGGGTACGTGGGCGACAGCGGCAACGCCGCCGGCATCCCCCACCTGCACTTCGAGTACCACCCCAACGGCGGCTCCGCGGTCAACCCGTACCCGGCGCTCGACCGGGCCTGCCCCGACCACTGATCCGGCGGGGCCTCGACGCGGGGCCTCGTCGCCGGGTCGCCTTCCCGGGGTCAGAAGTGGTCGAGGAGGTCGCGGAAGCGCTCGACGCGGAGGATCGCCGGGTCGTCCGGGACCGGGCGCCGCTCGAGCGCCCACGTCTGGGCGTGGGGCACGTAGGCCGCCCGCAGGCCGGCCGCGACCGCCGGGAGGATGTCCGACCGGGGCGAGTTGCCGATCATCCACGTCCGCGACCGGTCGAGCCCGTGGGCGGCGACGAGCCCGCGGTAGGTGTCGGCGGTCTTGTCCGGGACGATCACGGTCTCCCGGAAGTGCCCGCCCAGGCCCGAGATGTCGACCTTGAGCTGCTGCTCGTCCGGGTCGCCCTTGGTGACCAGCAGGAGGTCGTGGCGGGCCGCCAGTTCGGCCAGCGTCTCGGCGCCGCCCTCGATGAGGTCGAGCTCCTTCCACGCCAACGGCTCGACCACCTGCTCGATGCGGGCGACGTCGGCCGGCGTGGGCTCGCCGGCCGCCACCCGCCGCAGCGTCTCGTGCAGGCTGCGGACGAACACCCGCGTGCCGTAGCCCTCGGTGGCGACCAGCGCCGCCGACACGTCGTCGAGGATGCGCCGGACCTCGGCCTCGCCCTCCGGGTGCCGCACCCAGGCCACGAAGTCGTCGATGACCCGGTCGAAGACGACGATGTTCTCCCACAGGGTGTCGTCGGCGTCGACGAGGAGGTGCTGCTCGCTCGCCCTCACCGCCGTCGCCTCCGGGACGGGCGGCCCCCGGGTGGCCCGCTGCCGGCCGGCGGTGCCGTCGAGCCCCGGACGGCCAGCTCGACCGGGAGCCGGGTGCGCTCCTCGACCGGGCGGCCCTCGATCAGGGCGAGCAGCTTGGCCATGGCCGTGGCCCCGAGGTCCTCGGCCGGGGCGAGGACGGTCGTGAGGGCGGGCACCGACGACTCGGACAGGATCGTCCCGGCGAAGCCGGCGATAGACACGTCACCCGGCACGTCGAGGCCCAGGTCGGCGGCGGCCAGGCGGGCCCCGGCGGCGAGCAGGTCGTCGTCGCAGAACACCGCCGTCGGCCGCGGGCCCGGGCCGTTCGTGAGGAGGCCGTGCGCCGTCGTGCGGCCGCCGTCGAGGGTGAACGGCGCCGCCGCCCGTCGCCGCTCGGCCGTCGGGACGCCGAGGCCGTCGAGGTGGTCGGACCAACGCTCGCCCCGCCGGCGGAACGTGGCCACGTCGAGGGCGGCACCGAGGTAGGCGATGCGCCGGTGGCCCAGCTCGGTGAGGTGGTCGAGGAGGGCGTCGGCGCCCCGGGCCACCTCCAACGCCACCGAGGGGACGCCGGGCCGCTCGGCCTCGATCAGTACGACCGGGGCGAGGCCGGCCAGGGCCTCGGCCGGGGGCTCGACGACGAACAGCAGCAGGCCGTCGACCGCGCCGGCCCGCAGCGACTCCATCGATCGGGCCTGGTCGTCGCGGTCGTCGCCCGGCTCGACCAGCGCCACGTCGTAGCCGGCCCGCCGAGCGGCGGCCTGGGCGCCGCGCAGGGTGCGGCCGAGGAACGGGTTGGTCACGTCGGGGACGAACAGCCCGACGGCCCGGGACCGGCCGGACCGCAGCGCCCGGGCCGACGCATCCGGCCGGTAGCGCAGCTCGGCGGCGGCCTCCAGCACCCGCCGCTGGATGGCGGGGGACACCCGGCCGGCGGCCTTGCCGGCGAGCACCAGGGAGACGGTCGACTGCGACACCCCCGCTCGGCCGGCGACGTCGTGGCCGGTGGCCCGGCGGGGCGGCTCCTCCGGCGGGGTCATACGTATGACCCTAGCCCGTCACCCCGAAATGCACGAACGAACGTGCTCGAACCACTACAGTGCGAAGGGTCGCAGCGGACCTGTGAATTCGAACGGAATCGACCCGCGGGACCGGACGCTGGGGACATCGCAGAGAGCAACAGAGATGTAAGTGCCCCCGGCGCCGCGGCCACGGCCCGGGGGCTGGACACAACCTTCCAGAGGAGGTCGCGCCATGTCGGACCCTACGCGTATCGCCGACGGTTCACCCAGTGCCGTCGTCGCCGCCCAGCTGATCCGCCTGCTCGGCGCCACCGTCGACGTGCTCGCCGACGGCTACGACCCGCTCGAGGGCGAGGAGCCGCTGCGCCGCGCCACCAGCGCCGCGAGCGTCGCCCTGCGGGGGCTGGCCGCCGGCGACGCCGACGACATCGAGCGGGGACTGGTCGCGCTCACGGCCGTCGTCGCCAGCACGCACGCGCTGCTCTGACGGGCGGCCCGACGTTCGCGGGGTCGGCCGGAGACGGGCCCGGCCGGCTCCCGCACCTCGCCGCCGGCCTCAGTGCCGGCTGAGGTGGGGCGGGTCGTCCTCGTCGAGCACCCAGCGGGGCCCCGGCCCCCGCGCGGCCGCCTCGTCGCCCGGGTTGAGCAGCTTGCACACCCGCAGCGACAGGCACCCGCAGCCGATACAGCCCGACAGGCGGTCGCGCAGGCGCTCCAGCATGTGGATCTGCTCGTCGAGGCGCGGCCGCCACGCCTTCGACAGCCGGGCCCAATCCGCCTCGGTCGGGGTACGCGAGTCGGGGAGCGAGTGCAGCGCCTCGCTCACCTCCTCGAGCTTGAGGCCGACCTGCTGGGCGACCTTGATGAACGCCACCCGGCGCAGGGCGTCGCGGGCGTAGCGGCGCTGGTTGCCCGGCGTCCGGTCGGCGTGGATGAGCCCCTCGGCCTCGTAATAGCGCAGCGCCGAGTGCGCCACGCCCGACCGTTCGCTCAGCTCGCCGATGGTC
>Ga0126307_10002288_pt1 | contig 12902 bp, 12 predicted proteins | sample Plot28_FD_89955 | JGI IMG/M metagenome (GOLD analysis project Ga0126307, IMG submission 89955) | Serpentine soil microbial communities from UC McLaughlin Reserve, CA, USA - Plot28 | ecosystem: Environmental > Terrestrial > Soil > Grasslands | place: USA: UC McLaughlin Reserve, Lake County...
GAACGACTTCGAGACGACCGCTGCGAGCGGGATCAGGACGATCAGGCTCAGGTACGCGACGACCAGGCCCCGGGTGAGCCCGGGGCCTGCGAGGCCGAGCCTGAAGCCCGGCCTCGCAGGCGCCTTCGCGGTTGCGACGGCCCCTTGACTACTCACGGCGCCTCAACACCGGCGCTGCTCGGCTTCGCTTCGCTCCGCCTCACTCCGTCGCGACCCCCAGGTTCTGCTCGATCTCCGCGACCGAACCGTTCTCGGGATCGAAGAACTCGGTCGAGACCTTGTCCCAACCGCCGAGGTCGGCGATCGTGAACAGGTCAGCGGGAGTCGGGAACTTGTCCTTGTTCTTCTCGAACACCGACTTGACCACCGGGCGGTAGCCATCGTCGGCCCACGCCTGCTGCGCCTCGTCCGTGTAGAGGTAGTCGACGAAGGACTGCGCCGCGGGATCCGCGTCCTCGGTGACCGCGATCGGCGTCTCGATCAGGATCGTCGAGTCGGGGACCGTGTACTCGATGTCCTCGCCCGCATCCTGCGCCGCGATCGCCTCGTTCTCGTAGGCGAGCAGCACGTCGCCCTGACCGCCGAGGAAGGTCCCCAGCGAGTCGCGCGCGCTCTCGTCCTGCACCGGGACGTTCCCGAGCAGATCGGAGAGGTACTGAAGACCCTCTTCGGGCGACCTGCCCTCGGTCAGCACCTGGTTGCCGTAAGCGGCCATCAGGTTCCAGCGGGCGCCGCCGGACGTGAACGGGTTCGGGGTCAGGACCTCGACGTCATCATTCAGGAGGTCGTCCCAGCTCTGGATGCTCTTCGGGTTCCCGGGCCGGGTGACGAAGACCACGACCGAGTCCTCGACGATGCCGTCGTACTGGTTCTGGCTCCAGTCTTCGGAGACCATGCCGGCATCGACGAGTCGAGTCATGTCGGGCTCGAGCGAAAAGTGCACGACGTCAGCCGGCTGCCCGGCCTCGACGGCCCGCGACTGGTCGCCCGAGGATCCGAACGAGTTCGAGAACTCGACTCCCTCGCCGTCGGGCGTCGAGTTGAAGCCCGGCTCGAGGTCGTCTGTGTATGCCTCCTCCGGCGTCGAGTAGGCGAGTAGGTCGATCGACCCGCCGCCGCCGCTGGCGCCCGTAGCCTCCTCCGAGGATCCCCCGCATGCGGCGATGCCGGTCGCGAGAGCGCCCGCGAGCGCGAGCGAGAGGAGGAGCTTGACGGCGCCGCGGGGCCGCGCATCCGCGCGAACCGCGTCCGCGGCCCCGGAGCGACGAGGCTTCGAAATGAAGCGAATCATCTGAATGTCCTTTTCACCTTTCTTGACTGGCTTACTTGGCTATTGCCGATAGCGCGGCAGCCTAGCAGGCCGTCCCCGCCCACGTCGGTTACCGGCTTGAGGGAGAATCGGTCGATGCGGGTGACGGCGAAGGCGAGTACGCGGTGCGGGCGGTGATCGAGCTCGCGGCCGCGGGCGGCCGCCTGGGTCGCCCACTAGCGGACGCGGGAATCGAGTTGTCGAGCGCGCCGGTGGGAAATGAGGCGCGTCGGTCCGCGGGACGTGGTGAGATGAAGGAGCCGCGATGCTGTTCAGACAGGTGATCCACGAGGACCTCGGATGCGCCTCCTACCTGGTCGGCGATGTGGGCACCGGGGTCGCCGCGGTCGTCGACCCGCAGTGGGACATCGAGCCCTACCTGAACCTGTCGAGGCTTCACGGAGTCTCGATCGACCACGTTCTCGAGACGCACAACCACGCCGACCACGTCTCGGGGCACGGGCGGCTCGCGCGCGCCACGGGCGCGAGGATCCACATCCACGAGCTCGCCGACGCCGAATACCCGCACGACGCCTTCAGCGATGGCTGGGTCCTGAAGCTCGGCGACGTCGAGATCGAGGCGCTCCACACGCCCGGACACCGCCCCGAGCACACGTCGTTCGTCCTCCGCGACCGCGCCCGCGGCGACGAGCCGGTCGCCGTGCTCACCGGCGACTCCCTGTTCGTCGGCGACATCGCGCGTCCGGACCTCGCGATCGATGCCCACGACGGCGCCGTCGACCTGTTCCGCGCGTTGCACGAGCGCCTCTTCTCACTCCCCGACAGCGTCGAGGTGTGGCCGGCCCACCTCGGTGGGTCGCTGTGCGCGGGCAGCGCCGCCATCGATCACCGGACCTCCTCGACGATTGGCGTGGAGCGTGGCCGCAACAGCGCGCTCAGCTTCGAGTCCGCGGAGGACTTCGCCGCGGACGCGGTGGCGTCGCTCGGCGGCCGGCCGCCGAACGTCGATCACATCGTCTCGCTCAACCGGGGGACGCTGATCGAGGACCTCGGGACGCCCACGCCCCTGAGCCCCCGCGGGGTCGAGGTCGCGATCGCCGAGGGCGCGGTCGTCGTCGACGCGCGGACGAACGATCAGTTCGACGAGGCGCACATCCCAGGCGCGATCAGTGCCTCCGCCTACGACACCGGCTTCGGCACGAAGGTCGCGAAGGTGGTGCCGCCTGACGTCGAGCTGATCGTGGTGGCCGCCTCCGACGGCTACGAGCTCGAGGCCGCGAACCTCCTCGCATCGGTCGGCCTGCGCGTCCGCGGCTTCCTCGAGGGCGGGATGACCGCCTGGCGCTCGGAGGGGCGCCACGTGGCCCGGCTCGAGCTCCTCGACCCGGACGGTCTCGCGAAGCGGCTGTCCGATGACGCCGAGACGCTGATCGTCGACGTCCGCGACTCCTCCGAGTACGAGGCGGGACACATCCCCGGCTCCGTCCACATCCCGTACGGCGAGCTGCCCGCGAGGCTCGAGGAGCTGCCGCGAGACCGGCCGATCGCCGCCGTCTGCAGCGGCGGCAAGCGCAGCGGCCTGGCCGCGTCGATCCTCCAGCGCGAGGGGTTCGGCGGGCTGATCCACGTCGCCGACGGCGGGGTCGGCACCTGGCAGCGCCGCGGGTTCCCGATCGAGAAGGGACCGACGCCGGGCTGACGAGCCTGCCGCGAGCCCTAGCCGGTGAGGGGTCGATCGAACGAGGTGTGGAGCCGGCGCTGATCCTCCTCGGGCTCGCCGACCGTTCGCTCCAGGCGCACCCGCGCCCGCGGCCCCTCGAGCTCGAGCGTCGCCACCTGGTTGTCGTAGAAGGGGCCCTCGACGAGCCGCCATCGCACCGGCTCGCGCGCGACGCCGGCGAGCTGCGCGAGGCCGCGGCCGAGCAGCGCGCCGGCGCGTGTGTTGCCGGCATGGACGATGAACCGCTCGTGGCGGTTGAGCGCGTTGCGAAACGGCGAGCAGACCGCCTGCCAGACGTGGCTCTTCACGCCGGCCGAGCGCGGGAAGGCGACCTCGGCGAGATAGGCGTGATGGACGTCGCCCGAGAGCATCGTCACCGCGGCGGGCGCGGCGCCGAGGCGGCCCGCGCCGCAGTCGGCGAGCAGGCCCATCATCCGCTCGAACGAGTCGCCGAACGCGGCCCAATGGTCGAGGTCGAGGGTGCGCCGGAGGCGCTCGCCCAGTCGGGCGCCCCTCGGCCCCCAGGCGCCGCCGGCGATTGCCTCGCCCCAGTGCTCGACCCAGTGCAGGCCGGGAGCGAGGAGCAGCGGGTCGGAGCTGCCGATGAGGACGTGCTCGTAATCGCCGCTGAGATGGTCGCGAAGCCAGTCCCACTCCTCCTCGTCGAGGATCGAGCGGCGGCCTTCCTCGAGCACCCGGCCGCAGCGCGACTCGATCACGATCAGCCGCGTCCCGCCGAAGTCGCGGCAGTAGCTCCAGCGCTCGCCGTCGCGGCGGAACCGCTCCTTTTCGGCGAAGCGCTCGAGCACCCGCCAGCCGTCCTCGGCCGAGCGCACCTCCTCGAGCAGCCGGCTCTCGCGCAGCCGCCCGGGTGAGAGGTTCCCGATGTATTGGTAGAGCCAGTAGGAGGCGATCGCGGCGGTCTCGCGCACCGCCCACCACTCGTGCTCGGCCATCTCGTCGACCCAGGCGGCGGAGATGTTCCAGTCGTCGTGGACGTCGTGGTCGTCGATCACCATCGAGCACGAGACCGTCGAGTAGAGCCAGCGGATCGCCGGATCGGCCCACGACTCCTGGTAGAGACGGGCGTACTCCTCGAAATCCGCGACCTCCTCGCCTGGCGGGTTCGAGATGTCGCGGCGCTTGCGGATGAACGCTCGCGTCTCGAGCGAGACCTCGTCGGCGTACACCTGGTCGCCCAGCAGGAGCAGCGCGTGCGGCCAGCGCTCGCGCGCGCCATCGCGCATTTCGTGCGCGAGCGTTCGCAGCGCATCGAACTCGCGGCCGTCGGAGTGCACGTCCTTGGGGAGCGTGTACGGAGGATGGGCCGGCAGCGATACCCGGCAGGACCCGAACGACAGCCGCAGCGGCTCGTCGCCGTTCACCGTGCGAATGACGCTCGGCGGGAACTCGGAGTCGGGCTCGGGCCAGCGGCGCTCGCCGTCGAGCGCCACTTCGTATTCGTACTCGCGCCCGGGTTCGAGGCCGTCGATGACGACGAGGCAGTAGTCGTGGCCGTGGACGCGGAAGGTCCGCTCGCGGTGGCCGAGCACCTCCACCTCGCAGGCTTCGTCGGTCTCCACCCAGATCACCGCCTCCCGTTCGCCGACGTAGCGGAGTAGGGGTCCGAGCACGAGCTGAGCCATGCCGGCCCCCTACCCGCACACGAAGCGCGGCGAACGAGCCGCCCGCCCCTAGCCGAGCTCCGGGAGCCCCTCCTCGGGCGTCGAGGCCTGGGCGTGCAGCCGGCGTGGGATCCGGCCGGCGCGGCGAGCCTCGTAGCCCGCCTCGACGGCGCGTCGCATCGCGATCGCCATCCGCGCCGGGTCGGCGGCGCGGGAGACGGAGCTCGCGAGCAGGACGCTGTCGCAGCCGAGCTCCATCGCGAGCGCGGCGTCCGAGGCGGTGCCGATGCCCGCGTCGCAGATCACTGGCACCGCGGCAGCCTCGACGATGATCCGGAGGTTGTACGGGTTGCGGATCCCGGCGCCCGACCCGATCGGCGACCCCAGGGGCATCACCGCCGCGCAGCCGATCCCCTCGAGGCGCTTCGCGAGGATCGGGTCATCGTTCGTGTACGGCAGCACCGTGAATCCCTCGCCGACCAGCGTCTCCGCCGCCCTCAGCAGCTCCGGCGCATCCGGGAGGAGCGTCCTGTCATCGCCGATCACCTCGAGCTTGACCCAGTCGGTCTCGAACGCTTCACGCGCCAGGCGCGCGGTGCGCACCGCGTCGCGCGCCGTGTAGCAGCCGGCCGTGTTCGGGAGCGCGAACAGGCCGAGCCTCGAGATCAGGTCGAGGACCGAGCCGGGCGCGGACGGGTCGACTCGCCGCAGCGCGACCGTGACGATCTCCGTCCCGGAGGCCTCGAGCGCGCCCTCCATCTGCTCGAGCGAGCGAAATCCACCGGTGCCGACGACGAGCCGCGAGTTCCACTCCTTCCCGCCGAGCCGCCACCTCGCGGCGGAGCTCGAGGGCTCTGTCCGAACCTGATCAGCCACCCTGGATCGCCCCCACGACCTCGACGTTCTGGCCGTCGGCAAGCTCCGTCGACTCCCACTGGCTGCGCGGGACGACCTCGCCGTCGACCGCGACGGCCACGCCATCCCGCCGTTCTCCGGCGCCGAGACACTCCACGGCCAGCGCCACCGAGGCGCCCTCCGGAAGCTCCACGGGCTCGCCGTTCAGCTCGACCGTCATCGAACCGCCGCCTCCTGGAGATCGCCGACCAGCACCGCCGCAATCCGCTCGGCGGTGAGCGGGGCGAGCAGGATTCCGTTGCGGTAATGACCGGTGGCGAGGACGAGGCCGTCGATCGCGCCCGGGCCGATCAGCGGCACGTTGGCCGGGGTCGCCGGCCGGAGCCCCGCAATCGCCTCCACCAGCTCGAGCTCGGCGATCTCGGGCAGCGCCCGGTAGGCCTCGCGGAGCAGTTCGTGGACGCCGCCGGCGGTCACGCGGGTATCGAAGCCGCGCTCCTCGACCGTCGCTCCGACGACGAGGCGCCCGTCGCCCCGGGGGACGATGTAAACGCGTTCCGTGACCACGAGGTGCTCGCAGACCGGCTCGTGTGCGGGGCCCGCGAGCGTGAGGATCTGGCCCTTGACGGGCCGCACTGCAGGGCGCGCCTCGGCGGGAAGCCAGTCGGCCGCCGACCACGAACCCGCCGCGAGCACGACGCTGCGCGCCCGAAGCTCGCGGCCGTCCTCGGTGCGAATGCCGGCGAGCCGGTCGCCCTCGAGGATCGCGTCGGTGGCCGCGGCGATCTCGATCCGGCCGCCGGCCGCCTCGAGCGCCGCGGCGAGCGCCGGGATCACGAGGCGCGGGTCGGTGGCCGCCTCATGCGGAGCGGAGACCCCACCCGCGATCGTCGAAGCAAGCCCCGGCTCGAGCTCACGGCACTCGCTCGGCGCCAGCCACCGCGCCTCGAGCTTGAGCTCGCGCATGAGCTCGAACCGGCGCCTGAGCTCTGCGGCCTCGTCGGGGTCGAGTGCGACGTGAAGCGAGCCCGGCGTGAGATAGCCGGGATCCGCGCCCGAGGCGGTTGCGAGCTCGGTGGCGAACTCCGGCCAGAGGCGGTGCGAGGCGAGCGCGAGCTCGAGGGTCGCCTCCTCGCCCCAGGTCGCCTCGCCGACCGGGGCGAGCATGCCCGCGGCGACGTTCGAGGCGCCCGCGCCCGGACGCTCGCGCTCGACGACGACTACTTCGAGGCCGCGCTGCGCCGCACGCCAGGCGCACGCCAGGCCGATCACGCCGGCTCCGACGATGACGGTGTCGAGCTGCTTTCCGCTGGTGCGTGTCACCGGTCTCCTGTGCCGGGCGGGCGGACCTCCGGTCTCTCCCTGCGCCGGCATTATCCGGATCAGGTTCAGACGGTCGGCGGCCCGTCGCCGCCCTCTCAGCCCACTGGTTTCGGGCTCCCGTTCCCCTTCACGATACTCCCCGGTATGCGAGACATCGACGCGAACGCCCTCCTGCACGAGCGACTGGGCCGGCTGGCCGCGGCGCGTCTGTACCTCGTCTGCGACGGGCTGCCGAACGGCCGCGATCCCGCGCCGCTCCTCGAGGCGGCCCTGCGCGGCGGCGTGGACATCCTCCAGCTCCGCGAGAAGGCGCCCCGCTGCGCGGAGGAGCTGATCTCGATGGCGGAGCCATTCGCGCGCCTCGCCCGTGCGCACGGGGCGCTCTTCTTCCTCAACGACGAACCCGAGCTGGTCGCCGCCTGCGGCGCCGACGGGGTGCACGTCGGCCAGGAGGACGCCCCGGTGGCCGAGGCCCGCGCCGCGGCCGGCCGGGGCGCGCTGGTCGGCCTCTCGACCCACTCCGCGGAGCAGTTCGACGCCGCGCTCGCCACCTCCGGGCCCTCGCGGCCGGACCAGATCAGCGTCGGTCCGGTGTGGGAGACGCCGACCAAGCGCGGGCGGCCGGCCGCGGGTCTCGAGCTCATCCACCATGCCGCGCGGGTCGCCGGCGAGGCGGTGCCATGGTTTGCGATCGGTGGCATCGACGCGCGCAACGTGAGCGACGTCGTCGCGGCCGGCGCGCGGCGAATCGTCGTCGTGCGCGCGATCCGCGACGCGACCGCTCCCGACGCCGCGGCGCGCGAGCTCCGGGCCGCTCTTGCGGACTAGCCTCCTGCCTACGTATGGCGAGCAGCAGAGAGCGAAAGCGCGCCGAACGGCGGAAGCGAAAGGGGCGCTCGGAGGACCGCCGCGCGGCGAGCGCCGACCCCGTGCAGGCAATGACGGCGCGCGCCGAGGCTAAGAACGAGGCGGCGCGCGCCGAGCTCGAGCCGCTCGCGGAGGGCGAGCGCCCCATGGTCGTGACGGTCGGCGCGGTGGTTTCGGCGTTGATCGCGATCTCGGCGATCGTCGGCTACATCGCGGGCGTCGAGGTGACGCAGGTCGGCAGCGACGGGATCGAGCAGGGCGAGCACGAGGCGCCGATCCTCTCCGTGATCGTCGCCGTCCTGCTCATGGGGACGATGGCTTACGGGATGTGGCGCGCCCGCTACTGGGCGGTGCTCGGGTTCCAGGCGCTGCTCGTGATCGTGCTCGTCGCCGCCTCGCTCGGGCTGATCCAGGCGAGCACGTGGATGCAGGCGGTCGGCACGACGCTCCTGATCGCGGGCGCCGGCGCGATGTTCTACCTGATGATCAAGGCGATGGCGCGGATCCAGATGCCCGAGCGCCGCCCGAGCGATTGACGCCAGACGCCCTTCTATAGAGTCGCCGCCATGGCCGAATCTTTTGACGTGATCGTGGTCGGGGGCGGCCCGGGCGGCTACCACGCCGCGATCCGTGCCGCCCAGCTCGGCAAGCAAACCGCGGTGGTGGAGGCGGACAAGCCCGGCGGACGGTGCCTCAATTACGCCTGCATCCCGGCGAAGACGATGCTCCACACGGCCGAGCTCCTCGAGCACGCGAAGAACGGCGCCGAGCTCGGCGTGAAGGTAAAGGGCGCAGAGCTCGACTGGGCCGCGCTCGGCGAGCGGCGGACGAAGGTCTCGGAGACCCTCTCCGGCGGCGTGAAGATGCTCTGGGATAAGAACAAGGTGACGCTCATCGAGGGCAAGGGCGCTCTCGATGAGAACGGCAACGTCGTAGTCGGCTCGGACACGTACGAGGCGGGCGCGGTGATCCTCGCGACCGGCTCGGTCGCCCTGCCGATCCCGGGCGTCGAGTTCGGAGACCGCGTCGTCGACACCTGGGGCGCCTGGTCGCTGCCCGAGCTGCCGAAGTCGATTGCGGTGGTCGGGGCCGGAGCGTCGGGCGCCGAGATCGCGTCGGGCTACGTCCGGTACGGCACCGCCGTGACCCTGATCGAGATGCTCCCCCAGATCCTCCCGGCCGAGGACAAGGACGTGGTCCGGGTCGTCGAGCGCACGTTCAAGAAGCAGGGCATGAACGTGCTCACGGGCGACCCAGTCTCCGACGTCGAGGCCGGCGGAAAGTCCGTGAAGGCGAAGGTCGGCTCGGACTCGATCGAGGTCGACTACCTGTGCATCGCGGGCGGGCGTGCCCCCGACACCGAGTCGCTGGGGCTCGACGCCGCCGGAGTGAAGGTCGGCGACGACCGCCGCGTCGAGATCGACGAGTACCAGCGGACCTCGAACCCGAAGGTCTACGCGATCGGCGATCTCGTCCGCGGGCCCGCGCTCGCGCACAAGGCGCAGGAGGAGGGTGTCGTCGCCGCCGAGGCGATCGCCGGCGCCCCCACGCACCCGATCGAGCCGAACCTCGTCGCCGGCGCGACCTTCTGCCACCCGCAGGTCGCGAGCGTCGGGCTCACCGAGGATGCCGCGAAGGAGACCGGCAAGGAGATCAAGACGGCGAGGATGAAGCTCGGCGGCGTCGGCGCCGCAGCCGTCTACGACGACCGCGACGGGATCGTGAAGCTCGTGGTCGATGCGGAGTACGGCGAGATTCTCGGCGCCCATATCGTCGGCAACCGCGCCTGCGACATGATCTCCGAGCTCGTCGACACGATCGCGCTGGAGGGCGGCTACCAGGAGCTCGCCCGGATCGTCCATCCACACCCGACGATCTCCGAGGCGATCCTCGACGCGGCGCGCGCGGTCGACGGCTGGGCGATCCACCAGTAAGCGAAGCGCAGGAGGGCGGCGCGTGAGCGACCGGCCGATCTTCTACTACGACCTCGGCTCGCCGTACGCGTACCTGGCGGCCGAGCGGATCGCGAGCGTCTTCGAGGAGGCGGGGGCCGCGGCTCCCGAGTGGCAGCCGATCCTGCTCGGCGGCCTGTTCAAGCGCTTCGGGCGCGACTCATGGGCGAAGGGACCGGACCGCGCGGCGGGGCTGGCCGAATGCGAGCGGCGCGCGCTCGCCTACGGACTGCCGCCGATCCGCTGGCCCGAACCGTTCCCAGGCGACATGCTGGTCGCGATGCGCACGGCGACGTTCGCGAAGGAGATCGGGCGGGCGGTCTCGTTCTCCCTGGCGGCGTTCCGGCAGGCGTTCGCCGCCGGCCGCGACCTCTCGGTGCCGGACAACGTCTTCATCGCAGCGGCATCGTCCGAGCTTCATCCGCGCTCGCTCGAGACCGCGATCAACCGCCGGGCGATCAAGGACCGGCTGCGCGAGGCGACGGCCCGCGCCGGGGACCTGGGCGTGTTCGGGGTGCCGGCGGTCGTCGTCGACGGTGAGTTCTTCTGGGGCGACGACCGGCTCTCCGAGGCGGCTGAGGCGGCCGCCGCGAGCTGAGAACGGCGAGCCCCGTCAGCTATGTTGCGGGTGGGTTGGCTGAGAAAACGGTGAAGACGGCAGGGTCGGACGGCTCGTCCGCCGCGAGGCCGCTTCCCGAGCCGGAGCTCTGTCTCGAGCTGCTCGAGATGATGGCGCTGATCAGGCGCTTCGAGGAGGAGGCCGGGCGCCAGTACCAGCGCGCCAAGGCCGGCGGATTCCTGCACCTGGCAATCGGCGAGGAGGCGACGATCGTCGGCACCACATCGGTGATGCGCGATGACGACTACCTGATCGGCACCTACCGGACTCACGGTCACGCGATCGCTCGCGGGACCGACCCGAAGAACGTGATGGCCGAGCTGTTCGGCCGCGAGGACGGGACCTCGCGCGGCCGCGGCGGGTCGATGCACATCTTCGACGCCGAGCACCGGTTCATGGGCGGCTACGGGATCGTCGGCGGGAACCTCCCGCTGGCGGCCGGACTCGCGCTCGGCTCCGACTACAACGGCACCGACGAGGTGACCGTCTGCATGTTCGGCGACGGGGCGTCGAACACCGGCAACTTCGGCGAGACGATGAACCTCGCGGCGCTCTGGCGGCTGCCGATCGTGTTCCTCCTCGAGAACAACCTCTACGGGATGGGGACGGCCGTGGAGCGCCACTCCGCCGTCACCGACTTCTCCAAGAAGGCCGAAGGGCTTGGCGTGCCGGGGGTTCGGGCGGACGGGATGGACGTGATCGCGATGCGCGAGGTCGTCACCGAGCACCTGCGGATCGCGCGCGAGGAGCGGCGCCCGACCCTGGTCGAGGCGTTCACGTACCGATACCGCGGCCACTCGGCGGCGGACCCGGAGGTCTACCGCTCTCGGGAGGAGGTCGAGGAGTGGCGAAAGAAGGACCCGATCGAGGCCTTCGCCGACCGCCTCGAGGCCGAGGGCGTCCTCGACACGAGTTCCCGCAACGCGATGCGCGAGCGGGTCGACGCGCGGGTGCTGGACGCGGTCGAGTTCGCCGACGCCTCACCGGAGCCGCCGCTCGACTCCCTCTACGACAACCTGTACGTGCTCGGCGCCCAGGGACCCGGCTGGTATGCGGTCGATGAACGCGCCCCGCGCGCCTTCCCGGGCGAGCGCGAGGCGGTCCACCTCGAGGGTCAGGCTCGGGAGCTCGCAGAGGCCGGCGCTGCATACGGCGGCCAGGCGGCGGGCGCGGGGCGCAAGCCGGGCGAGGAGGTCAGCGACCGCGACGAGGGCGAGGCGGTCGAGGACAGCGAGGCCGGCGAGCCGGACGAGGAGTCATGACGCCCGCTGAGACCGGACGCGAAGCGGAGGATCTCGCCGGATGAGTGTCCTTCGCATGCGTGAGGCGCTTCGCGACGCCATGGCGGAGGAGATGCGCCGCGACGAGTCCGTCTACCTGATGGGCGAGGACGTCGGCGTCTTTCAGGGCGCGTTCAAGGTCACCGAGGGGCTGCTCGATGAGTTCGGCGAAAAGCGGGTGCGAGACACGCCGATCTCCGAGAACACGATCGTCGGCACGGGCGTCGGCTCGGCGATGGGCGGGCTGCGGCCGATCGTCGAGCTCATGACGGTCAACTTCTCGCTCCTCGCGTTCGACCAGATCATCAACCACGCCGCCGCGATCCCCTACATGTTCAACGGCCAGGTGAAGGTGCCGATGGTGATCCGCATGCCCGGCGGCGGCGGCCACCAGCTCGGCCCGACGCACTCGCACAGCTTCGAGGCGATGTTCCTCCAGATCCCCGGGCTGCTCGTCGCCAGCCCATCGAAGCCCGCCGACGCCAAGGGGCTCCTCAAGGCATCGATCCGCGACGACAACCCGGTGATCTTCATCGAGCACGAGACGCTCTACGGGGTGCGCGGCGACGTCCCGGACGGCGACGACCACGTCATCCGCTTCGGCTCCGCGGCGATCACCCGCGAGGGCGGGGACGTGACCATCGTCGGCATCCTGCGGATGGCGCACATCGCCGAGCAGGCCGCGAAGACGCTCTCCGCGGAGCACAACGTCGAGGCGGAGGTGATCGACCCGCGGACGCTCCGCCCGCTCGACCTCGACACGATCCTCGAGTCGGTGGAGAAGACGAACCGCCTCGTGATCGTCGAGGAGGGCTGGCCGCACGGAGGTGTCGGCGCCAACATCGCAGCGCTCGTCCAGGAGCAGGCCTTCGACCAGCTCGACGCGCCGATCCAGCGGGTCACGGGCGCCGACGTGCCGATGCCGTACTCGAAGCGGCTCGAGCAGTCGGCGATTCCGCACGCCGAGCACGTGGTGAGCGCCGCCCTCGCAACCACCGAGGGAGCGATCTGATGCCCGAGGACATCGTCATGCCCCGGCTCTCGGACTCGATGGAGGAGGGCACCGTGCTGCAGTGGATGAAGCAGGTCGGCGATCAGGTCGCGGTCGGCGAGGAGCTGGTCGAGATCGAGACCGACAAGGCGAACATGGTCTATGAGTCAGACGCCGCCGGGACCCTGATCGAGGTCCTCGCCTCCGAGGGCGAGACGCGCCCGATCGGCGAGGTGATCGCCCGGGTCGGCGAGCCCTCGGAGGCCGCGGCCGATGGCCGAGGGGGTGGGGACTCCGGGTCGGGGCGCTCCGCTGTCCCTGCTTCGCCGGCAAAGCCTGAAGATGCTCGCGTCCATGCTGCGCAGGCCCCTCCCGAAGTCCCCACCCCCGTGGCGCAGAC
>Ga0126307_10002289_pt1 | contig 12900 bp, 9 predicted proteins | sample Plot28_FD_89955 | JGI IMG/M metagenome (GOLD analysis project Ga0126307, IMG submission 89955) | Serpentine soil microbial communities from UC McLaughlin Reserve, CA, USA - Plot28 | ecosystem: Environmental > Terrestrial > Soil > Grasslands | place: USA: UC McLaughlin Reserve, Lake County...
GCGGGCCTGCTGGCCGAGGCCCACCTGCTCGTGCACCGGTCCCGGTGCGCCGTCCACGCCGGCGACGGGACGCTCACCGTCCTCGACCGCCGGGCCGCCCTGACGCCCGGTGTCCTGCCCCTGCGGCCGGGCCCGGCCGGAGTGACCGCACCCGCCCCACTGGTCGTCGAGGACACCGGTGGGCTGGTCGACTGCTTGCCGGCCTTGGCCGAGCGGCTGGCGGCCGACGGCGTCGCCGCTCTCCGGCTCGCCCTCGACCCGGCGGCGCCGGCGTCGGGCCTCCGGCTCACCCGCCCCGAGGCCGTCGACCGCTGGGTGGCCCCGGGCCCCGACGCGGTGGCCCACCTCGACGCCGCCCGGGCGCCGGCCGTGCTGGTCGGGCCGGGCGTGGCCGAGCCGTCCCTCGTCCCCGGCCTGCACGCCCTGGCGGCCGCGGGCGGGTTCGGCGTGCTCAACACGTGGGGCGCCAAGGGCGTGTTCGACTGGCGCAGCCGGCACCACCTGGCGACCGTCGGGCTCCAGGCCGCGGACCTCACCCGGGGCGGCCTGGCGGGCGCCGACATGCTCGTCGCCGCCGGGCTCGACCCGCGGGAGGTCCCCGGCGGCGGGTGGGACGGGTGCCCGGTCGTGACCCTGGCCCCCGGTTCGCTCGGGCCCGCCGCCGAGGCGCTCGCCCCCGGCCGCGGCAGGGCGGTACCCGAGGTCCCGCCACTTCGACCCGACCTCGCCCGCGTGACCCAGGAGGGCTGGACGGCCGTGGCCGGGCCGCTGCCGCCCAGCCGCGTCACGCTTGCCTACTCGCGGGCGCTCGGTGCCGGCGGGCTGGTCGCCGCCGACCCGGGGACCGCCGGCTTCTGGGTGGCGCGCACGTTCCCGACCACGGCGCTCGGCGGCGCCGTCGTCCCGGCCCGCGCCGGGGCGCACGGCCTCGCCGCCGCCTGCGTCGCCGTGGCCCGCCGGGCCCGTCCCGGCCGCCCGGCGCTGGCCGTGGTCGACGCCGGCGATGCCCCCGATGCCGGCGGTGCCGGCGGTGCCGGCGCGCCCGCCGGGCGGGACGCCGCGGAGGCGACCGCGGCCGTGGTGGAGGCCGCGGCCCGGTGGGGCGTCGCCGTGCCGGTCGAGCAGTGGGCGCCCGACGGGCCGGGGCTCGGGGCCGAGGAACACGCCGCCCGGCTCGACGACCTCCTCGCCGCCGGGGTCGCGGCCGGGGCCCCCGCCCGGGTCGCTGCCGCCGACGTCCGCACGGACGGGCGGCAGATGGCGCACATGGTCGAGGTGGCCGGCCCGGTGGTGGCCTGGACGTACGAGCCCGCGGCCGCCGGCCCGGCGGAGGGGGAGGGAAGCCGATGAGCGTCTCGCTGGAGGGACGGGCGGTGCTCGTGGTCGGGGCGTCCGCCGGGATCGGCCGGGCGCTGGCCGCGGCCGCCGTGGGCGACGGCGCCCGGGTGGTGCTGGCGGCCCGGCGCAAGGACCGCCTGGAGGAGGCGGTCGCCGAGGCCGGCGGGGGCCACGCCGTGGTCGCCGATGCCTGCGAGGACGGCGGCTGCGCCCGGATGGTGGCCGAGGCCACGGCCCTGATCGGCCCGCTCGACCTGGTCGTGTACTCGGCCGGTGCCGCCCCGCTGCGGCCCCTGGCCGAGACGGACGCCGACGACTGGCGCTCGGTCCTCGCCACCAACGTGGTCGGGGCCAACGAGCTGGTCCGGGCGGCCGTGGGCCGCATGGCGCCCGGGGGCATCGTCGCCGTCCTGTCGTCGGAGACCGTGCGCTCGCCGCGCTGGGGCCTGGGCGCCTACGGGGCGAGCAAGGCCGCGCTCGAGGCGTCGCTGCGGTCGTGGCGGCACGAGGTGCCGGAGGTCCGGTTCTCCTGCGTCGCCGTGGGCCAGACGTTCCCGACCGGGTTCGGCGCCGGCTTCGGGGAGGCCGAGCTGACCGAGGCGTTCGGCCACTGGGGCCGCCACGGGCAGCTCCAGGCCGAGTTCATGACGCCGGAGGGGGTGGCCCGCACGCTGGCCACCACGTTCGCCGTGGCGCTGGCCCACCCCGACGTGGGGGTCGAGGACCTCGTGCTCCGCTCGCCCTCGCCCGTGGCGCCCACCGACGCCTGGGCGGCGACGGAGGTGCACGAGCGCGAGCTCCCCACCACGGAACCATAGTTTCCGATAGGGTTTCAGATATTGGAGCGAGGAGGGGTCCGATGACAGGTTGGGACGAGGCGCTCGGGGTGGTCACGGTCAACGACGCCGCCCCCTCGACGGCGGGGCTTCCCGTCGGGCTCCCGATGCCACGCGACCGCGAGCTGCTGTTCGACCGCCAGAAGCGCGTCCGCGTGACCCGCCGGGCAGGTCGCCGCTTCCCGTTCCCCGTCCCCAACGGCTGGTTCGTCGTCGCCGAGGCCGGTGACCTCGGCCCGGGCGAGGTCCGGGCGCTCTTCTACTTCGGGCGCGACCTCGTGCTCTACCGCACGGAGGACGGCGAGCCCCGCGTCGTGGACGCCCACTGCCCCCACCTCGGCGCCCACCTGGGCGTGGGCGGCAAGGTCGAGGGCGACTGCCTGCGCTGCCCATTCCACGGATGGTCGTTCGACGGCACGTCCGGCGCCTGCGTCGAGATCCCCTACGGCACGGCCACGCGCATCCCGGCCCGGGCCGCTACGCGGGCGTACCCGACGCTCGAGCGCAACGGGATGGTGTGGGCCTGGTACCACGCCGAGGACGAGGCGCCGTTCTACGACGTGCCCGAGGTGAGCGAGTTCGCCGACCCCGAGTGGACCGCTGCTGTCGTGCGCGACTTCGAGGTGGCCGCCGCCGCCCAGGACATGGCGGAGAACAACGTCGACTACGCCCACTTCCGCTACGTGCACGGCACCGACGCCATCCCCGAGGACGAGTTCCACGTCGAGGGCACCTACAAGCGGGCGGTCGGCCTCGACGGCACCTTCGTCCGCGAGGGCTTCGGCCTGGGCCTCGGCGTGATCCGGGTGAAGGGCTACGTGACGTTCCTGTCGTCGACCACGCCGATCGACGAGGAGAGCGTGCACGTCCGCTGGGTGTTCACCGCCCCCGCCGCCAACGGGCCCGAGGCCGCCGTCCAGGCCGCCGACCAGTTCTGCGACGGCGTCAGCCAGGACATCCCCATCTGGGAGAACAAGGTGTACCAGGCCCGGCCGGTCCTGACCCGGTCCGAGCGGCCGATCATCGAGCACCGGCGCTGGGCGCGGCAGTTCTACTCGCACTACGACCCGGCCGACGAGGTCACCGAGACCGAGGCCTGAGCCGGCCGCGGCCCGCCGGTCGCCCGGGAGCTCCCACCACGCGGGGCCCGGAGCGGCCGCGGGCCCGGGGGCCGCGACGAGCGTCCGTCAGCGGAGGCGCCACTCCTGGCGCCGACCCGACGTGAACTGCCGGTTGCCCTCGGCCAGGGCCTCCGCCGACGTCCCGAGCTTCAGGAACAGGTTGCCGAGGTCGGACGCCTGGCGGGGCGCCAGGTCGCGGGCCGCCCAAACGGTCCGCAGCGTGGCCTGCACGGCCGCCGCCGGCTGGGCGGCGATGGCGGCCGCCACGCGGTGGGCCGCCTCGGCGAGCTCGTCCGGCTCGGCCACCTCGGAGACCAGCCCGACGGAACGGGCGTGCTCGGCCGACATGCGCTCGGCCGCCCCGACGAGGGCCATCCGCAGCACCTCGCCGAACGGCATGCGGGCCAGCAGCAGGAGCGGCTCGAACACGGCCGTCATCCCGAACGTGACGTGGGGGTCGAAGAACGTGGCCGTGCGCGACGCCACGATCACGTCACACTCCCCGAGCAGGTAGAAGGCACCGCCGCAGGCCATGCCGTTGACGGCGGCGACCACCGGCTTCCACACGCCCTGGCTCTTGGGGCCGAGGCGGCGGCCGGGGTCGTCGTAGGTGTACGGGTCGAACTCCTCCTCCGGGATGAGGCTGCGGTCGATGCCCGTGCAGAAGGCCCGTTCACCGGCGCCGGTCAGCACCACCGCCCGCACCTCGGGGTCGGCGCGGACGTGGCGCCACACGGCGTCGAGGTCGTCGAGCATGGTGGCGTCGAAGGCGTTGCCGACGTCCGGGCGGTCGAGCGTCACCTCGGCGACGCCGTCGGCTTGGCCGTAGCGGACGGCGGTGGTCGCGGGGGGCGTGGTGCCCACGGTCGTCCTCCTCACCAGCCCCGGTAGGCGGGGTCGCGGCGCTCGACGAAGGCGGCCACGCCCTCGTTGGCGTCGTGGGTGGCCATGTTGAGCTCCTGGGCCAGGGCCTCCTCGCGGAAGGCGGACGACCGGTCGGTGTCGAGCGAGCGGTTGAGCAGCGCCTTGGTGGCGGCCAGCGCCCGGGTGGGGCCGGCGGCCAGGCGGGTCGCCCAGACGGTGGCCTCGACCACCAGGTCATCGGCGGGGACGACCCGGTTGACCAGGCCGTAGCGCTCGGCGTCCGCGGCGCTCAGGGCGTCGCCGAGGAACATGAGCTCCTTGGCCCGCTGCAGGCCGACGAGGCGGGGGAGCAGCCAGGCGCCGCCCCCGTCCGGCACCAGGCCGCGGCGGACGAACACCTCGACGAAGCGCGCCCCCTCGGCCGCCAGGACCAGGTCGCAGGCCAGGGCCAGGTGGGCGCCGATGCCGGCGGCGGTGCCGTTGACGGCGGCGATGACCGGCTTCTCGCAGTCGAGGACGGCGGAGACCAGGCGCTGGGCGCCGGTGGCGATGACGCGGCCGATGTCGCCGACCACGCGCTCGGGGACGCCGTCGGGGTGGGTCGGCGTGCCCTGCGACGCCCGCAGGTCGGCGCCGGTGCAGAAGTGGCGGCCCGTGGCCGTCAGGACGACGACGCGGGTCGCGACCCGGGCGCTCGCCTCCTGGAGGAGCCCGACGAGCCGGTCGCGCTGGGCCGGCGTCAGGGCGTTGCCGGCCTCCGGCCGGTCGAGGGTCAGCCACAGCACGCCGCCCTCCTCGCGGGCGGTGAGCTGGGCCTCCACGGCGGTGTCGCCGCTCATCCGGTGACCGTACCTCGGCGTCGCATGGGCGTCGCCCTCCTGTTCCGTCTGTGGTCGGGGGTGGTCGGGATGGTCGGTGTGGCCTGTGGGCGCGGCATGGCGGGTGGCGCGGCGCTCAGCCGATGACGCGGTCGGCGCGCAGGTCGGCCAGCTCGGCGGCGGTGAGCCCCAGCTCGGCGGCCAGCACCTCGTCGGTGTGCTCGCCCAGCCAGGGCGGCCGGGTCTCGGGGCCCTCGGCCACGCCGGCGAGCTTCACGGGGTTGCCCGGCACGAGCACCGGCTCCCCCACGCCGTCGGGGCGCGGGATCGCCACCAGCATCGAGCGGGCGTCGAGGTGCGGGTCGGCGGCGACCTCGGCCGCCGTCAGGCACGGCCCGGCGGCGAGGCCGGCCCGGCCGAGGGCCTCGGCTGCGTCCTGCCGGGTCCGGGCCTTCGCCCAGGCCTCGAGTGCCGGGCGGACCAGGGCGTCGAAGTGCTCGGCCCACCCGGCGTGGTCGGCCAGGCGGGGGTCGTCGAGCCACTCGGGGCGGTCGAGGAGGCCGGCCAGCGCCCGGTACTGGTGCAGCCGCCCGACCTGGACGACCACGTGCCCGTCGGACGCCGGGACCGTGTCGATCACCGCCCGGACCTCGTCCTCGATCGTTCCCCGCACGCCCATGGACCAGAAGTTCACGACGATGTCGGTCATGGCGACGACGGCGTCGAGCATGGCGACGTCGACCCGCTGGGCGGTGCCGGTGCGGTCGCGCTGGCGCAGGGCGGCGAGCAGCCCGACGGTGCCGAACAGGGCGGCGCTGATGTCGCCGAAGGCGCCCACGGGGTTGGCGCGGGGCCGGCGTCCCGGCTCGCGCCGGTACTCGTAGATGCCGGACATCGCCTCGACGATCGAGGCGTAGGCGGGCCACGCCTGGTACGGCGAATCGCCCCACGGCTCCATGTGGTTCCCGAAGCCGGACACCGACAGGTAGACGACGGTGGGATGGGCGGCGGCGACGGCGTCGAAGCCGAGCCCGAGCCGCTCCATCGTCCCGGCCTTGAAGTTCTCGCACACCACGTCGAAGCGGGGGGCGAGCGCCAGGAAGGCCTCGCGCCCCCTGGGGTGCTTGAGGTCGAGCGTGATGCTGCGTTTGCCGAGGTTGTTGCGGAGGAACGTGGCACCCACGCGCCGGCCGGCGGGGTCGGTCAGGGCCGGGTGTGCGCCCCGGCCGGACTCCCCGCCGTCGGGGTGCTCGACCTTCACGACGTCGGCCCCGAGCCGGGCGAGCAGTTGCGTGGCGAACGGTAGCGCCTGCATCTGCTCGGCGGCGAGGATCCGCACCCCGTCGAGCGGCCGGCCGTTCGCCCGGGCGCGTTCATTCACGACATCGCCGATGTTCATATACGACCTTTCCGGTCGGTTCAGTTTTGCCTATTTTCGACGGAACGATTTAGGGTGACGGCATGTCAGTGGGCACGTCACGGGGGATCCTGGGCATCGGCGCCCACCTGCCGTACCGCCGGCTCGACCGCGCGGCCATCCGGCCGGTGGCGGGCGCCGGGGGCGGCCGGGGCCGGCGCACCGTGGCCTCCTACGACGAGGACACGACGACGATGGGCGTCGAGGCCGCCCGCCTGGCCCGGCGCGACGCCCCGCGGGTGCGGCCGGCGACGCTGTGGTTCTCCACCGTGGCGCCGGCCTACCTCGACAAGGCCAACGCCACGACCGTGCACGCCGCCCTCACCCTCGACCCCGGCTGCCCGGCCTTCGACGTTAACGGGTCGGTCCGCTCCGCACTCGGCGCCCTGCGGGCCGGTCTGACGGGCGCTGCGCCGGCGCTGGTGGTCACGGCCGACCTCCGCACCGGCCGCCCCGGCAGCGCCGACGAGGCGGCGGGCGGCGACGCCGGCGCCGCCGCCCTCGTGGGCGACGCCTCCGCCGGCCCGCTGCTGGCCGAGCTGGTGGGCTGGGGCAGCGCCACCGAGGAGTTCCTCGACCGCTGGCGCACGCCCGGCGACGCCCACTCCACCCACTGGGAGGAGCGCTTCGGCGAGGGCCGCTACGCCGAGTTGGGCGCGCGGGCCTGGGCGGACGCCCTGGCCGACGCCGGCGTGGGCGCCGACGAGGTCGACGTGGTCCTGGTGGCCGCCGCCCACGCCCGGGCCGGCACCACGCTGGTGTCCCGCCTGGGCGTCGCCGACCGCGTGCCGGGCGCCGGCTCCACCGCCGGCCGCCTCGCCGCCGAGGTGGGCGAGACGGGCGCCGCCCAGCCCCTGCTGCTCCTGGCGGCCGCCCTCGACGACCTCTCCGGCACCGACACGGCGGCCCGCGCCGACGACGACGGCGCCATCGACGACGCAGACGGGCCTGGCAAGGTGGTGGCGCTCGTGGCGCTGGCCGACGGGGCCGACGTGGTCCTGTTCCGCACGACCGGCGCCCTGGCCGGGCGCCGCCCGGCCCGGCCGGTGGCCGCCCAGCTCGACGCCGGTGGCGCCGTCGCCTACGGCACCTACCTGGCCTGGCGCGGCTACCTGCCGGTCGAGCCGCCCCGCCGCCCGCTGCCGGCCAGGCCGTCGGCGCCTGCCGCCGACCGGTCCCGGGCCTGGAAGTTCGGCTTCGTCGCCTCCGAGTCCGCCGAGGGCGCGGTCCACCTGCCCCCGGCGCCCGGCGACGACCGGCCCCGGCCCATGGCCGACGCCGTCGGCACGGTGGCGACCTCGACCGTCGACCGGCTGGCCTACTCGCCGTCGCCGCCCGTCGTCTTCGCCGTCGTCGACTTCGACGGCGGCGGGCGCCTGCCGGTCGAGCTCACGGACGTCGAGGCCACCGGCGTGGGCATCGGCGACCGGGTCGAGATGACGTTCCGGCGGCTGTTCACCGCCGAAGGGGTCCACAACTACTTCTGGAAGGCCCGGCCGCTCCGGGCGGGGGAGGAGCGCTGACATGGCGTCGCACGGCATCCGCGACCGGGTGGCGATCGTGGGGATGGGCTGCACCCGCTTCGCCGAGCACTGGGACAAGGGCATCGACGACCTACTCCTCGACGCCACCGGCGAGGCGTTCGCGTCCGCCGGCATCGGCAAGGACGACGTCGACGCCTTCTGGCTCGGCACCGCGCAGTCGGGCATGAGCGGCATGGTCCTGTCCAAGCCGCTCGGGCTCGTGGGCAAGCCGGTGACCCGGGTCGAGAACATGTGCGCCACGGGCTCCGAGGCCCTGCGCCAAGCCGCCTACGCCGTGGCCTCGGGCGCCTACGACGTGGCCATGGCGGTCGGCGTCGAGAAGGTGAAGGACAGCGGCCACCAGGGCCTCAACGCCTTCCCGATCCCGGCCGACGGCACCCAGCGGACGCTGACGGCGGCGGCGATGTTCTCGATGGTCGCCCCGGCCTACGCCGAGCGCTACGGCGTCGACCCCGACGAGCTGCGCCGGGCGCTGGCCCGCATCGCGGTGAAGAACCACGCCAACGGCGCCGTGAACCCGCGTGCGCAGTTCCGCAAGGAGACCTCGGTCGACCGCATCTGCGCCATGCCCGCCGTGGCGGGACCGCTGTCGGTGTTCGACTGCGCCGGCGTGGCGGACGGATCGGCGGCGGCGATCGTGGTCCGCGCCGAGGACGCCCACCGCTACACCGACAGTCCCCTGTACGTGAAGGCGCTGTCGCTGGTCTCCGGCAACGGCGCCGGCCTGACCGACCCCGACTACGACTACACGACGTTCCCCGAGGTGGCCGCCAGCGCCGCCGACGCCTACGCCCAGGCCGGGGTGACCGATCCCCGGGCCGAGCTGGCCATGGCCGAGGTCCACGACTGCTTCACGCCCACCGAGATGGTCCTCGCCGAGGACATGGGCTTCTGCGACCGGGGCACGGCGTGGAAGGAGGTGCTGGCCGGCACGTTCGACCGCGACGGCGACCTCCCGATCAACCCCGACGGCGGCCTGAAGTCGTTCGGGCACCCGGTGGGGGCGAGCGGCCTCCGCATGATGTTCGAGGCCTGGCTGCAGCTCCGGGGCGAGGCGCCGGCCGAGCGCCGCATCGCCACCGTGGGCGAGCGCTCGCTGGCCCTGACCCACAACCTCGGCGGCTACCCGGGCGAGATGGTGAGCTTCGTGTCGATCGTGGGGACCGAGCCGCACGGCTAGCCGCCCGCCGGCCGGGCGACGTTCCCGGTGGCCTCGTCGCCGGCGGCCTCGTCGGCCACGAGCCGGCGCCGGTCCACCTTGAGCATGGGGGTGAGCGGCAGGGCCGGCACGACCCGCAGCGCCTCGGGCAGCTTGTCCCGGGCCAGGTTCGGGGCGAGCCAGGCCCGCAGGTCTTCGAGGCGGGGCGCCGGCCGGTGCGCCGCCGGGACGACGACCGCCACGCCGACCGACCCCATGACCGGGTCGGGGCGGGGGACCACCACCGCCTCGGCCACGTCGGGGTGGCCGGCGAGGTGGGCCTCGACCTCGGCGGGGTGGACGTTGTAGCCGCCCCGCACGTACATGTCGTCCCGCCGGCCCGCCAGGCGGACGCACCCCCGGGCGTCGACCGACGCCAGGTCGCCGGTGCGAACCCACCCGTCCACCAGCGTGGCGGCGGTCGCGTCCGGGTCACGCCAGTAGCCGACCATCTGGGTGGGGGAGCGGAGCCACAGCTCGCCGACCTCGCCGGGGGCGCAGGGCCGGCCGGCCGCGTCGCGCACCTCGACCGCTACACCGCTGCGGGGCCGCCCGACCGTGTGCATGGCCTCCTCGTCGTCGGCACCGGGAGCCGTGGCCGTGCCGCAGCCGCCCGACTCCGTGGAGGAGTAGCGGATGGAGTAGCCGGCGCCGAACGTCCGGCGGACCTCCTCCACCAGCGCCGGCGGCGAGGCGGCGCCGCCGGCGACCACCAGGGCCACGTGGGACCAGTCGTGGCGCCCGGCCTCGGGCGAACGGACCATGAGGGCGAGCTGGGGGGCGACGGCGCCGATCGACGGCATCCGCTCGGCGGCGATGGTGCGCAGGGCGTCGTCGGCCCGCCAGCGGGCGAGCAGGTGCGTCCGCGTGGCGCGGCGCAGGTACCACGGCAGCTTGGTCATGAAGCCGACGTGGGCGAACTGCGTCGAGCCGAGCATGGCCGGGCCGGGGCCGTCGGCCCACGTGCCGCCGGTGTCGGCGACGGCCACCGCCCGCATCTGGCGGCCGGCGAAGATCGCCGCCTTGGGCCGCCCGGTCGTGCCGGAGGTGAACACCAGCGCCGCCGGCCGGTCCTCGTCCGGCGCGAGCGGGGGCGGCCCGGCGTGCCGGTCGAGGGCGCGCCGTCCCGCGGCCTCGAGTGCGGCCACCTCGTCCTCGTGGACGAGCGTGACGGCCGGGTCGGCCAGCGCCGCCAGCGCCTCCTGCTCGGGCGGCGCCAGGCGCGGGTTGACCCCGGCCGTGACGGCCCCGAGCTTGGCGGCGGCGGCGTAGGCGACCACGTAGGCGGGGGCCGACGGCAGCCGCAGGGCCACACGGTCGCCCTCGCCGACCCCGCGGGCGGCGAGGCCGGCGGCCACGGCATCGGCGCGGGCGTCGAGTGCCCGGTAGGTCAGCGGCCTGCCGTCGGCGGCGACGAACGCCGGCAGGTTGCCGAAGCGTCGGCCGGCCTCGCGCACCGTCTCGGCGAGCATGGTGGGCCGGGCCGCTCAGTCGAGGTCGAGGCCGAGCATGCGGACCGCGTTGGTGCGCATGACCTTGTCCACCACGTCCTGCGGGATGCCCGCCATCAGCTCCTCGGCGACGGCCTTGGTGTTCGGCCACGTCGAGTCGGTGTGGGGGTAGTCGGTCTCGAACGTGATGTTGTCGGCGCCCACCTTGTCGAGGGCGTCGATGCCGTGCTGGTCGCGGAAGAAGCAGCCGTAGACCTGGCGGTAGTAGTAGGTCGACGGCGGCTCCGGGATCGTCTCGGCCACGCCGCCCCAGGCCCTGTGCTCCTGCCAGACCGTGTCGGCCCGCTCGAGGATGTAGGGGATCCAGCCGATCTGGCCCTCGCTGTAGGCGAGGGTGAGCGTCGGGAACTGGATGAGCTTCCCCGAGAACAGCCAGTCGCTCATCGACGCCATGGCGTTGTTGAAGCTCAGCGTGGCGGCGACGGCGTTGGGAGCGTCGGGCGAGGTGGCCGGCATGCGCGATGACGAGCCGATGTGCATGGCGACGACCGTGCTCGTGTCGGCGCAGGCGGCGAAGAACGGGTCCCACGCGCCCGTGTGGATCGACGGCAGCCCCAGGTGGGGCGGGATCTCGCTGAAGCACACGGCCCGCACGCCCCGCGCCGCGTTACGGCGGACCTCGGCGGCGGCCAGCTCCGCGTCCCACAGCGGGACGATGGTGAGGGGGACGAGTCGGCCGCCCGAGTCGCCGCACCACTCCTCGACCATCCAGTCGTTGTAGGCCCGCACGCAGGCCAGGCCGAGGTCGTGGTCCTCGGCCTCGGTGAAGGTCTGGCCGCAGAAGCGCGGGAACGTCGGGAACGACAGCGACGCCTCGACGTGGTTGAGCTCCATGTCCTCGACGCGGGCCACCGGGTCGTAGCAGCCCGGCCGCATCTCGTCGTACGTCATCGGGGTCATCGTCATCTCGTCGCGCGAGTAGCCGACGGCGGCGACGTGGCGCTTGTGGATGTAGACGAGGTCCTCGAACACCCAGCAGTCGGCCTTGTGCGGGGCGTCGTCGTCGAAGGCCTGCTCGTAGTGCCCGCCGCCGACGTGGCGCATGCCGGCGATGCCCCGGCGCTCGATGCGCGGGCCGCGGTCGCGGTAGGCGGCCGGCAGGTACTCGTGCCACACGTGAGCCGGCTCGACCACGTGGTCGTCGACGCTCACGATCTTCGGGATCCGGACGGCGGCCGCGGTGGCGGCCGGAGCGGTCGAGGTCACAGGCCCTCCCTGGCGGCGGACGCTGTGAATATTATATGCAATGTGCCGATGGAGACCATCCCGGGGGCGTTGCAGGACGCCGCCACCACCCACGCCGGGCGTGACGCCCTGGTGGGCGACGGGCGCCGCCTGACCTACGCCGACCTGCTGGACGAGGCCCGCGCGGTGGCCGGGGCGCTGGTCGTCTCCGGCCTCGCGCCCGGCGACCGGGTGGCCCTGTGGGCGCCGAACAGCGTCGACTGGGCGGTGGCGTCGTTCGGCACGTACCTGGCCGGTTGCGTGCTGGTGCCGCTGAACTCCCGCTACAAGGGCGAGGAGGCCGGCCAGGTGCTGCGCACGTCCGGCGCCCGGCTGCTGCTCACCGTCACCGACGCCGCCGGCACCGACCTGCTGGCCCAACTCGACGGCATCGCGGGCCTCGATGCCCTCGGCGAGCGCGTGGTCCTCGGCGGGGACGCCCCGGCGGGCGCCACCGCCTGGCCGGACTTCCTGGCCCGCTCGACCGCCGAGGCCCGGGGGGAGGCCGACCGCCGGGCCGCCGCCGTCGGGCCCGACGACGTGTCCGACATCATGTTCACCTCCGGGACGACCGGTGCCCCCAAGGGGGCGATGGTCGCCCACGGGCCGAGCGTGCGCGTCTACCAGGTGTGGGCCGACCTGGTGGGCCTGCGGGCCGACGACCGCTACCTGGTCGTGTTCCCCTTCTTCCAGACCTCCGGACTGAAGGCGGGGCTGCTCGCCTCGGTCCTGACCGGCGCCGCCGTGCTGCCCCAGGCCGTGTTCGACGTGCCGACGGTGATGGCGCGGGTCGCCGAGGAACGCGTGACCTTCCTCCCGGGGCCGCCGACGGTCTTCCAGACGATCCTCGACCACCCCGACCTGCCGTCGTTCGACCTGTCGTCGCTGCGCCTGTCCGTGACCGGCGCCGCGGTCGTCCCCGTGTCCGTCATCGAGCGGATGCTCGCCGAGCTGAGGTTCGAGAACGTCGTGACCGGCTACGGGCTCACCGAGACCACGGGCACGGTGAGCGTGTGCCGCTGGGACGAC
>Ga0126307_10002290_pt1 | contig 12896 bp, 12 predicted proteins | sample Plot28_FD_89955 | JGI IMG/M metagenome (GOLD analysis project Ga0126307, IMG submission 89955) | Serpentine soil microbial communities from UC McLaughlin Reserve, CA, USA - Plot28 | ecosystem: Environmental > Terrestrial > Soil > Grasslands | place: USA: UC McLaughlin Reserve, Lake County...
CTTATCCTCCCACGAATGTTCCGCCAGGAAAGCCTGGCTCGGAAGCCGCCCGGCATCTTCGCCACGGTGCCCGGAGCGCGTGCCAGGTAAACTTTCAGGATATCGACCAGCACGGTGAGGATCACCGCACTCAAAGCCAGCCCGATCAGCGTACCAGCGATGCCGAAGCGAGAAGTTAAGATTGTAGCCACGGGTGACGATATCCCGACTGCTATCACCTTGGGCAGATCGAGGATGGACTGTTTTTGCTGTTCGTCCACTTAGACCCCCTCTAGTCTGTAGCCAAGTCATATTACCCCCCTGCACCGGTAGTTACACGTTTATCTACAATCTATGGTGCTCTATATACAAAGAGGCTCAACTGCTAGTTGATAACTTAGGCCATAAAGAGGAGATGGGCAGCGCACAATCCTGCCACGACGGCGGTGGCGCGCCGATTTCTTTTTTCCTACAGCAGGTTGCAGTGATATTGAACCATAACGCCCTGTAGGCATGCGGATCCTTAATTAGAAGACCCGCGCCGGAAGATAGTGGACGCCCTCCAGTGTGGCCTCCCAATAAGCAAGGCTGTCTGGGCCAACTTCATTGCAACCCGCTATAGCGGCTCCCAGTCATCCACCATATTCCATGCACGTTAGGTTTAAAATCCGGGGAAGCGATAGCTCTTCCCGTACGAGCATTCGTGCCGGTAACCGAGAAAAAGAAGGCGCAAAAAAGAGGACCGGGATTCTCCCAGTCCTCTTCGGCCTCGTGAAGGGGGATGGACAGCCCCTAGAAAGCCGGTAAGGCCTTTTGGGACCTTACTGTGCATCCCCCTTCATGGGCTCTGCTGCTGCGTCGGCTCTTAGATCATGCCACGCAGTTCGGCCACCATATCCAGGCCCTGCTGCTTGCACAGGTCCTTGGGGCGCATGATAGCCTGCTCGTCGAGCAGGTTGCGGGTGCGGGCCTCCTTCTCAAGGTGACGCTCGATCACGTCTATGGCCCGATCCACCTCCTCGCGGGTAACCTCCTTGACCCTCTCGCGGGTGACGGTTATCGTCATTCTAGTCTGCACCTCCTTTCCTCGGCGGTTTGGCGATACTTATTAATGTTCGTCCGCCGTGCCCAACTTCAGAGTAAATGCACGCTACGCCCCTGTCAAGAATATTTTTGGCGAACATTTTGGCTCTTCTCCCGTCCCCATTTCGGCCCCTGGGCCAGAAATCCCTACACTCGATTCAATAGCGAAGATCGACAACGCGACCAACATAAGGACGAACACTAAAGTCAATATAACTAAATTAGGCTTTGCACCTACTCGTAAATCCTGGCGTCTCATCCCAAGGCGTAAACCTGGCCTCTGGCAACGGCGTGACAGCTTAGGAGAATTCACACGGTACAAGACGATAAAATATGGTAACCCTTGACAAGTAATTTAATAACGAGGACCAGTACGAGAGGGAAAAAATGAGATATCGAAGGCTCGGCGACACGAATATAGAGGTTTCCGAGGTCGGCTTCGGCGTCTGGACGGTCTCGACCGGCTGGTGGGGTGAGGTCGACAACCAGCGGTCCGTGCAGCTCTTGAGGAGAGCGTACGAAAAAGGTATCAACTACTTCGACACCGCCGACACTTACGGCTCGGGCCTGGGCGAGACGCTTTTAGCTGACACCTTCGGGCATATGCGCGACCAGGTGGTCATCTCGACCAAGATCGGGTACGACTTCTACAACCACACGCAGCGCCGTGGCCAGCAAGAGAGACCCCAGGACTGGTCTGAGAAGTTCTTGCGCTTCGCCCTCGAACAGAGCTTGAAGAGGCTAGGGACCGACTACGTAGACTTTTTGCAGCTCCACAACACAAAGATGGACGCCATCGAGAATGATGCGCTCTTCGAGCTGATGGAGGAGTTCGTGAGTGAGGGTAAGATGCGCGCCTACGGCCTCGCTCTTGGACCTAAGATCGGCTGGCTCGAGGAGGGCGTAAAGGCTATGCGTGAGCGATCTCTTGACGGTGTACAGATGATCTACAACCTCCTCGAACAGGACCCGGGGCGCGCCCTGATCGCGGCCGCCCGCGAGACGCGTACGAGTCTGTTCGTACGCGTCCCCCACTCTTCCGGCATGCTTGAGGGCAAGTACACGGAAGAGACCACCTTCGCCAAGAACGACCACCGGCGCCACCGTCCGAAGGAGTGGCTCCTCGACGGCTTAAAGAAGATCGAGCAACTCGACTTCCTCACCGCATCCAGAGAACGTACCCTCGGACAAACGGCCCTCAAGTTCGTCCTGGCTTCGCCGGAGATCGCCTCGACCCTACCGAACATCTACGACTACGATCAGCTCGAAGAGTTCGCAGCTGCGCCCGAAACGCCGGACCTCACGGAAGAGGAGCTAGCGCGTATTGAGGAGCTTTACGAGAACAATTTCGGCTTCGCAGAAGCAGAGCGCCCCACGCAAACTTCGCGTCAGGTATAAGAAGGAGAGAGTACGGTGACTGAAACCAGTACGTACGGGCAACAGGCCCCCGAAGAGAAGCTTCCGGCCCAATACATAAACTACGTCTTCTTCAAGCTCGACCCCGAGTGGCGAAGACTGCTGGACGAGGAGCGAGCACAGGGCAAGGAAGAGTTTCTGCAAACGGCCGAGGACCACGAAGGGGAAATGCTTCTGCGCTCGTTCTCCTTGATGGGCCTACGCTCGGATGCGGACTTAATGCTGTGGCGCATAGGCTATAACCTCGACGCCTTCGAGGAGATGACAAGCGCCTTGCTTAAGACCGGTTTAGGAAAGTACCTAAGCACTGCCTACTCCTATTTCGGCCTGGCTAGGCGCTCGATCTATGTTGGCGAGCACACCCCGGGCTTCGAGAACCGCCGGTACATCGTCCCCGGCGAGGGAGATTACCTTTTCGTCTACCCGTTCGTGAAAACCCGCGCCTGGTACCACCTCCCCCTCGAAGAGCGCCAGCGCATGATGGACGAGCACATGCAGATAGGTCGCAAGCACTACCCCGTAAAGAACAATACTGCCTACTGCTTCGGCATAGATGACTACGAGTTCATACTCTCTTTCGAAGCGGAGACCCCCGAGAAGTTCCAGGACCTCATGATGGAGCTAAGAGAGAGTGAGGCCAGCTCCTACACCGAGCTCGATACCCCCATCTTCACCTGCCGCCGCAAACCCCTCGAAAAGATCTTGGAATCTTTGGGTTAAAAAGGCCGTTTCAGAGTAGCGCTAGCTTCTTCTAAAAGGGTATAATTATTGTTACGCACCAACCATAGCCGGAGGGCCTGTCGCTAGCCTTCCGGCTAATGTGTTAATAAGGCAGTTCTTCTCTCTTACCGGTATGGACGCTTGGTCTTGAGCTTGTATAATAATCCCGACATGATTACTAGGATTAACAGCAGGTTGGGGACACGGCCTGTAGATCTCGTGGGTAACACGCCGCTTTTGGAGCTGGCGAGCGTCTCACGCGAGGTTACTGGGGTAACCGTCTTGGGCAAGGCCGAGTGGTACAACCCGGGCGGTTCGGTCAAGGACAGGCCTGCGCTGTGGATGATCCGGGACGGCGAGAAGAGCGGCAAGCTCTCGCCGGGGAAGATTATCTTGGACGCCACGAGTGGGAACACGGGTATCGCTTACGCCTGGATCGGAGCTTCTCTAGGTTATAAGGTCAAGCTGTGCATGCCCAAGAACGCGAGCGAGGAACGCAAAAGGATCTTGCGCGCCTATGGCGTCGAGGTTGTACTGACCGATCCGGGCGAGGGCTCTGACGGAGCTATACGGGAAGCTCGCAGGCTCTACGCCGAGGATCCTGAGCTGTACTTCTACCCCGACCAGTACAAGAACCCGGCCAATCCACGGGCGCACTACGAGAGCACGGCACCGGAGATTTGGGAACAGACCGAAGGTGAGGTAACCCACTTCGTTGCGGGCTTGGGAACAAGCGGCACCTTCATCGGCATTAGTAGGCGCTTTAAGGAGTATAACCCGGAGATAAAAGTTATCTCTTTCGAGCCCGACTCGCCGTTTCACGGGTTGGAGGGCATGAAGCACATGGCGAGCGCGATCGTGCCGGAGATCTACGACCCAACGATAGCTGATGAGAACTTGGGCGCCTCGACCGAAGAAGCTTACGAGATGGTCAAGCGTTTGGCACGCGAGGACGGTATCCTCGTGGGCCTCTCTTCTGGAGCCGCGGTGGCGACCTCCTTGCGGGTGGCGCAGGAGCTGGAGTCTGGTGTCATCGTCACTGTATTGTGCGACGGAGCGGACAAGTACCTCTCCGAGAGCTTCTGGGAGGAATAAGCAGTTGCCGCTCAAGCTCGGGTCTGGGGATATAGACCACATCCACGAGCACGCCAAAGAGTCGTACCCTGAGGAGTGCGCCGGGGCTCTTATCGGGATGGACACGGGCGAGATAAAGATCGTGGTAGACGTTTGGCCTACCGAGAACACCCACGAGGGTGAACGCGAGCGTCGCTTCCTTATAGAGCCTTTGCAGATAAAGAAGTTCGAGGAGCAGGCGCAAGAAAGGGACATCGACCTCTTGGGGTTTTACCATTCGCACCCGGATCACCCGGCCGAACCCTCTGAATACGACCGGGAGCACGCTTGGCCTTACTACTCATACGTCATCGCCTCGGTGGGCAAGGACGGGGTTAAAGAGATGCGTTCGTGGGTCTTGAAGGATGACCGCTCGGGCTATGACGAAGAGCCCATCTTAGGGTAGCCACGAAGAAAGGGAGTTTTATATGCCGAAGGTCAGGATCCCTACTCCTCTAAGGCAATATACGGGTGGCAGCTCCGAGGTCCAAGTCAGCGGCGACACCGCCGGGGAGACCCTAGGAAACCTTGCCGAGGAGTACCCGGATCTCAGGCAGCACCTGTACACCAGCGACGGGAGGCTCCGCTCGTTCGTCAACGTGTACAAAGGTGACGAGGACATCCGCTACCTCGACGGCTCCGAGACCGAGGTCTCAGAGAACGACGAGCTCTCGATCATACCCTCCATCGCTGGAGGCTCCGCCGGAAGGCGATGTAGGTAATTTTCAGAAAACCACCGTTTTTCGAGTAAGAGGAGTTTCAAACGATGCAGACACGCCAGCCATTAATACAATCCTCGAACGGATCAGCCGAGCTCTCGAACGAGGAGATCGCCCGCTACAGCCGCCACCTTATCATGCCCGAAGTCGCCCTCGACGGGCAGAAGAAGCTAAAGCAGGCCCGCGTCTTGACCGTCGGGGCAGGAGGATTAGGAAGCCCGCTCGCCCTGTACCTCGCCGCGGCCGGTGTCGGTACTCTAGGGATCGTGGACTTCGACGTGGTTGATGAGTCCAACTTGCAGCGCCAGATCATACACGGCACCTCCGATGTCGGGCGCCCCAAGATGGAGAGTGCCCGCGACCGGATAGCAGACATAAACCCGAACGTTCATGTCGAAGCGTACGAGGATGCCTTGACGAGCGAGAACGCTCTTGATGTCTTCAAGGACTTCGACGTCATCGTCGACGGCACGGACAACTTCCCGACCCGCTACCTCGTAAACGACGCCTGCGTACTCTTAGGCAAGCCGAACGTGTACGGTTCTATATTCCGCTTCGAGGGCCAGGCGAGCGTCTTTTACGCCAAAGAAGGCCCGTGCTACCGCTGCCTCTACCCCGAGCCGCCGCCGCCGGGCCTGGTGCCCAGCTGCGCCGAGGGTGGGGTTCTGGGCATCCTGCCCGGCGCGATAGGCACCATTCAGGCCACCGAGACCGCCAAGCTAATACTCGGGATCGGGGAGCCTCTCATCGGGCGTCTTCTGCTCTACGACGCGTTGGGCATGCGCTTTAGGGAGATGAAGCTCCGCAAAGATCCTTCCTGCCCCGTCTGCGGCGAGAATCCGACCGTGACGGAGCTCATCGACTACCAGGAGTTCTGCGGCGTCCCGCAAGCTCAGGCGTGGGCGGCGACAGACGAGGTGCCAGAGATAACGGTAAATGAGCTCAAGGAGAAGCTAGACAACGGCGGGGAAATCTCTGTCCTCGACGTGCGCGAACCATACGAGTATGAGGTGGCGAACATTGGCGCGAAGCTTATCCCTCTTGGGGAGTTGCCTGAGCGCCTTGCGGAGCTCGACAAGGATGATACCTTCGCTGTCCACTGCAGGACCGGCGGACGGAGCGCCAATGCTGTCAAGATTCTACAGAACGCAGGCTTCCAGGACGTCTACAACGTCAAGGGCGGCATCACCGCCTGGTCAGAGGAGATAGACCCGAGCGTTCCCAAGTACTAAAAGACGAGCAGGTTCAGGCTCACCGGAAGCGGATCGAGGAGCTCTCTGAAAAAATAAACTGGCTCCGGGCACAAGCAGCAGCTGGTAGCAGTACTCTCGGAGTCGCTAGAGTACTACACCGCCCGGCTAAGGGCCGGAGAGCGAGAACCAGTTCGTGCACACATCCGGCGTGCCCACGAACCTGCCTCGGAGACCAAGCTGCGCGCCAGTCGCCTGGCCGAAGCGTGGGCCGCTGCCAGCGTGGGGTTGATGATAATAGTCATCGTGTTACTCGTGCTTTACGAACGAGGAGAATACCTGGTTTTCGCCCTGGCTGGCAGTATCGCCTTGTTCGTGTTCGTCGAGGCAGGTTTTCACGGCCGGCTCACCAATCTGGTGACCAGCATGACCATAAGTCTCGCGGTGCTAGCCACCCTTAGTTATCGTTTATAAGTTCTTCTGGCGTATCGTCGTAGTGTCCGTGCTAGGTCTGGGCATCTACGTCTTGCGGGATAGGATAATCTGCGAGAACTTCGAAAGTAACCCGGAGACCTTTGAAGAACAACCGAAACATGAGAGGGAATCTAGACGTGAACCCAGCAGACGGTGACCCAGAGAGGCGCGACACCGAGACTACTCGGATCGAGGTGTTCAGCGACGGGGTTTTGCATTGCAATCACGCTCCTGGCGTTGGAGATCCGGATGCCGCACGTTGAAGACGCAACCGAAGGGACGACTCTGCTGACCGCGCTGGTCGAGCTGTGGCCCTCGTACCTGAGCTACCCTTTGAGCTTTCTCGTTGTAGGGACTATGTGGCCAACCACCACAACAGATTTAAGCTCCTGGCCTACTCCAACCACAACCTGATCCTGCTCAACACCCTCCTCTTAATGTGCACGGCGTTCATCCCCTTCCCTACCGCTCTGCTCGCCGAGATATACAGAGCGAAGAACGCACCACCACGGTCGCGGTCTGCACCGGCACCTTAGCGGTGACTGCCGTCTTCTTAACGCTGCTCTGGCTCTACGCCGTGAGCGCTTACCGCCTTAGTAGACCGCAGCCTCGATCTGGCTACGCTCAGGGCGATGCCGAGACGCTACGTGGTCAGGATGGTTCTCTATATAGCTGCTTTCGCGCTCGCATTCCTAAACGCCGTCTTGAGCCTCGCCCTCAGCGCGGTTCTAGCCTTGCTCTTCGTCCTACCCGAGCTGGGAAGCCGGGTCCGGCCTGACGGTGTCGAAGCTCTCGTCGAAGACGAGCGGGCTACCGACAAGTCGAGCGGGGCTTGAGATACGCAAGGTTTGCCCTAACCCGGCTTTCGAAGCTAGCGAATGAAATCGGTATCCTTTTTCAGGCCTTTGACATAAGCGGCGATGAGCCTAGCGCAGTTTTCCAGGTCTTCTAGGGCCACGATCTCGTTCGGCGAGTGCATGTAGCGGTTGGGGGCGGAGACTAGACCCGTAGCTATACCGGCGCGGGTAAGTTGTATGGCGTCTGCGTCCGTGCTGGTGTAACGCGAGTCGGCCTCTAAAGTATAAGAGATGTCTGCTTCTTCGGCGGCCTCGATAAGGCCGTCGGTAACAATAGGAGAGAGGTTTGCGGCCCGCGTTATGACAGGACCGCTGCCTAAAGCGTGTTCGCCGTGCTCATTCTTAGGGATGCCAGGGGTGTCGGTCGCGTGGGTGACGTCCACCGCGATCGCCGCGTCGGGGTCGAGGCCAAAGGCGGCGCCACGGGCACCGTAAAGCCCGATCTCCTCCTGAACGCTCGCTACCGCCACAACCTCCGCCGCCAGGGCGTCCTCCTCCGAAAGCAACCTTAGAGCCTCGAGAACGACAAAGGCGCCTATACGATTGTCTAGAGAACGGGAGGCGATGCGATCGTTCGGTAGCTCGAGTAGGCCTTGGTCTACAACGCCCACGTCGCCGACCCTGACCCTTTCTTTGGCCTCATCGGCGTTCTTGGCGCCTATGTCGACCCAGAGATCCTTTATCTGGGAGACCTTTTTGCGCTCCTCCGCCTCCATAACGTGGATGGCTTTTTTACCGATAACGCCGGATACCTCACCATTCCGAGTCTGCATGAGGACCCGTTGTCCTACGAGGACCTGTGAATCCCACCCACCCACGCCCGAGAAGCGAAGCAGACCATTCTCGTCGATGTGGGTGACCATAAGACCGATCTCGTCTATGTGCCCAGCTAGCATGACGCGAGGTGCGCCGCCGATATTCAGAGAGGCAAAAGAGTTACCCATACTGTCGGCCCGGATCTCCTCGGCTAAGTTCTCGGCCTCCGTTCGCCAGACCGAGGCGGTAGCCTCCTCACTGCCGCTCGGTCCCGGTGTCGAGAGCAATTTCTTCAAGAATTCGTACGACGCTTCCTTCATCAAGATCCCTTCTAGAGTATCGGAAATTTTTGGAGCAGCGACGTGCCCTTCTAACAGGTTACCCGAAGTTCGAAATGAGCACTCCTGAGGAGCCGACCGTTTTTCTCGATTAGCGTGTAAGGAACAGCGAGATTGAACGGCTCCGAGAATGGGGTTGGCTCGAGCCGCAAGGTGGAGTGGTCCTCCCAGACGGGCGAGTACTTAGCGCCCTCGAAAGAGAAGCCGTCTTTATACCAGGGGTGATAGTTTCGCCCAGGCTCGTTCAGGCATACAAAGAGCGACAGGTCATCACACAGTTGCAGCAGCCGAAAGTTGTGCTCAAGGTTGGTTAATTCCTCTTTATTCATCGTGCTCTCGATCCTGCGCTGCCGCGCGGTCTCGCTCTCCCGAAACCTGAGCTCATCTTCCGTATCGCCGACGAGCGAGGCGTAATGCATGCTGCACAAGCACGCCGCGTAGGGGTCTCGCGCCTCCAGAGAATCCAGCCCCCCTTTGTAGGCTCGGAGCTTGGGCTCCGTTGGGTAGTTCGTGAAGGAGTAGGGTTTACCCGCCTCCTCGTTCCAGCTCACGGATGCGTCCAGACTTTCCCAGCCTACGTCGTGCTCCATGATGGCGTAGAGGGTGGATCGGAGCGGCCGAGGTCGTTCAGCCCAGTATTGGGCGAACTCGCCGGAGATCAAGCTGTGATCGTGCTGCTTTATAAGTACGTAACAATCAAGCCTCTCCCGAACGATCATGCGTCTCCTCAGGACCGGTGGTTTTGGATTAAAGCACGGGTCTGCGGTCGATTGCGAGGGGGGGATATCAGTGATTCGTCCTCGAGAAAGGCTCTTTGGGCCTCGTCAAAGTTCTTTTCGGGCACTGTAGCGAGGAGCAGAGCAAAGCCTGAGGGGAATGAGGTCTCCCACTCCCCGGCTAGGCGCTCGGGCATCCCGAGGCGCAAAAGCTTCTTCACGATGCGGGGACGGTAATGGTAGACGATGAGGCCGAAGATGGCCCCTACGGTAAGCACCGTCTGCACGAGGAGGCCGGTCAACAAGTGGCCTATGCCCACAATATAGCTCACGGTAGAGGCCGAGAAAAAGACGCTTCCAAACTCGATCCACTTCATACGCGAGAGGCTGCCCTCCACGCTCTGCACGCATGCCTCGGGGAGAATGGCACGCGCGAGGCGCTCGTCCCGCCGCCGCGTCAGCACGACAAGCAAATCAGGCGCGACGAATGCCGCTTCGAGTCGGTCCCCAAGCTCCTTGAGAGATCGAACGTCCGAAGCGACGGCCCCGATAGTATAGTAATGTGGGATGCCCATACCATGCTGATTCTACTAAAAAATCTCCTGAATTAAGGTATCGTGATTTGCTAACCTAAATCAGTATCGAGCTGGAGCCAGAGCAGCCTTGAAGACAGAACGCAGTAAACCTGCTGCTCATCTCCCTGTAGCAAGTCGTCATTCGGCAACAGCGGGGCTACGTATAGGCTTGCAAAGGTTCGAGCGGGGGTAAATACTACATATATGGCAGAAGAGGTCGAGAACTACTACACCGTTGACGAGGTGGCGGGGGCGCTTGAGCTCTCACCGACGTGTGTCCGCCAGATGCTCCGCGCCGGCGAGCTTGAAGGGGAGCGACGCGAGGAGCGAATCAAAGGAGTCTTGGGACCCTGGAGGGTCTCCAAGCATACCGTGCACAACCTTCGTGAAGGGGAACCCAGTGTTCTTCAGGCGAAACGCCGGAACGTGTGCGAGACAGATGCAACCACCGTAAGTGCAACCACCGCACGGCTGCCGCTCGAGGAGGCAACCGCGGACACGCTCTCGGAGGACTTGGTCGACGAGGTAAGCGCTGAGGCGCCCTCGGAGGCCTCCGAGCTTCTCTCGGAGAGCGTCCGGGAGGCCCGGGAAAAGGCAGAGGCACTGCGAAAGGAGCTCGGGCTTTTGGAGAGCCGTCTGGAGCTTGTGGAGATCACGGAGTTCGCCTTACGAGAAGGTCTGCAGCGGGAGAAGGAACGGGCCGACCGCGAACGAGAAAGGTCCGACGGGCTACGAGCCGAGCTCGAAGCGGAGCGGTCTGGTCAACGTAGGGAGACACCGCGAGAGTTCTGACACCGGCAGCTTGAGGGGAGTGAAAGTTCCGCGACCCAAGTTAAGGTCGCGGGTGTTTAAACTTCGATTCTCGAAAGTACTTTTACGCTGACATCACGTTGGTTATATAGTGGCGCCCAGCTCATCATTCTCACCCGCTGAACGCAGTAGTACGACCGGTATCTTCCGGTCAGTTTTCTGCTGATAGTCCGCGTAGGCAGGATACCCTCTGGCGATCCGTGTCCACAACCGTGCCCGCTCCTCACCCTCCACGGTCTGCGCGATCATCGCGCGGGTCTGGTCTCCAAGCTGGACGCTCACGCGCGGGTTTGACCGGAGATTTAGATACCAAGATGGGTAGTTCGGCTACCCTCCGTTGTAGGCGCTGACGATGAGGCGGTCACCTTCAGGCCAGATAAGTAAGTGGCCAAGTCCAAGGCCGTCCTGTTTTGCGCCCGGCCGTGGTAAGCCGCAGGATTGGAGAACAGAAAAACGTTTTGCCCAGCTTGCCGCCACTAGCGCGATAAGGCTTGCGGTGGATCGTCCCGAGGATCTTGATCGCGATCAGAAAGCCCATTGGTCCCTGACGCTTAGTTTCGTTTGTCGTCTCGCTGACGCGTGCCCACTCTGGTTCGATGAAAATAAGTTGCTGCTAACCACGAAACTCAACGCCGTTTAGCTTAGATGTGTTTCAGAGATGACTACTCTCAGTAGGGAGTTCGGCATCGATCCAGTCCTGCTTGCCACCTCTATAGTCCTTGACGTTGGTGTAGCCCATGATCGTCAGCTCCCGGACGACCCACTCAGAGCTGTGTCAGTTAAAGTTCAAGCAGTAGACGATGATCTCCACGCTTCTGTTGTAGGGTAGGAGCTCGGGTGCCTTGCGTGTAGAGTGTAGCAGGATCGCGCCAGGTAGGTGTGCACGCCGATATGAGGACTCGGGGCCCTTCTCCACGAGGATAAACTCGTCGCCCCGATCCATCTTCGCCTTCAGCTCCTCCCGGGTTATCCTTCCTATGTCAGCTCCTTTGTGCTCGCGACCGGCCTCCGGCTCTCTGTTCACCTCTGAGATCATGGGTGCAAACGTGTATTTCGCGGAAGTATTTCTCCCGCTTTTACTTACTTCGACGCCTCCTCTTACGCGTCGGGACCACCGAGAAGGTAGACGACGTTCGGAGCGCGGGTAGCATCGGGGCCGCCCTGGTAGTGGTCTTGACCCTAACCTTCCCCGTGGGCGTCAACGTCGTGTTTGTCTTGATGCGCATGGTTCCTCCTCGGTAAGTCTGCGTGCCGTTCGAGGGCTTACCCATAGGGAGACGGCCCTAAACGACAGTAAACCTTTTAGGCCGAGTAGTCGCCTGCTCGAGCGTCAGAACGACAACCAACGAGACCGGGAGTTTCTACAGTGCCCCCCACTCAGGTTTCTTAAGCTCACGAGGTACATCTTATAGCCTACCTCTATCCCTTAGCTGGCCTCGCCCAGACGCCAGTCTCAACCTCGTAGACGAACCCACACACGCTGCCCTTCTGCTCGAAGAAAGTATAAGCACGGGCGTAAACCAGGGCCACGAAGACCTCAGTATTGCACCAAAAAGGGACAAAAAGAAGGGGTCTCGACGATCTGGCCGAGACCCCTGGACTTGAAGTCGCGATTACATCGGACTTCGCCTCCTTTCGAGCTGACTCGCTTGCCTGCTCGGTTAGGTGTATACCCACGGAGGAAGGAGGCCAAACATGGGGGAGAAAAAGGATCGGGATCCCGAAGGATCTGCCCCTTTCTCAAACTCGCTTGCTCCTCTGCTCCGGCGCTCCTACCTATAGACTCCCTTGTGTTTGTTCTCATCTACTACCCAAAGCTCTCCTCGGCCTCCCCCGCTTCGGCTACTCTATTAGGTCTTTGCCACCCTAATCCTTCTTTCGAAGCGTTCTAAGAGGGATCGACGACTTCTGTTTTCGGCCTCGTAGTCCCGCAGTCGCTCGAGCTCTTCGACGCTCAGTTCTCCAAGTCTCTGGGTTACCTGGCTGACGTTCAACGAATCGTATTCTTCGATAGGTAGGCCTTCGGCGTCCCCCTGACTCTCCTTAGGAGCAGCGGTGGCTCCGGCTTGCGGTTCTCTCCCACTCCCCTCCTCGCTTCTACTGACGGACTCCTTTACGGCGTTTCTTATCTCCTCCCCAGGGCCCTCCTC
>Ga0126307_10002291_pt1 | contig 12894 bp, 11 predicted proteins | sample Plot28_FD_89955 | JGI IMG/M metagenome (GOLD analysis project Ga0126307, IMG submission 89955) | Serpentine soil microbial communities from UC McLaughlin Reserve, CA, USA - Plot28 | ecosystem: Environmental > Terrestrial > Soil > Grasslands | place: USA: UC McLaughlin Reserve, Lake County...
GTCACTTCGGTTTGTTCCATGTTCTAGGCGGATCGGCGCAGCTTGGAGCTTCGGGTAAAGAGCGCAGCGATTTCGAGGTGAGCCGACCATTGAAACTGGTCAACAGGCAAGACTTCCACCAGGGTGTATCCGCCAGCGACCAGGATGGAGGCATCACGGGCGAACGTGACAGGATCGCAGGACACCGCGATGACGCGCCTGCAACGAGAAGCCGCGATTTCCCTAGCCTGAGCTTCAGCCCCTTGGCGAGGCGGATCGAACAGAACGAGATCGATGGTGTCGAGTTCGTTTGCGGTGAGGGGCTCGCGAAACAGGTTTCGCCTTTGTGCTTCTATAGGTTTAAGACCCGTGGCATTTCGATGGGCGAGAGTTAGCGCCTCCAGGGCACGAGCGTCAGAATCGACGGCGAGAACGGACAAACGGCGAGCAAGCGGAAAGGTGAACGTACCAATTCCACAAAACAGATCGACGGCCCGGCGGCTGGCGCCAACTCTAGTTAGCACAAAATCCGTCAATGCCTGCTCACCGGCGGCGGTGGCCTGGAGGAATGCCGAGGGCGGAGGGACCACATGGACGCCGTCGAATTCCACGAACGGCACAGCGAGTGTCAGGAGCGGGGAGCCGCCGACCGAAATCCGGCAAATTCCACGCCGACGCGCAATTTCGGCTATCTGCGATATGTGCTTGTCGATGTTGCCGGCAATCCCGCGGATGTCACAGTCAATCCCGTTCGCTACAGCCGTAAATTGCAGGTCGAAAGATGGCGTGCGGGCAATGAGAAGCTCACCCAAGTCCCTCGCGGCCAATATTGCACCTTGCAACTCTGCTGCGAGGACCAGGCAATGGTCGATAGAGATAAGGCGGTGGGTATTGGCCGCCATAAAGCCTATGAGAGCAGCGCCCGTCGAGGAGCGCCGGACGTGCAACACCACGCGTCTGCGGCCTGCATCCTGGGCCTCACAGAGAGAATGGATCAGGGGAGCAAGCCCCTGTTTCGTCAGTAGACTGACAATATAAGATCGCTTCCACTGCGCGTAGACTGCCGTGTCAAGATGTTGAAGCCTGCAGCCGCCGCAATCACCGAAATAAGGGCAGGGCGGGCTGCGTCGATGCGGCGATGCTTGCTGCAATGAAATAAGAACGCCACGGTCTCCCTCCACGTCGGCTTCAATGCGCTCTCCGGGGAGTGCAAGCGGCACGAATACGAGACCCTGAGGACCGTTGGCGACGCCCTCGCCCCTGCCTGCGAGCTCGTAGATTTCCAGAGTTGCACGGATCATTCGGGCCTCGTATGACGGATTCGAAGCAGAGATTGGACCAATTTGGGCATTTTTCTGTGTTTCTCAACCGTCAAGGGGGGTGAGACCTCTAGACAAGTGGCGAGAACCGACGCAAAAACACGCTTATTGTCTGGCGTTTTTTGATTCTGACCCAGGGGAAAACACCATTTAGTCACCTACTACATGAGGAGAAAACAATGGCTGACAAAGTTCAGATGACCATACCACTTTCGAAAATGCTTTCAGAGCTCGCGGAAAAACATGAGATGCCAAAGAAGAAACTCGCCGAGCTGTTCGGGGACTTTATCGATCTCACCGTCAAGAACCTGAAGAAGGGGAACAAGGTTCGCATCAATGGGCTCGGCATCATGCAGGTTCGAAACCGCCCAGCGCGCATGGGACGCAATCCGGCCACGGGCGAAGCAATTAAAATAAAGGCATCGCGAAAGGTCGCCTTCCGCGTTGCCAAGGAAGTGAAAGAAGCAATCTGAGTTCCGGGAGAAATCCCGCTTGGCTTTAGGACCGCCCGAGCGCGCCTGGCGCGGCCCCTATTGGGCGGTCCCTAATTTTCGGACAAGGCAAATCGAAACCGGAGCGCAGACGCTCCGAGGTTCGTTTCCGGATGCGCGCGCAACGTGCATGCGCTAATCTGAAAATGTGAGTTCGAGCAGTTCAGGGCCATGTCTCGTCGCTCGTAGGCTCAGATCGTGAGTTGGGTGTTTCAGCCGAAATGGCTGGTTGGCCTGAAGAGCCTCAGCAATCGGCTTTGCACTGCGCAGGCGGGCGCCAGAGGCCAGTTTTGCAGCCAGCATAAGTCGCAGTGAGCGAGCATTGATGGTCAGGCCCTTTATTTCGGGCTGAACGGTTGTCTCGAACAGGAGTTCGTTGTTGGCGCTCAGGCGAAGCCAACCATTGCGGCGACTGACGGTGACGGCTCCGATGGGGGAGTTTATGGGCCCGAGTTCGATCTCACTGGTACCGTTGCGCAGACACCAACCATCCCAAGGATTGATGTCCATGATCTCAGCAATGTCCATTATCGGCAGAAGTGCTGTCCAGCTGTAAAAAGGATCGCTGTCCGGCTGATCCAGCCCCTGGCCTGTCGTAGCGTTGAAGTTTTCCGGTGCGAGACGCTGCTTCCATGACGCGGCAAACAAGCTGCGAGATTTGCGTTGCATCGCCTGCGCCTGTAAATCCAAGCCATTGCGCTTCAACCCTAGCCACACGAGCCAATTGAGGATCGGCCAGATTCGGCCGCGCCAATAGACGTTCTGCGGAAATGCGGGATCCGACCTGGACACTGAAGCTATCATGTAGCGGCCGCCGAAGCCTTCCCGGCTCGACAGGTGACGCATCAGAGACGCAATCTGGCGAGGATCTGCCGCGCCGATCAGAAGAGGAAAGAAGCTCGTCGGGGAAAGGCTTTTTACGAAACTGCCGTTCCACAGGCGGTTAGCGAAGATCCCGCGGGAGGCGTCCCAAAAATGGTGTTTCACGCGCAGGCCATGAGCCGCCGAGCGAGAATGATGATCGCGGGCTTCGCGGTCACGCCCGAGTGCGGCAGCCAGATAGCCCAGCATTTCCGCATCAAGAGCGATCAAGCTATTGAGTCCCACATCTTCGCTGTCCAGGGTGCGGCTTGCCTCGACCCATTGCGCCTCGTCGTGAACGGGCGAGTTGTCCATAAAGGATTCATTCTTTGCGGCCAATTTGGTACCGACATAAAGGCCCGTGCCCAGGGCAGAGGAGCCGTATTCGAGAATGGCATTGCCGTTCCCGTCACGATTCTGCCACCACCATTCGTGATTGCGGAGCACACGGTCATAGCAACGTTCTAGGATCGCGGTCGTGCCAGTGCGAAGGTAGATCAGCCATACGATCAAACCTACGATGGGCGGCTGGGAACGGTCGAGCCAGGCGTCATTGCCGGTGAGGAGGCAGGGGAAATTGCCATGATCTGTTTGCCCGGCGAAAAGAACTTCCAGGTTTTCCATCGCCTGTTCTTCGCCGAAATGCGCATGGGCAAAAGCGCTGACGGCGGTGTCGGTGAGCCAGACGCCATATCCGCCGAACTTCCGCAGATCCCAATTTCGGCTGCAGCTCGTATAGGGGCGCCGATTGACGGGGTCCCAGACGGTATTCCAAGCCACGATGTCGCGCAGAGCCGCCAGAGGCCCGTCAACTTGTTTGGCCGCGCCTGCGTTGACGGCAAGCGCTTTCCGCGCACGGCTTGCGGCCTGATCCAGGCTGTCGCCCATCGCGGCGGCAAAATCATTTGCCGGCATTTCCTCTAGGTTAAAGCGCAACGCCATAAGCGCGCCCTCCGAGGCACGGGATTTCAGATACCAATAGCCATGAAGCTGCAGTTCCTGTTCGGCTGCCAGAAGATCGTCGTGCGCGGTGACCAGCAATGGCGCATGTCTGCAGGCGAGGGCGAAATGTCGGTTCGCTAACTGTGCATGAAGGATTTTTTCCGTGTTATTGAAAGTCCACGAGATGTCGGAAGAGGCGGACACGCAGAGACACAGCCAGAATCGCAGCGCCCATTCGCCGAATACTTCGGCTGACCAGGAGCCGACGAGAATTTCGGGCTCAGGCTTTCGATAGCTCCAGTTCAGTATGGTTCCGGCGTGAGCGAGCTTGAGATCGACGAAGCTCGAATCCAGCGCGTGTGCACCATAGGTGACCGAGGCGCCAGGCGGGAAATGTGTCGCCGTGCCGTTGCGCGCCGAATAGGCGACAGGCGTAAGGCGAGTTCCAGAGGGCAGGTGCATGAATTCCGCCGGGCGGCCTGCGTCCCACGTCGACCAGTGGCGAGCTCTAGGAAGTGCATCGACTGTCATGTTTCAACTGGCACGGTGTGCTCAGGGGACCATGCCACCGTGACGCTTGTCTCTGGGGTGAGAACTTCACCTTTAAGGTTTTGAGCAAAGACCAATAAGGGCCGATCAACGCGCCAGGCAACACGGATGTGATAGGTCACGCTTGCTCCGGAATAGACTGCTTGGGTGATATGTCCCTCGATTCGATTCGATGCCTCGTCCGGCACAGCCCGGCTCGCGGCAAAGACTCGCATTTTTTCAGGACGGACCACCACGGTGGCGGCAGTTCCCGGTGCGTGGATGCGCTCGCCACCGGGCAGAATGAGAACATCGTTCTCCCGCTTGCCGGTAAAGATGTTCGCATCTCCGAGAAACTGCGCGGCAAAGATCGTGGCTGGGCGCTCGTAGATTTCCCGCGGTTGGCCCATCTGCATAAGGCGACCCTGATCGATTATCGCGATGCGGTCCGACAACGTCAGGGCCTCTTCCTGGTCATGAGTTACAAAAATCGTCGTGACCCCAGTCTCGCGTTGAATATCCTTCAGTTCCACCTGCATCTCCTGGCGCAAGCGGCGGTCGAGCGCTCCCAGCGGCTCATCCAGAAGAAGGACCTTCGGCCGTGTGACAAGCGCACGTGCCAGCGCCACCCGCTGTTGCTGTCCACCCGAAAGTTCGCGCGGCTTGCGCTCATTCAGACCCGTCAGCCGGACAAGCTCGAGCATTTCGGAAACCTGTCGACCTGCTTCCGCCCCGGTTACACGGCGTACCGAAAGGCCGAACGCGATATTGGCGGCAACGGTGAGATTGGGAAATAAGGCGTAGTTCTGAAAAACCATGCCGATCTGGCGCTTATGGACGGGCACGTTCTCAACGCGCCGCCCATCGAAGCTGATGCTGCCTTCGTCCGGTTCAACGAAACCGGCTATGGCGCGCAGAAGCGTGGTCTTGCCCGACCCCGAGGGCCCGAGCAGCCCGAAAAACTCGCCATCCCGAAAGGAAAGCGAAACATCATGCAGCGCGGCTACGGCGGCGTAACGCTTGCTGACGTGCTCCAGATCCACGCGGCTCATCAGCGTTCCCCGCCGAAGCGGTAGTAACGCGCAACGACCAGCATGATGCCCATGGAAACCAAGATGATGAGGGTAGAGATGGCGTTTATCTCGGGGGTGAAGCCCTTGCGTATGGAAGTGTAGATCTCGACGGGCAGCGTGGATACGCCAGGGGGTGCGAGGAAATAGGAGATCACAAACTGGTCGAACGAGACTGCGAAGGCAAAAAGCGCAGCGGCCATGATGCTCGGGGCCAAAACAGGAAAGGTGACCCGCCAGAATGCCTGACTCGGTTTTGCGCCCAGTGTGGCAGCCGCTTCCTCGAGGGTTGGGCCATAGGTTTTCAGGCGCGTGCCTACGACAATGATGACATAAGGCAGCGACAGCGCAACATGGCCGAGGAGAATGGAATGCAAGCCCCTGCCGATCCCTGTCCAGTAGAAGAAAATCAGCATAGATACCCCGATGATTAACCACGGAATGGTTATCGGAGGGAGAAGGAGCAGTTCCAGCAGTGGCCGCGCACGAAACTCATAGCGATTGAGGCCCAGCGCGGCCATTGTTCCCAAAACCGTCGCAACCAGTGTATTGGCGAGCGCTATCATAAGGCTGTTCAGGCTTGATAGCAGCAATCTCTCGTTGCTTATCAGAGCCTTAAACCAGATTAGATTAAACTCGAAGGGAAACTCGTAAAGCGGAGAGGTGTTGAAGGCCATGGTCATCATGATGACGATGGGGAGGTAGAGAAACACCAGAATGAGTGCCAAATAGAGCCGAGCCAGCACGGATGTGATATGTCGTGCCATTGAATTTCGTCCGCCTACTGCAACTGCCGGCGCAGGAAGGGGCTGGCTGCCAACAGGATCAACAACACGATCGCCAGGATGATGAAGGACAAGGCTGCTCCCAGTGGCCAGTTGAAAACCGCAGTAAATTGATTTTCGATCAGGGGACCGAGCATGATGGCGTTTTTGCCGCCGAGAATTCTGGGTTCCATAAATGAACCAATCACCGGCACAAAGATCAATATAACGCCGGCTACTATCCCGGGCGTGCTCAGAGGCAGGGTCAACCGCAAAAATGCCTGCACAGGCGAGGCGCCGAGGCTCCTCGCGGCTTCGATGAGAGTATCATCGATCGACTGCAGCGAGATATAGCATGTGAGGATCGCATAGGGCAGATACGCATGGATCAGGCCAATGACAATCGCCCAATAGGTGAATAGCAGACCGACGTCGCCGCGCAGCACCATAGTCCAGGAAAAGGTGCGAACGAGAGCGTTACTCCAAAACGGCAGGATTACGAGAAGGAAGAGGGCCTCGCGCCAGCGCCCCTTCACGTGCTTGGCCAGGATCAGTGCCGCGGGATAGGCAAAGAGCAGACAGAGCGAAGTGACATAGATGCCCAGTTCAAAAGACCGCCAGGCATTGCGCCAATAAACTTCCTTGGTGAAGAAGGCGATATAGTGCGCCGGCGTCCATTCCGCCGCTCTGCCACCTATCGGCGCCTGAGTAAGAAAGCTGAAATAAACCATAGCCGAGAGCGGCAGAAAAACCGTGAGGGCGAGCCAAAGGTAAGCAGGCGCGGTGAGCGCGATGATACCGCGATACTGCCGAACGGCAGCGCCGCCCATGGTTTCTACGTCGCGGCTATTGGGCGAATGTGGTCTTCACGCTGTCCCAAAGCTCTTGGTATGCCTTGCGCTGCTCGTCTGAGAGAGGGGCCATCCATTGCAGGCGCTTCACGACCTCGGGATCACCCAATATGGCACGGTTCATGGCATCTTCCGGGAGAGCCGCATTGGCCCTGGCGTTGGCGGACGCAGGCGCACCGACGTCGGTATCCCATTTGACGTAAAACTCCGGACTGACCATGTAATCGATGAAGGCGTGAGCGCTGTCGGGATTGGGCGCGTTGGTTGCTATGGCGAGACCATCAAACCAGCCGATGGCTCCTTCCTTGGGGACCATGAAACCGACCGGCAGCTTAAAAGCTTTTTTTGAACGGGCGGCCGATCCCGACCAATAGGTTGCAATAATATAATCCCCAGCTGCGAAATATTTGTTCCATTCGTCTTCGGAGGACCAAAAGGTTTTGATCTGCGGCTTGAGTGCTTGGAGCTTCGCCTTGACCTTCTCCATATCCGAAGGCGCGTTCATATCCTGGCCGGTCGCAAGGCTGGCAAACTGGACGGATTCGATTGCATCATCGCGCCAACCCACCTTACCCGCGTTGGCAGGATCCCAAAGAACCTCAATTGAATCGGGCGGAGTGGGTAATTTCTCTGTGGAATAGGCGATGGACGTGACGCCCCAGACCCAAGATACGGCGTAGTGTTTGCCGTCTTTCACGAAACGCTCGGAATCGCGCAGGGAGGGCGTGAGGTCGGCGAAATGCGCGATCTTCGATGTATCGATGGGCTGAATCAGGCCCTCGTTCACCGCGTCCATGACGAACGTGTTGTTGAATAGCACGACATCATAGGTGCCCGGGCTCGTGCGGAGTTTCGTCAGCATCTCCTGTTCGGAATTAAAGTAGTCGTGAACTACTTTGATGCCGGTCTGCTGCTGGAAGTTTTCTAAGGCCCATTTCTCGTCCGTGCCGTACCCCTGCCAGTTTAGAACCCGCAATTCCTTGGATTGAGAAAGGGCGGCTGGAGCTGCTCCTGCACACAGCACAGCCGCCGCCGCGGCGGCCAAGGCGGTGCGGCGTGTCATTGCTAAGATGGTCATTGAGTTCCTCCCTGAACAAATGGCGCAAGCAAGCATAGCTGAGGGTAGGAGGTGCGCCAACTGGCGATCAGCCTGCGAGCAATGCCTCGACTTCGGGCAGAGTTGGAGCAGCCGCGGCAGCGCCAAATCTGGTGGTGGAAAGCGCGCCGCAGGCAGCGGCAAAACGAGCAGCCTCGTGGATCGAGAGGCCGCGAGATAGCGCATGGGCCAGACCGCCATTGAAGCTGTCACCGGCCGCCACGGTGTCGACGGCTTTTACCCGAAAGGCCGGAAAATGCACTGCCCCGGAGGGGGTGGAAAGAAAGACGCCTTTGTCCCCCAGCTTAATGATTACGATCTCAGGACCCCGCCTGTGAAGAACATCGGCAGCCGCCGCCAAGTCCTGCGCGTCCGCCGGATAAATCCCGGTCAGGCGTTCCGTCTCGATCTCATTTGGAGTGATGATGTCTGCGAAGTTCAAATCGAGCCGTTCAGGGGAGGAGGGCACGGGCGCTGGATCGAGTATGACGGATGCACCGGCGCCGCGCGCATGCGCGGCGGCCAGCATGAGGGCCTCTACAGGTACCTCGAGTTGCAGCAGCAGTATCCGCGACCGCTGTAGAGCGTATGCCGCCATGGCGACATCGCTCTCGTCCACGGCAAAGTTTGCGCCGGCAATGACGGTGATGAAGTTCGCGCCATTGCCATCGACGTTGATGACCGCGATCCCCGTCGCATGGGCCGCATCGGCGCGCAGATATGTGGTGTCGACGCCGAACTCCGCCAGAAGCCGGCGACCGGTCTCGCCGAATTGGTCAAGGCCGGCGCGGCCGATGAAGGAGACCTGCGCGCCAAGCCTTGCTGCTGCAGCGGCTTGGTTTGCGCCCTTTCCGCCAAGGCCCGTGAGGTAGCGGATTCCATGCAGCGTCTCACCGGGCCGCGGCAGGCGATCCGCATAGGCCGTTATGTCGATATTGATGCTACCGAAGACCGCAATCGTCATTTCCGGACCTTGGGCTTACCTAGAAGCTGCCGAACCATCGAATCGAGGAGTTTATCCCCCTGAACGGAGGTGAGCATGACGTGGTGGCCGTCGCCTGGCTTGAAACGGGTCTGCCCACGCGCGGGACCATCCTCGATGCCGACGGTCATCAGTCCGCGTTCGAAGGAGAAAAGGTCCGGCCAAAGGAGACAGCCGATCACGACAGCATCATGGATCTCGGCAGGGTGGCCCTTCGTTCCGGCCATTGCCAGCATGCGAGCGGCAAGTCGCGGGGCGGGACTGGCCGCCTTCTCCAGCTTGCGAATATGGGTAGGCTTGGCCGCAATCGTGCGGGTCAAATCATAAGGTACGAGCACAGTCGGCACCTCGGTGTCGAATACACGCCGCGCTGCATGCGGATCGAACCAGATATTGAACTCGGCAGCCCTTGTCGCATTGCCCTTGCCGAGGGCTCCTCCCATTACCATCAGACGGTCGATCTTGCGTGCCAGCCGCGGCTCCCGGCCAAGCACCATTGCGAGGTTGGTGAGGGGTGCCAGGAGGCACATGAGGATGGAACGGTCCGCTGCCTCGCTGAGGCTGCGAAAGAGGAAATCTGCCGCGGTTTCGGGAAGCGCGGCCCGGCGCGGCCGCTTTAGCCCCAGCAAACCGTCACCTCCCCATATGTCGGTTCCGTAATGAGGTTTGCTGCGCAGAGGTTGCTCTGCTCCAGCATAAACTGGCGCTTTGATGCCGAGACTTGCGCACAGCGACAGAGCGTTACCGGTTACCCGTTCCAGAGTGGTATTTCCCGCGACCGTGGTCACGGCAGAAATTTCGAGTTCAGGGGCCGAAGCGGCAAGGGCGATTGCCACCGCGTCATCCAGACCCGGATCACAATCGATATAGATGGAGCGTTTCTTATCCCCGCGCATGATTCCACTTAAGCTTAACCTTGACGCCGGGCAGCGGGTAGCCCTGGACTAGGAAAGAAGGCTCCCGGCGAGACGCCAGGCAGCAGAAAACTCAGCCCAGCCATTCTGGTAAGCCAACTCCCCCATGCGCACCAGACGTCTTGCGTGATAGACCCGCCCCGTTTACGAAGGCGGCGGCCACAAGGGAAGAGGTGACTGGCATGAAAGTGCTGGTAATGGGAGCCGGAATAGCCGGCATAACAGCCGCCTATGAACTTTACCGAGACGGTCACGAAGTTACAGTGATCGACCGGGAAGACCAGCCGGCTTCCTTCACGAGCTATGCAAATGCCGGGCTGTTTGCGCCGGGGCATTCCTACGCCTGGTCATCGCCCGCAGCCCCAAAAATTCTGCTTAAGTCACTTTGGCGGAACGACCAGGCGCTTAGGCTCAGACCGAACCTGGACCGGCATTTCCTGCGGTGGATGGCGCGTTTTCTCGGGGAATGCACTGCCGAAAAAGCGGCGCTCAATACCTCGCGCAAGGCAAGGCTCTCCAACTACTCACTGGAAGTGTTTCACGAAACGCTAAACGCGACCGACATCAAATATGACGGCCGGACAGGCGGCATCCTGTATCTCTACCGCAGCGAGAAAACGCTGGCAGCGGCGGCAAACAAATCAAAAATTCTGGTGGACAACGGATGTGAGATCGAGACCCTCGACAGGGAGAAGATGGCCAGCAAGGACCCTTCGCTGCTCCCGGTCAAAGAGCAATTCGCGGGCGCATTGTTCGTCAAGCATGACGAAAGCGGCGACTGCCGGCTTTTCACTCGCAATATGGGGGAATGGCTGGAAGCGCGAGGTGTCAAGCTCAAAACGCGGACCAACATCACGTCACTGGAAACAAAAGGCGACAAAATATCAGCCGCCCTGACCAGCGAGGGGCGGGAAACAGCAGACGCGTTCGTCGTCTGCCTCGGCGTCTACAGTCCTCATATCACGCGCCTCGTGGGGCAGGATCTGCCGATCTATCCGGTAAAGGGATATTCCGTGACGTTTCCGGTGTCGGGCCGAAACAATCCGCCGCAAATGGGCGGCGTGGATGAAGAAAATCTGATCGCTTATTGCCCATTGGGTGATCGGCTGAGGGTCACCGCCACAGCCGAGTTTTCGGGATACAGCCGATCACATTCCCCGGCTGATTTCCGCTTCATGCTGAAATGCATCACCGAACTTTTTCCTCACGGAGCGGATTACTCGCAACCGGATTATTGGGCCGGACTGAGACCGATGACGCCCGAGGGCACGCCCATTCTTGGCAGAGGGCGACATGACAATCTCTGGTACAACACCGGGCTTGGCCATATGGGCTGGACGATGAGTCACGCTACCGCGAGGATCACTGCCGACCTCGTAGCGGGAAGGGGGGCGGCAATTCCGCTCGAAGGCATGATGGTCCGCAATTGAATTAATCAGTTCACAGATTACTTGTTAACGAATGTGGCGCGCAGTTAACTGTGCAGCCCGCAAAAACACGAATCCAGCCACATTTCCGCCTTAAGCGGCATTATGGTGAGCCCCCGAGAAGAGTAAGGGGGCAAGTACAGTGTCGCGTACCAATGCAGCTGCCATAACGGCAGTCATGATTTACATCCTATCGTGCATGGCCATTGACGTGATGGCGGGTCAAATCGGCATGGCATCTTATTACAAACACGGACGGAAGACCGCGAGTGGAGAAAAATTCAATCCGCAGGGGCTTACGGCAGCGCACAGAACACTTCCATTCGGAACCAAAGTAAGGGTGGTGAATGTGAAGAGCGGCAAATCCGTTGTCGTTCGGATCAATGACCGCGGTCCGTTCATTCGCGGTCGGATCATCGATCTTGCCTTCGGGGCAGCGCGGGCGGTGGGGCTACATCGCGCGGGCGTGGCGAAGGTGCGAATCGATATTTTGAAGTAGACGCGAGCTGCGGGTATTTTTCAGCATCGCGTTGCATGCCGAAGCTTTCCGAAGAGCCTCTTGTCAAAGTACGCACGAACACGCCAATCTCCGCTAAGACAAGCGGGGATTGCGAAATATGGGCGGACGTGATGCGCGTTACGATATTCTGTTCGAGCCGGTGAAGATAGGACCGAAAACCGCCCGCAACAGATTTTACCAGGTGCCTCACTGCAACGGCATGGGATGGCGTGACGGCAGTCAGAACGCGACCATGCGCGGTATCAAGGCAGAGGGCGGCTGGGCTGTCGTTTGCACCGAGCAAGTCGAGATTCATCCATCGGCAGACGTTGCGCCCTATGTAGAGCTGAGGCTGTGGGACGATGAAGATCTGCCGTTGCACGAGCGGATCGTGGAGGCGATTCATGCGCATGGAAGCCTGGCAGGAATCGAGCTTTGCCACAATGGCGCAGCGAGTGCCAATAATTCATCGCGTGAAGTGCCGTTAGGCCCGCATCATCTTCCAACGCCGACTGCGCATAATGAGCCGCTGCAAGCCCGCGCTGTCGACAAAGCAGACCTGAGGGATATCCGTCAATGGCATCGGAAGGCGGCTCAGAGGGCGCTGAAGGCGGGCTATGATCTGATCTATGTCTATGCAGGCCACGGGCTCACTATGGCACAGTTCCTGTTGTCGCCGTGGACGAACCACCGAACGGACGAGTATGGCGGCTCGCTCACAAATCGCGTGCGCTTCCTGCGCGAACTCATCGAGGATACGAAAGAAGCGGTTGGCGACCGCTGCGCCGTGCCGGTGAGAATAGCGATTGACGAAATGCTGGGAGAGGGCGGGCTCAACCGCGCGGAATTGCAGGATGTCCTAGGACTCATCGGAGAGCTTCCCGACCTGTGGGATTTCTGCATGGGAACATGGCCTCATGATTCGCAAAGTTCACGCTTTGCCGAGGAAGGATTTCAGGAGAAGTTCATCAAAGATCTGAAGGCACTGACATCGAAGCCAGTCGTCGGAGTCGGGCGGTTCACCTCGGTTGATGCAATGGTCAGGCAGATCCGATCGGGGGTGATGGACCTGATCGGCGCTGCCAGGCCGTCGATCGCCGATCCTTTCCTACCGAAGAAAATCGAGGACGGCCGCATTGAAGACATTCGCGAGTGTATCGGCTGCAACATA
>Ga0126307_10002292_pt1 | contig 12890 bp, 10 predicted proteins | sample Plot28_FD_89955 | JGI IMG/M metagenome (GOLD analysis project Ga0126307, IMG submission 89955) | Serpentine soil microbial communities from UC McLaughlin Reserve, CA, USA - Plot28 | ecosystem: Environmental > Terrestrial > Soil > Grasslands | place: USA: UC McLaughlin Reserve, Lake County...
ACGATCTCCGTGACCTTCACGCCCACAGCCGCGGGTACACGCACCGCGAGCGTGACGATCACCGACGACGCGGCCGGCAGCCCGCACGGTGTCTCGCTCACCGGCAACGGGGCGACACCGCAGCCTGCGGTCACGCTCACGCCGACGAGCATCGCGTTCGGCAACCAGCAGCTCAGCACCTCGAGCGCGGCGATTCTCACGACGCTGAAGAACACTGGCGCCGGGACGCTCGCGATCAACGGCATCAGCATCGGTGGAACGAACGGGCCCGACTACGCGCAGACGAACACCTGCGCGGCGACGCTGGCCGCGAGTGCGACCTGCACCATCTCCGTGAAGTTCACACCGAGCGCTGCAGGTAGCCGAAGTGCGAGCGTCTCGATCAGCGACAACGCGGGCGGCAGCCCGCACACGGTGGCGCTGTCGGGCTCGGGCGTCTACCTCGCCGACGGCTTCGAGAGTGGAAACCTCGGCAAGTGGTCGACCTCGGGAAGCGGGAGTGCTGCCGCGCAGACGACGACTCCGCACCTCGGCGCGTACGTCGCCGCTCTGACGACGACGACGAAACAGTCGGTCACGACGTCGTCGCAGCTCTCGGGCGGGGCGCAAGCGGCCACGTACACGCGGTTCTACTACCGCTTCGCGACCCTGAGCGGAACGTCGCCGGTCGCGTACGGCACCGACGTCAACGGCAAAAAGGTGTGGGAGATCACCTACCCGCAGACCAGTAGGCGCCTCGGCGTCACGGTCTGGAACGGTGCGGGCAAGCAGACCTCGTTGAACACGAACGCATCCCTGCCCGCGAACGTCTGGAACAGCATCGAGCTGCGGGTGGACGAGCTGCAAGCCGGCTATGCCGAGCTCTGGGTGAACGGGACATCGGTCGGCACCGCCCGCGCCACGAACTTTGCGACGCCCTCGCCCTACGCGAAGTTGTATCTCGCGAATGTCAACGGAGGCGGGACGGGATATTACGACGACGTCGTGGTGTCCTCCACGTACAACGGCTCGTAGCCGGGCGCGCCCGGCGGCGAGCGCCGGCGCCCGAGACTAGCCAAACGGCCAGGCGAAAAATGCAGCGCCGTGTACGAACCTCAACGGAGGACACGACTCGCGGCCGCAGGCGTGGCCGGAGGAACGGATTGGGGATCAGGGTGACGAGGACACGAAAGACAGCCTTCTGGCACAACCCCCGGCGGCGGCCTGCATGAACCCGGTGTACCGCGAGACGTTCGCACGCCATCGGGCGCTCTTGCTCCTGCCGATCGCGCTCGCGACAGTGGTCACCGTGTGGTCCACGGTGGCGGCACGACCCCTGTACGAGTCCGCGACCAGCGTCTGGTCGGATAGCGCCGACGGGACGGCTCAGGCGTACGGCGCACCGCCGCCCGCCGCTCAGGAGCAGTCGATGCTGGCGGAGCTGTTGACGACCGAACGGTTCCGAACCGCAGTCGCGCGGCGCGCGGGCCTCGACAGTTACCTGGCACAGAACCCGTCCGAGGGCTGGGGCCCGATGGCGCTGATCGGAAAGTTGCGCGGCGCAGGCTCGCTCGAGACTCGCGTCGCGATCGCGCTCGCGCCGAAGCGCGTGCTCGCGACGCCGCAGGGGTCTCACGTCCTCAAGATCTCGTTCGCCGGCCCGACCCCGCAGCTCGCTGCGTCAACGCTTCGCGCGCTGGTCGCGGAATACATCAAGCAGCGCAGTGCACTGCGCGCCGACGCGCTGACCGATTACCGCAACCAGGTGGAGAGCGCGTCCGCGGCGCTGACGAAGGCGCGTGAGGGAATCTCGGGCTACCTCCTGCAACACCCCGACCGCGCGAACTCGCAATCGAACCCGGAGCTGGCGACGATGTTGCACGCCGAACAGACGGCTCTTCAGCAGCTCGCGACGACGACGCAGACGCTGAACCAGCAGTCGGACGCCGTCCTCGCCTCGAGCTCCGTCGCGACCACGCTTCGAATTGTCGATCCGCCGGAGGCGCCAACCGCTTCGCTCGGAACGCCCAGGACGCTCCTCCAAGGTCTGCTCGCAGGCCCGTTCGCGGGCGTGCTGGTGAGCATCCTCGGCCTGGTCGCGCTCGCGAAGACGCGCCGCTCCGGGCACGCGGAGGAAGAGCCCGCTCCGGTCGTGCGCGCGCCCGACGCGGGTGAATCGCGCGCCGCCCACGAAGAACGCAGCCGGATGCTCGGCGAAGCATTCGCCGAGCGCCGGACCGGGTCGGGGTAAGCGGCCGCGTGCGCGTCGCCCACCGACGGCGCCGAGAGGAGACGCGGGGCCATGCCATGCGCGTGAACGTCGCGGAGCGCGCTCGATGACGCGCTGGGGCCTACTCGTGCTCGTCAGCTCTTTCGCGCTCGGCCTCGGCTTGGTCGACGGCTCGAAGGCCGCCCGCGCAGCCATCTGGATCGCCGTGGTCGTGATCGCCATGGTGAGCGCTAAGAACGGGGCGTTGTGACGACGGCGGTCGCCCGGCAGCGGTTCGTGGCCTCACCGACTCTGGTCGTCGGCGGGTGGCTCGTCGGAGGGGCGATGCTTGCCGGGCTCGCCGCTGGTCAGCTCGTGGTCGCGGGTCGCGGCGACCTCGTTCTCCCGCTTGCGCTCATCTTGTTCCCAGTCCTGCTATGGAAGAGGTTCGAGATCGCGCCGGTCGTCCTCCTGGGCACCGCTTTGACGATCGAGCAGTTCCCTGAGATCGGTTCTCACGGACAGCTGACGGCGCACATTCCGCTTTTCCACGGACTCGGAGGCTTCCGGCCCTCGGACCTCGTGGCGGTCCTGATGCTCTCGGTGTACGTCGTCAAGTCGGGTACTGACGCCGTCGCACGCGCCCCGCGGACCGTGCTCGGCAGAGCAGTGCTGTTCCTCCTCGGAGCGGTCGCGATCGGCATTGCGGTCGGGCTTGGCGGCGGGGGCAGCACGCGAATCGCGATGACCGAGATCAGGCCGTACCTGTACCTCGCCGTCGCGTACCTGATCGCATCGACGACGATCCTGACCAGACGTCACGCACGTGTCGTTCTCTGGACGTGCGTCGCGGCGACGGCCTTCAAGGCGTTCCAGGCGCTCTTCATCTTTCTCGCCGTCCGCAACATGAACCCTCGACCCGAGGCGGTGCTCGGCCACGAGGAATCGCTGTTCTTCACGATGTTCGTCTGCCTGACGATGGCGCTCTGGCTGTTCGACGTCCCCGGCCGTCTGCGCACGACGGCAACGGTGCTGACGCCGATCGTGGTCCTGGCGGATCTTGCGAATGGACGGCGCGTTGCATGGCTCATCCTCGCGGCGGCGCTGATCGTCATGATCGTCGTCGGTCTCGTCGCCGTGCCGCGACGCCGGAGATTTCTCCGGCGATTTGCATTCGTCCTGACGGTCTTCTCGATCTTCTACTTCCCGGCGTACTGGAACAAGACCGGCGGGTTTGCGCAGCCGGCAAGAGCGTTTCACTCGGCGCTCGCGCCCGATCCGCGCGACGCAGCGTCGAACCTCTATCGGGTCCAGGAAGACGCGAACCTGAAGCTGAACATCATCGAGGCGGGCCACCTCGGCAAGGGCTTCGGCGTTCCGATCAACTACGCGCTGCCGATCGTCGACATCAGCGACATCGACCCGTACATCGCGTACATCCCGCACAACGGAGTTCTCTACCTCTTCATGCGGATGGGCGTCTACGGCGCCGCCGCGTTCTGGTCCCTGGTTGCAGCGGCAATCGTCAGCGGCTGCCGTCTCGCGCGCGGCGCCGACAAGGAATACGCGGCCGTCGGGCTCCTCATCGCGTCGGTCGTCACGGGGTACACAGTGCTCGGGTACAACGACCAGGGCTTTTTCTACTACCGCGTCGCCATCGTCGTCGGCGTCCTGCTCGGTCTCGGCGAGGCGCTCGCCCGGCTCAGCAACGCTCCGGTCGCTCTCCCGACCGACGCGGGTCCGGCTCCTGCCCTCGTCGCGGCGCGCGACCCTCGGCGATGAGGACGGTGCGCGAAGCTCTGATCGAAGCCGCGGTCCGCTTGAGAGTCGACGAACCGCTTCTGGAGCTGCGCGCGGCCGTCTCGCCCCGCCACCGCGGCTACCTCGAGGAGCAGAGGGCGATGAGGCGGCTGCTCGCGAGCTGGCTCTCGCCAAGATCGAACTGCATCGACATCGGCGCATACAACGGGCGCACGCTCGCGGAGATCGTTCGGCTCGCGCCGCAGGGGCGACACATCGCGTATGAGCCGCTCCCCCACAAGTGTCACCTGCTCGAGCGCCGCTTCCCGTCAGTCGACGTCCGTCAAGCGGCCGTCTCCGACCGCACCGGCGAGACGACCTTCACGATCGTGCACGACGCGCCCGCCTTGAGCGGCATGCGAAACCGCTGGCACAACGGCGGCGGCCACCGCACGGAGACGCTCTCCGTTCGGGTGGAGGCTCTCGACCACGACCTCCCGCGCGACTTCGTCCCTCACTTCATCAAGATCGACGTCGAGGGTGCGGAGCGCTTCGTGTTCGAAGGAGCCGTGCGCACGATCAGCACGCACAAGCCGACGATCCTGTTCGAGCACGGGAAGGGCGGCGCAGAGCACTACGACACGGTGCCGGCGGACGTCTACCACCTGTTGACACGCGAATGCGGGCTGAAGATCTACGACGCGGCCCGCGGCCAAGCGCTCTCCTTGCTCGCCTTCGAGGAGGCGTTCGAGCGCAACGAGCAATGGGATTTCGTGGCCCGCGCGTGACACCGCCGTCTCGCCGAGTCTCGCTCGCCGTCCTTGCAGCAGCAGCCGCAGCAGCCATCGTCGTTGCGAGCGCGAGCGTCGGAGCATCGAGTGCTCGCGCGCGCGAGGTCGGACCAGCCGGTGCCCGTGCGAGCGCGCGCGGGCTGCACGTGTCCGGAAACCACCTCGTCGACGCGCGCGGCCGCTTCGTCCGCATCCACGGTGTGAACCGGTCCGGAACCGAGTACCAGTGCGTCCACGGGTTGGGCATCTTCGACGGGCCGAGCGACGCGCGATCGGTGCGGGCGATCGCGTCGTGGCACGTGAACGCCGTCCGAATTCCGCTCAACGAGCACTGCTGGCTCGGCATCAACGGTGTCAAGGCGAGCTACGCCGCCGCGAACTACCAGCGCGCAATCGTGGCGTACGTGCGCCTCCTGCACCGATACGGGATGTACGCGGAGCTGTCGCTGATCTGGGCGGCGCCGGGCGGCTACGCGGCCACGTACCAGGCGGGCGGGCCTGACGCGGACCACGCGCCGAAGTTCTGGGCGAGCCTGGCCCGAACGTTCAGGAACGACCGGAACGTGATCCTCGCGCCCTGGGGCGAGACGATCGTCGACGCCGACTGCTTCCTACGGGGCGGCGTGTGCCAGGCGACCTTCGGACCGAAGAACGAACGGTATCGGGTGGCCGGCATGCAGCAGGCCGTCGACGTCATGCGCGCCGCGGGGTACCGCGGGGTGATCTCGATTCCGGGCGTCAACTATGCGAACGACCTCTCGGACTGGCTTTCACACCAGCCGCGCGACCCGCGGCGCCAGCTGATCGCCGAAGCGCACGTCTACGGCAAGAACGGGTGCTCCGACGTCGACTGCTTCAACCGGACGCTCGCGCCCGTCGCGAGACGGGTGCCGCTCATCCTCGGCGAGACCGGCGAGACGTACGACGCTTCGAGTTGCGGCTCCGACACGATCTCCCGCGTCATGCGCTGGGCCGACGCGCACCAGGTGGGCTACTCGGCCTGGACGTGGGACACGTGGGGCAATTGCAGCGCCTTGATCGCCGACTATTCGGGCAAGCCGTACAGCGCGTACGGCGCCTGGGTGAAGTCGCATTACCTTCTCAAGCGGGCAGACGCGCGTCTGCTGCCGCGTTAGCGGCGGGGTGCCGACCTTGGCCGCGCGTCAGGTTCGTGAATGCGGTTTGGTCGCCGTCTCCGGGCTGGTGGGCGGCTCGTCGCCCGCGCGCTCGGTGCGAACCCAGCTTCCGGCGTCGAACCCGAAGACGCGGCGCACGTTCAGCAGCTTGCTTGACACGATCAACGGCGCGCGCACCAGGGACCGGTACGCCCAGACGGGCGCGCGCGCGGCGACGAGGCCGACGAGCACGTACAGCGGGATTGCCGCAACGGCGACGAGCCACGGCGCGAGCGGCCACGCCGACGTCGCGCCGGCGGCGAAGAGCACCGCGGCGACCGCGGTCCCGACGACTGCCGCGGCCGCGAGGAGGCCGAGCGGAGGGACGGCCAGCTCGAGGGCCGTGCCGACGAGCGACGGACGGCGCTGCCGAACGGCAGTCCGGAGCAGTTTCGGTATCTGCTTCCGCGCGACGTGCGCCCTGCCGCCTTCCCATCGCAGTTGCTGCTCTGCAGCGGCGTGTGGATTCGGAGCTGCGGGTGACCGCAGGATCGCTCCTCCCGCGAACGCAGGACCGACGCCGTTGGCCTGGAGGTGGATCGAGTACTCGAGGTCTTCCGCGCTCGTGAACGCATTCCACGGGTGCGCCACGAGCAGCGCACGGCTGAGGAGCATCCCGTTGCCCGCGAGGTTGCACGGTGCGCCGAGCACTGCTCGGCCCGCCGGTCGCACGCGGTTCACGAGCAGGAACGCGGTCGCCCGCAACGCCGCCTGTGGCGACCCTTCGGGATTGAGGAGGCTCTCGCCCTGGACTGCCTGCGCGCCCTGCGCGAACGGCGCCACAAGCGCTTCGAGGAAGCTCGGATCCGCCTCCGAGTCGGCGTCGACGACGACGATCGCGTCGGGAGCCGGCTCCCGGTCGAGGACGCGCTCGATCGCCCAGCGGAGCGCATGACCCTTCCCGCGTGCATCCGGGACGTCACGGACGAGCACTTCGGCGCCGTCCGCCCGCGCGAGAGCGGCCGTGTCGTCGGTGCAGTTGTCGGCCACGACGACGATCTCGTAGAGGTCGCCCGGGTATGTCTGCGTGCGGAGCGACCGCACGCAGCGGCCGATCAGGGCCGCTTCGTCGTGCGCGGGCACGAGGACGACGAGGCGGCTGCGTGGCGGAGTCGCGTCGGTCCGACGGTTGAATCCGCGGTAGAAGACCGCGGCGACGGCGAGAGTCAGCTGGTACACGGCAAAACCGGCCACGACGACGCCCGCGAGACCGAGGAGCGTCCCAGCGCCGAGCACGACGAGTTGTGCGGTCGAAGGAATCGTGCGCCGGCGCATCCAGCCTTCATTCTCCCGCATCCCCGGTTCGCACCGGCAAGCCGCTTCCCCCCGAACCTCACATGAGCGACCGGCCGCTCCGGATCCTGCTGATCTCGACGCAGTTCCCGTTCCCACCTCGGTCCGGGTTCACGACGCGCGTGTACCAGTTGGCGCTTCAACTCGCGTCCCGCCACGAGGTCACGCTCCTGAGCTACCTCGATCCCGACGGCGCCGCCGACCTCGAGCACGTTCGCGAGGCGATGCGCGTTCAGACGGTCGAGTATCGGTGGCGAACGGGCTCGGGAAAGCGGCTGGCCCAGTTGGCGTCGCTCGCGTCGCGGCGGCCCTTCATCTGCCGCCTGATGTACACGTCGAAGATGCAAGCGGCGATCGACGCGCTCGCGGCCGGTGGCGGCGTCGACGTCGTCCAGGTCGAGTCGAGCCCTCTGTGCACGTTCCGCCTACCGGCCAACACCTCCGTGATCCTGGACGAGCACAACGTCGAGTACGAGGTGTTCGCGCGCATGCACGAGACGGAGCGGTCTCTTGCACGGCGTTCGTTCAACCGCCTCGAGTACTCGCGCTTCCGGAGCTTCGAGCAGCGCTGGTGGCGCCGCGTCGACGGCTGCCTCGTGACGTCGGAGCGGGAGGAGCGCATCGTCCTCGCCCAGGCACCGCGGACGCCGGTCGCCGTGGTCCCGAACGGAGTCGACCTGGAGTACTTCGCGCCAACCGATTCGGAGCCCGAGCCGAACACCGTCGTCTTCAACGGCGTGTTGGACTACCGGCCGAACACCGACGCGGCGGAGTACTTGGTGGACGTGGTCTGGCCGCTGGTTCTCGCGCGCTGCCCGCACGCGCGACTGACGGTCGTCGGGCGCGGCGACCCCGCCACCCTCCGCGCGCTCGCGCGCCCGGGTGTGACGCTCACGGGCGAGGTTGCGGACGTGAGGCCGTTCCTGCGCGACGCTGCCGTCGTGGTCGTTCCGATTCGCATGGGCGGCGGCACGCGCCTGAAAGTCGTCGAAGGGCTGGCGATGGAGAAGGCGATGGTCTCGACGTCGCTCGGCTGCGAGGGCGTCAACGTCCGCGACGGCGAGCATCTCCTGATCGCGGACGAGCCGCCCGCGTTCGCCGACGCCGTGGTGACCCTGTTCGAGAACCGGCCTCGCGCGCGAAGGCTCGGAAGCGCGGGCGGTGAACGCATGGCGCGCGACTACTCGTGGGCTCTCGCTGGCGAACGGCAGGAGGAGCTGTACCGCCGCGTATTGCGCAACACCGACGGGCGCGGAGAGCGCGCGCGCATCACGGACGTGGCAATGCGGACGGCCGCCGATGCGTAGAGCGTTGCGCACGTTTGGGCGGTCAGAGCCGCGTGGCCGGCGGGCGGCGCGGCCGCGCGTCTGCATCGTCCGCCAGCTCGACCACTACGAGCTGCCGATCCGCCGCGAGGCCGAAGCGCTTGCCGCAGCCGGTTTCGACGTCGAGGTGATCCTGATGCGACGGCCGGGTGCTCCGGCGCGCGAGGTAATCGACGGCGTCGAGATTACGACCGTGCCCCTCTCGCTTCGTAAGGCGACGAAGCTGCACTACGCGTTCGACTACGGCCGCTTCTTCGCCGTCGTCGCCGTCACGCTCGCGTGGCGCCACCTGCGCCGGCGATACGCCGTCGTCCAGGTCAACACGATGCCCGACTTCCTCGTCCTCGCGCCGTTCGTCCCGAAGCTGCTCGGCGCCCGCGTCGTCGCGTACATGCACGAGCCCAGCCCAGAGCTCGCGGAGACGTTGTTCGGCCCCGGGGTCGTGAGCCGCAGCCTCGCGCGGATCGAGCAGCTCGTGCTGCGGTTCGCCGACCACGCGATCACCGTGACCGAGCAGCTGAAGCAGCGCTACGTCGAGCGCGGCGCGCGGGCCGACCGCATCACCATCGTGCTGAACGGCGCGGACCCTGACACGCGGCTTCGAGGCTGGACGCGCTCGCCCGAGGCGCGGTCGGAGCCGAAGTTCACCGTCATCTGCCACGGCGCGATCGAGGACCGGTACGGGCAGGACACGCTCCTCGAGGCGGCGCGGATCCTACGCGACGAGCTGCGCGACCTCGAAGTCGTTCTCGTCGGCCGCGGGAAGCGTGCCGACCGCATCGCGCGGAGGATCCCGACGCTCGAGCTCGAGGACGTCGTCAGGTTCGAAGGATGGGTGACGCACGAGCGGCTCAACGACCTGCTCGCCGCTGCCGACGTCGGCGTCGTCGCGCAGACCGCGTCGCCGTACTCGCATCTCGTCCATACGAACAAGATGGTCGACTACTGGATCTTCGGGCTGCCCGTGATCGCGAGCCGGCTTCGTGCGGTCTCCGAGCTGTACGACGATTCGGTGCTCGAGTTCTACGAGCCGGGGAACGCGAACGATCTCGCGCGCGCGATCCGGCGGCTGCACGACGAGCCCCGGCGGTGCGAGGAGCTCGCGCGTAATGGGCGGAGCGCCCAGGAGCAGTACGGATGGGGCGTTCAGCAGCGGACGTACGTGGGCGTGTACGACGCACTACTGAACAGGCACGGCTCGCCGGACGCCGCAGGCACCGCGGCGACCGGCGAGCGCTGAACGACGCGCCCTGCTACGGCAGCGTGAGGTAGTGGGTTCTGACCCACGTGCCGTAAGCGTTCGCGGGCGTCCCGTCGAAGTTGCTGATCAGCGACCCACAGTCGCCCCAGACGTCCCAGGTCCAGGCTTCGTAGCCGACGCCGTGCGCGTCCGCCCAATTCATGAAGGTGGAGATGTTGGTCGACCCGCACGACGAGTCGTCGTAGGTTTCGCCGGTCTCACCGAAGATCAGCGGGACGCTCGCAGCGACCGGCGCGTAGTAGGTGTCGAAACAGGAGACGCTGGCGCAGCCGTTCTTGCCGTAGACGTGCGCTTCGGCGATCAGTTGGCCGAGCTGGTCGGTGGGCTTGTTCGCGAGCCACTGCGTCATGGTGTTCGCCCAGTCGATCCCCGATGCGGTGACGACGTTCGTCGCGCCGGTGTTCCGCACGGCGTTCAGCGCGCCCTGCATCCCGAGCGCCGCATAGCCGACCGAGCACGACGAGCCGCCGTTCTTCCAGCACGCCCAGCTGATGTCGTGCGGCTCAGACTGCAGACCGATGATCGTCTTCGGGTCGTTCTTGAACGCGTTCGCGATCGCCGCCAGCGCCGCCGGAGAATGATCCTGGTTCAGGATCTGCGGATGGCCGAGCGCTTTCTTCGTCCCCGGCGCAGACCACATCAGCGACACCTCGGCGTACATCCCGTGCGCGTGCAAACGGTTCACGAACGCGACGATCGCGTTCATATAGTTGGCACCCGCGTACGCGGCCTGGACGCCGTTGATCCCGAGAATGCAATCCTCGTTCAAGCCGAGATGGACAACGTTGACGTTCCAGGTCATCAACGCCAAGACCATCGCGTCGTCGCTCGGGCCGTCGAAGATCCCCCAGCCCTGAATGCACGCGTATTCGGGACCGGAGTAGTTGACACCGTGGAAACGCACGACATTCTCCGAAGCGTCCAACAACCGGTTCCCGGAGACGTGTAGCCCCGCTGCCAGAGCCGGCTGCGCCTGGACCGCGAGCGTCTGCGCCGAAGTTGCACCCGCCGAGCCGCCACCATTCGAAGCGGTCACCGAAACCCGCAACGTCCGGTCCACGTCGGAAGCAACAACGGTGTAGGAGGCAGTCGAGGCGGCCACGAGCGCGGTGCAGCCGGCCCCCGCGCCGTCACACGACAGCCACTGGTACGCGTACGTCATCGGCGTCGATCCCGACCATGATCCCGACGATGCATTCAAGAGGCTTCCGACCCGCGCTGTCCCCGAAACGACAGGCGGCGACACGACTGAAGGGGCGACTGCGGCGCACCCGGCGGTCGCTACCGCCAACGACGCCTCCGCTGAGCGATTGCCTGCGGCGTCGGTCGCGAGGACGGACACGGTGTACGTCGAGCCGCACGCGAGACCGGCGAAAACGTAGCTCGTTCCGGTCGGCGTGCCGACGAGCAAGCCGTTCAGGCGCACCTCGTAGCCAACCACTCCGACGGCGTCTGTCGAAGCGGCCCACGAGGAAGAGAAGCCCGACGACGAGATATCGGCCGCGGCAAGGGCGGATGGGACGGATGGTGCCGTGGTGTCGGCCGTCGAGCTCATGCTGACCATCGATGTCTGTGCCGACGTGGCGCTCGTCGATCCGGACGGGTTCCACGCCCGCACGAGGACGCGAACCGTCCTACCCGCCTCGGCGACAGTGAGGACGTACGTTGCGTCCGTTGCGCCCAAGAGCGTCGAGCAGCCTTTGCCCTTGCGATTGCAGTTCAGCCAGGCGTAGGTGTAGCCGGTCGGACTGCCGATCCACGCTCCCGTTGATGCGGACAGGGTCTCACCGACGATTGCGGATCCGGAAATCGTGGGCGCGGTGACAACGCTAGGCGATGCAGCGACGCGCGAGACCCGCGCATCGGCGCTCCCCGCGAGTCCCAGTTGCAGGACGAGAACGGCGAGTGTGCCGAGAATCGGAATGATGCGGTGCCTGGGCATGAGCGGTCCTCCTGACTCGGGGCGCGCAACGCTTTCGCCGCGGCGGGCGAGTTGCCTTCGATGTCGGTTCGAGAGCCGCCGCCGAGATCCCTCGAACGGCGGATGTTTCGACTTGCTCACGAGGTGCGCGGCGACTCGCGCGAGGCTTGCCGCCGCCTCAGCCGGCTCGGGGGCGCGCCGCCCCAACTAGTCCATGGCCGGATCGAGCGATCTCTGGAAGAACGCGGCGACGCGCTCGCTTGCGGTCGCGCCCCCGGGCGCGACCGTATCGCCGTGGCTCGCGCCGTCGACGCGCCACAGCTCCGCCGGCGCGCCGGCGGCGGCCAGCAAGTGCTCGCTGTCGCGTAGAGGCACCACGGCGTCGGCCGTTCCGTGTATGAGCATCAGCGGTCGAGGGCTGAGACGGCCGACGTCTTCGACCGGCCGTAGCTCGTCGAGATCGATTGCGGCGCGCCACTCGACGAGCTTGAGCGACAGCGGCGAGAACGGATCCTTCGGATGCAACAGCTTGGCAATGCTCGGGCGCAGCCAGTGGTAGACGTTCGCCCACGCCGAGTCGGCGGCGACGACCTTGATACGAGGATCCGCAGCGGCTGCGAGCAGTGTTGTCGCACCCCCGAGCGAGAAGCCGAGCGCGCCGATCTTCTCATCGTCGACGTCGCTCCTCGACACGAGGTAGTCGACGGCCGAGCGGAGATCCTCCTGCTCCCGGACGCCGAACGTCACGGCGCCGCCGCTATCCCCTGTCCCACGCAGGTCGTACGTGAAGACGCTGAACCCGGCGCGATGCAGCGCGCCGGCCGTCGGCAGCATCTCGTCCTGGTTGCCGCCGTACCCGTGGGTCAGCACGATGGTCGCCCGGCTGCGACCGGCGAAGAACCGGCCCGCAAGCCGCACGCCGGTAGCGCTGTCCACGCTGACCTGTTCCGGTTCGAGCTCGGGGAAGTCGCTGAGCCGCCGCGCGGGTGTAGCCGGGCCGGGATGCATCGCTCGCTCTGAAGCGCGCCAGGCGAGGGCGAGCGTGACGGTGACGGCGACGACGATGACAGCCAACCCGACGGGGATCAGCACCACCATCTGGTGAGGCTACAACAGTCGCCGGACGGGCGTTACGAATCCGGTCGGTGCTCCGCTGCGAGCAGGCGAGCGGGATTGCCGACGACCGTGGCGCCCGC
>Ga0126307_10002293_pt1 | contig 12889 bp, 10 predicted proteins | sample Plot28_FD_89955 | JGI IMG/M metagenome (GOLD analysis project Ga0126307, IMG submission 89955) | Serpentine soil microbial communities from UC McLaughlin Reserve, CA, USA - Plot28 | ecosystem: Environmental > Terrestrial > Soil > Grasslands | place: USA: UC McLaughlin Reserve, Lake County...
GCCGTTCGCGGCTCCCACGACGAGCACGCAGCCGGCCGCGATCCACACGTTCGGCGCAACGGCCCCGGCCGCGACCGCGAGCGCGACGAGGAAGAGCGACCCCGGATAGACCCGCGCCAGCGGATGGCGGTCGAGCAGCGGGCCCGCCGCGAGGCTCCCGAGCACGAGGCCGAGCCCGGTCGCGCCGACGAGCAATCCGTAGCCGAAGTCGCCGGAGTCGAACGTGTCCTTGGCGAGAAAGACCTCGGCGACATTGATCCCCGCGCTCGCGAGCATGAAGACGCTCCAGACCACGAGCACCGTTACGAGCGCCTGCGTACGAAGCACGAACGTGAAACCCTCGAGCAGGTCGCGCCAGTGGCCGTGGGTCTCCGCCGTGCCGGCCTGAAGGACCCGGGCCGGGATCCCGGAGAGCAGCAGTGCCGAGACGAGAAACGTGCCTGCATTGACCCAGTAGGCGAGATCGGGCCCGGAAGCGGCGACGAGCGCGCCGCCCAGGAGCGGCCCGATCGCCCACGCGAAGTTCTCGACGCCCTGGATGAGGCCGTTCGCGCGTGGGAGGTCCTCGTCCTCGACGAGGTTCGGCAGTCCCGCGTAGACGGCCGGGCGGAACAGCCCCGTCCCGACGCCGGCGAGCGCGGCCAGTGCGACGATGATCGCGGCGCTGCCCGCGAACGGGAGCAGCGCGAAGATCGCGGCGCGCAGCACGTCGGCACCGATCATCAGGCCCTTCCTCGAGAGGCGGTCGACGAGCGGCCCCGCCAGGAGGCCGATGACGACGGCCGGGAGCACGTCGGCGATCAGGAGGGCGCTCACCCACGGCCCGGAGTCGGTGCGGTCCTTGACGTCGATCGCGAGGCCGATGAACGCCAGCCAGGTCCCGAAGCCGGACCCGAGCGTGGCCAGGAAGAGGAGACGGAAGCTGGGGACGCGGGCGACGAGGCCGAGCCTGCGCGCGACGGCCGCGTCGGACACGCGTTAGGTCTGGGCGGCGGTCGCCGTCGCCAGGACGCGGCCCAGTGCCTCGTCGAAGAGGCTGTTCTCCTCGGTCGTGCCGACCGTGACGCGGATGGCGCCCGGTGCCCCGAAGCCGCCGGTCGGCCGGACGATGATGCCCTCGCGAAGCAGCGCTTCGAAGCAGGGGCGGGCGTCCTCGCCGACCTCGGCGAACAGGAAGTTCGCGACCGCCGGGCCGGGCGGTGTGAAACCGTGCCCGCGCAGGATCTCCTCGAGCTGCACGCGGCCGGCAGCGTTCTCGCGGCGTCGGCGCCGGAGCTCGTCCGCGGCGTCGAGGCTCGCGAGCGCGGCTTCCTGCGCCGCGGTGGTGACGTCGAAGGCCCGCTTGACCTTCGCGATTGCGGTCACCAAAGCCTCCGGCGCCAGCGCGTAGCCGACGCGGAGGCCTGCGAGCCCATAGATCTTCGAGAACGTGCGCAGAACGGCGACGCGCCGGCCCGCCTTCAGGTACTCCTCGACGCCGTCGGCGTAGTCGGGATCGTCGACATACTCGAAGTACGCCTGGTCGAGGACGGTGAACACGTGCTCGGGCGCGCGCTCGAACCAGGCGTCCAGCTCGGCGCGCGGGTTCGCGGTGCCCGTGGGGTTGTTCGGGTGGCAGAGATACGCGAGCTTCGTGCGCGGGCCGATCGCCTCGAGCATCGCTTCGAGGTCGTAGCGGTGGTCGCGGAGCGGGACGCGCCGGGCGGTCGCTCCGAGCTTGACGGCGTAGATGACGTAGCTGGGGAACGAGGGCCAGCCGCAGACGATCTCGTCGCCGGGAGCGAGCACGGCCTGGGACAGGCAATCGATGACGCCGTCGGCGCCCGAGCCGAGCGCCACCTCCTCGAAGCGGACGCCGTGCTTCTCGGCCAGGGCCGACCGCAGCCGGTAGGCACCGCCGTCGGGATACCGGTTGAGCTCGCGCGCCGCGCGCTCCAGCGCTTCGAGGGCCGCTGGAACCGGCCCGTACGGACCTTCGTTCGACGCGAGTTTGACCACGCGCTCGAGGCCCAGCTCGCGCTGAACCTCCTCGACCGGCTTGCCCGGCTCGTACGGGACGAGGCCGCCGACCGCAGGCGTGAAGAAGCTGTCGGCGATCTCCGCGAGCGGCACGAACCGCGAGCTTACTCGACGCCGTAGGCCATCAGAATGGCGTCCAGGTCGTGGCCCTTTCGGTGGTAATGGCCCTTTCGGACACCCTCAGGCCGGAAGCCGAAGTCTTCGTAGAGCGCTATCGCCGCGGCGTTGTGCGGAAGCACGTGAAGCTCTAGCTTCCGGACTCCGGATCCTCGAGCCCAGTCGGCGGCGGCCAGGAGCAGTGCCCGGCCGATCCCGCGGCGGCGATGCGTGGCCGCGACCATGAGACCGAGGTCGGCGACGTGCGCGCTCGCGGGATGCGGGTCCCGGGCCAGCGAGAGCCGGCCCACGACCAGGTCGCCGTCGGCCGCGACGAAGACGGCCGCATGCGGGTAGCGCGCGATCGTGCGCAGGTAGCGCCGCTCCTCGCCGACGCTGCGCCAGGAGCCGTCGGTGACGAGCCACCCCTCGGGCTCGCCGCCGACCGCCTCGGCCAGCTCCACGAGGGCGGCCGCGTCGCCCGGCCGGGCGCGCCGTACGACGAACATCACAGGCGGCGTCTCATGCCGCGACGACGACGCCGTGGCCGCCGCGGCGCGGGTCGCCGGCGGCCGCCAGCGTCCCGTCGTCGAGGAACTCCACGGCGGACGCGCCGCCGAAGTAGAGGTTCGGCCGGCGCCACCGGACGACGTCGTAGCCGAGCCGCTCGAGCTCGTCGATCGAGGCCGGGTCGGTGCCTCCCTCGCAGTGGAGATGGTCGTCGTCCAGGTGGGCGCGCGGAGCGCGGATCGCCTCCTCGACTCCCTGGCGGTGGCCGACCGCGTTGACGACGATCTGCATGATCGCCCCGCGGAGCCGGAGCGAGCCGGCGCTGCCGACGACGAGGCGGGGCCGGTCTCCGTGCAGGACGAGCGACGGCGCCATCATGCTCGTCATCCGCATCCCGGGCCGGCCCTCGCGCCCCGGCGGGTTGAGGTCGTACTCGCCGAGCATGTTGTTCAGGTGGATGCCGGTGCCGGGCACGATCAGGCCCGAGCCGGCGCCCGTCGAGGCGGTCAGGGAAGCGGCGTTGCCGCGCCCGTCGACGACCGAGATGTGAGTCGTGCCGTGCGCGACGGGCGCCTCGGCGACCGCCGGCCGGGCGGCGGCGATCCTCTGGACGGCGGCGTCGACGGCGCCGCGCGAGAGCAGGCGAGCGGGGAGGCCGCCGCGGTGCAGGTCGCTCGCGAAGCTGCCCCCGCGGGCGGAGGCCTGCTCGCGCATGACCTCGGCGAGCGCGGCGATCGCGTCGGCGCTACCGGCGGTGCCGCCGAGCTGCAACCGGTCGAGCAGGAGCAGCCCGTAGGCGATCAGCAGGCCGCCCGACGAGGGCGGCGGGTTGGAGAGGAAGCGGTGGCCACGGAAGTCGGCCCCGATCGGCCGCCGGCGGATCACGCGGTAGGCGGCGAGGTCCTCGAGCGTGATCGCACCGCCCCGCTCGGCCTGGTCTGCGGCGATGCGGCGGCCGATCTCGCCGGTGTAGAGCTCCTGCGCGCCCCGGTCGCGGATCGCCTCGAACGTCGGAACGAGATCGCCGAGGAAGAGCGTGTCTCCCGCGACGAGGCGCTCGCCGTCGCGGCCGTAGATCGCGCGCCCGCCGTCGGTGTGGCGGAGGATGAGGTCGAGGATGGCGTGGAGGTACGCCTGCTGCCGCGTCAGCTCGACGCCGGAGCGCGCGAGCTCGATCGCAGGGTCGATGAGCAAAGCCCACGGGACCGAGCCGTAGCGGCGGTAGACGCTCTCGAGGCCGAGCGGCACGCCCGGAACGGCGGCCGAGGCGGCGCCGACGTGGAAGATCTGGTGTGTGCTGCCGTCGAAGTCGACGTCGATGTCCTCCAGCCGCGCGCGCTCGCCGGGCGCGAGCCCGCGCCCAGGGAGCGAGACGAAGAAGTCGAAGAGGTTCGCCGCGTGGTCGTGAGCCCGGTACACGAGCATGAAGCCGCCGCCGCCCGGGCCGGTCAGCGGGCTCTCGGTCACCCACGAGGCGAACGCGGACGCGATGCAGGCGTCGACCGCGTTGCCACCGGCACGCAGAACCTGCGCGCCTGCCTCGGCGGTGAGGGGGTGCCCGGCGGCGACGGCGCCTTTCATTGGTGCGAGGGTAGCCAGCGGGCCGACCGTTTACTATCGCGCGGGATGATCCGCGCGCACCCTCTGGCGCGCGAGGCGCTTCTCTCCGCCGCCGCGGCGGCGACCCTGGCCGCGCTTCTCGCGTGGCTCGGGCCGCCGGGGAGCGATCTTGCCGCCCACTCCTACCAGCGGAACCTCTACGTCCACGAGGGCTTCGAGCTCTGGAACAACTTCTGGTACGCCGGGCGCTACAGCTTCGTCACGTACAGCGTCCTCTACTACCCCCTCGCCGCGCTGTTCGGGATCAAGCTCCTCGCCGTCGCGACGATCGCGACGGCGGCGCTCGCGTTCGCGGTCGTCCTCGGTCGCGAGTACGGCCCGACGGCACGGTGGTCGAGCCGGACGTTCGCGGTCGTCTGGGCCGGCGTGGTGCTCTCGGCGGCGTTCCCGTTCGCCCTGGGGATGGCGTTCGCACTGCTCGCGCTGTGGGCGCTCCAAGCCGGAGCTCGAACCCGCTTCGCGCTGCTCGCCATGTTCACGCTCGCGGCCAGCCCGCTGTCGTTCCTGCTCTTGGCCGTCGTCGTCGTCGGCGCCGGGATCGCTCGGCGGGCTCAGGCGCGCGACTGGCGAGCACCCGCGCTCACGTTGGGAGGCGCAGGCCTGCTCGAGGTCGCTCTATGGCGTGCGTTCCCCGGCGAGGGGCGCTATCCGTTCCCGCCGCTCCAGGCCGCGGCGGCGATCGGCTTCTGCTTGCTCGGGCTGATCGTGACCTGGCAGGTCGAGCGGGCGCGGCTGCTACGGATCGTCTTCGCGGTGTATCTCGCCGCATGCGCGGCGGCGTTCCTGGTTCCCTCCGCGTTGGGTGAGAACGTCTCGCGCCTGCGCTTCGCGGCGATCCCGCTCGTCGTGCTGGCGCTGTCGCTGCGCGACTGGCGCCCGAGGTCGCTTGCTGTGGCGGCGATGGTCCTCGTCGTCGCGTGGAACGCCGCGCCGATCGCGCGGAACTTCGTGCGCGGGGGCGCCGATCCGGCATCGGCCGCGACGTACTGGAGCCCGGCGATCGGCTTCTTCCGGGAAAACCTGACGCCCGCGTACCGCGTCGAGGCGGTCGACACGGCCGGGCACTGGGCGGCCGTCTACCTGCCGCGTGCCGGGATCCCACTCGCGCGCGGGTGGTTCAGGCAGGACGACTTCCCGCAGAACCGGGTGCTGTACGGCAACCAGCTCGGAGCGCGAACGTACCTCGGCTGGCTGCGCGCGCTCGGGATCCGGTACGTCGTGCTGACGGAGGCGCCGCACGACTACAGCGCGCGTGCGGAGGCCGAGCTGCTGCGGAGCGGCGTTGCCGGCCTGAAACGTGTTCTCCGCACGCCGCAGCTGACGATCTTCGAGGTGCCGTCGCCGCGCCCGATCGTCACCGGCCCCGGGCCGGTGTACGTCCGCGAGCTGACGCACAGGCGGCTGGTCGTCCGACTCGCGCGGCGCGGGACGTACCGCGTCGCGCTGCGGCATTCGCCGTACTGGCGGTCCTCCGCGGGCTGCCTGTCGCGGGGCGTCGACGGGATGCTTCGCCTGACGGTCATGCGCCCGGCAACGGTGACGTTGGGCTTCGACGTCGACGCCGGCCGCGCGCTCTGGGCGGTCGCGGGACGCGTGCCGAGCTGCTGAGGCCGGGCTACGCCGGCGTGTCGCGAAGGAACGAAGGCGTGTCGAGCGTGTCGTCGAAGCGGCGGCTCGGCTCGTTGAGCGTGCGACGCCGCTGCGGGCCTCCGAGACCCGTTGCGACCACGGTCACCCACACCTGCCCGGTCAGCCGCTCGTCGACTGTGGCGCCGAAGATGATGTTCGTGTCGTCCGTGGCCGCCTGACGCACGACCTCGGCGGCCTCGTTCACCTCGAACAGCGTCAAATCGTCGCCGCCGGCGACCGAGAGCAGGATGCCTCTCGCTCCCGTCACCTCCGTGTCGATCAGAGGCGAGCGGAGCGCCCGCTCGGCCGCCTCGCGGGCGCGGTCGTCGCCGTCCGCCGAGAAGCCGATGCCCATCAGGGCCGAGCCCGCGTCCTTCATGATCGTCCGCACGTCCGCGAAGTCGAGGTTGATCAGTCCCGGCATCGTGATCAGGTCGGTGATGCCCTGGACGCCTTGGCGGAGGACGTCGTCGGCGACCCGGAACGCGTCCAGCATCGACGTGTCCCGGTCGAGCACCTCGAGCAGCCGGTCGTTCGGGATCGTGATCACGGTGTCGCAGTTCGCGCGGAGCTCGTCGACGCCCGCCTCGGCCTGGCCGCGGCGCTTCGTCCCTTCGAAGCGGAACGGCAGCGTGACGATCCCCACCGTGAGCGCACCGAGCTCCCGTGCGACGCGCGCGACCACCGGCGCGGCGCCGGAGCCCGTGCCGCCGCCCTCGCCCGCGGTCACGAAGACCATGTCCGAGCCGCGGAGGATCCGCTTGAGCTGGTCGTGGGCCTCCTCGGCGGCGCGCCGGCCGATGTCGGCTGCGGCGCCCGAGCCGAGGCCCTTGGTGAGCTCCCGGCCGATGTGAACCTTGATCTCGGCGTCGCTGAGCGTCAGCTGCTGGATGTCGGTGTTGACCGCGATGAAGTCGACGTCGGTGATACCCGAGTCGATCATCCGATTGAGTGCGTTCAGGCCGGCGCCGCCGACACCGATGACGCGGATGACGGCCATGTACGTCGGCGCCTCGCCGCGGCGCGCGCGGTGGAGGCGCGGCGCAGGCTCGGGCAGGGGCTCGAGCAGGCGTCGAGCGCCTTCGGCGGGCTCGTGGTCGTACTCGACGATGAACGGCGGAGCGTGCTCGACGGTCTCCTCGAGCGGATCCGGCACGGCGACGGGGCGCGGCCGCGAGTCCTCGTCCTTCGGCTTTCGCTTCTCGGCCTGCTCCTGAGCGGCCTCCGTCGCGCGGAACAGCTCCGCGAGCGGGCCTTCACGCATGCTTGCGCGCTTGCGCGCCATTGAGCACCTCCTTCGCGAGGTCGCGATAGGCGTCGGCAGCCGGCCCCCTGGGGTCGTACTTGAGCACGGAGCTGCCCTTCACCGGCGCCTCGGCGTAGCGGACGGTCTTGCGAATCCGCGTGTTGAAGACGAGCGGCCCGAAGTTCTCGGTCAGGATCTCGACCGCCTCCTTCGAGTGCAGCGTGCGCCCGTCGAACATGGTCGGCAGGATCCCCATGATCCTCACGTGGGGATTCAGGTTCTCGCGGATCATCGAGAGCGTGTTCTCGAGCTGGACGAGCCCGCGCAGCGAGAGGTACTCACACTGGACGGGCACGATCACGCCCTCGGAGGCGACGAGCGCGTTGATCGTCAGCAGCCCCAGCGAGGGCGGCGTGTCGATGAGCACGTAGTCGTAGTCCGACTTCACGGCGTTGAGGCTCTTCTCGAGCGCGCGTTCCCGCCCGATCTGGCTCGAGAGCGCCAGCTCGGCCCCGGCGAGATCGATCGAGGACACCGCGAGATCGACCTCGCGCTCGTGGATCACCTCCGCGATCGGGAGGCGATGGACGAGCACATCGAACATCGACCGCTCGATCGCGTCGGGGTTGAGGCCCTGGCTCATCGTCAAGTTCCCCTGCGGGTCGAGGTCGACGACGAGCACGCGGAGGCCCTGCTCCTGGAGCGCGACAGCGAGATTCAGCGTCGATGTTGTCTTCGCGACCCCACCCTTCTGGTTCGCGAACGCGATCACCCTGGCCAACTGTGTCCCCCGCGAGGTCTGCGTTCGCTCCTGCGAACGCGGAAGAAGGCGCATCAGGCCCATCCCTCTTTCCTTCGCGCGATGCTAGCAATGTCCTTCACACGCTCAGTGTGCGCGAAACGGCGTCGCAAGGCGACATTTTCGTCGCGGGCTCGGACGTTGAGTTGTCGGCCGAGACTTCGCCTCTAGGCGGTCACCTCCTCCCTCTTCGGACCCGCCGCAAGAGCGGCTCGGCTGCGGTCGAGCGCCTCGGCCGCCCGTTCGGTTCCGCCCCGCTCGGCCCGAACCCAGTCCTCGGCCTCGTGCAGGAGTGCGCGCACCTCGTCGAGCAGGAGCTGCGCGGCGCAGCCGTCCCGCTCGAGCGATTCGATCCGCGCGAGTCGATCCATCACTTTGCGTGCCTCGTCCATGTCCACGACGCTAGCCGCGGTAAGCGCACGTGTCCGTTCCGAGTCTGTAACGAAAGTGCTATCGGGCGGCCGCTTGCAGCTCGAGGGCGGCGACCGGGCGCGGGCGCACGCCGAGCAGCGCCTCGTCGAGCGCTTCCAAGAGAGCAAGCCGCTCGCCGTGCACGAGGACCTCGACGACAGCCCGGCGGACGGCGTCGAGAGCGCCCACGTCGACGCGACCACCGCCCGCGCCGAGCGAGCGCAGACCGCCAAGCAGCTCGACCCGCTCGCGCCCGTTCTCACCGAGCAGCGCGGCGGCGCGCATGGCGGCCGCGAAGAACCCGTCGCCCGCACCGAGGAGAGCCTCCAGCGCGATGCGCAGCTGCTCGCACCGGAACGGCTCGTCCTGGAAGAGCGCGAGCTCGAAGCGGTCGAGCGCCTCGCCGAACTCGCGGTCGTCGTCGGCGAGCGGCAGACGGCGGCGTAGCTCGGCAGCGAGCCCGGCGTGGTACGTGTCGAGGCGCACGGGCTCACCCGGCGGCGCGGTCGCGGCGACGGGAAGCACCGGACGGATGCCGTACGGCCGCCAGTCGAGCCGCTCGAATAGGACGGGCCCGGCGGCGATCGGCCCGGCCGTCGCGAGCCTGAGCGCCGTCACGGCGTCGGCGAGCTCACCGGGCGCGTCGGGCGGCTCCGACCCTTCGGGCGGAAGCTCCTGCTCGAGCTCGAGGACGCAGAGCCGGTCGGGCTCCCGTCCAAATCCCTCCGGCGCGAGCGAGGCCGCATCCGGTCGGTGCGCCGCGAGCTCGCCTGCCGCGGCCAGCCGGACGCGAACTCCGCCGCCGAGGTCGGCCGGCGAGCCGAGCGACAATCCGACGACCGGCGCCACGGCCGCGTACAGCCGCCGCGATCCGAACATCGACTCCTCGAGCTCCGCGTACGCGCGCTCGAACGCGGCGTCGTCCCAGGCGGCGCCGCCGCCGCCCTCGGCGGTCGCCTCGAGGAGTGGCAGGAGCACCGAGACCACGATCGGATCGCCGTCCCGCGGACGCGCATGAGCCCGCGCGAAGATGGCGGCGGCAGGCTCGCGCCGAAGCTCCTCCAGCGCGGACCGAGCGTCGGGCAACGAGGCGATCCGGTCCGCGCGCGCCTCGACGTACTCGCGGACGAGCGGACGGTACTCGTACAGGGCCGGCCGTCCGGGGGAGCCGTGCTCCTCGAAGGCGAAGGGGATCTCGGCGCCGCCGTCGACCTCGCGCGCGAGGCATGCGATCGCGCCCAGGCAGAACGCGCGCAGGGAGGCGTACAAGGGCGGCGAGCGAACGGCCACGCCGCTCCTTACGCGCCGGTCGGCCCCTCTCCTCCCGGCTGGCAGCGGGGGCACCAGTACGCGATCCGGTTGCCGTCGCCCTGGCCGCGAGAGCGGATGCGCTCGCCGCAGCGTGGACAGGGCCGGCCGGCCTTGCGATAGACGGCGCGCGCTTCGCGGACTCCGTCGAGCGAGCCCCGCATCAGGCGCGCCGCCTCCTCGAGCACCTGTCGCAGCTCGTCGTCGCCGACGTCGCCGAGTCGGCGCCACGGAGATATCCGTGCCCGCCAAAGCGCCTCGGCCTTCCACATGTTGCCTATCCCGGCGACGCATCTCTGGTCGAGCAACGCGTCGCCGACCGCGCGCCCAGGATGCTCCGTGCGCAGGCGCGCCACCATGGCGGCGAGGTCGGGCGGCCGTGCCAGGATGTCGGGCCCGAGCCTGCGCACGGCCCGCTGGTTGAGCTCGAGCACCGGCCCGTTCACCTGCACGGCCTCCAGCCGGTCGCCGCGGAGGACGAGCCACGGCCGGCCCAGCAGAGGCGAGCCCCGCGGCCGCACGAACCACCGGCCGCGCATGCGCAGGTGGCTCCGCAGTACGACACCGCCCTCGAACCGCAGCAGCAGGTTCTTGCCCACCGCCTCGACGGCCTCGAGGCGCAGTCCGTCCACCCGCTGTGCGACGCCGGTCACCGCAGCTCGCGGGTGCGGCGACTCGGCCTGCACCCGCTGGCCTACCAGCGGCTGGAGACGGCGGGCCGCTCGATGCAGCGCATCGCCCTCGGGCATGCGGCGAGCGTAGCGCCGTCCCTTCGCGTGCGGCATGCTTCGTGGGAATCTGTGTCCGGCGAAGGGCTGAACACTGCGGCCGTCGCTTGCCGCACGGCGGTCGGCGAGCACACGCTTCGAAAGTGGGAGCAGCGCTACGGCGTTCTCCGGCCGAGTCGGACCGAGGGCGGGCAGCGACGCTACTCCGAGGACGGCGACGGCGACGCCGCCGCCGTGCCGGCATTCCGGGCGGCGGGGGAATGAGCTCGCGCGCGCGGGCGGGCGTGGCCGGAGCGACGGCCGCGGTGATCTGGGGACTGGTCGAGCCGCTCGACAAGCGGCTGCTCCGCTCCGACTACTCCGACATCGCGCTGCTCGGTAAGACCGTGACGCGCGGCCCCGGGTGGCGGCCGATCGGCTTCGCGATCCATGCGGCGAACGGCGCCGCGTTCGGCGTGGCGTACGAAGAGATCCGCCGTCGAACGGGGTGGCCCGCCCGGCCGCTCGCTCTCGGCATGGCACTCGCCGAGCACGTCGCCCTGTATCCGCTCTGCGCGCTCATCGACCGCTTTCACCCGGCGCGCGGTCAGGACGGGGTGCCTCGGCTGCTCACGAATCCGCGCGCGTTCGCGCAGGCGACATGGCGCCACGCCGTCTTCGGCGTCGTGCTCGGCGCGCTCGCTGCGCGCGACCGCTGACGCGCTGAGCAAGCGCCGCGGTCAGGGGCGCAGGACTGCGCGCCGCGGGCCGGCGAGGAAGCCGGCTTCGACGAGGAGCCCCAGCGCGGGACTCTCCGTGACCGGCTCGCCGTCGAAGCGCTCGACCGCCAGCCGCTTCACGCGACCGGCCTTCACGTACTCGACGAGCGCCTCGAGCGCCGGCCGCAGCCACGCATCTTCGGGATCGCGAAGCGGCACGATCGACTTGCCGCCACGCTCGACGAAGAGCGCCGGCCGCCCGCCGAGCAGGACGACGTGCGCACCAGCGATCCGGGCCGCACGAGCACCCGCCCGCTTCGGCCACGGCAGCGCCGCGCCGTAGGGCTGCGCGGGATCCGCGGCGGCGAGGACCAACGCGTCTCGCGCGTCGTCCTCCGCCCCGGGCCGAAGCTCGCGCAGGCGCTCGACCGCGCCGCCCAGCGCGAACTGCGCCCCGCCGAGGCCCTCGACGAAGTAGCCGCGCCGGCACAGGCCCACGGTCTCGAGTGCCTTCAGCTCGCCGTAGACGGCGCCGTAGCCGCCGGCGATCCCCTCGGCGCGGACACCGTCGCGTGTCACGACGCCTTGTCGCTCGAGCAGGAGCTCGGCGAGCGCGCGTGCGTCCGCGCGGCCGGGGAAGAGGCGATCGGTCAGCGACCAGCGGCCCTGCGTCGCGGTGACCGCTGTGGCGCGGCGGCGCGAAAAGCGGCGAGGCCGACGCTCGGGCTTCGGGATCCCGTAGCGGCGACCGGCCCGGAGCGGAGTCCAGGCATCGTTCGTCACCTCGCCGGACCAGACAAGCTCCCACAGCGTCGGCAGCGCCTCCTCGGCCTCGAGCCTGCTCTCCGCGAGCAGGTCGAACCAGAACTGGGCGCCTGCACGCAAGGTCTCGCGCAGCTGGTCCGCGACCCCGCCCGCGGGCGGCTCGGCCCCGGGCACCCGGCCCAGCGCGGGCGCGTCCTCGCGGAAGTAGAGCGCCACGCGATCCAGGCCGGCTCCGATCCAGACGACCTCGCCGGTCGCGCAGAGCTGGTCCAGCTGCGACGGCGTGTAGCCCGGGACGCGGCGCGGCAGGACCTCGCTCTCCCACAGCGAGACCGGCAGCGGCAGCGCCTGCAGCGGCACGAGCGCCTCGCGCAGCGTCGCCCGCCGGTCGATCCCCTGCCAGCTCGGCAGGAAGCTCCCGAGGGTGGCCTGCTCGACCGGCTCGACCTCCCGGCGGAGTGCCGCGAGCGACGCTCGCCGAAGTCGCCGGAGGACGTCGGGGTCGCACCACTCCCGCTCGGTCCCGCCCGGCCGGAGCTCGCCGCGGACGAGCAGCTCGTCGTGCTCGAGCTCGCGCAGGAGCGGCTCGACATCGCGGCCGAAGCGCTCGTTCGCCTGTGGGGTCGTGAACGGCCCGCGGCCCTTCGCGAAGCGCAGCACGAGCTCGCGGAGCGAGGTTTCGCCGCCTTCCAGGAACGTCTCGGGGAGGCCGCCCGGAGGCATCGCGCCGAGCGCGTCGCGGTAGCGGCCGGCGTCCTCGGCCGCGATCAGCCGCTCCTCGCCGGCGACGCGGATGCGGATCGCTCGCCGCTCTGCCTCGAGCACGGCCGCCTGGGCCTCGTCGAACTCGCCGATGCGGAGGTCACCGCGGCGCCGTAGGACGTCGTGCAGCTCGTCCGGGTTGCGGGGGTCGCCCGCGAGCGAGCGCTCGACGTCGGCGACGGCGTCCGCATCGAGCAGGTCGCGCAGCTCCTCCTGTCCCAGCAGCTCGCGCAGCAGGTCGCGGTCGAGTGCCAGCGCCTGCGCGCGGCGCTCGGCGGGAGGCGTGTCGTCCTCGTAC
>Ga0126307_10002294_pt1 | contig 12888 bp, 9 predicted proteins | sample Plot28_FD_89955 | JGI IMG/M metagenome (GOLD analysis project Ga0126307, IMG submission 89955) | Serpentine soil microbial communities from UC McLaughlin Reserve, CA, USA - Plot28 | ecosystem: Environmental > Terrestrial > Soil > Grasslands | place: USA: UC McLaughlin Reserve, Lake County...
GGCGATCCACTCGGCAGTCGGATGCGCGGTAACGCCAAGCCACAGGATCTGCCGCCGGGCGTGCCCCATGATCAAGAGCCCATAGAGGAGCCGGAATGACACCGTCGGCACCACGAACAGGTCTATCGCCGCGATACCATCCGCATGATTGCGAAGGAAGGTCTTCCATCCCTCCGACGGAGGTCTCCTCCTCCGCGCCATGTATTTGGCCAGGCTGGTTTGCCCAACATCGATCCCGAGCTTAAGCAGTCCGCCATGAATCCGCGGCGGTTGGCAATGCTCATCTCGCAGATCAACTGGCGGATCATCCGCAGACAACGCGGGACGTCCGGACTGGCGCCTGACTTCCAGCGCTAGTAAGCTCGCGCCGGTCGGCCGAACGAGGTGCGGCTGCGACAGCCGTTATGACAACTCGGCGGCGAACGAACGTCGCATCTGATATTCGCGCCAGAAAGCGATGAAGCAGGCCACCGTCCACATCGAGCCGATATGAAGGTAATTGAGCCAGCTCGTCGCCATCGGGATGTGGATCATGATCAGCCCATGCAGCACGCTTATGGCTGCGCCAATCACGACTGTCAGGACGAAGCCGAGTGGCATGGCGCCGAGAGCGCCCAATGTGAGCATGAAGTTCATCGTGCCGTTGCCGTGCTCGATGGAAAACGGCGTCTCGATGCTAAGCAGCAACACGTTGATATAGACGCAAATGGACAAGGTGACCGTAAACGCAGTAATAAACAGCTGTGAATGCTGCTGGGCGAAATTCTTGTAGCTCAGAAGGTAGAATGCGAGCAGCAGTGGACAAGCGACCATGTAGCGAAACCGGGTGGAGTTCAAGGCCGCCTCGCTTGCCAGATCGGAAAGGCCGTAAATTACGTAGGTGATAAAGACCAGCAAAAATCCCATTTGCGCGATCATGAAGGTTCGATCCCTGAAGTAATCGTGAAACTCCCGTTCGATCACCTTCTCGGGAAAGCGCAGACCCGCCGCCGCCAAACCGGTGGTGAACATTTTGGCGAGCCAGTTTTGCTTGAGACTGGCCTGCAGCAGCGGCGCAGCCGGTTTCTTCGGCCGCGCAGCGATGGCGGGTTCGGCGAGCGCCGGTTCGCCCAAAGTACCGGGGTCAAGCCGTTTGGCAAGTACCGTTAGCAGCCGCGTGAAGGCTTCGCCGTCGCTGGCGCCGTCCCAACCGTCGAAATCGATCGACTGGATGTGATGAAATTGAAGCGGCGGCTCGCTCTTGTCGATCGCAATGGGCAAGAGCTTGTGCTTGCTGAGCGCATAGGCTGCTTCGGCGCGCACCCAGTGCGATTTTACCGAATGCTGCGACCACACCACGATAACGACACGGGTTTGCGCAATCGCATCCTCGATTTGCGTGTCGTAGGCGTCGCCCTCCTCGATGCTGCTGCGGTCGATCCAGACCGACAGGCCTTTCTCCGCCAATGCCGCCGTCAAGGTCTGCACCATCGATGAATCGCGGCGGGAGTAGCTGAGGAATATCGCCTTCATAGGAGGGCACCATCCAATGCAAGCACATGCTAGCAACTCGCCGGATTCTGCTCAACGGCATTGCTGTAGCCCCTCTGGGGATACCGAAAATCGCCTGGCGAGATTGGCACTATCTGTCAGGCCTGCGCATTCGCTTACGTCGGCGGATGCGCAACGGCGGTCGTGCCGCCGTCCTGGTCAACGGCAAGCAGATGTCCGAGCGGCGGGCCGGACGGCTGGCAGGAACGCGCGGCGCCCGCGCCATGGCGAAGTTGGGGTTTGATGCGAGCGCGGTGCCACGGCGCGCGCGCTATTTTGCGTTCCGCGGCAGCAAGGACGAGCGGAGGAAGCTGCGCGCCGGCATCAGCCATTTGATCCGACCCTTGTCCCTACCGCAAATCACATGCGAACGTACTGATGATGCAGTCCAGCGAGCGTAGGCCGCACCTTGGTGCGCCCCCAACTCTGAACCACCCTCCGATTAGGCGCATCCTTGCTCAGGAATAGAAGCGTCCTTACCCGAGTTGTAATATTCCGTGTAACATATGAGCACATGGCGTAGATGCTGCTCACCTGTCACGACGATGTGTCCAGGCATTCCGGGCGGATCGAGCCGATCAGGCGTTCTGCATAGCCGTTCTGCCAAGACGGGCGTGCAGAAATCGGATGATCCGCGGATGCCAAGCCCGTGAACTCGCCGGACGAATAGGCCGCCGTAACAAGCATCCCGATCACGAATCAGATCGCGAGGGATCTGCTCCCAGCCCCAGGCAGCAGTCAGTTGATTGGCAATCCATTCCGCCGTTGGCTGGTATGTGACGCCGAGCCGAAGGATTTGTCGGCGCCCGTGACCCATGATCAGCATCCCATAGAGCAGTCGAAAAGAGACTGTCGGAACGACAAGCAGGTCCATCGCCGCGATACCATCCGCATGATTGCGGAGGAACGTCTTCCAGCCTTGCGACGGTGGTTTTCTCCTGCGTGCCATATACTTGGCGACGCTGGTCTGCCCAATGTCGATGCCGAGCTTGAGCAACTCGCCATGAATGCGAGGTGCACCCCACAAGGGGTTGGCAATGTTCATCTGTCGGATGAGCTGTCGAACCTCAGCCGGGACCGTTGACCGGCCTTGATGACGTTTCGATTTCCGCCGCTAGTAACAACGGAAACCTGCGCGGTGCCACCGAAGCACGGTGCCGGGTTGGACGATGGCGGGCGCCTTGCGGGCCTTCGGACACAGGGAACAGGCCCAAGCGAAAACCATCCGGTCGATGGCTATAAATGGCATCCGACCAGGCCTATCCCGTCGGAGCACAATGATCTGCTGTCGCAGCACCAAGATCTCAGCTTCCAACGCTGCGCGTGATCGGCATAGATCGATGACGACTTCAAATACTATCCGGCAGAAGTCCAACATGGCTGGAGAGCATCATACGATTCTGCCTTCAATGCCAACCGGATGGAATTTGCGATAGGGACAGAATGCTGTGCTCGGATTTCAATCAGCGACTCGATCAGCTCGGGGTTCAGGGCCGGTTCCGAGACGAACACCGATGCGGAACGGTCTGTCTCGCGTGCTTGATTCTTACGCAATTGATTCAGCGCAGGTTTGATTGGATACACAGTGATCGTGTCACCGAGGACTCGAAGCCTCAAGAAGTTTCGGTGGGCTGTCCAACTTCATCGCACCGAAAGCGTCGTTGTGGTACACCCGTATACTCGACATTTGCAAAGAACGTGCGGATGCTATTTCGCTCTCAGGCGCCTCATCGGAAAGCTTATGAGGGATTCAGAAGATCGGCTGCGTTGACGCGCACAAATCCAGCTGGCGTAGCTTCGCCCGGATTGGCCACACGTACCCCGCCCATCTCGGAGCCGATTTTCGGGGTCGCAAGGTTTGTCCAATCGTGGTCGAAAATCTTGCCGAAATATTTCGCCAGCGGTTCGTCGTCAAAGAGCAAGCTTGCATCCCGGTTTTGTGTGACTCCGAGTTGTGACCAATTTTGGCTTCCGATAAGAACTTTCTTGCGGTCTATGATGATGCCTTTCGTATGGCTGTTGACCTGAAAACGGACGGAGCCAAGTTTCAATCCCCGATCGGTCAAGAGCTCGAGATTCTTGCGGTCCTTCGAGGCCAGGAAGCTGCGAATGATAATTCGAATTAGGACATTCTGCCGCTGCTTTTGGATTATTGCATCGATGAGCTCGGCGAGATCGGTCTGGCTTTGCGTTGGCGCGTTGAAAGTCTGATTCTGAACCAGGATTTCGCTCTGCGCCTCGTTGATTAGAGCCACAACCGGTTTAACAAAATCGTCCGGGGTCAGAATCGGCGTCACGGTGAATTGCCGATCGTCCGCAAAGGGTTTGAAATATTCGAATTGTGGTTGCACCTCCAAACCAATGGTAGGCGTCGTTTCTGGTACGAACAGATCCGGCAGCGCCGGCATGACGAATTGCGCCTCGGCCGTGCTCGGGGGATTGTTCTTGAAATCGTTGATCAAGAACGCTTGTAGCGTCGTAGCAAGGCCTTTGTGTTCAACGATCGCATGCCACTCGCGATTGAACGTGCGGAGTGCAGTAATCGTTTGAGGATTATCGTCCAGCGGTGTGATGTCGGGTTGGTTGGAACTTTGCCAGTTGCCGCTCGACAGCCAGACAGCAGCGCCGTCGCGAACGGCGACTTTGATGTGGTACGCGGAGGCCACCCATCCATTCACGGTACCGAGCGTCACAAACGCGCATTCAAACTTGGACTTCAGTGCGTTTGCCAGTTCTGTAGCTGCTTTAGAGTTGTCGAGATCGTGGGCCTTGGTTTTGTCATCCAAGCTGCCATGCGGACGCATGGTCAATGTCATTTTCTTGAAGCCAGCCTTCTTGCCCATCCCCTTAATGGCAGTCACGATATGGGGTGCCCCGAAGTCGTACATCCCGACAACCAGGCGCTGTTTTGTTCCGCGAATAAACTCTTTTAGCGTCGGCCAGCCTATATCTGGACTGGCAAGAGCCGTGACCCGCATTTTCGCGGTGATCATTTTAAGTTGAACGCCCGTGGGTGGGACATAGGTGATCTCCTCGGCTATCACCGGAAGCCGAGCAAACAGCTCCTGACCGGCTGGTCCATGCTGCGCCGCTACCACATCCTCGACAGTGGCGCTGGTGACCTCAACCGGGAAGCCCTGGAAGGTCGAGGGTAAGGGATCCACGGCACTTTCCTGCAATGCCGCAATGGATTTCTTTTCCGTGACAGTGACGACTAGGGCGCGTTTGTCGGTAATGATGCCGTCCACGAACACATAGCCCATACGCACGCCGATCACATCCGCCCGCTTAAAGGCTTCTTGAGCCGCTAGGAGCACATCACTTTCTCTTGCAGCTGCCGTGGACGACACTGCCTTTGACCAGGTGGCGGAATCAGCTTTTGGAGAAAGCCGATCCACCCCGGAAGCCGCGCGCGGATTCCCAAGCGAGACCGAAACTTGCAATGGGATTGTCCACGTGACCGCTCCGTCAGGTCCGGTGACTACATTCCCTGCCAACGCTGATTGTAGCAATGTTTTTTGTTCTTTACCGCTTGACGCTGCAACAGCAGTCTGACCAGTGCTGGCGGATGCAATGGCGACAGAGCCGGATGGCACCTTGTTCAACATTTCCTGCAGCAATGCGCTCATACGCGCATTGATGTTCTGTTGCTTAATATGAGCGAGAAGAACACTTACTCGGATGCCTTCATTATAAAGCCACTGAATGCGGTCCTCTCCCATTTCTGGGCGCCAAACGGTCCCTTCGACACTGATCGGCTCTCCTGCTGCATTCGTTTTCCACACTCCGGAATGATGCAGAGCGACTACTTCCCAACGATCGTTATAGACGGGCGATCCCGACGACCCCCCCTCCGTGTCTGCCGTATAGTGGAGGAATTCCGGGAGCACATCCACAATCCGGTTCTCACGTAGTGTCAGCTGCTTTAATTGGCCCCCTGGATGCTGAATGATGTTGCCATATTGGGCGGCGATTGCCTTTCCTTCTTCTTGAACCAAGGAATTCCAGCCGAATTCAGTGAGCGAACGACCCTCTATTGAAATGGGGCTAACCGCCACAAGGGCGTAATCGAGGTGCCGATCGGCAAGGTGAAAGGTTGCCGGATCAATTGTGAATAGGGCTGTTTGATAAGGTTGACTGTTGGCCTTCAGCGCGTAGTCGAATTGAATCGACGAACGTCCCGCGACGGCTTTATCGCCCAAAACATGGTGGTTGGTGAGTAGGAGACGCGGCGAGACAAGAAATCCCGTTCCGTAGGCTTCCGGCTTCCCAAGATCAACATTTACCCAGATCCGACCGACTGATCGCGCGATCTGCAAACCACGCTCAAGAAATGCGATCCCCATGAGATCACTGGTACCCATGATCCGTTCAAGTGCTTCGCCGCGGCCGGAACCCTCAAGCTCCTCGGCATCCGGCTGTAATCCCCCAACTAATTCCATTCCTTTCGTTGAACGGACCAAGCCCCGTCGCGCCAGGAATTTATTGACGCGGTCTGGTGTGTCTACTTGAAGGAGCTTTCCCTCCCGAATCAGCTTCTCATTCCGCGCCCGTTTAGCTGCGTTTGCAGCAAATCGCCGCTGCGTTTCTTCGATCTGAAATCGATCAAGCAACATTCAGACCCCCCCAAACTTAAGCGCGCACCAAAAACCCGCACCTCGTGCGAGACGTTTCTGCCGCCGTCGACCGCTCGAATGTCATCCGGTCGAGCTCATTGGATGGTGGATCAGTTAGTCGGGTTTCGCAGCTGGACCTTAACCTTATCCGCAGCTCGCAGAGCCAACGCTGCAAGCGTTGACGTCGGATTTGCTGTGGAGCCGGTCGGGAAAACACTGCTACCTAAAATGAATAGATTAGAATGATCATGAGAACGGCAGTCCGCGTTAACGACGGACTTGGTCGGATCCACCCCCATAATTGTAGTGCCCATTATGTGACCGGAACCCCCATATGTTAGGTCCTTGTCATCATCGTCGCGCTGCATTACGCGATTATTAGCCGGTATGCCCATGGCCTCAAACACGGCCTCATGCAGCTGAATAACTTTCTTGAAACAACCTCGGACATAGCCATTATCATTGTCTACCCTGTAACGGATCAGCGGTCTCGGAATCCCGAGCACATCGTTCTTCTCTGACAAGGAAACGCTGTTCTCTTTGAGAGGAAGCTGCTCACACGCGCTGTTTAGCGTGATCTGGCGCGTAGCATGGTCCACAATTTTGTCCCTAAGGGTTTTGCCGAAATAGCCCCAATTATGTACGTAATCGAGCAACGTGCCCGGGTGCCAATCACTTGGTCCTTTTTGCGCCGGCATTACGTTTCCACGGGGGGCAGCGGTAGGATTCGTTGACCAGCCGTCGTTTTTGATAGAAGTTTTGAATGCAGCGAGACTTCCGCGGAATTCGCCATCTCGGAATCCTTCGATGTCAGACGTTGTTTGCGGCCCCCGGAATGGAAACAGCGGGCGCGTAGCAAGAGCGAAGGATTGTTTGATTGGGTGATCCATCAAATATTGTCCTACTGCTCCACTCGTATTTGCCGCATTAGAGCGCAATAAGACCATTGCATTTTCGATTCCATTGGCTGCGAGAATGACTATCTTTCCTGAGGTGTATTTTTCCTCCGAAAGCACATAGCTTCCTCCAGTCGGGCTTTCAGACCAATTCCATTGCTTGTACCAGACCCGCGAAACGCGCTTCTTGTCCTCGCTCAGCTCCAAACGGGTTACGACGGCTTGGCTCCGCAACGCGGCACCAGCCCTTAGCGCCTTTTCGACGTGTACAACGGCTTCATATCGCGCCTTTGTAGGACAGAGCGGAACACATGAAGTTCGACCGTCGCATGTAGGACGTCCGTCATAAGGCTGTGAATTGATTGCATGAGGAACGTTTGTTACTCGAAGCGGGATGCCGTCTAGCGATTTTCCAGACACTGCATTTGCAACTTGAGAATCCAAGAAACTGGGCGCCAGCTCAGGCATTGGATAAGGACGACTTCGGTATGCGCCGAATCTTGGTTGAAAAAACTCCTCAATTTGCTTGTCATTGCCAGCGATTCCCATTTCGTATTCTGCATCGACATACCAAGATTCGAGATCGTCATAAGAAAGAGGCCAGTCTAATGTGGAGGGCAGGCTCTGTTTGTTGGGCCAACTCTCTCCAATTTTGTACTTGCTCATTTTAAAGTCGCTCGGCAGCATGCGGATATAAATTCCCTGCCAATGCCACGTTGATCCTCCTACGAGCCGCTCGTAATAGCTTAGGAAGGGCGTGCTTCGTGCAGCGGGGTCGTAATCATAATAATTCTTGCCAGTCTCGACAGGATTGGGCTGGGCCGCCAGAATGTTATCGCCACAAAATGGCGAGTCAGGAGACTTGGAAGGGGAAGTTACATAGCTGTTGACCATCGCGTGTCGCCCCAGAGAATCAGGAGCGACGCCGCCTGCCTCGAGAACCAGGACGCGTGCGCGATTTTGTGCGAGCCGGTAAGCGGCCAACGCGCCTGCAACGCCAGAGCCAATTATTACCACGTCAAATTCTGGATCATCGATGACCGGGCGCATGCGTACCTCCCTGGCGACAGCGAATACATTTCAGATCACAGCGAAGGCGCGTCCGCCCAATATCCAAAAGGGCCTCCTCGAGTCATCGGAGCGTGCGCTCCTATCAACGACCAGAGCAATGATTTTTCGTAATCCTCCGGTGACCCGTAAACCCAAACGTTCTTTGTTGGGTCGTCCGCCCGCGCAACAAAAAAAGCGGAAACGTACCAGAGATAGATGACCTGCTCGGCAATCGGCCTTACAGCCGAATCCAGCATGATTTGCTGTTGTATATCGGTCTCAGAAGGCGGATTTCCGCCGGACGCAATGGCTCGATACTTGTTTATTAACGCTGGAACTAGGGGCGACAGACGGGGATGGGCCGTTAGCCGATCCAAGTACCGGCTGGCCACGGCTCGATCGAGCGGGGCCGCATATCCAGTAAGCACCTGGGATAGATTTACGAAATCCGTGAGCATTGCGGCATCTACCGCGTAGCTCGGAGTTACCTCTTGCACCACGACGCGGCACTGCGGGTCGCTTTCCTCCCATACCTGAACTGGAGCCTGCGCTTCCGCTGCCGTCGCCCCCGCAGCAGCTCCCAAAACGAGCGCACCCTTCAAAAACGTTCTGCGTTGGAGTTGAACGTGCAATGAACTCGCCGCTAACTCAGACGGCTCTTGTTCGTCGGTACTATTGATCTCGCTCATTGCACCCTCCGACGATTGCACCTATTAAGACCGTGAATGATAAATAACGAGGTACGTTGCCTCCCGCGTTGATGCTTAGGTGCTCGACGAGGCGCGATCTCTCAAGCTGCCCGTCTAAGAACATGGATCGCGACTGTCGCAACGCATCTATGCGATGCTAGCACGAACTTGTTCTTCGTCAAGCTAGTGATATGCGATCGCAGGGATGAACAGATTACATTTATTAAGATGCTTCGGTGTGTGTCCGATCGAGCATCATGAACGCTGCAGAATTGCGATAGCCTCCGTTGCGGCACTTGAGGAACGCATGGCATGAAATCAATGATGTTAAGTGCAGCGGTTGTTTTGATTCCGCTTGGCGCCTGGGCTTGGGGGCCGTAGGGCCACGCGATAGTGGCAGAGATCGCGCAGCGGAGATTGAACGATGCTGCACGCGATACGATCTCAACCACTTTGAAAAACGTCTCTCCCGCGCTGGATCATGCCTCTCTTGCGTCTTTTCCGAGCTGGGCGGATGATTACCGTGTGACGCATCCCGAAACGACGAACTGGCACTTCGTCTACATACACTAGATGATGATGTCTACGATCCTGCACAGCAATGCAAATTGGATGATCCCCAAGGTGATTGCATCATTGCCGAACTGGAGCGTCTGAAGAACGAGATTCGCTGCACGACCGGCGAGGACCAGTTCAATGCACTGAAGTTTGCGGCCACTTTGTAGGCGATATCCAGCAGCCATTGCACACGGTCGATGACGAGCTGGGCGGCATCAATATTTTCGTGGAAATGCGCATGAAAGGGCTAAGCTGTACAGGTTCATGCGAACTGAGCAGCATTTATGCTAATTTTCATACTGTCTGGCATACACACTTATTCAGAAATTGCCGTGGCTTGGGGAAGCTCTGTCGCGCGTTTGGAATCCGAGGGGCTGAAATCTTTCCGAGGCGATGGGTGTTGAGGGGGCACGCCCACGAGCTGGGCTCTGGAAGCCCATAAAGCCGCGCAATTCATATTGAACGCAAAACCAGCCAACAACATTCTCGATGACGCTTACTTTCAAAAATGATTCCGGTCCTTGACCGGCAGCTCGGCGTCGGTGGTCTGCGTCTTGCTAAATTTCTTAATGAGGCGTTCGGTTCGTGGATCTGTCCCGCCAGGTAGATGTGCGCTTAGGCGATTCCGGTTCAATTTAACCGCGGCTATCAGGACAAACTGGTCCACTTCAGCCAGGATAGCCTTGTTTTTGCCGTGATGCATTTCTCCGATCCCAAAAAACACGTTGTTTGCGGCTGCACACCAATTTGGCTGGCTAGAGTTGACTTGGCATTTCGGATATCTCGTTGGCATGGGGATATCCTTGTAACATCGGCCGCTATATTTATTCCCATTTTAGCGGTGACTTGCAATGTTTGCGCGCTGACTAATAATGTTCAGAGAGGACCGCAAACTGCGCGGTCCGGAGCGATCTCACGGCTTCAATACTTCACTTCTTTGTCAGTGCAAACGAGCGGTGGGCGATGTCGGTCGATCGAACTACAAAAGCAAAACAGTTCCTGCAACGCATCGCCGGGCCTGGAGCTCTGGAGTCGCTTGAAAGTGATGCTAGCGCGATCGAACGCCTGATGCCGGCGCGTACAATCCCGGATGAACTGCTACCCGCCACGTTGGGTGCAGCGACGAAAATTGCGACTGGCGAGCAGATGACGCCGGCCGAACAGTTTGCGCTCGAGGCCATCATCATTCCTGACAAGCGGCCTGCCGTCGATATCCTTAACGGGGACTTCCAAGTCGTTCATCCGCTGTGGACCGGTTTCAACTCCGATCCGATCAAGCAGAACATCAAAAAAACTATACCATCCATTGGCCGGATCGAGTTGCCACATCATCCGACATTGCCTTACGGCGGAACGGGCTTTGTAGTCGGTGTGGATCTACTAATGACTAACCGGCATGTGGCGGAAATCTTTTGCAGTGGCCTCGGCTTACGAGATCTCAAATTCCTGCCGGGTCGCGAGGCCGGTGTCGATTTTCTGCAAGAGAAAGGAAGTATCACATCCCGTGTCCTTTCGGTCCGTGAGATCCTGATGATCCACCCATACTGGGACATGGCCCTGTTGCGCGTGGAGGGGCTAACGACTGAGCAGACCCCGCTAACGCTGTCGTTGAAGCATCCAGAAGATTTGGCAGGCGAGGACGTCGCGGTGATTGGTTATCCGGCATTCGATCCGCGTAATGACGCCAACGTTCAGAATTCCGTCTTTGGCGGAGTCTACTATGTCAAGCGGCTACAGCCCGGAAAAGTCGGAGCACGTCGATCGATCCAGAGTTTCGGCAAGGACGTATCTGCCGCAACCCACGACAGCTCGACACTTGGCGGAAATTCCGGTTCTGCCGTCATCCAAGCGAGCACCGGCCACGTAATCGGACTACACTTCGCAGGCGTTTATCTCGATGCAAACTACGCGGTGCCCACGTCAGAGCTTGCACGAGATAGGCGAGTAGTCGATACCGGAGTGAGTTTCCTAACGCAGGCCCAGCCGGAAGCCAACATTTGGGACAGCTGGTGGCGAAGTGCCGATCCGGCCGAGGAAGCGACCCGTTCCAATGCTACCGCGCTACCACCGCGCGCGCCTAAGTCCGATGCGCAGCGTGTAATTGCCAGCGTTCAAGCTTCAGCGAACCCTGATCAGGGCTCGCACGAATTGGTAAGTCTCACGATTCCATTGCATATCACTGTATGGCTCGGCAGCGCTGCGGCAGGCCTCGAGCACGAGAAGGTTGTTGCCGAGGAGCCTGATCAAACGGGTGCCAGTTCCCTTAACGTGGTGCAAAGCCCTCGGTCGGCTTTGCACGAGGGGCCGCTAACGTTTCGTGATCATTTCTTGTCACTTTTTCAATCGGCCGTGGCTGATTTAGCCGGCAAGGTTGCCGCGGACAAAAGATCCCGACTCGAATCGACCGCGCGGGGGGGCGCCTCTGAATTGATCTCCGCTGCCGAGGCGGTTGCCCAGAACCATGCCGGCGGCCGGGCGATTTCGCAGCCTTCGTCGAGGGCGCCAGGTACAGAAAGTGCACTTGAGAAGATGTCGCTCCCTGAGCACGCAGCCGCCTGCGCGTCGCTGGGGCTGCAACTTATGCAAGCGAAAGTCCTGGGCGACACGGCCACCGTTTCCAAAGTGGAAGGGGAGCTCAACGCCGGAACGTGCGACCCCCGCTGGGCGCAGACGATCACGGAGTATGCCAAGTATTTCGGGATAAATGGCACGCGCGCACGCCCCAGGTATGTGACGCCTCTTGAGGCGGGCGACAAAGTCATCACCATTAGTCGCCGAGCGAAAATCGGCCTGCTCGGGGATTGGGGAACGGGAGCCGAGGCTGCCCGGCGCGTCTTGGAACACCTGAGGCAAACAAAGCCGGACATCCTGGTTCACCTAGGCGACATCTACTACTCGGGTACCGAGCTGGAATGCCAAGAAAAGTTCGAGGGCCTGATAAACGACGTATTCGACCGTGGAAGAACGAAGCTCCCAGTCTACACATTGTCAGGCAACCACGACATGTATTGTGGGGGAGTCGGCTATTACGCCCTAATCGAACGTTTGAATAACGGTTTAAAGGACGTGAACGGGAGATCAATGGTCCAGCCGGCGAGCTTCTTCTGCCTGCGGGCGGAAGATGCTACCTGGCAACTGCTCGCCATGGACACTGGGCGTAACGATTACAGCCCCTTCTCGGTGACAGACGTGGTGACTTTCGTCGAAGGCGCGGAACAGGAGTGGCTGTCTCAGCGACTCCGGGAATTCAAAGGCAAGACCATCCTGCTGTCGCACCACCAGCTATTCTCTGCTTTCTCGCAGATTGGCGGGCGTACCCAGAACGGCAAGCTGAATCCTATTAATCCAAAACTGCACGATACGTATAAGGCACTAACCGCTACTGGAAGGCCGATTCCCGCATGGTTCTGGGGCCATGAGCATAATCTGTGCATCTACCAGCCATATGCGGCTCTTGCGCGCGGACGATGTCTTGGCCACAGCGCTATCCCAGTGTTCGCCGACGATACGCCTTACGACCCACTGCCGCGGGTCGAAAACCCGCCTCAA
>Ga0126307_10002295_pt1 | contig 12885 bp, 12 predicted proteins | sample Plot28_FD_89955 | JGI IMG/M metagenome (GOLD analysis project Ga0126307, IMG submission 89955) | Serpentine soil microbial communities from UC McLaughlin Reserve, CA, USA - Plot28 | ecosystem: Environmental > Terrestrial > Soil > Grasslands | place: USA: UC McLaughlin Reserve, Lake County...
CGCGCGCAGCTTGCGCACCACCGCTTCGCAGCGGCCGCCCTCGGCGCGGACCCCGAGCCGGCGGTCAGCGATTCCGCCGCCGCCGGCGAGACGGCGCTCTGCGCATTCGCGTGGGACGAGGCCGTTCGCCTGTTCGAGCAGGCGCTTGCGGCGCTCGAGCTCGGGGAGCCGGACGCGGGCAGGCGCACCGAGCTGCTCGTGCGGCTCGGCCATGCTCAGGCGCACGCCGGCGCGGCCGAGGCGCGCGACACGCTGCGCTCCGGCGCAGAGGCCGCCGCCGCGGCGGGCCGCCCCGACCTGATCGCGCTCGCCGCACTCGACTTCGGCTCGTTCGCGCTTTCGCCCGGCATCCTCGACGAGGAGCTCGTCGCGCTGCTCGAGCGGGCGCTCGACGCGCTCGGCCCCGGCGACGACCCGCTGCGCGTGCGCGTGCTCGCACGACTTGCCGTCGCGCTCTACTGGTCGGACGACGTGGAACGCCGGCTCGCGGTGGCCGACGAGGCGGTGGCGATGGCGCGTCGGCTCGGCGACCGCGCGACCCTGGCATATGCGCTGCTGAACCACCAGGGCGCGACCTCCTCACCCGACCGCACCGAGGAGTGCGTGCGGACTGCCGCCGAGCTCTTCCGCCTCGCGGAGGCGAGCGGCGACCCGGAGCTCCAGCTGCCGGCGCGAGTGCGGCAGATCGGCTACCTGCTCGAGCTCGACGACCTGCCGGGCTCGGACGTCGCGCTCGAGACGCTCGAGCGGCTTGCGCGCGAGTCGCAGGATCCGCGCGCCCAGGCGTACGTGCCGCTCGAGCGCTCGCGCCGGCTGGCTCTCGAGGGCCGCTTCGAGGAGGCGGAGCGGCTCACGGCCGAGGCGGCCCGGCTCGGCGCGCGCCTGCGCGACTCGACGATCCCGATGCAGGCCGCCGCCCAGACGATCGGCATGCGCTGGATGCAGGGCCGCATGAGCGAGGTGTACGACCAGCTGAAGCGCTTCGCCGACGGCTATCCGGCGATGCCCGTGTACCGTGCGGCGCTCGCGCTCGCGTGCTGCGAGAGCGGGCGCGACGCGGACGCGCGCCGCGAGCTGCGCGTCCTCGCGGCCGACGGCTTCGCCGGCATCCCGCGCGACAGCATCTGGCTGCTCTGCGTGGCGTTCCTCGCCGAGACCTGCCGCGACCTCGGCGAGGCCGAGCCCGCGGCCGCGCTCTACGACGAGGCTGCGCGGTTCGACCGGCGCAACGTGGTGTCGCCCGACGCGATCTTCGCCGGCCCGGTCTCCCGCTACCTCGGCCTGCTTGCCGCGGCGCGCGGCGACTGGGAGGCCGCCGATGGGCATCTGGGCGCGGCCGCCGCACAGGCGCGACTTGACGGCGCCCGGCCGTCGCTCTGCCGCGCCCTTCACGATCAGGCGCAGGCGCTGCTCGAGCGCGGCCGTGACGACGACGCTCCGCGCGCCGCCGCGCTGCTCGACGAGGCCGCGGCGCTCGCAGAGGAGCTCGAGCTCACCGCGCTGCTGCCGCGGATCCGCGCGGCCGGCGAGCGCGCCGGCCCCGCGCCCGCCGAGGCGGCGAGCAACGGCGAACCGGGCGCCGGCATGCTGCGACGGGAGGGCGAGCTCTGGCGGATCGAGTACGGCGGCCGACTGATACACGTGCGCGACAGCAAGGGGATGCGCAGCCTCGCCGTGCTTCTCGCGGCGCCGGGGGTGGAGATCGCGGCCGGGGACCTCGAGGTGCGCGCCGGCCTCGTGACGGAGGCGCCGGCCACCGCGGACTCGCCGCTCGCCGGCCTCGACGCCGAGGCGCGGCGCGCGTACCGGGAGCGCCTCGAGGACCTGCGCGACGAGATCGAGCAGGCCGAGGCCTGGAGCGACCCCGAGCGGGCCTCACGCGCCCGTGAGGAGATGGAGATGATCGGGGCGGAGCTGGCGGCGGCGGTCGGGCTCGGCGGGCGGGACAGGCCGCTCGCCTCGAGCGCCGAGCGCGCTCGCGTGCGGGTTACGCGCACGCTCCACAGCGCGATCAAGCGCATCGGCGAGCAGCACGACGCGCTCGGCTACGAGCTGGACGCCACCGTGCACACCGGGACCTTCTGCTTGTACGAGCCGGACCCGCGGCGCCCGGTCAGCTGGCGAGTGGAGGAGGGCTGACCGATGCGCCGGGCGGAGCATGTGTTCGACGCGCTGGTGATCGGCTCCGGCTTCGGCGGCGCGGTGTGCGCGTTCCGACTTGCGGAGCAGGGCCGATGCGTGCTCGTGCTAGAGCGCGGCCGGCCCTACCCGCCGGGCTCGTTCGCGCGTACGCCGGACGAGTTTCGGAAGGCGTTCTGGGACCCGGCGGCCGGGCTCCACGGCCTCTTCGACCTGTGGCGCTTCCGGGGGCTCGACATCGTCTGCGCGAGCGGGCTGGGCGGCGGATCGCTGATCTACGCCAACGTGCTGCTCAAGAAGGACGCTGAGTCGTTCGTACGCGAGGACCTCGCCGCGGGCGGGCGCGAGCACTGGCCGCTCAGGCGCGACGAGCTCGAGCCGCACTACGAGAACGTCTGCAAGATGCTCGCTCCCCAGCGCTACCCGTACAAGGAAACGCGAAAGACGCGTGCGATCGAGCACGCGGCCGGTGCACTTGGCTTCCCGGTGGAGCGCCCTGAGCTCGCCGTGCTGTTCGCCGCCGACGCGTCCTCCGAGCCGGTGCCGGGCGCGCCGATCGTGAGCGATGACCTGCACCGACGCCCCCGCTGCACCTGCCGGCTCTGCGGCGAGTGCGACGTCGGGTGCAACTTCGGCGCCAAGAACACGCTCGACTTCACCTATCTGAGCGCGGCAGCTCGCGCCGGCGCGGAGCTCCGCACGTGCTGCGAGGCGCGCACCATCGAGCCGCTGCGCGACGGCGGCTACCGGGTCGGCTATCGCCAGCACCTGTCGGCTCGGGACGGCCACCGCGACGAGCTGCTCGACCCGGTCGAGGAGGCGGAGCGCTCGGTCCTCGCGCGGCGGGTGATCGTGGCCGCGGGCGCGGTCGGCTCGCCGCGCCTGCTGCTGCGCAACCGCGCGGCGCTTCCCGGCCTGAGCCCGGCGCTCGGCACCCGCGTCTCCGGCAACGGCGACGCGCTCGTGGTGCTGCGAGGTGCACGGCGCCAGCTCGACCCGAGCCACGGCCCGGTGATCACGGCGTCGATGAGAGTTCCAGAGGGGCGCTCGCCGAGCGGGCGCGGCTACGAGATACAGGACGGCGGCGCGCCGGTGCTCGCGGACTGGTTCTGGGAGGCGCGGGAGCTGCCGAAGCTCCCGTGGCGCGCGCGCCGCTTTGCGCTTCGTGAGCTGCGCGGGATGCTCTTCGGCGGGCGGGACACGAACCTGAGCGGCGAGCTCGCCGGCCTCATCACGGACCGCTCGGCTCGAGTGATGCCGCTGCTCGGCCACGGCCGCGACGTGCCCGACGGGCGCTACGTGCTGGAAGGCGACCGGCTCGAGCTCGACTGGAGCGTGCGTCCGTCCGAGGATTACTACCGGGGCCTCGAGCAGGGCTTCGAGGCGATCGCGCGCGCGCTCGGCGCTCGATCGGTCCCGTCGATCTGGAAGCGGCTCAACCGGTCGGTCACGATCCATCCGCTCGGCGGCTGCCCGATGGCCGACGATCCGCGGCATGGCGTGGTGGACGCCTACGGCCGCGTGCACGGGTGGCCGGGACTTTACGTCGCGGACGGCTCCGTGATGCCGGGGCCGGTGGGCGTGAACCCGAGCTTCACGATCGCCGCCTTCGCCGATCGCGCGGCGGAGAGGATCCTCGCGTGACCGCGCTCAGCTTCCGAGAGCGGATGACCGGCTGGGTGTCTTTCTCCGAGCGCGACTACAACCCGGCGCTCGTCGAGGGCAAGCGCTCGGGCACGCGCTGCACCGTGTACGCCGTGGTGGAGATCGACGACCTCGACGCGTTCCTCGCGGATCCGCGCCGCGCCGCCAGGCTGCGCGGCGCGCTCGATTGCCCGCGCCTGGGCCCGCGCGCCGAGGGCGAGGCGGGGAGCTTCCAGCTGTTCGCGCCCGCGCCTGACTCGCGCCGGCGCCGGATCTCGTACCGGCTGCTCGCCCGTGACCCCGACGGGCGCCCGCTCACCGTGAGCGGCTTCAAGCTGCTCGAGGACGATCCGAACCACGACGTCTGGCGCGACAGCTCGAGGCTGCTCGTGCGCATTCTCGCCGGACATGTGGCGGCCGACGAAGAGAAGGATGACGACCCGCGCGTGCTGGCCACGGGCGTCGTGCGGCTGATGCCGCTCGCGTTCGCCCGGACCGTGCTGGGCATGTACGCGGGCGCCCCGCGCGGCGCCACCCGCTACCAGCTCGAGTTCCTTCGCAGGCTGCTCGAGGTCTACCGCGGGCCCGCCCTGCCGGCGACCCAGTTCGACTTCCCCTCGCTCACCCCCGGGGCGACGCCGCTTCAGGGCCGGCCGCCGCGCGCTTGGCACGAGCTGCCCGGGCGCCCGGCGCTCCGACGCCGGATCGTGCCGTTCGAGGCGGGCGACGGCTGCGAGCTGAATCTCCACAACCTGCGCGGACACGGTAAGCCGACGCGCTCGCCGGTGCTGCTCGTGGGCGGCCTGGCGATGCGCGCGAACTCCTTCTACGACGTGCCAGGCCGGGCGACGATCGTGGACGCGCTGGTGGACGCGGGCCACGACGTCTGGGTCGAGAACTGGCGCACGTCGATCGACCTGCCCGCGCGCGACTACACCCTCGACCAAGCGGCGGTGCACGACCATCCGGCCGCCGTGCGCACGGTGCTCTCGGAGACGGGCGCGAGCGGCCTCGACGCGGTTGTCCACTGCATGGGCTCCGCGAGCTTCACGATGTCGGTGCTCGCGCGCCGCGTGCCGGAGGTGCGTCACGTGGTGGCGAGCGCCGTGTCGCTCCATATCGCACTCGACGCGCGCTCGCGCCGGCGCCTGTGGACGCTCCTGCCGGTGACCGGGCTGTTCATGCGCGGCACGGACCCGCAGTGGGCCGCGCGCGCGCCCTCGGTCGCGGCGGCCGGCCTGGCCGCCTGGGCGCGCCTCATGATGCGCCAGTACGACAACCCCTTGAACGCTGCCACGGCCTACTTCTACGGCGGTAGCGCCGAGGCGCTCTGGAGGCGCGACAACCTCGACGCCGAGACGCTCGACTGGCTCGCACGCGAGTTCGGCTACGCGCCGTTTTCGTTCTTCCGGCAGATCCGCCGCTCGGCCTCGGCCGGGCGGCTCGTCCCCGTCGACGGGCTGCCGGAGTTGCCCGCGAGCTTCGAGGGCGCCGCACCTCCACCGGGCACGAGCTTCACGTTCCTGTCGGGCAGGCAGAACCGCTTCTTCCTCCCGGCCGGCCAGTTGAGCACCTACAGGCAGTTCAACGAGCTCCAGCCGGACACGCACCACTTCGTTCCGCTCGACGGCTACAGCCACCTCGACGTGCTCGTCGGCAGGAACGCGGCGGACGACGTCTTCCCGCACATCCTGCGCCCGCTCGCGAATGGCCGCTGACGAAATCTCCCCGATCACCGTCCTCACGCCGGTGCGGCGCTGGTGGGGCTGGTGGCTGCTGCTTCACTGGCCGTTCGCCCAGCGCAGCGAGCTGCTCAAGCGGCCGCTGCTCGCGCTGAGCTTCATCCACGCGGCGCACTGGGGGCTCCTGCGCCGAGGGGCCGCTGTGCCGTACATCGTCTTCCAGAGCAATTACGACGGCCCCGCGCCCGAGTACGCGGAGACGTTCGCCATCGCCGTTCCCTGGCGGGTGCGCGGGATGTGGAGCGGCGGCTACGGCTTCCCCGGGCCGCATCCCACCAATCGCTTCACCGAGTACGTCCTCGGTCACGCCGTCGACGGGCCGTACCACTACTACAGCGCATACCCCGGCGGAACCGTGCGGACCGTGCGCGCCGCCCTCGGCCTGCGGCGCAGCTTCGAGCGCTTCAGACAGGACACGGCCGGGCTCGACGCAGAGGAGTTCGCGCGAGCGTGGTCGGACTTCCTGACCGCGGAGCAGCACCGGCTGTGAACTCGCTCGCTGCGCTGCTTCCGATCACCGAGGGCGCCGAGAAGAGCGCGAAGCGCCTGATCGAGCGCCTACCCGCCGGGCGAATGAGTCCATTCGCGCGCATCGAGTCCACCCACTTCGCTCGGCTCGTGGTGATCTCCGACCTGATCGACCGCCGCGACAAGCGCATCCCGTGGCAGCCTGCCCGCCTGTTCTTCTCCGCCGAGTTCGACATCCCGACCGCCGGCTGGCTGGAGGCGCTGTGCACGCTCCTGCCGCAGGAGGCCGATGAGATCTTCGGCGCGTGCGCAGGCTACCCCGGCAGCGACAGGCCACCGGCGGTCAAGGCGTGGATGGTCGCGCACGCGGTGCGGCCGGGCTTCAGCGTGCGCGGCAATCCGGATGCGACGGCGGGCGAGGTCGTCAAGGCGCTGGCGCTCCGGGAGCAGCTGATGGCATTCGCGGTCGACACCCGCCGGCTGGCGCCGCAGGCGCTGCAGCGCCGTTTCGACGGGACCTTTCGATGAAGCGCGTCGATCAGTCGGACATTCAGGGCAACATCATGTGCGGCTACAGGCGGACGTTCCCTCATGCCCTGTTCGCCTTTGTTCGGGTGACCCGGCCGGCCGTCGCGCGCCGCTGGGTCGGCGAGCTCGCCGAGCGCGTTACAACCGCGCTGCCGTGGGGCGACGCGCCGCCGTCCACGACGCTCAACGTCGCGTTCTCGTTCGCCGGACTGCGCGCGCTCGGGCTTCCCGAACCGGTGCTGAGCAGCTTCCCGACGCCGTTCAGCGACGGAATGGAGGCGCGCGCCGGGCTCCTCGGGGACGCGGACGAGTGCGCTCCGGAGCGCTGGGAGCCGGGGTTGCGCTCGCTTCACGCTGTGGTCACGATCTACGCTCAGGAGCGCACCTCACGCTCGCGTGCCCGAGCGGAGCTGAAGCGCACCGAGCCCGGAGCCGGGATCAAGATCGTGCGCATCCAGGAGACGGACCGGCTGGACGGCGACCGCGAGCCGTTCGGCTTCCGCGACGGCATCGCCCAGCCTGATATCAAGGATCGGGACGCGGGTCCCCACCCGCGCGACGTCGAGGTGGAGCCTGGGGAGTTCGTGCTCGGCTACCGCGACGAAGGGGGCGGAATCCCCGAGCCTCCGCGCGAGCTCGGGCTGAACGGCTCCTACATGGTCGTGCGCAAGCTCGAGCAGGACGTGCACGGGTTCTGGGACTTCGCTCGGGCCGAGGCCGGCGACCAGGCGGAGTGGTTCGCGGCCAAGCTCGTTGGCCGCTGGCCGGACGGCACGCCGCTCGTGTCCTCACCTACGGCGCCCGCGAACGGCGACGAGGGTGACCTCCGTCGGCTCAACGACTTCGCGTTCGCCCGCGACGTCTATGGCTACGGTTGCCCGCTCGGCGCCCACATCCGGCGCACCAACCCGCGCGACGCGCTGGACCGGCGCGGCCGCTTCTCGCGCCGCCATCGGATCATCCGGCGCGGCATGCCGTACGCGGAGGACGGGGCCGTCGGGCTGATGTTCGTGTGCTGGCAGGCCGACATCGAGCGCCAGTTCGAGTTCATTCAGTCGCAGTGGTGCGGCCAGGGCAACGCGTTCGGCCTGGGGGCGGACCCGGACCCGGTCATGGGCCCCGGCGGCGGCAAGGTCACGATCAACGGCGTGCCTCCGCGGATCGTGCCGCTGCGGCGCTTCGTCATGACGCGTGGCGGCGACTACTTCTTCGCGCCCGGAATCCAGGCGCTGCGCCGAATCGCGGCGGGCGGCGCCACCCCCTGAGCCGGACGGCGAGCCTGCGCGCGCAGTTCGCAGGATCACCGCCGGCGTCAGCGGGCAGTTCGAGCGGTCACGCGGCGAGCGCGGTTTCGCGAAACGCCTCGTAGACCGTGATCGGGGAAGTGATGTTCTTGAGCCTCACGCGACCCGCGCCATCGAGCCGAGCGGTCCGGAACCGGCCGGCGGCCGCGCGCGTGGCGTCCGTGAGGAGAAGTTGTCCGGCACCGGCAGCGGTGGTCACTCGCGCCGCGACGTTCACCGTGGCGCCCCACCAGTCGCCGGCGCGCTCGAGCGCGGGACCACTGTGGACGCCGATGTGGACCGGCGGCAGCGACGGGTCCTGGCGCCAGCGCTCCAGCAGATCGAGCCCGAGCTCGACCGCGTCGCTCGCGCACTGCACGTGGAGCATCACACCGTCGCCCAGGCACTTCACGAGCCGCGCGCCGTGACGGGGCGCGAGGGCGGTCGCGACCTCCACCAGCGCGAGTGCCACGTCCGCGGCGGCCTCGTCGCCGTCGAGCTCGGTGAGGAGCGAGTAGCCGCTGATGTCGGCGAAGAGGAAGGTGTGTGTCCCGTTCGTCATCTCACCCAGCAGGCGTGAGATCCGAGCGAACACCGTTCTGTGACGAACGTCTCAGTTGCGCGGCGCGGCGACGTGTAGAACCGCTTCAATCAAATAAGGCCTGCTGCCCTGGGACGCGCAGCCCTCCCGCTCGCAAGAGCCTCGAGGGCCCTAGGTGGAAGGCCTCCGAGACCGGAGGTTTCCATGGAATACGCAGCCCATCTACCCAGCAGCCGCAGCATGGTGGTCCCGCTGCTCGCCCTCGCGATCGGCGCGGGCGGTGCCGTCGGCATCTACGCCGCCATCGATGACTCAGAGCTCAGCCTCCCGCAGACCCGCGTGGTCGTGACCGAGCCGCCGGCTCCGCTCAGCGAGGGTGTAGCCGCCAAGAACGAGGCCGGCACGGCGGCCGCACTCGCCGGCGCGTATCAGTCGACGGCGTTCGAGGGCAAGGACGAGGCAGCCACCGCGGCAGCGATCGCACCCGCCCCGCAGGCGAACCCGTTCAAGGGCAAGGACGAGGCCGCGACGGCCGCGGCGATCGGCGCCACCCAGACGCCGAGCTCCGATTTCGGCAAGGACGAGGCGAAGTCCGCGGCGGCCATCGGCAGCAGCGGGACGCCCGGCGGCGGCCCGCCCGCCGAGGCGCGCAATCAGGACCCACAGCCGCAGCCCATGAGCGGCGCGCGGCCCTAAAGGCAGCGAAGAGAGACCGGCGCATCCCGGGGCGGGCCAGACGGCCCGCCCCGGTCGCTTTTCGGGGACAGATCGGTCGCGAGCCAACTGTCACAAAGTAGTCACAAAGTCCCCGCGTGCTGTAGCTTTCGTGACCCCCGGACGGAGCATCCAGACGCCGCCCGCCCGTCGCTCCCTCACCGGGTCACCCCCTTGACGACGCACGCTCTGAAAGCATCCGATCCCATGCCGCTGCGCGTTTTGCGGTACCTCGACCTCGTGGTGCTTGCACTCGCGCTGCCGCTCTTTCTCGCGGCCGGGCTGCCGCTGCTCGGCTGGGCCGGTGCCGCGTTCGGGTGGCTCGTTCAGCGCGGCGTCCAGGCGGCCATCAACAAGCGCGCCCACGAAGCGGATGATCCGCGCACGGTCGCCGGACTCATTACGGGCGGGATGATTGCGCGCGGCTGGATCACCGCCGGCTCGATCTTCGTTGTCGGGCTGACCGACCGCGAGGCCGGGCTCTCGGCGGCGATCCTCGCGATCACGCTGTTCACGATCTACTTCACCTCGACGATGGTCACGCGGCCGTTTGAGCCCGGCAGCCGGGGTACCCGGGGAGAAGCGCGCCGGTGAGCACCAAGGCCAAGATCGGGATCTTCTTTGCCGTCTACGTCGGCCTCGCGATCCTGGCCTATGCGATCTGGGGGAGCGACGGCAAGAACGAGGAGTTTGCGCCCCAGGACGAATTCAAGCTCGACCCCTGGATCGAGATCAAGATCGGCAGCCTCGACCTCTCCTTCAACAAGGCCGTGCTGTATCTGCTGATCGGCTGCGCGCTCACGGCCGGCACGATGATCTACATCGCGCGCCGCATGCAGCAACGCCCGAACCGCGTGCAGACCGCCGTCGAGGCGGCCTACGACCTCACCTACATGAACATCGCCAAGGGCAACATGCCGGGTGAGACAGCGGCCAAGTACTTCCCGTTCGTGGCCACGCTCTTCTTCTTCATCTGGTTTTCGAACATGCTCGGCTACATCCCGCTGCCGGTGAACGATCACGAGACGATCGACATCTTCGGCCTCGAGTTCCCGGCCTTCGCCCTCTATGCCGCCACCGCGAACCTATCGATCCCGCTCGTGCTGACGCTCACCGTGTTCACGCTCTACCAGGCGGAGGGGATCCGCCGGCACGGGCTCGTGAAGTACCTGAAGGGCTGGCTGCCCGCCGGCGTGAGCGGCCCCGCCTCGGTGCCGATCTTCATCATCGAGGTGATCTCCCAGTTCGTGCGGATCATCTCGCTCTCTGTCCGTCTGTTCGCGAACATCCTGGCCGGGCACCTGCTGATCCTGTTCATGGGCGGTGGGCTCGCGGTGCTGCTCGGGCTGAGCGCGCTCGGCGTGGTCACGCTGCCGGTCGCGATCGCCTTCTTCATCTTCGAGATCGGCCTGATCGCAACGCTGCAGGCGTTCATCTTCGCGACGCTCACGTCCATCTACTTCGGCGAGGCAAGCGCCGGAGCGCATTAGGAACCAAGGAGGATCCAGTGGATTTCATCCCCATCGCCCAGGACGCTGTCAAGGCGGCCGAAGAGACCTCGGCGGGTCTCAAGTCGATCGCCCTTGGCGTCGGCGCCGGCCTGGGCACGATCGGCCCCGGGATCGGCGTGGGCTACATCTTCGGAAAGGTGATCGAGTCGGTCACACGGCAGCCCGAGATGCGCGAGGAGATCACGAGCATCCAGTGGCTCGGCTTCGCCCTCACCGAGGCGATCGTCTTCTACGCGTTCATCTTCGGCCTGATCGCCTTCTTCCTCTAGGCCGATGGGGTTCGTCGGCGAAATCGCGAGCTTGCTCCTCATCGCGCAGGAGAGCGGCGGCGACGAGGAGGGCGGCAGCTTCCTCGTCAGCCCGAGCCTCGGGCTGATGATCTGGACGCTGCTCGCCTTCGGCATCACGCTCTACCTGCTCAACAAGCTCGCCTTTCCGCGCATCGCGGAGGCGCTCGACAAGCGCCGGCTGGCGATAGAGAGCTCGCTCGACGAAGCCGCACGCTCGAAGCAGGAGGCCGACGAGCTCCTCACCGAGTACCGCGCCCGGCTCAAGGAGGCGCGCGAGCAGGCTGAGGACATCACCGCCCGCGCGCGCAAGGCGGCCGACTCGCTCGCCGACGAGGCGAAGCAGGGCGCCGCGCAGCAGCGCGAGGAGCTGCTCGCCGCGGCGCGCCGCGACATCGAGGCGGAGACGCGCCGCGCGCTCGACGAGATCCGGAAGGAGGTGGCGAACCTCACCGTGATCGCAACCGAGAAGGTCACGCGCGGTGCGCTGCGGCCCGAGGACCACCGTCGCCTGATCGAGGAGGCGCTCGCGGAGGTGGACTTCTCGGCTCTGTCCGGCAAGGAAGGCGGGCGCCGGAACTGATGGAAGAGATCGCTGACGTCTACTCGCGCGCGCTGTTCGAGGTGGCGAAGGAGCACGGCGTTCTCGACCGCGTGCACGACGAGCTCGGCGAGTTCGCCGACGCGCTCGCCAGCGATCGCAACCTCCAGGTCTTCCTCTTCAGCCCCTACTTCTCGTCGGAGGAGAAGAAGGGCGGCGTGCGGCGCATCGTGAGCGATGCCGACGAGCGGTTCACCAACTTCCTCGAGCTGCTGGCGGAGCGCCACCGCATGCCCGCGCTCATTCGCATACGGCGCAGCTTCGACTCGATGTGGGCGAATGAGAACAGGCTTCTGCCCGTCACGGTGACGAGCGCGGTCGAGCTCGACGAGTCGCTCGTGAACGAGCTGGGTGGCGAGATCGAGAAGCAAACCGGCCGGCGCGTCGAGCTGTCGTCGAAGGTCGACCCCGACGTACTCGGCGGCCTGCGCCTCCAGGTCGGGAACATGGTGCTGGACGCCACCGTCCGCAACAGACTTGAACAGCTACGCAAGCAGGTCGCGAGAGCGGCTTAAGCCGCAAGCGCCCGGCTCCGCCGGGTGCGCGCGGATTGGATAAGGAGTAGAAGTGCAGATCAAGCCAGACGAGATCACCAGCATCCTCAAGCAGCGCATCGAGGGGCTAGAGGACGGCGGCGCCGACCTCTCCGAGGTGGGGACCGTGCTCTCGATCGCGGACGGAATCTCGCGCGTGCACGGGCTCGACAACGTCATGTCGATGGAGCTGCTCGAGCTGCCGCACGACGTGACCGGGCTCGCGCTCAACCTCGAGTCCGACAACGTCGGGGCCGTGCTGTTCGGCCCGTGGGACGAGATCGAGGAGGGCGACGAGGTGAAGCGCACCGGCCGCCTGCTCGAGGTGCCCGTGGGCGAGGAGCTGCTCGGGCGCATCGTCGATCCGCTCGGCCAACCGCTCGACGGCAAGGGCGAGGTGAACACGAGCCAGACGCGCCCGGCGGAGTTCAAGGCGCCCGGCGTGGTATCGCGCCAGCCGGTGAAGGAGCCGATGCTGACCGGCATCAAGCCGATCGACGCGATGACGAACGTCGGCCGCGGCCAGCGCGAGCTGATCATCGGCGACCGCCAGACAGGCAAGACGTCGATCTGCATCGACGCGATCATCAACAACAAGGGCCAGAACCTCGTCTGCGTGTACGTGGCGATCGGCCAGCGCATGTCCACCGTGGTGGAGGTCGCGCAGCAGCTCGAGGACGCCGGCGCCCTCGATCACACGATCATCGTGGCCGCGCCCGCCGACGAGGCGGCCCCGATCAAGTTCCTCGCGCCCTACGCGGGCGCCGCGATGGCGGAGTTCTTCCTCTACAGCGGCCGGCACTCGCTCGCGATCTACGACGACCTGACGAAGCACGCGTACGCGTACCGGCAGATGTCGCTGCTGCTGCGCCGCCCGCCCGGTCGCGAGGCCTA
>Ga0126307_10002296_pt1 | contig 12883 bp, 15 predicted proteins | sample Plot28_FD_89955 | JGI IMG/M metagenome (GOLD analysis project Ga0126307, IMG submission 89955) | Serpentine soil microbial communities from UC McLaughlin Reserve, CA, USA - Plot28 | ecosystem: Environmental > Terrestrial > Soil > Grasslands | place: USA: UC McLaughlin Reserve, Lake County...
CGAGGGTGGCGCCGGCATCGCCGAACGGGGGTTCTCCTCCGCGATGCGATGGCTGGAGGCGACGCTCGAGACCGTGTCGAGGTGTCCGTGTGCGCACGGGTGCCCCTCGTGCGTGCAGTCGCCGAAGTGCGGGAACGGGAACGAGCCGCTGGACAAGGCGGGCGCTGTGTCGCTGCTCGAGGCGATGCTCGTTGAGGGTCCGCCGGAGGCCTGAGGAATCGAGATGACGCGAGAGGTGTACATCGCGGTCGTAGGACCGTCGGCGGGGACGCCGGCCGAGCTCGCGATCGGCGAGGCCGTGGGGCGAGGAGTCGCCGAGGCGGGCGGCGTCCTGGTCTGCGGGGGCATGGGCGGCGTCATGGAGGCGGCGGCGGGCGGCTGCGCCGACGCGGGCGGGCGTTCGGTGGGGATCCTCCCGACCGACTCGCGGCTGGACGCCAACCCGTATCTGACGATCGCGGTCGCGACGGGGATGGGGGAGGCGCGCAACGCGATCGTCGTGCGGAGCGCCGACGTCGTGATCGCGGTGCACGGCGAGTTCGGGACGCTCTCGGAGATCGCCCTCGCCCTGAAGATGGGCAAACCGGTCGTCGGCATCGGGACCTGGGAGCTCGGCAAGGACGGCGAACCGGTCGACGCGATCGTCCGGGCCTCCGACGCCGAGGACGCCGTGTCGCAGGCGCTCCGGCTGGCCGCGCCCCTCTAGACTCCTCGCGATCACCGTCGCCCGGCGCCGGACCACCCCTTCCTCCGCGTGCGGTCCGGGTTCGCCGTCGGAGACAAGGGGACGCATGACCGACCACGAGGAGCACCAAGAGACCGCGCCCGCCTCGGCCAGGGACCCGCGCTCCGACGCCGAGCTCGACGCGATCGCGGAGGCAGAGGTCGAGGGTCTGCCCGTATCGACCGACGCCGCGCTCCGCACGCCCCCGCGCGCCGGCGGTAGGTTCCAGGCGGCGATCGAAGCCGTCCTGCCGCGGGGACGCTTCGGCGACCAGCGGGACATCCTCGGCGGCGCCGGGCAGAACGTAATCGGCCTGGCGGCCGGTGTGCTCACGACGTTCGCCACCCAGGTGATCATGACGCGCGGCCTGGGCCCCGCGCTCTTCGGTGTCGTGACCCTCACCACGCAGTTCGCGTTCATCGCGAGCACCGCGACGCGGTTCGGCATGGACGTCGCGAACGTCCGTCTCGTGGCGATCCTTGTCGGTCGCGGCGAGTCCGGACGGACGCGCCCGCTCGTACGGACGAGCGCGATCATCGCGGGCGTCATCTCAGTCCTGGTGGGCGTGGCCGTCATCCTGCTCGCGGATCGGCTCTCGACCGCGTTCGTCTCCCCATTCCACGACCAAGGCGTGGTCGCGTTCGATGCGGCGGGCCTCGCGATCCCCTTCGCGGCGCTCACCTGGGTCTACCTGGGCGCGACGCGCGGCCTCAAGATCATGCGTCACACCCTGTACATCTTCTGGATCGGCCAGCCGCTCGGGTGGATCGCCATCGCCGTCCTGGGCTGGTTCGTCGCCAAGACCGCCGGCGTGACCGCGTTCGCGTACGCGGCGGCCTGGGCAATCGCGTGCTGCTTCGCGTGGTGGGCATGGGAACGCGAGACCCGGGGGTTCGATGCCCGGACCGAGGGTGCCGGCATCCCCGAGGAGCGCACCGCGGCGCTGATGAAGTTCGGGATGCTCCGCGCCCCGGCGACGCTGTTCGCCCAGTTGCTGTTCTGGATCGACACGTTCGTGCTGGCCGCGTACCGGGGCTCCGCGCAGGTCGGGGTCTACGGCGCCACCGTGCGGACCGGGCAGTCGCTGCTGCTGTTCCTCACGTCGCTGTCGCTCGTGTTCAGCCCGTTCGTCGCAGACCTGCACTACCGCGGCGAGAAGGACAAGCTCGATGCGCTGTACAAGAACGTGACGAGGTGGGGTCTCGCGACGACCCTGCCGATCCTGCTCGCGCTGGCGATCCTGCCGGGGACGATCATGCGCGTGTACGGCCCGCGGTTCGTCGTCGGCGCCTCCGCGCTCGAGATCCTGATCATCGGCCTGATCGTGCCCGTCATCGTCGGCACGGTCGGGTTCATCCTGATCATGGTCGGCCGTACCGGCTGGGACCTGCTGGTCTACGTCGCCTCGTTCGTCCTCGCGGTGGGGATCGCGGTGCTGCTCGTACCCAGGTACGGCATGCGGGGGGCCGCGATCGCCGAGGCCGTGACCCTGACCCTGTCCGCGTTCGCCCGGCTCCTGCTGGTCAAGCGGTTCGTCGACATCTGGCCGTTCGACCGCTGGTTCCTGCGTTTGATCCCGCCCGCGCTGGCGGGCGCCGTCGTCATGTGGGCGGTGCACGCCGTCCTCGCGGGACCGAAGTGGCTGATCGACCTGACGCTCTCGATCTCGGCCGGCACGCTCGCGTACGGCGTGGTGCTGCTCTGGATCGGCCTCAAGCCCGGCGAGCGCGCGACCGCGCTTGCCCTGATCCGCAGGCTGCTCGGCCGCACACCGACCCCCCGGGGACCGGTCGCCGCCGGCTGACCGCGCGGCGCCGCGAATCTCCGATCGAGCGCCCGGGGTCGCGTGACGGTAGCGTCGGCGGGATCGAGCGATCCCGAACGAAGGAGGCGAGCTATGACCGACCCGAGCCGGCTCGAACGCGGCCAAGACAAGCTCAGCCAGGTGCACGGAGAACGGGCCCTCGCTACGGTGGAGTCGCTCGGCGACCTCGGGCGGCTGATCGTCGAGGTGGCGTACGGCGACGTCTACTCCCGACCCGGTCTCTCGCTCCGCGAGCGCCAGATCACGTCGGTCGCGGCGCTCGTCGCGATGGGCCGCTCCTCGCAGCTGCCGGTGCACCTGCGCTCGTCGCTGAAGGCCGGGCTCACACCCGAGGAGCTGCAGGAGGTGATCATCCAGACAGCCACGATCGCGGGCTTCCCGCCCGCGATGAATGCCTGGTCGACGCTGAAGACGATCGTCGCGGAGAAGGAGGACTGATGGACGCGCTCCACGCCGCTCGGCACTGGGCAGACGCGTGGGCCCGCGCCTGGCGAACACACGACGCCGAGCTCGTGGGATCGCTGTACGCCGACGGTGCCTCGTTCCGATCTCAGCCGTTCCGCGAGCTCGACGACCCGGCCGGATACGCGAGGTGGGCGTTCGACGAGGAGACCGAGGCTGAGAGCCGGTTCGCCGAACCCGTCCTGTCGGGCCGCGACGGCGCCGCCGTAGAGTACTGGGCGGTCAGCACCGCTCGCGACGGGACGGTCGAGACGATCGCCGGGGTTGCGCTGCTGCGGTTCGGGGCCGACGGCCGTGTGGTCGCCGAGCGCGACTACTGGAACCTCGCCGAGGGCCGGGTCGATCCCTACGACGGCTGGGGACCGGTTCGATCCTGACCGCGCGCTCGCGCCCGGAGCGACCAGAGCCTCGCGCCGAGCGGAACCCGTATCTTCCAGCGGTGCGTCGTCCCGTCCTGCTCGTGGCCCTCGCGGTCTCCCTCGTGGCATGCGGGTACCAGCCCGAGATCGAACGGCCGGGGGCGGCCACGGGGGTCTCGTCGGCGCCGCCGCCGGTCGCGACCACCGGACCGATCTCGACCGCGCCCACCTTCACCCCGGACGGATGCCCCGTCGACGACCCCGCGTTCTGCGAACAGGCGGCGTTCCTCGCGAACGCACTGGTGCTGTCCGACGCCGACGCCGTCTTCGACCTCAGCCGCCGCGTGTCGATGGACTGCGCGGATCTCGATCGCGACGTGTTCCCCCAATGCGAGGATAAGGGCACGCTCAAGGGCTACGTGGTCGGCGACTATCAGGGGCAACTCTTCGTGAACGGGCCCGCCGACTATCGGCGGACCCTCGGCTTCTTCGTCGAGGCCGTCGACGACGAGTACTCGGACGAGTTCGGCGGCGCGCAGATGCAGATCCTCGGCGTCTCCACGTGCGGCAAGGGTTCGGACACGAGCTACCACCTGGTGTACCTCGTCGGGCTCGGCGACCCGACCAGCACGCTGCCGGGCGCTCGCTTCATGGGGACCTACGAGCTCACGAAGGAGGACGGTTCGTGGGCCATCGGGGCGACGTACGTCGGCCTCTACACGGACTGGCAGCTCGTGCTGGACGACCCGTTGACCCAGATCGCCTGCGGCGACGTCCAGCCGTGGGTCGGCGCGGCCCCGAACCTCAACCCACCCCAGTCCGAGAGCCAGCCGACCCCGATCCCCGCCACCGGCTCCACGTAGGCCTCACGAGCGCACCCCGAGCCCCGGCTCGGGCTCCGCCCGCCAGCCCGAGATCCGTTCGATGTCGATCGCGACGACCGGACCCGGCGGGGGTTCGCTCGCGTACTGCCGGTACTTGGACGCGAGCGCATCGAGCGCGGTGGCGTGTTCGGACGAGGCGTCGTCGAGCACGCGCCCGGTCCCCGAGGCTCGCACCCACCATAACGCGCTCCAGTCCTCGTCGTAGCCGTCGACGACGAACTCGGCGGCGGGGTTGCGCTCGAGGTTCCGGAGCCGTTGCAGGCGCTCGCTGCGTTTGGGCTTGTGATCGACGGCCCAGTACGCGAGGACGCCCCGGTCGCGTTCGACGAGCGCGAAGACGAACGGCACGACGTGCGGACGCGCGTCGGCCGTGACGGTCGCGAGCCGGCCGACCCGTGCCGAACGTAGCCGCGCGATCGCCTCTCCCCGATCCATCGGCGCACCCCCCGATCCGAACCGCCCACAGGCTATCCTCGGAACCGTGCCCCCGGCCACGACAACGCGTGGATGACGCGGCCGCGCCACCCTTCGAACGGCTCGACTTCCTCTACACGCCGTCGACCGACGTTCCCCGCGACCTGAAGTACTTCACCGAGGTGCTCGGCGGCCGGGCGGTCTTCGCGATCGATGCGATGGGCACCAAGGTCGCGGCGGTCCAGCTGACCGAGGGGCCGCCGCTGGTGCTCCTCACCGACCACGTCGAGGGCGAACGCCCGATCCTCGTCTACCGCGTGGGCAGCCTCGCGACGGCGCTCGAGGACCTCACGGGTCGTGGGTGGGAGCGACAGGGCACGTTCGAGATCCCGCAGGGGCCATGCTGCTCGTTCCGAACCCCGGGCGGCCACCGCGTCGCGCTGTACGAGCTCGTCCGGCCCGAGGTGGCCGAGCACTTCGCTGGCCGCTTCGACTTCTGAGCGCTACGACGGCGGCGTGTACGAGACCAGCCGAGACACCTCCTGGCCGCCGCGGAGCACGCGTTCGAGCACCACGCCGATCCCGGGCGCGTAGAACTTGTGCTCGAGGATCTGGGGCTCGAGCGGCGTCGTGTCCTCGGTCACGAGGACATGATCGAACGACCCGTACGGCACGCTGACACGGTCATCGATCGCGACGACGGTTCCGACGTCTTCCGCCTCGCCCCGGAGGAACTCCTGGTGGTAACTCTCGCCGACGGTCGGCTGCGCGAGCATGACGACGCCGGGCTGCGCGCCGCCGACGCCGGCCTCCCACGATCCCTTCGTCGAGGAGACCTCGCCGTTGGCGTACTCGGCCGTGTCCTCGCCGAAGTACCAGACGTTCCCGAACCGATCCTGGGCGTACCAGTCGAACGTGTCCTCGGCCAGGTCGCCGTTCGCCGAGAAGACCTGGTCGTGCACCACGGTGGTCGTCACGCCGAGGATCACCTTCGTGCGATCGGTGACCGACACCACGTTGCGCTCACGCTCCCCGTCCGACACGCCCTCGAACACCGTCCTGGTCCCGGGCATGAACGGCATGTACGGGTTGTCGATCACCGCGACGAAGTCCTCGGCGGGCGGCAGGCCGGGCCGATACGTGTGGCCCTTCAGGACCGGAGCTGGATTCGCTACGGCCTCCGCCGACGGGCTCGGGACCGGAGAGGGGCTCGAGGCGACGGGCCGCGACGACGGCGACGTCGGGTTCGAGGGCGCCTGCGTTCCACCACACGCGCCCGCCACGAGCGCTAAGCCCGCGAGGACGATCGTCGTTCGTGTGCGTCGTGCGTTCATCGGATCAGTCCTTTCGCGGCATCGCTCCCAAGGTGCCGCGCGACCGATGAGAGCAGCGTGAGGAGACGGAGGAAAGCGGCATCACGTAGGGATCGACAGAACCACCACGGCGCCGCCGCCGGGAAGGTTCGCGGCCTGCGCGGTCCCGCCGTGCGCCTGCGCGACCGCGTCGACGATCGCGAGGCCGAGACCCGTGCCGCCCTCCGGCCGAGACCTCGACGCGTCGGGGCGCGCGAATGCCTCGAACGCGACGGGGAGGAACTCGGCCGGGAAGCCGGGACCGTCGTCCCGCACCTCGAGCCTCAGGGACCCGTCGTCCCGCTCGGCGGCGACGCTCACCCGGCCGCCGGCCGGGACGTACCGCAGGCCGTTGTCGAGCAGGTTCCCGAGAGCCTGACGCATCCGCAGCTCGTCCAGATCGGCCCGGAGCTCGCCGGGGACGTGGACGTCGATGCCGACGCGGCGTTCGGAGGCGCGCGCGGCGAACGAGTCGACGGTGCCACCGACCATCTCCGCGACGTCGACCGGCTCGCGCCGGATCGGCAGGCGACGCCGCTCCGAGCGCGCGAGGACGAGCAGGTCGTCGGCGAGCCGCGCCAACCGATCCGCCTCCTCCGACGCGCTGCGGAGCGCGCGCTCCAGCTCGTCCGACGTGCGCGAACGGCGAAGGGCGAGATCGAGCTCCGCCTTCAGGTTGGACAGCGGCGTTCGGAGCTCGTGGCTCGCGTCGTCAACGAAGCGCCGCTCGCGTTCGATCGCCTCTTCGAGCCGGTCCAGCATCGAGTTCAGCGTCTCGGCCAGGCGAGCGAGCTCGTCGTCGGTGCCCGGGACCGGCAGCCGGCGCCCGGGATCGCCGGCCGAGATCGCGGCAGCCTCCGCGCGCATCGAGTCGATCGGCCGCAGGGTCCACCCGACGAGCAGCCACGTCACGCCGATGGCCAGGATCAGCGCCAGCGGCCCGCCGATCCCGAGCGCCGTCGCGAGCCGGCCGAGCGTCGTCCGCTGGTCGTCGAGCGACGCCCCTACCACGAGCACGTCCCCGTCCGGAACCGGGACGGCGAGGATCCTCGCGGGCACGACCTCGCCCTCGATCCTGATCGCCCGGCGTTCGGAGAACGTCCGACCGCGGAGGTCGCCGGCCACGAGCGCGGAGGCGCCCGCGATGCTGCCCGAGAACTCGACGGCCGAGCCGTCCGGACCGATCAGCTGCGCGAACGCGTCGTCGGGCTGGTCGAGCGGAAGCGAACCCGTCTCCTCCACGACCAGGAGCCCGGCGTCCGCCCTCGACCGCAGGGTCTCGTCGACGGTTCGCCGGAGCTCGGCCTCCAACCGCAGGTAGACGAAGACGCCGGTCGCGGCCAGGACGACGGCCATCAGAGCCGCCGAGACTAGCGTCACCCGTGTCCGAAGGCGCATCAGCCCGCCTCCGCGCGGAGCCGGTAGCCGGCACCGCGAACGGTCTCGATCTGATCGCGCCCGAATGGACGATCGACCTTGTTCCGCAGGTAGCGAACGTAGACGTCGACGACGTTGGAGTCGCCTTCGTACGCGAAGTCCCAGACGTGCTCGATCAGCCGGGTCCGGGTCAGGACCTCGCCCGGATGGCGCATCAGGTACTCGAGGAGGGCGAACTCGCGAGCCGTCAGGTCGATCGAGCTCCCGTCGCGCGCCACGCTCCTCGCCGCGGGGTCGAGCTCCAGGTCACCGACCCGAAGGACGGGAGGTCGCTCGGCGGCCCCACGCCGCATGAGCGCGCGCAGGCGCGCCAGCAGCTCGGCGAACGAGAACGGCTTGGTCAGGTAGTCGTCGGCGCCGGCGTTCAGCCCCGAGACTCGATCGGCCACTGCGTCGCGCGCCGTGAGCATGAGGACGGGGCTCCATCCGCCCGCCTCGCGCAACCTTCGGCTGACCTCGAACCCGTCGAGGTCGGGAAGCATCAGGTCGAGGACGATCGCGTCGTACGGGTTCTCGGTTCCCAGCCAGAGCGCGTCCTCTCCCCCCGCGGCCACGTCGACCGCGTACCCCTCCTCCTCGAGGGCGCGCCTGAGCAGGCCGGCCATCTTGACCTCGTCCTCCACCACCAGGACCCGCATCGGAAACAGCGTAGGCCGGAGCGATGAGAGCCGGATGAGAGGCCTCGACGCCCGAGCTGGCGACGCCCAGGAGGTCGATGACTCACGACAGGGGCTCTACGACCACGACACGACGGTGTTGTTCGGGATCGTGCCGACACCAGTCGTCCGGATCCGCGGACCCGCCCAACTGCCCGGCGTTGAATCTGAGTGTTGTCGCGTGCGCGGTGTTCGGGTGGGTCTCCACGATGTGCCGAGTGAGGGCGCAGAGTACGACGCCGTCGCCGGGCCCTGGACCGGTCCACCCCGCGGAGCAGACCGGGCAACGTACAGCGGCGTGTGGGAGAGGGCACGGGACATCGTCGCTGATGGGCCCCGAGGCCTCGCCGTGGACACGGCAGAAGTCCTCGTCGAGTTGATGATCCGTCTGTTCTGCCATCTCCAAACCATCGCCACGTCGCGCGGAGAGGTTGAGCGAAGGTGGTCGTGGCCCGCTGGCGACGTGCGTTGGCAGGCCGGGGAATGGCACGCGTGCCTTGTCCCGTCCGATGTCAAGGTCCACTGACACGCGACCGATAACGAACGAGCCACACGATCGTCGTGCTGGTGTGTTTCGCCAGCCCTGGGGGTGAGGGGTTTGCCAGCGGTTGTGGTGACAGCCGGTCCTGAGGCGGGACGGCGGGTCGAACTGGGCCGGGAAGTGGCGATCGGTCGTCAGGACGCCGACCTCGTGGTGGGGGATCCCGAGGTGTCGCGCCGCCACGCTGTGCTGCGACGCTCGGGCGGATCGGTGGTCGTGGAAGACCTCGACTCGACCAACGGCACCTTCGTCAACGGGGAGAGGATCCGAGGCCCCATCAAGGTGGGTCCGGGTGACCAGGTCCGGGTCGGACGGACCACGCTTGAGATCGAGCCGGACCAGCGCGCCGATGACACGATCGTGTCCCTGCCCCTGCAGCCGGATCAGATCCCATCCTCCGAGGCGCGGCCTTCGGTTGATACCTCCGTGGAGTCCGTCGATGTCTCCGCGGAGTCCGTCGATGTCGTCGCGGAGGACGAAGACGCGACCCAGCCACTGCCCGCCCGAACGCTCGAAGAGGGCGGCGGGCGACCGCCGCGCTCGAACCGGAGATGGTCCTCGGCCGCGGCCGTCGTCCTGGCCGCGCTGTTGGTGGTGATCGCGTACGTGGTCTTCGTCGACCGCTCGACGAAGACGGACTTTGCCACCAGCGCCAACGACGCCTGCACGGCCGTGCAGCGGCAGGACCCGGGCCTGGACCTGAGTCGCCCTCCTACGCGGGGAGAACTCCAACGCGCCGGGAACATCCGGCTCCAGGCGCTCGGCGCGATCCGCGCCCTCGGCCTACCCGAAGAAGACGCCGTCCCGGTGAGCAGGTTCCTCTCCGCCTTCGCAGAGACGAACGCATCGATCGCGGGCCTGGAGCGAGCGATCGGCGCCGACAACCGCGCGGTGGCCCGCGCCCTGCGAAGACTTCGCGGGGACGTTACACACGAACGGGAGCTTGCGGCGAGTGCTGGTATCGCGGGATGCGGAGGTCTTGCGATCCGTTAGGAAGGGCGACCCGACATCCAGACGCATCGACTCATCGGCGACCGCTACCGCCTGGGGGACGTGCTCGGACGGAGTCTGATGTCCGAGGTCCGCCGGGGCGAGGACGTCGTGCTGGGGCGATCGGTAGCCATCAAGCTGCTCCTCGACCACGGAGATCCCCGCTCGGTCGCTCGGTTCCAGCAGGAGGGCCAGATCCTCGCTCGGCTCCACCACCCGAACGTGATCACGGTGTTCGACGCCGGGGTCGACAGCGGTGACCGATTCATCGTGATGGAGCTCGTCGATGGGCCGACGCTCCGGGAGCTGCTCGACGCGGAGGGCCGACTCGCACCCGAACGAGCAGGGGAGATCGCGAACCTCGTGGCATCCGCTCTGGGGTTCGCGCACGAAAGAGCCGTCATCCACCGGGACGTCAAACCGTCGAACGTGCTGCTCCCGCGCGATGGGGGGGTGAAGCTCGCCGACATGGGGATCGCCCGACTGCTGTCTCCCGAGGCCCTCACCGCCACCCTGAGCGTGCGGGGCACCGCCCTGTACATCGCGCCGGAACAGGTGCGAGGCGACCTCGTCGACGCTCGAGCGGACCTGTACTCCCTCGGCTGTGTGCTGTTCGAGATGCTCACCGGCCGGACGCCGTTCGAGGGAGATCTTGCCGCACTCTCGTACGCGCATACCCACACCCCGGCGCCTCGTGTTCGCTCCATCAACCCCGCCGTTCCGGCCGCGATGGACGAACTCGTCGCCGCGATGCTCGAGAAGGATCCCGCCCGGCGCCCGCCATCCGGAGAAGGGGTCCAGAGGTCTCTTGCTTCCGCCATCAGCCAAGTCGTCGAGCCGACCGCGGTGATAGAGCCGGTGCCACTGCCACCCTCACCCTTGCCTCGCCAGGCGGCAGGCGGGCGTCGGAGACACGGACCGAAGGCTTGGCGAACGGGCATCATCGCGGTGTGCGGCCTCGCCGCGCTCATGTTCATCGCGCTGCTGGCCCGCGCCGAACCGGACGACCGAACGGATGCGTCTCTGGAGTCGCCGCAGGGCAATAGCCCGCCCGCGACCCAGGAGCCTTCGCCGGTGGAGACCAGCTCGCCATCACCGGAGCAGCCGTCGCCGGCGGAGACCGGCTCCCCGGCAGCGGAGCAGCCGTCGCCAGCGGAAGCCGCCGCGGTCGTGCTCGATATCGTTCATGAGGGGATCGAAACGGGTGAGATCACCGGCCATTTCGACCATGACGTCCGTCACACGATCGACGAGATCCTCCGCGAGACCGACAAGGACGAGGACGTGGACGGATTGCTCGAGAAGGTCGACGATCTGCGGGAGAAGGTGTCCGAAGCCTTCGAGAAGGGCGAGATCACCTCCGCCGACCGGGCATCAGCGATCGATCAAGCGCTGCTCACGTTCGCGGAAGCACTTCGCGACGCCGAGCAGTGACGGCATGGCGCCGCGCCCGGTCCGAACGCTCGGGTTCGAACGCCCCGAACCCGATCGATCAGGCCGCGGTGGTGCTCACCAGATCCACGCCCTCCCGGACGAGCGGCGCCGCGAGCGCGTGGATCACGCCCGGCAACCGGCGGATCTGGTCCACGATCGACTCGAACGCGTCCCCGCCGGCGTCGGAGCGCACGAGCGCGAGCGCGTCGTACGGCCCGCGGACGTCCTCGGTGAACACGATCCCCGGGAGCGGTCGGAGCAGGTTGGCGATCCGGCCGTCCTGCCTCGCGGTCTGCACGAGCACGTATGCGGTCATGGTCTCGGACTCCTCTCCGCGAGTCACCGATCCCGGGCGTTTCGCTCTGTGTGCCAGCTGCATGGGACCGGCTCCTCCATCTCGACAGGGCGCCACCATAGAACGTCGGTTGCCATTTGGCAACCCCTGCCAGATTGCACTCGACGCCAAGTGCTATGCTGTGCCCGTGGATACATCGATCGGTCTCAGGGAACGGAAGAAGCTGCGGACGCGCGTGGAGCTCTCCGACGCCGCATTCCGGCTGTTCGCCGAGCGCGGGTTCGACGAGACGACGATCGAGGACATCGTCGAGCAGGTCGAGGTCTCCCCCAGGACGTTCTTCCGATACTTCGATTCCAAGGAAGACGTGGTGATCGGGTTCTTCGACGACCTCGGGCTCGAGCTGCGGGCCATGCTCGCCGTCCGGCCGCCCGAGGAGCCATCGTTCACTGCCCTGAGGGCAGCCCTCGGATCGCTGATCGACCTGTACGAGGAGCGCCAGGATCGGGTCGTGGCCGCGAAGCGTCTGGCCCACGAGACACCGTCGATCCGGGCGCGCCTGCTGGACAAGCACGCGCGGTGGGAGAACGGGGTGACCGAGGAGCTCGTGACCCGCAGCGGGGGCGACCCCTCGCAGGAGCCCCGCATGCGGCTGCTGGCGGCCGTGGCCCTCGCCGCCTTCTCGACCGCCGTGTCGGGGTGGTGCACGAGTGAAGGTCGAGCGGATCTCCACGCCCTCGTCGACGACGCGCTCGGCGCCGTCGGGGACGGGTTCGACGAGCCCCGACCTTCGGACCGTCGGGCGCCCCGATCGCCGGTCCGCGAAGCGAACGACTGAGCCCTACGGCACCCCCGGCCTGCGGGGAGCGTCGGTGACCGGTTCCGCGGCGTGCCACACGGCCTCGACGTTGTTGCCGTGCAGGTCGTTCACGAACGCCGCGTAGTAGCGCTCCGAGTACTGGGTCCACACCCCCGGCTCGCCTCTGACCGTGGCGCCGTGTGCCATCGCCGCGCCGAAGAACGCGTCCACCGCTCCTCGGTCGGCGGCGTCGAACGCGACGTGCGCGGCCGTGGTCACGGGCTCCCCCCGGCAGATCGTGAAATCGTCGAGCCCGTCCGCCCCGTAGGAAACGCAGTCCTCCTGGACGTACAGCTCCTCGTACCCGAGCGGTGCGAGCGCGGCCGTGTACAGACGGCGGCTGGGCACCAGATCCGCCACCACGAACAGCACGTGGTCCACCACGACCCGCCGGACCGTCATGGCGACAGGGTACGTGTCGCGCCCCATCTGTCGAAAGCGGCGGCGGCCGTTCGTCGTAGGGATGACGGACGGACAGGCCGAGAGGCCGGAAGGAGGTATCGATGGCGGACTTCGTGCTGCTCTACAGCGGCGGGAGCATGCCCGAGACTGACGAGGAGAAGGCTCGCGTCATGAAGGCATGGGACGGCTGGTACGCGGAGCTCGGCGGGGCCATCAAGGACGGGGGCAACCCGTTCGCGCCTGCGGCCA
>Ga0126307_10002298_pt1 | contig 12882 bp, 8 predicted proteins | sample Plot28_FD_89955 | JGI IMG/M metagenome (GOLD analysis project Ga0126307, IMG submission 89955) | Serpentine soil microbial communities from UC McLaughlin Reserve, CA, USA - Plot28 | ecosystem: Environmental > Terrestrial > Soil > Grasslands | place: USA: UC McLaughlin Reserve, Lake County...
CCCGGCAATAATCCATCAAGCATAATATAACTTACAGTAGTATTAGCGGGATAATTGTAGCTAATGTTGTTGTAAGTGAATTTTGCGTTGATAGAACTGTTTTGCAGTACATTGTATTTTGTCTCCAGGTTCACAGCATTTGAAAAAGATTTTTCTCCGCCATATTGAGGCTTATTCTTCTTTTCTTCATACCGGTAACTTGTTTGGATTCTAAATACGGTTCCTTTCACGTAAGAAATCCGCGGCTCTGCATTATATATATCTAACTCATAGTTCCTGTTGTCGAAGTTAGGAGTGTAAAGAGCATTTAATCCTTTTTTGGCATTCACATCAAACGTAATGGATGAACTAAGGTTCCATCGCAGTTTTGTGATCCAATCATCCAGCTTCCTGCTTTCATAACCATAAGTCAATAAAGCCTTGCCTGTATTTTGCAGGTTGCTGATATCAAGCCCCCACCTACTTGAAAAGCGATTAAAAGAAAGGGTATTTAAAAAAGCAGTATTAAGCGTTAATAGTGCGGTATCGTTAAGTCCATACTTGAAAGGGTTGAATTCAAAGTCACCTTTGGCAATGGACTTTTTGGTTATTTGCATGGACGTCTGCAAATTAAACCGGGCTATAAACCTGGCAAAGCCATGAAGGTCTGACCGGTTTAGAACTGCTTTAGGATTGAAATTAAAACTGTAATTGAGTGTTGTATAGGCTGCCTTTGTAAATTGATTGGTTGGTATAAAGATGCGGATGAATTTTGCCTGGTCCTGGAATAAGGCAATTTCGAATTCATTCAACTGTTGTATACCATCATTATTATAATCATTCCAGGTATATTCACCCTGCCCGGCAGGTACTTCAAGGTAAGCAAAGTCCCTGCGCTGTTCCTGGCCTGTTCCTAATTCATACAAAACGTTACCGGTTACTAACCCTTTCCATTCATTAATTAGATATTCAGTTCTACCTAAAATAGTTCTATCATCGTTTTGCCTTGACACAGTTTTATCGTACACCTTTAACACACGATAAGTAGCATTAAATAAAACCTGGTGATGACTACTTTGCAATAAATCTGCTGTAAAATTTATATTATTGCTCCTGTCGCCCTTGATTAATTGCTTCGTGGTTGGATACTTATCCGAACGGGTAAAGAAGGTGAGGCCGTATTTATTTTTTTTACTCTCGTCCGATTTTAAATAAGCTGTATAGGTATCAAATGAAAAGCTAAGAGGAGACAAGCTGTCCTTGAAATTACTTTTGACTTCATTCTTTTCCAAAGCGTATTTAAAACCCAATCGTAAGGAGGCCAGGCGCTTCAATTGTTTACTCAGATCAATAACAGGCCTTATATACTTTCCCTTGTTAAACGCGGTATTAAAATCAGTAACGGCTAATTGATTATTAAAAGTCCATCCCACGAGGCTTGTTGAGTGCTGTATAATGTTTTGATATCCTTTATAATTGTCGCTACGCTGATAGGTCATAAACTGATATGTAAGACCCTGGTTGTTCTTGTTCTTTAAGCCAGTTGAAAAGCGAACGATATTTTCAGTAGCAGGGTTTAATGCCAATGGCAATCCCCAATCTCTTGTAAACTCAATATAGCGCAGGCGTTCTAACGGTTTGAACTTTTGATCTACATATTCCACATCAATATTAGTAGTTAATTGCAATTTCCTGGCGGCGCTTAATTGAGTGGTATTTGTATACTGAACGCGGGCGGCGATACCTTTATCATCTCCATCATTTTTAGAAGAGAACGTATTGACATCATAATTGCTTAATGCAAATTCGGTTTTTAGAAGGTTGTTTTTATCTATCTGGTAATCGGTGCCAAAGCTAATAAGCTGTTGTTTTTTTGGCGTTACTAATATCATGACAGGTTCAAAGCGTCCTTGTTTTATACCATTAACGGGAGCTATAAATCGAAATACTTTTCCGTTGGTGCCGTTAAAATCCGGGATGTAGTTTCCTCTCCCCTCTCCCAGGTCGCTAAACGACAAGGAATATAGGGCTACAGTGTCATCCACGGAATACCGATAAAAAGAATCCAAAAGGGAACTGCTGGTATCATATACCTTCTCGTATAGGATCTTATTGGTTGCGAATGTGTCCCGTGCAACCGCCGGGTATAATGCTTTGTTGATACTGTCTCCTACTTCAAATAAAAATTGCTTTTGTCTTGCATCCAGCGTTTGATTGATCTGCGAATTTTTTGCATCGCTATTGTTGAAAGCACTGACGCGTAATTTCAATTTGTTGTTTACGTTTACTTCCTGGTAGAGGTATAAATTAGCATTCAGATAATTTCTGTCGGCATATTCAAATTCGATCTGGATGCGGGAATCTTTAGTGATCATTCGCTTCGGCATGAAGGTTACCTCGGCAGTATTATAATTGATGATGTAATCCCCGTCTTCTCCTCTTTGCAACAACTCGCCATCTAAGTAAACTCTTTCCGTATTCGCCAGTACAATAAAAAAGAATTCGTTGTTGGCGCCCGTTAGCCTGTAAGGGCCCTGGTTACCCTCAAGACCCGGGTTGGTTGTACGATCAATAATATTGCGGGTAAATTTCCCTTTGGCAATTGAGCCGCTAACTAAGGTGGTTGATTGAAGTGAAGGGGAAATTTTATTGGTTGTTTGAAAAGAGATTCCTTGCAGCCTTTTATAAAAGTTCAAAAAATACATATTGTTTTGGCGAATGTCAATATCACCTAAATTCAGCTGCCAGTTCTTTTTTTTGAATTGCAAAAATACCTGGTCAAATTCATTAAGCTGTTGTGTTGTGCCATCTGGTTGAATGGGAATATTGTTATCTGTCAATGCAGCTGCAATTTCTATGCTGTCTTTCAGCATGCCATTTATCTGCAATTGGAAAGTAGAGTTCACAACTGCGTCTTGATTATTGCCAAAAGAAAGCGCTCTTCCAAAACTTCCATTGTATTGAATGTTTCCAAAATCAAAGATTCCTTTGGAAGTGGCATCATTGGCGTTGAACTCGTACGGCGCCATGTAAAAGTTATTGATGACACTATCATAGCTCATTCGCTGTACAACGGAATTAAGCTTATAAGGAAACACACGGTAAGTAATGAGTATACTATCAGTTACTGGTTTAACCTTCCAATATAAAATGGCCTTAACAAAATCGAGCCGGTAAGTAGAAGTATCACTTTGAGCAATAGAAAAAGTTTTAGGAATAATACTAAGAGTGTCTAATAAAACACTATCCGCCAGAACAGCAATTTTTTTGACACGGAAGTTTGATTGGGGAACTGCTTGCAAAGGAACCTGAGCCCTGCCTTCCACAGCAAAAACAGTTAGTAGGATAAAAATTGGTATACGGCTCAGAAGCTTCAATAGTTAGGTCTTTCAGGAACAATAAAAATGCTACTTTTTAACGGCTAAACATAGCAATAATTGTTAAACACAGGTAAGATTACTAAGTAAAGACACAAAAAAGCTGCATTTGGAGCTTTAAGGCGGAAAGGAATATAATTATTTTTCAGTGGAAAGCCCGGCCAGAAGGTAATCTTTATGCATACGCGAGATGTTGGTAATAGAAATCTCCTTTGGACAGACAACCTCACACGCACCTGTAAATGTACAGCTTCCAAATCCCTCTTTGTCCATCTGTGCCACCATACTTAGTACGCGGTTTTTGCGTTCAGGTTGGCCTTGTGGCAATAAGCCCAGGTGAGAAATTTTGGCAGCCATGAATAATGATGCCGACGCGTTTTTACAAGCTGCCACACAAGCTCCACAAGCGATACAGGCGGCAGCGGCAAAAGAAGCATCTGCCTTATCTTTTTCAACAGGAATGGAGTTTCCATCAACGGCGTTGCCCGTATTGACAGAGATAAAACCACCTGCCTGTATGATCCTGTCGAAAGAGTTACGATCTGTAACAAGGTCTTTTATAACCGGGAATGCGTTTGCTCTCCAGGGTTCTACTACAATAGTATCGCCATCTTTAAAGGCCCGCATATGCAGTTGACAGGTAGTGGTGGCATGCCATGGTCCATGGGGACGGCCATTGATGTGCATAGAGCACATTCCGCAAATGCCTTCGCGACAATCATGGTCAAAGGCGATAGGGTCTTTGCCCTCCCTAACTAAACGTTCATTCAACACATCAAACATTTCAAGAAAAGACATTTCCGATGAAATATCTTTCACCTCGTAGGTTTCAAATCTTCCCGGGCTACTCCTGTTTTGTTGACGCCATACTTTCAGCGTCAGGTTCATGTTATAATGTTCCATTCTAAAAATTTGAGAATTTGGCGATTTGACAATTTGAAAATGCAAATCCTGCCAAATAAAATTTCTAACTGTTTTTTACGAAGCAATAATTTTAGAAAGTATTCATATAATTTCATCTACACATTTCTCATAATTAAAATTTGAATGTTGGTGGTTTGCTTGTCTTTTTAAATTACCACATTTCAAATTTTAAAATTACTTGTAACTTCTTTGGCTCGGTTTCACCACATCATACATCAAAGGTTCTTTGTGTACCTGCCATTGATATTCCGGCCCAAATTCCCAAGCAGCTACATACATGAATTCTGCATCATGACGAAGCGCTTCGCCGTCTTCTGTTTGATGCTCTTCACGAAAATGACCACCACAGCTTTCACTTCTATGTAATGCATCAACACACATTAATTCGCCTAGCTCTATAAAATCAGCCACGCGACCCGCTTTATCCAATTCAGGATTAAACTCATTTACAGATCCTGGTATTCTTATATCGTTCCAAAACTCTCTCCTTAGCTGCCTTATTTCTTCAATTGCTTCACGCAAAGCCGGTGCATTACGGGCCATACCGCACTTGTCCCACATGATCTTGCCCAGTCGCTTATGCATACTTTCTACCGTTTGCGTTCCTTTAATGGTCATTAAACGCTCCGTTCTTTCCCGAACAGATTTTTCCGCTTCATCAAAAGCCGGATGAGAAGTAGGGATAGCATTTACACGAATTTCATCGGCCAGGTAATTGCCGATTGTATAAGGAATAACAAAATAACCATCGGCTAATCCCTGCATCAGTGCAGATGCACCCAGGCGGTTGGCACCATGGTCAGAAAAATTACATTCACCTAACGCATATAAGCCAGGGATAGTTGTCATTAACTCGTAGTCAACCCACAAGCCACCCATGGTATAATGTACGGCCGGATAAATGCGCATGGGCACTTCGTATGGATTTTCACCGGTGATTTTTTCATACATGTCAAACAAGTTTCCATACTTCTCTTTCACTACTTCTTTACCTAAAGCTGTAATGGTTGATGCATCGGCATTGCCAAGGTTTCGTTTACTAACCTCAATTCTCCCATAACGCTGAATGGCCGCTGCAAAGTCCAGGTATACTGCTTGCTTAGATGAGCCAACACCAAAACCGGCATCACATCTTTCCTTTGCCGCCCTCGATGCTACATCACGTGGAACAAGGTTGCCAAAAGCAGGATAACGACGCTCTAAATAATAATCCCTTTCTTCCTCGGGAATATCTACCGACTTACGGTTTTCGCCTTTTGTTTTAGGTACCCAGATCCTCCCATCGTTCCGTAATGATTCGCTCATCAGGGTAAGTTTGCTCTGATGCTCGCCAGTAACTGGTATGCAGGTTGGGTGAATTTGAGTATAACAAGGATTACCAAACAGGGCACCTTTTTTATGTGCTTTCCAGATAGCGGTTGTGTTGCTTCCCATAGCGTTTGTAGAAAGATAGAATACGTTTCCATAACCGCCGCTGCATAGCAACACTGCATGACCAAAATGTCTTTCCAGTTCACCTGTCACCAAATCTTTTGCAATGATGCCACGGGCTTTTCCGTCAATCATAACAATCTCAAGCATTTCATGACGGGTGTACATACTTACATTACCCAAAGCCACTTGTCTTTCCAGGGCCTGGTAGGCACCAATCAGCAATTGCTGACCTGTCTGGCCGGCTGCATAAAAAGTACGTTGTACCTGCGTGCCACCAAAAGAACGGTTACTTAACAAACCTCCATACTCTCTTGCAAACGGAACGCCTTGTGCCACACATTGATCAATAATATTGGTACTCACTTCTGCCAAACGATGTACGTTAGCTTCCCTTGCACGGTAGTCGCCACCCTTGATTGTATCATAAAAAAGACGGAATACCGAGTCTCCGTCATTCTGGTAATTTTTTGCTGCGTTGATGCCACCCTGTGCGGCAATAGAGTGAGCACGCCGGGGACTGTCCTGGAAACAAAATGCTTTTACTTTATAGCCCAGTTCACCTAAGGCCGCCGCTGCAGAAGCACCAGCCAGCCCTGTTCCGATAACAATGATTTCCAGTTTACGTTTGTTAGCAGGATTTACAAGTTTCACATGACTTTTATAATCTTCCCATTTTTTTTCAAGCGTACCTGCAGGGATTTTTGCGTCAAGCATAATTCGTATTTCTGATTTTTAGATTTCTGCTTTCTGATTATCGCTTCCATCAGCGATCTTACATCAGACTTCAGACATCAGATACATTTTTTGTTACCAACTTTAATAACTTTTCTCACCTTCTGTTGCGTCGCACTCTTGTACTGCATTTACATCGTTCATCACCGTTTCATCAGTGAGTTGAGTTATGTACTAATATGGACTTACCCAATGGAATAACATGCTAATTGGCATTAAAGCAAAAAGCAAACAAACAATGATGGTAAACCCATATCCTACTCCTTTTAACAAGCTTAAGTATTTTTTGTTGTGCACTCCCATTGTTCTGAAGGCGCTGTGAAATCCATGAAATAAGTGAAAAGCAAGCGAGGCAACACCCAACAAATATAAAATCACGATTAGAGGTTCCTGGAAAACCTGATACATTCTCAGGAACAAGTTGTGTGTTTGTGTATAACCGTAAGTGGCCGGCTCCAGGTTATGTGTAATCCGGGACGGCACCCAAAAATGGGAAACGTGCATAATCAAAAACAAAAAGATTAAAGTACCCAACAAAGCCATGCTTCGGCTATACCATTTACTTCCCCTGTTGCCAAGGTCAACTTTGTAACCCTGTTTGCGCCGGCTTCTATTCTTTACTTCCACTGCATATCCTTGTATAATGTGTAAAATGATGCCTGCAAACAAGCCAATTTCCAGTATACGTATCACTAAAGAGGCGCCCATAAAATGAGCAGCACGATTGAACATTGAGCCATTATCCTCAGGATCGAGGACGTCGTTGAAAATGCAGGAGTTTAATCCAACGTGAACTATTAAAAAAGAGATCAGAAATAAACCCGTTAGCGCCATTACTATTTTTCTACCAACTGCAGATGTGAAGAAGTAGGACCATTTCATATTATGACAAGAGGGGTTGAAAAATTTGACGCAAAGGTAGGTGTGGATTGTTAAAAATGGTAACAATTAAATAAAATGGGAAGTGCTATAAGGGCAAACGGCGGTTTAATTCCTCATCAATTTTTTTGAACAAGTGAAAGGGCTTATAGGTTCGCCAGTTGGAAAGGTTCATTAGTTCAACATAATAGTTGATCTTGGCTTTTTTAAAATCGTATTGCGTCGGTTCAGGCATGTTAATGCAAACAATCCATCCATTCTCATCCGATACTTCTTCATGCCATTCTTCATAATAATCCTTGTCACCACTATGAAAGTTTAAGACATTCTCTGCTATTAGAATAAATTTAGAAATGCCCTGGTGCTCAAACTGATCAATGACATCTCGTTTTAGGGTCATGATATCATTTTCAATGGCATCGTTCCACTCGCCTATCAACTCTATTACAGCATAGTGTTCGTCGTAATCAGCTTGTAACACTTTCAAATAGAGTGTGCGACTCCCGAATTCATCCCATTGCGGGTGGATATAAAAATTGTAAACTGTTTGGGTAAATTCAAACTCAGAATACTCCCGTTGATAAAATGGTGATCTTTCATCTTCCTCGCTAACATAGATATGCCGCCAATTATAAAAAGGTTCTATATCATGCATACACAGTTTGAAAATTTGGCAACGTGATGATTTGAAAATTATTTAAGGCTGGTTTTTCTTTTTAATTCAGTCGTTTAAAACGAACCGTTTGCGCCATCCTAAAAATAATGAACCCATACTTCGCCTATAATCCTAAGCTTTTATTTTCAAATTTTCAAAACATCACATCTTCAAATTAATAATTATCTACTGCTTTTTTTACGCTGCCGTATTTCAACAATAAATCCTTTGCTTTTTCATAATCATTTAGTCCCAAACTATCCATTATCATTTTCGTGCCACGATCAATTAATTTTTCATTGGTAAGCTGCATATTCACCATTTTATTATCCTCCACCCTTCCTAACTGTATCATAACGGTGGTAGAAATCATATTCAGGATGAGTTTTTGTGAAGTACCGCTTTTCATTCGCGTACTACCGGTTACAAACTCGGGCCCTACCTCGGCTTCTATAGGAAAATCAGACACATCTGTTAAAGGCGAACCGGGGTTATTGGTAACGCAACCGGTAATAATTCCTCTTTTCTGGCATTCTTTTAAAGCCTCAATAACATAGGGTGTTGTACCACTGGCAGCAATTCCTACTACTACATCTTTATTGTTGATATCATGTTGTTGCAGATCCAGCCATCCTTGCCGGGAATTATCCTCAGCATTTTCAACTGCCTTTGTAATAGCTTCGTCACCTCCTGCAATCACAGCAATCACCAGGCCATAGGGCACTCCATAAGTAGGTGGACATTCACTGGCATCCACTACCGCTAGGCGGCCGCTGGTTCCTGCACCAATGTAAAACAATCTTCCTCCTGCCAACATCTTATCAGTAATAGCACCAATCAATCTTTTGATTTGTGGAATAGCTCTTTCCACTGCAAAAGGAACCGTTTTATCCTCTTTATTTATGTTGGCAAGTACCTCGCTTATAGACATTTTTTCCAGGTGCCTGTATTTACTGGACTGTTCCGTTATCTTCTCAAATGTGTTCATGCTTTGTATGATATTTTACTAGTCCCTGCATAGGATTCTTTAATACAATTCCCAGGTCAAATTCGTAAGAGCGGCATAATTGCTGGATAACATCCTTGAATCCATCAGCAACGCTCCCAATAAAACTTACGGGGTATTTCCACACTTCGTTGTACTTACATAAATGCTGGAAGAAAAAATCATTTAACCCATCCTCTATAATATTCTCTATCATGTAATGCCCGCGGTTTTCTGCAAGGAACATGGTAAAGCCGGCAAGGTAACGATTTGGCAAAGGTTTTTTATATACATTGTCTAATATCTCTACTGGTGTCGTTACAAATTTTGCGTCAAATCTTGCCCGCAGGTCTTCATCAAAGGTGTTATATAAATAGTATTGAACTACTTTTTTTCCCAGGTAAGCACCGCTTCCTTCATCGCCTAAAACATAACCAATGCCAGGGCTGTTTTTCTGGATTGTTTTTCCGTTATAATAACAACTGTTAGATCCGGTACCAAGGATGCAGGCAACTCCTTTTTCATGTCCGCAAACCGCCCGTGCTGCAGCCATAAGATCTGTATTTACACTTATCCCGGCGGTTGAAAAAACACTCTGCAGGGCTTTTTTGATGCTCTTTGCATTTTGGGGATTGGCGCAGCCCGTACCATAGTAATATATCTCTTCGATGTCAACGTTCTTCAACTTGTTTGCCAGTTCATTCTGAATTAATTCAGCAACCTGCTCTGTATTTAAAAAATAAGGGCTGATGCCTTGGGTAAATAAAGTCTTCTTTTTCCCGTTATTAAGTAAAGCCCATTCTGCTTTTGTGGCCCCGCTATCAGCTATTAAAGTAACCGGCATCGCTTAAAGTATTGTTGAAATATGGCACGAATATCTAATCATTCTTTCAAAACTATTATTTTGCAATAATTTACAAAGTAACAGCAGACGAATGAATAAAAAATTACAGGTTTGGCTTCCATTGATTCTTTCTGTGGTAATGATTGGTGGTATGTTCTTCGGATTCAAACTCCATCAACAAACAGGAAGCAGGGATGGATTTTTTAAAACGGACAAAAGAACGGCGTTGCAGGAAGCATTGAACCTGATACAGGACCGATATGTTGATTCGGTAAAAATGGACACGTTACAAAATGACGCCATCAACGATGTGATGAATCACCTGGACCCCCACTCTGTTTTTATACCAGCTTCCAATGTCAGCGAGATGAATGAAGATTTGATTGGAAACTTCCAGGGGATTGGAATTGAGTTCGGTATTTTTGAAGACACCGTTCATGTGCTTTATGTAGTTCCAAATGGACCAAGCGATAAAGCTGGTTTGCACATTGGTGACAAAATATTAAAGGTAAACGACTCTTCTATAATCAGTAAAACCTTACCAAGTACAGACATAAGGAAAATGATCCGGGGTGCCGGCGGTTCCAAGGTAAAACTTACCGTTGTTCGTGATGCTACTGTTCAATACTACGACGTTACCAGAGGTACTATTCCACTGCCTTCATTGGATGCAGCTTACATGGTGCAACCTGGTACGGGTTATATTAAACTGAATAAGTTTTCGGAAACAACCTATTCCGAGTTTATGAAAGCCATGGAGGACCTGCAGAAAAAAGGATTGCAGAAATTGATTCTTGACCTGCGAGGAAACGGCGGAGGTTTTATTAGCCAGGCCACTAATATTGCCGATGAATTTTTGGACGGGGATAAACTAATTGTTTATACAGAAGGAACCAATATCAAAAGGCAGGACTATAGAGCCAGCAAAGAAGGTGTTTTTGAAAAAGGAGGCCTGGTGGTGTTGGTTGATGAACTAACGGCTAGTGCAAGCGAAATTCTTGCAGGTGCTTTGCAGGATTGGGACAGGGCAACCATCATTGGCCGAAGAACATTTGGCAAAGGGTTAGTGCAGGAACAATACGGTTTAACTGATGGCTCTGCAATCAGGTTAACCGTAGCCCGCTATTACACACCCTCGGGCAGAAGTATTCAACGTCCCTATGACAGGGGAAAGAAAGTGTATATGGAGGAACTGTACAATCGCTATGAAAATGGTGAAATGTTAACAGCCGATTCTATTCATTTTTCTAAAGACCGGCCTTATAAAACAAATGGTGGTAAAACTGTTTATGGCGGTGGTGGCATTATGCCTGATGTTTTTGTATCAATCGATACCAGTTTGTTCACACGAAGTGTTACCAAACTTTACCTGGAGGGCCGTTTCAACAATTTCGTCTACAAGTATTACATACATCATATACCAGAGTTCAACCAGTATAAAACACCTGGTGAATTAGCAGGCCGTTTCCAGGATGTCTCCGATGCATGGAATCAATTGGTGGGTTACGCTATGAAGGACAGCATCAACCTGACAAAGGTGCCTGAAATAGATAAGAGAAACATTCAAAACCGCATTAAAGCCTACCTGGCGCGATTAAAGTGGAGAACGCAAGGTTACTATGAAGTATATAATGTATACGACCCCATGGTAAAAAAAGCAGAGGAAACCCTGGCAAAATAAAAAAGACCCCGCTTTACGGGGTCTTTAACTTATTGTTGGATTGGTTTAGCTGAGGTCATTCTTCCTGTTTATCCATTCTTTCTTTTCTATGGCATAGGAAATAATCAAACCCAATCCTCCGCCAATTGCAATCAAAGAGAAATAGATGAAAGGGTTGTGATCATGACGGCTTGTTCTTATATTTAAATCAATAATGTAAGCAATCAGTAGCCCTAAACCGGCGCCCACCAATAGCAAGCCGTTTTTCAGGCTGCGATACGGTGCAGGACGATTATTATACTCTTTTGGATTGTAACCCTTGTCCAGCATTGAAAGGTTTTCCCTTGTTTTTAAATATACAATGCCAAATATCATTGCAAAACCGCCTAAGCAAATTAAAATCGGAATAAGAAACGGAGACATAGAACAAATTTTATTTTTTAAAGAATTTTGTTTGGTTGCCAGCCTCTTTAAGGCATCTGAACTATCTGACTACAACATGTTGACCCAGGTTACAGATAGTTGCAATTTTTTTTAAAGAACTGGTTTATAGAAGATAGGACTATGGCTAATGCAATTGGGTTACAGCTATTCAACATTTATCTATTGAAAATAATATAAAGGTATTTATGTGCCCTGCTTTTGTGCTGGCATTATGCTTTTCTTGCGTCGCACCCTTGTACTGCAGCAAGGCTTTCAGCTATGGCCATAAGCAATATTCTTAAAACTTGCAGCCGGGCTGATAGCTGCCCTGAACGTACAAGTGAGTGATGGCGCCCGTAGCGCCACAGGCAACAAGGAACGATGAACAGGATTACCGGGGTTGGTACACACAAAAACTACTACTATAAGCTAACTTGCGCCTGTAACCTGTTGCTTTAAGATTGAGTCATATATACGGAATGCACACCGAACCTGCCGATATGCACATCATTAGCCTGGTGTTGAAAGGCGATCAAAATGCCTATGCAACACTGGTTAACCGATACCAGAACTATGTTTTTACCATAGTGCTGCGGTATATAAAAAGCCGTGAGGATGCAGAAGAGGTGGCACAGGATGTATTTATAAAAGCGTATCGTTCTTTGGCAGCGTTTAAGGGTGATGCAAAGTTTAGCACCTGGTTATATACGGTAACTACAACCACCTGCATTACATTCTTACGTAAAAAGAAACTGGAAGTACATTCATTAGATAACGAAAAAGTGTTTCAAGCGGCTTCGGTGGTGGATAGCGGCATGAGTGCTAACCAGATTGAACAAAAAAGTAAAGTGAACATGGTTAATGAGGCAATTAAACTGTTAAGCGGTGATGATGCACAGATCATTACTTTGTTTTACAAAGGCGAGCAAACACTGGAAGAAATTGCGCAGATATTGGGAAAGGAAACGAATGCAGTAAAAGTGCAATTAC
>Ga0126307_10002299_pt1 | contig 12882 bp, 11 predicted proteins | sample Plot28_FD_89955 | JGI IMG/M metagenome (GOLD analysis project Ga0126307, IMG submission 89955) | Serpentine soil microbial communities from UC McLaughlin Reserve, CA, USA - Plot28 | ecosystem: Environmental > Terrestrial > Soil > Grasslands | place: USA: UC McLaughlin Reserve, Lake County...
CTGGCTCGCAATGTCACGCGCAGCGGTCACGTACCCCCCGGGGTTGCCGCGCAGGTCGAGGATCAGCGCCTTCTGCCCCCGCTCGACCGCGTCGTGCGCGGCGGCATCGAGCTGGTCCGCCGCGTGGTCCGAGAACCCCGACAGCCGCATGTAGCCGACCGCCCCGTCGGCGAGGTTCCTGGTCTCGACCTCGGGCGAGATGATCACGGCCCGGACGATCTCGACCTCGAACCGCTCCCCCGTTTCCCGCTGGATCGTCAGCGTCACCGTTGAGTCCTTGGGGCCGCGGACGCGGTCCCGTGCGCCATCGACGGTCAGGCCAGCCAGCGGCCCTCCGTCGATCGCCTCGATGACGTCGCCGGGTCGCAGCCCTGCGCGATCCGCGGGCGAGCCCGCGATCGGGGCGACCACGACGAGCCGGCAGTCGGGCGCGAGCGTCGTACAGGTCGCCGTCTCCCCGGCCGCGTCCACGGTCCCGATCGTCGCGCCGATGCCCTCGAACTCACCCGAGATCGAGCGCAGGCTGTCCTTGAACTCCTCGCTCGTCAGGTACTGGGAGAACGGGTCCTCGAGCGCGCCGATCATCCCCTTGATCGCGCCCTCGATGAGCTGCTTGCGGTCGACCTCGCCGCCCGCGTATCGGTCGGTGACGGCGCGGTAGGTGTCCCAGAACGGCTGGAATGCCTCGGCCTCGCCTGCGGGCGTCCCTGGCGTCAGGGCCGCCTGCCGCCCCAGCGTCCAACCCGACAGGAACAGCCCGCTCCCCGCGAGGACTGCAACGATCGCGAGCGCCACGACGAGCACGCCCGGCCGTCGCTCACCCCGCGTCTTGCTGCCCGTTCCCGCTGCGGGCTCCGCGTCCGGGAGCGCACGCTCGGGCTGGTGCTCCTGTCCGTCGTCGGCGCCCACCGGCGCCCCTGTCGTCATCTGATGAGATACGTCCTGACCGACACCCAGGATCCCAGCACCCCGAGTCCCAGTCCGGTACCCAGCACGAGGATCACCGTGTCGCGGCCGACCGAACCCAGCTCGAGTGGCAGGACGTTGAAGAAGCCCACCATCGCCTGGCTCAGCGGCTCGGCTGCGGCGTACAGGAGCCCGAGCGTCACGAGCGCCCCGAGCAGGCCGACGAGCGCGCCTTCGAACACGAACGGCCAGCGGATGAAGGCGTCCGATGCGCCCACGAGGCGCATGATCTCGATCTCCTCCGCCCGTGCGACGACCGCGAGCCGGATCGTGTTCACGATGATGAACAGCACGATGAGCCCGACGATGCCCACCATCGCGATCCCGGCCGTGCGCACGATCCCCGTCACCGTCAGCACGCGGTTGACGAGCGCCTCGATGTTGAGCACGTTGCGCACGATCGGGTCATTGCGCAGCACCGTCGTCACGTCGTTGAGCTGCGACGGGTCCGACAGCTTGACGTTGAGTGACGCGTAGAGCGGGTTCGACTCCAGGTACTGGCTCAGGTCCGTCCGTCCCTGCGCCTCCTGCGTCGCCTTGAACCGCGCCAGCGCCTCGTCCCTCGAGACGAACTCGACGGATCCCACCTCCGGCATCGCCTCGGTGTCCGCGATGAGCGTCTGCACCTGGTCGTCCGTCGCGGTGTTCTGGACGTAGGCCACGACCTGGACCTTCTGCTCGACGAACGAGAGGCTCGCGAGCAGGACGTTCTGGAGGATGAAGAAGCCCGCGAGGAGGAGGAGCATCAGCACCATGGTCAACGTCGCGGCGAGGCTCATCAGGGCGTTGCGCCAGAAGCCCTGCCACGCCCGGCGCATCGAGAACAGGACGAAGGGAATCACGCCTCGGTCAGTCCTCGCGGTGGTAGGCGGCGCCGGTCTCGTCGCGGATGATCCGCCCGTCCTCGAGCGCGACGACCCGCTTGCGCAGGGCCGTGACCACCTCGGCGTCGTGTGTTCCCATCAGGATGGTGACGCCAAGCTCGTTGATCCGCAGCAGCAGCTGGATGATCTCCCAGCTGATGACCGGGTCGAGGTTGCCCGTCGGCTCGTCGGCGATGATGATCCTCGGGTCGTGCACCAGCGCACGCGCGATCGCGGTGCGCTGCTGCTCGCCGCCGGAGAGCTGGTCGGGGAGCTGCTTCGCCTGACCCGTCAGTCCCACGAGGGCGAGCACGCGGTCGACTGCCGGCCGGATCTGCCGCCGGGGGGTGCCCGTCACCTCGAGCGCGAACGCGACGTTCTCCCACACGGTCTTGCGGGGGAGCAGCTTGAAGTCCTGGAAGACGATGCCGATCTTGCGCCTGATCTTCGGCACCTGGCGACGGCGGATCCGGGCGAGATCGAAGCCATCGACCACGACGTCGCCCTCGGTCGCCAGCTCGTCCCGGATGAGGAGCTTCATCAGTGTCGACTTGCCCGCGCCCGACGGGCCGACGAGGAACACGAAGTCGCCCTCGGGGACCACGAGCTCGACGTCCTTGAGCGCCTCCTTGCCGTTCGGATACCGCTTCGTGACATCGTGCAGCACGACGACGGCGTGATCGGGACGGTGGGGCCGAGACCGTCCGGTGAGGCGGTCGAACAGCGACGGCGGCGTGGACGGCGACGGGGGCGCGCCCTGGGTGACGGTCATCGGCGGGCGGTGGAGGATGCCACGATCCACGGAGGCTAGCATCGGTGCCCCGTCCCTGCCCGTCCGCTCCTGGCCCCGGCAGGCAGGGTCGCGGCCCCTCAGACCACCGCCAGCGAGATCGGCAGGTAGCGGTCGAAGGGGTGATCCGCACGCGACCAGCAGATGAGTCCCGGAAAGCCGTCGAGGTGCAGTCCGGCATCGAGCAACGCCCGGGTCGCCCGATCGGCAGTGCCGGGGACCCACAGGGCGACGGGTCCCAGCGCGGGCGTCTCGCGGACGGCGACGCCGATGAGCTGTGCGTGGAGGTCCGGGTCCAGCGCCAGCAGTGGGCCCATGCGCCCGATGCCCGATCCGTAGACATAGCCGAGGGCGCGGCCCTTTTCGCCCCGTTCCTTGACGAGGAAGCCGACGCGTCCGTCGCGGCGGAGGTACCCGTGATCCGCCGCGTGCGCGGCGCCGACGACCTCGCGGTCGAGGTCGTCGAGCAGCGCCTGCAGCCGGCGTTCGCCGTCGGGCTCCGTCCCCGCGGCGGTCTCGAAGGGCACCGACTCGAGGGACGGCGGCAGCGGAGGAACCGCGGACCAGCGCCTGACCTCGCCGAAGAACCGCCAGATCGGGATCCGCGGGATCATCCCGCGGCGGGCGTAGAGCCCGTTGGAGATGGGCTGGACGGCATCGGTGCACATGCCCCAGGTATGGATCCCGCTGTCGAGCGGGTCGTCCGGTCCCGGGACTGCGGGCCCGCCAGGGTCGACATCACGTCCCGCCTGCGCCCGGTCCATCAGCGCCTGGCCGAGCCCTTTCGACTGCAGGTCCGGGTGGACGAACAGCATGGCGAGGAACCACAGCCCCTCGCGCAGGGACGCGGAGCTGAATCCGAGAACCTCGCCGTCCTGGTCAGTCGCGACCCAGTAGCGAGCCGGATCCGTGCGGAGCAGATGCGCGAGGAGGCGTCGCAGCGGGCCCAGCTCGTCCGGCATCGCCGGCTGGTTGAGCCGTGTCTGGTAGTGATCCATCCCGGTCTTCCAGATCCGCGTGCAGGCGTCCAGGTCGTCGGACGTGCCCGGCCGGTACCGGATCCCGTCAAGGGCGACGGACGTACCGGGGCGGGGATCGGGGTGGACGCCCATCGCGTCAGTCCGCGTCGGCGTCGGCGCTGCGCGGGCGGCCGGTCGCGAGCCGCTCCAGCTCGGCCTGCATGAACCCGTCCAGATCACCGTCGAGCACGCTGCCGGTGTTCGACGTCTCGTACCCGGTCCGCAGATCCTTGACCATCTGGTAGGGGTGGAGGACGTAGCTGCGGATCTGGTTCCCCCAGCCCGCAGTGACGTGCTCCCCCCGAAGCTTGCGCAGCTCCTCCTCGCGTTTCTCGAGCTCCACCTCGAGGAGCCGCGACTTGAGGACACGGATCGCGATCTCCCGGTTCTGGGTCGCGGACCGCTCGTTCTGCACGGCCACGACGATCCCGCTAGGGATGTGGGTCAGACGGATCGCCGATTCCGTCTTCTGGACGTGCTGGCCGCCCGCGCCGGACGAGCGGAACGTATCCACGCGGATCTCGTCCCAGTTGAGCTCGATGGCGACGTCCTCGTCCGCCTCCGGCATGACCTCGATCAGCGCGAACGTCGTCTGACGCCGGTTCTGGGCGTCGTACGGGCTGATCCGAACGAGCCGGTGGACCCCACGTTCGGCGCGCAGCCAGCCGTACGCGAAGCGACCCGTCACGGTGATCGTGGCGCTCTTGATCCCGGCCTGGTCACCCTCCTGCGAGTCGACGACGTCCGCCTTGAACTTGTGCCGCTTCGCCCACTGGAGGTACATGCGCAGGAGCATCTCCGCCCAGTCAGTCGCCTCCGTGCCGCCCGCGCCGGCGCTGATCGAGATGACCGCGTTCTTCGGGTCGTACTCGCCCGCGAACAGCAGGAGCGTGCGCTCCCGTTCGAACTCCCGCCCGAGGGCGGCGGCCTCGCGCTCGAGGTCTGCCTCCGTCTCCGGATCGGGCGAGTCGGCGAGCAGGTCCAGCAGCTCGGTGAGGTCGTCTGCCCGCTTCTCGAGCGAGCGCCACAGCGCGACCTCCTCGCGGAGACCCTCCGCCTCCCGGGTGATCTTCTGTGCCGCGCGCTGGTCCTCCCAGAAGCCCGGCTCGATGGCGCGGGCGTCGAGCTCCTGGACGCGCGCTTCCTTGGCGGCTAGGTCAAAGACGCCCCGAGGTCGACCGGATCCGCTCTGCCAGGTCCCTGATGGCCGCGGCGTCCACTAGCCGCGGACCCGCAGGTCCTGGAGCAGGATTGGACGGAGCTCGATCAGGCGCAGGGCCGTCTTGCTCCGGGCGACCACGGGGTTAACGCACGGGCAGTAGCCGTTGTGAGGGCAGACGCCGCAGTTTCCGTCGCAGTCGAGCGCAGCCGCGTAGCTGCAGTTCCGGCAGTCCCGTTCGCAAGCGATCAGGTCCACGAACTGGGCGTCCTCAGCCTGCTTCACAAATCCCTCACTCCTGGTCCTTCGCTGTCGGTCGGGCGTGACGGTTCGGGACGTGGCACCGAGGAGAGCTCGGGCGCGATTAGGGCGACGGCGCCGGTCCCTGTGGGGCGAAGAACTCGCCCGAGTATAGGGGCGGCCTCCGCGCAATCCAAGGGGGTGGACCGGTTTGTCCACGGAAATTCCGGGGAAAACGCGTGCTTCGCGGGTCGCCGCCCAGTGGAGCCGAGTGATCGGGCGGCCGTGGGCCCGATGAACCGGCTAGATGGCACCTGATGCCCGGAGCGCGACGATCGCGGCCTCGTCGAGCCCGACGAGCTCCGCGAGGATGCGGTCCGTGTCGGCACCGGCCAGGGGTGGGGGGCGGCGGATCGATCCGGGGGTGGAGTCCAGCTTCACCGGGATCCCGGTGAGCACCGCCGTCCCAGCGTACGTCCCCGTCACCTCGACGAACATCTCCCGGGCCCGCAGCTGCGGCGAGGCGACGACATCCGCCATGCTCGCCACGGGCGAGCACGGCACGCCCGCCGAGGCGAGCGTCTCCTCGATCTCGCGTGTGGTGCGAGGAGCCGTCCACGCCGCGACCTCGGCCTCCAGCGCGTCCACGTTCGCAAGCCGGCAGTCGACGGTGGTGTAGCGGGCATCGGCCACGAGGTCGTCGCGGCCGATGGCCGAGCACAGCCGCGGAAACAGCGAGTCCGTCCCGGCGTGGAGGTAGACGAAGCCGTCGTGGGCCGCGAAGGCGTTGGCTGGTGCCGAATACGGATCGCGCGATCCCAGCCGCTCGGGCTCCGCTCCAAGCATCGCGAACGCCATGGGGCGGGTTCCCAGCACGGACACGAGCGAGTCGAGCGAGGCAACGTCGACACGCTGGCCGACTCCCGTCGCGGCCCTCGCGAGCAGCGCGACAAGGGTGCCGATCGCGCCGTACAGGCCGGCGACATGGTCGGCGATGTACGTCCCGGTCAGCACGGGCGGACGGCCGGGCTCGCCTGTGAGGCTCATGAGCCCGGACGCGGCCTGGGCGATCGGGTCGAACAGCGCGCGCCCCGCGAGCGGTCCCGTCTGGCCGAAGCCCGACAACGACGTGAGGATGAGCGGCGGGTACGCCGCGTGCAGGCGCGCCCAGCCGAAGCCCATCGCGTCGAGCGTCCCGGGACGGTAGTTCTCGATCAGGGTGTCCGCCCAGGAGACGAGCCGCTCGAGGATCGGGGCGGCATCGGCATGGCGCGTGTCGAGCGTTACCGAGGCCTTGTTGCGGTTGAACGCCATGGGATACAGGCTCTCGCCGTCAAGGAACGGTCCCTGGAAGCGGGCATCCTCACCTCCGGGTCGCTCGACCTTGATGACCTCGGCGCCCATGTCGCCCAGGATCTGGCCGCAGATCGGACCGGCGATGAATCGGCTCAGGTCCAGGACGCGGAGGCCGTCGAGGGCCCCGGTCACAGGATGTCCCCACCGGTGCACGCCCACCGATCGAGGTCGAACAGGGCCGCGGGCGTGTCCGACGACAGCGCCCGCGTGATCAGGTGGTACGGGCTCCTGCTGAACGGCAGCGGGAGCGCGGGACCCATGGAGGCAAGCGCCCCGCGCAGCGGCGAAGCGGTCGACAGCAGCACGTGGACGAGCGGCCGACGAGGCCGGAGGCTGGCCGCGAACGATCCGAGCAGCGTCTCGGGATCGGCTCCGTGCACGGCGAGCAGGGAGACGGCCGGCAACCCACGGAGACGTGTCTCCCGGAAGACGAGGAGGCCGTCGACCACGCCGCTGCGCTCCCGCGTCGCGTATGCGTAGCGCCGAAACGGATGGTTGGCGTAGCGGTGGCGAAGCGAGGCAGGGTCGGCCGCGTACCGGACGAACCCGTCTCGGTGGGCGTCGAGCTCGATCGGTGCGGTCGGCCACGTCGACCGGAGCGTGAGGCGGTCGGAGTATCGCCGGCGCGTCAGCGGGACCACGAGCGACACCATCGGGCCGAGCACCTCGTAGGCGTAGTGCCGGCTCGCCTTGGTGACAGCGAGGCCGCCAGCGCTCGAGAAGCCCACGCCCGCCACGCAGCCACGGGCGGAGAGGGCCTCATGCACCGGTGCCGCCACCTGGTCCAGCAGGCCTCGCCCCCGGTATGCCGGATCGACGGCCATGTTGAGGCCCATCCCGGCCTCGAGCGGGCCGTCGAACCCGGGCACCAGCAGCTGCAGCACCCGGGCGTTGTACTGCGCGACCAGCGCGCCCGCGTCCCACGCACCCATCGCGACGAGCTCGAACCCCGCGCGGAACCACTCGAGCAGTCCGTGCATCTGCTCGGGCGTCCGATCGAAGCAGACCGCCAGCAGACGCGACCACGGGCCGAGATCTGCCACGCTGAGTGGCCGTACCTCGATCACGCGGGGAGTATGCGCGGCGGGCGGTGGCCGTGCATCGCTAAACGCATGCGGCGGCCTCGTCTGGTGGCGCCACGGCCTCCGCAACGCGACCGGCACGATCGGACGAGCGGCGAGGCGGCCGAGGACGCGGGCCGGTGCTAGTTGCCCGTGACGAGGTAGATCGCCAGCGCGCCCAGCTCGTGGACCGTGGCCCGGGTCCGCCGGCCCACGTCCGCCTGCACCGGCGAGGTCCGCGTCGGCGAGCCGTACACCTCCAGGCCGAGGTCACGCGCGATCCGCAGCACCCTGAGCATGTGGGTGGGGTCGGACACGAGGATCGCGGAGCGCATGCCCCGCTCGTCCATCTGTCTGACGACCGCGCGCAGGGAATCGAGCGTGTTGTGGGCCTCGTCCTCACCGAGGATCGCGTCGGCAGGGACGCCGTGCGCGATCGCGTATGCCCGCGCCACATCGGCCTCGGTGGTGCGGTCCCCGGCGAGCTTGCCCCCCGTCACGACGAAGCTCGGTGCGAGGCCCGCGCGGTAGAGGGCGACGGCATGCTCGAGGCGCGCCTCGAAGACGGGCGACGGCGTGCCATCGTACTGGGCGGCGCCGAGGACGACGATCGCGTCGGCCGGCCGCTGCGCGTCGCGCTCACCCTCCTGCCAGATGCGGAGCACGGCGAATGCGCCGGCGAGCGTGGCCGCGATGACTGCGACGAGGGCGAGGCGCACGAGGATCGACGCGAGCCGGCCGATCAGGCTCCGTGGCACTTCTTGTACTTCTGGCCCGACCCGCACCAGCACTGGTCGTTGCGGCCGATCCGCTCACCGGACGGCGTGAAGCCCTGGCGAACGCCGCCGTCGGCGGTCGTATCGCCCGGTGTCTCGCGGGCACCCTTCATCGGGTCCGCAGGCAGGCCGGTGATCGGGGCGGCCATGCCCGCCACACCGCGGGCATCCGGACGACGCATTGCGGCCTGCCCGGCGCCCAGCGGAGTCCGCGTCGCGGTCGCCGCCCCGTTCCGCGAGGCGCCGAGACGAAGGCCGCGCGCTGCGGCTCCCGTGCTCGTCAGCGAGCCACCATTGGTCGCGACGTCCGAACCGATCCCCAGCGGACGCGCCGGCTGCCCCGGCCCGGACAGCGGCACGGTCGCCGGCTCGCGCTTGACGGTGACCCGGAAGATCGTCGTCGCCACCTGGCGGCGGATGAGGTCCGACAGCTCTTCGTACAGCCGGAAGGCCTCCTTGCGGAACTCGTTGAGCGGATCCTGCTGCGCGTACCCTCGAAGGCCGATGCCGCGCCGCATGTCGTCGAGCTCAGTGAGGTGCTCGACCCACAGGCTGTCGATCGTGCGCAGGAGGACGAACCGTTCCACCTGCGACCAGACCTCTTCCCCCTGCTCCGCCTCGCGACTCTCAATCTCCGCCTCCGCGAGGTCGTGGAGGTGGACGATCAGCTCCTCGCGGGTGCGGAACCCTTCGAGCGCTTCCTCCGACGTGCCGTCGCCGCTCAGTCCCATCGCCTTGAGCGCGATCGACAGCCCCTCCAGGTTCCACTCGACAGGCGACATGCCGCCCAGGTACTGCTCGCCCATCGCGTCGATCTCGGCCGCGAGGAACTCACGCACCGTCTCCGTGAGGTCCTCGTTGCGGAGGACCTTGTCCCGCTCGGCGTAGATCGTCTCGCGCTGCTTGTTGATGACGTCGTCGAACTCCACGACCCGCTTGCGGATGTCGAAGTTGAAGCCCTCGACCCGGTTCTGCGCCGAGGCGATCGTCTTCGACACGAGGCTCGACTCGATCGCGACGTCGTCCTCGAGCCCGAGGCGCTCCATGAGGCCGGCCACCCGGTCCGATGCGAACCGCTTCATGAGGTCGTCGTCGAGGGAGAGGTAGAACCGCGAGGAGCCCGGGTCCCCCTGACGACCCGACCGTCCGCGCAGCTGGTTGTCGATCCGCCGGGAGTCGTGGCGCTCGGTGCCGATGATGTGCAGCCCCCCGGCGCTCACGACCTTCTCGTGATCCTCGGCCGTGTATTCGCGGGCCTCGGCGAGCGCCGCGTCGTAGGTGGCCTTGTCGACCTCGGCCGGGTTGAGCCCCCGCTTGTGGAGGAGGTCGGACGCAATGCCGGCGGGGTTGCCGCCGAGCTGGATGTCGGTGCCGCGACCGGCCATGTTCGTGGCGATCGTCACGGTGCCCGAACGTCCGGCCTGGGCCACGATCCCCGACTCACGCTCGTGCTGCTTGGCGTTGAGCGTCTCGTGCTTCACCCCACGTCGCTTGAGGAGCGTGGACAGCACCTCGCTCTTCTCCACGGACACCGTGCCGACGAGGACCGGGCGGCCGGCCGCGGTCATCTCGTCGATCTCGTCGATCAGCGCGTTGAACTTGCTGGCCTCGTTCTTGTACACGAGGTCCGGAAGGTCCTCCCGGATCATCGGCCGGTGGGTCGGGATGGCGACGACCTCGAGGCCGTAGATCTTGTGGAACTCCTCGGCCTCGGTCATCGCCGTGCCGGTCATCCCGCTCAGCTTGTCGTACAGCCGGAAGTAGTTCTGGAACGTGATCGTGGCCAGCGTCCGGCTCTCGCGCTGGACGCGCAGCCCCTCCTTCGCCTCGATCGCCTGGTGGAGGCCCTCGCTCCAGCGCCGGCCGGGCATCTTGCGACCCGTGAACTCGTCGACGATGACGATCTCGCCCTCTTCGACGATGTAGTCCCGGTCGCGCTTGTACAGCGCGTGCGCCTTGAGCGCGGAGTCGAAGTGGCGGGCAAGCCGCGGGTCGGCGTCATACAGGTTCGGGACGCCGAGGAGCTTCTCGATCTTGTCGATGCCCTCCTCGGTGGGGGACACCGCGCGGTCCTTGAGGTCGACGAAGTAGTCGCCGCCGTCCTCGGCACCCTCGGTCCGCTCGTGCAGCTTGGGGACAAGCCGCGCAAAGGTGAAGTAGAGGTCCGCGGACTCCTCCGCCTGGCCGGAGATGATGAGCGGCGTCCGCGCCTCGTCGATGAGGATGTTGTCGACCTCGTCGACGATGGCGAACGAGCGCTCGCGCTGGACGCGGCCCTCGAGCTGGTCGACCATGTTGTCCCGCAGGTAGTCGAAGCCGAACTCGTTGTTCGTGCCGTAGGTGATGTCGGCCGCGTACGCCTCGCGGCGTGTCACCGGGCGCAGGTTGATCAGCCGCTCGTCCGTGGTTGGGAAGCCGGGCTCGAAGATGTAGCTCGTGTCGTGCGTGATCACGCCGACCGACAGCCCGAGGAAGTCGTAGACCGGTCCCATCCACTGGGCGTCGCGCCGGGCGAGGTAGTCGTTGACCGTCACGAGGTGCGCGCCGCGTCCCGTCAGGCCGTTGAGGGTCAGGGCGAGCGTCGGGACGAGGGTCTTGCCCTCGCCCGTCTTCATCTCCGCGATCTTCCCTTGGTGGAGGACCATGCCGCCGATCAGCTGGACGTCGAAGTGGCGCATCGCCAGCGTCCGCTTGCTCGCCTCTCGCGCGGCGGCGAAGACCTCGGGGATCACGTCGTCCAACGCCGCGCCGATGCGCTGGTTCTCGCGCTTGCGGCGGGCCTTGGCCAGGTCCCGGCGGCGTTCGGCGTCCGGATGGCTGAGCTCCTCGTCGGAGGGCTCCTCCTCCTGGGCGACATCCCGGATGTCAGCCTTGATGACGTCGACGCGCTCGCGGATCTCGTCGTCCGAGAGCGCCGCGAACTCGTCCTCGAGCGCGTTGATGTCGTCGACGACTGGCTGGAGGCGGCCGACCTCGCGGTCGTTCGTGTCGAAGAGTCGGGAAAGAAAGCGCATGGCCGGCTGAGTATAGGGCGCGTCGCCCGCGCGGCCGGTCGGCCGGAGGGAGCGTCCGGGACGCCTCAGTTCTGGTCGATGCCGACCGCGTCGCCCTTCTCGTTCTCGATGATCTGGACATCATCGCCGCCGAACGCGGGCAACGCGGGCATTGCCACGCCTCGCTCGATCATCATCTCGCCGCCGTTCCACGAGGCGCTCACGGTGCCGCCGTTCGGAAACAGCGTCGCGGCAAGCGCAGCCGCACCGAAGACGATGGCCGTTCCGAGGCCGAGAGTTCCGCCGACGACGAGTGCTCGTTGCATGGTGCCCTCCGGACGCCGCGCGTCCCGATCGGGTTCCCGTGGGTCAGGCCGGCAGCCGGAAGAGCTGGACGCCGTACCCAACGACGATGACGAGGAAGGTCAGGACCGCCAGCGCGCTCCAGAACAGCACGGAGCGAACGGTGCTCGTGGGGTTCATCTCCGGATTGGCGAGGTCCGGGAGCTTGCCGCCCTTCAACGATGCCCCCCACCGCGACGAGCGGAGCTGGTTGCGCCAGTTGTGATCGGTGACGGGCCGGACCTCGAGGCCGCCCTTGCCGTCGGGCCGATGCAGCTGCAGGCTCACTGGGTCTCCGGGTGTCGTGCGTCAGGCGCCGGCCGAGGCAGGCATCGGTGATGGTACGTCGTCGTCAGCGGTGTCCAGCGTGGCCGGATCGGGCTGTGGAGGTGTAGACGGCTCACGCCCTCCTCCTGTGCCGCCGTCGAGGCCATCCTCCCACAGGAGCATCTCCTGCGTGAACGAGACCTCCGAGCTGAACAGCGCACCGACGGATTCACCCCGGTGGATCCGCTTGATCGCCTCGCCGATGAGCGGCGCGACGGACAGGACCTTGAGCTTCTCGATCTGGCGTGATGGCGAGAGGGGGATCGTGTCGGTGATGACGACCTCGCGCAGCGCCGAGTTGGCGATCCGCTCGACCGCCGGATCCGACAGCACCCCATGGGTCGCGCACGCGTAGATCTCCGTCACGCCCTCGCGCTCGAGCGCGCGGGTGATCTCGATCAGGGTCCCGCCGGTGTCGATCTCGTCGTCGACGATGATGGCTCGCTTGCCGCGGACGTCGCCGATGACGTTCATCACCTCCGCCCGGTCGAGGTTGCCGTGGCGTCGCTTCTCGACGATGGCCAGCGGCGCGTCGATGAGCTCCGCGAACTGCCGCGCGCGCTTCGCGAACCCGAGGTCGGTCACGACGACGAGGTCCTCGAGCTGCATGTCGATGAAGTACCGGCTGAGCATGTGGACCGCGGTGAGCTCGTCGACCGGGATGTTGAAGAACCCCTGGATCTGACCCTGGTGGAGGTCCATCGTGAGCATCCGGTCGGCGCCGGCGACCGAGATCATGTCCGCGATGAGGCGAGCCGTGATCGGAACCCGCGGCTGGTCCTTCTTGTCCGAGCGCCCGTACGCGTAGTACGGGATGACGGCCGTGATCCGTCCGGCGGACGCCCGCTTGAACGCGTCGATCATGATCAGGAGCTCCATGATCGACTGGTTCACGGGGCGCGACGTCGGCTGGACGAGGAAGATGTCCTTCTCGCGGACGTTGTCCAGGATGCGCACGAAGATGTTCTCGTTCGCGAACTGGAAGACCTC
>Ga0126307_10002300_pt1 | contig 12877 bp, 16 predicted proteins | sample Plot28_FD_89955 | JGI IMG/M metagenome (GOLD analysis project Ga0126307, IMG submission 89955) | Serpentine soil microbial communities from UC McLaughlin Reserve, CA, USA - Plot28 | ecosystem: Environmental > Terrestrial > Soil > Grasslands | place: USA: UC McLaughlin Reserve, Lake County...
ACGTGCACCACGGCAACGGCACCCAGGATATCTTCTACGGCGATGGCCGGGTGCTCTACCTCTCGGTACATCAGAGTCCCTTCTATCCGGGGACGGGAAGGGTCGGAGAAGTAGGAGAAGGTGAAGGACTTGGCTGCACGGCGAACGTGCCGTTGCCCGCGAGATCGGGGGAAGACCTCTACGCGGCGGCTTTCGCCGGGCTCTTCGTGCCCTTGCTGCGGGAGTTCGGGCCCGGGGTGATCCTGGTCTCCGCCGGTTTCGACGCCCACGCAGACGACCTGCTCGGGGGTATGGCACTCGGGAACGTCTCTTTCGGACGCTTCGCCGCCCTGCTCTCGGCCCTCTCCGGCGAAATCGGGGCCGCACCGCCCGCGTTCGTCCTCGAAGGAGGCTACAACCTCCAGGCCCTCACCGAGAGCGTCGCCGCGACCATGCAGGGGGTCGAAGAAGAAGCCCCCGGCTGGGAGTATGCGGGCGGGGTGAGGCACCTCGAGAAGAGCCGCGAGGCCCTGGCGCCGTACTGGCGGGGCCTTCGCTGAGGCCATGAGGTTCTTCGGCTTCCCGCCTTTCGAGGACCGCAGGGACGCGGGCCGCCAGCTCGCCGGGAAGCTGTCGGGCTTTATGGACGAGCGGCCCGTGGTCTTCGCCCTGCCGAGGGGAGGAGTGCCTGTGGGGTATGAGATCTCACGCTCCCTCAGGGCGCCGCTCGACGTGTTCGTCTCGCGCAAGCTCGGGGCGCCGGGCCAGCCGGAGTTCGGTATCGGGGCCGTCGCGGCCGGCGGGGTACGCGTGCTCAACCAGGACGTTCTCAGGCGTCTCGGCATACCCGACGACTACGTCGAGCGGATCACGGCCCGGGAGACCGCGGAGGTGAGCCGGAGGCTGCGTTACTTCAGGGGCGATAGGCCCGAGCCGGAGGTGCGCGGTCGGACCGCGATCCTGGTCGACGACGGCCTCGCTACGGGGGTGACGGCCCGCGCCGCCGTGGAGGCCCTCCGCCGGAGGAGGCCGAGACGACTGGTCTTGGCCGCGCCTGTCTGCGCCGCCCAGACCGCGGAGCAATTCAAGAGCAGGGTGGACGAGCTGGTCTGCCTGGAGTCCCCTTCGGACCTCGGGGCCATAGGCTTCTGGTACAGGAACTTCGAGCAGACCTCCGACGAGGAGGTCGTGGAACTTCTCGAAAGGGCCAGGAGCGAGCGCGGCGCACAAGGGGGCCCGTAGAACCGTTCTCGGCCGTAACAGCTGGCCGGTGGGAGACGGGCCTCCTCCGGTACAATTACCGTAGGATCCCGAGTTCTTGGAGAGGTGAGAGAGATGTGCGGCAGGTATACGCTTTCGACCCCGGCCGGCAGGCTGGCCGAGGAGTTCCAACTGGACGAGGCTGCGGTCGACCTTACGCCGAGCTACAACGTCGCGCCGACGCAGCAGGTCGCCACGGTTCTGGAGGAGGATGGGCAGCGGCGCCTCGAGATGCTCAGGTGGGGGCTCGTACCTTCCTGGGCCGACGACCCCGAGATCGGGGCGCGCATGATCAACGCCCGCAGCGAGACGGCCCCCGAGAAGCCCTCCTTCCGCAGCGCCTTCCGCAGGCGGCGGTGCTTGATCGCGGCCGACGGTTTCTACGAGTGGAAGCGCGAGAACGGGGGCAAACAGCCCTACTACTTCCACATGCAAGAAAGCCGTCCCTTCGCCTTCGCCGGGCTCTGGGAGAGCTGGGAGAAGGGCGACGGGGCGCTCCGCACCTGCACGATTCTGACCACCAGGGCCAACTCCGTGCTCGAAGGCATCCACGACAGGATGCCCGTGATCCTGCCTTCCGGCTCCTACGACCTCTGGCTCGACCCGGACGCGGATAGGGAGCAGCTCGCCGACTTGCTGATCCCCTACCCCGGCGACGACCTCGAGACCTACCCCGTGAGCCGCTTCGTCAACAGCCCCCGCAACAACGACGAGCGCTGCATAGAACCGGCCGCTTGAGCCTCAAGGTCAGGGCCGACTTTCGGGCGGCCTTGGGAGATGGGGCGCCCGTCTTGGCGCTCGAGTCGCTACGGGCTGCCCCGACCCGGGAACCTGACGGAGCTACATTCCTTGAAAGAATCTCTTCGGAAGGGTTCCGCTCCCCCCGATTTGAGGATATGGTTTGTGTAGTCGAGAGAGAACTCGAGTCCGCGGGTAGAGGGAGGTCGTGTGATGGGGAGAAGTACCAGGACGAATGGAGAGGGAATGTACTCGCCTCGGGGTGACTATCAGCACGCTGAGCAAGGGGAGCGGATGGTGCTAGACGCCAGGATGAGCCGTCGCAGGTTCCTGCAGATGGGCGCTGGGGCTGCTGCCGGTACGCTCCTACTGCCCGTGCTTCCGGAATCTGCCAGGGCCGACGCGCTCGTAGATCCTTACAGTGGGTCGATCCCACTGGTCTTCCCGCTCGTCGGCGGCACCTATAAGGCGCCGGTGCAGGATAACTGGCACGTCAACCGGGAGGGGCAAACCTACGCCTGGAATCACCGCAACGGGTCGTCGCAACGCGCGCATGATGGGGTGGATATCTATCCTTCCAGGCGCCGCAAGCTGCCCAAAGTCTATGCGCCGCTCTCCGGCAAGGTCGCGGCGGTCTGCACGCGCTCGTCCAACACGGTAGGCGCGACCGTCACCCACAAGGTGAGCAGCATGACACCACCACCGTGGGACTACAGCCAGGCGATCGACAACGTCATCAACCTGCCGCTCTATGGCAACTTCGTATGGCTCTACAGCACCGATGCCAGCAGCCTCGGGTACTTCGTCTTCTTCTGTCACCTCAAGAACGAGACGACGATCCGGTCCCTCGCTCCCAACCAGCAGGTCACGGCGAGCACGCCGGTCGGTGTAATGGGTGATACGGGCAACGCCGCCGGGACGCCGCAGTTGCACGCGGAGATCCACTATCCGGCGGGCTCCAGCTTCACGTGCAGCCATTGCACGCCGAACAAGGTGCTCACCGCCATAGATCCCGAGGCTTCGCTGGTTCGTGCGACGTGGCGGACCTAGCAAAGGGCGAGTAGATCATACGTGGTTCTGTAGAGTGCTCCCGGAGGCGGGGATCTGCTGCCGCCGTGGATTCCCGCTTGCGCGGGAATGACGGGTAGTTAGGTGCTGGGGAAGAGAGCGTTGTGATAGGCAGCCATGAGCAGTAGCGGTCCGGCGGCGCTGGAGCTTTACTGCCACGAGGTCACGGTACGATTCCTGGAGAAGGCCATCGTGCCGCCCTACGAGGGGTCCATGATCCGGGGCGCTTTCGGCCGCGCTTTCAACGAGTCTTGCTGCCCCTTTCCCCACAACGGTACAGGGTGCCCCCTGGGAGATAAGTGCCCCTACCTATATGTCTTCGAGACCTCGCCGCCGGAAGAGGCCAGGGACTTCGCCAGGAACAAAGAGGTCCCGCGCCCCTACGTCTTCGAACCGCCGGAGGAGACGAGGATGGAGTACGGACCCGGCGAGAGGATGCGCTTCGGCTTCACCGTCATCGGCCGGGCGGCGGGGTACATGCCGTACTTCGTCTACGCCTTCTCCAAAATGGGCGACGAGGGGGTCGGGCGCAGAAGGGCCCGCTACGAGCTCGAAAATATCGTGGCCCGCAACCCGCTTACGGAAGCTGACGAGGAGATCTTCGACGGGAGACGGTCAAGAACCGCCGGTTGCCGACGAGCTGGGAGGACGCCGTTCGGGCGGCGCGGAGACTCGAAGGGGAGCGCCTGCAGGTGGAGTTCCTCACGCCGGCCTTCGTGAAGTTCCGGAGCGAGGTCTCGCCGGAGGCCCCGCCGTTCGCGGCGCTGGTGCAGAACCTTCTGATCCGGCTGCCCATGCTCTCCGCCGTCCACTGCGGTGAGATCTGGCGGGAGGACTTCCGGGCACTCGTCGGGAGGACGGGAGAGGTGGAGACGGTTCGGGACGAGACGATGTGGGCCTCTTTCCGCCGCCACTCCTCGTTCAGGGACAGGGTAGAGACCCTCGAAGGAGTCGTGGGCCGCGCCGAGTACGCTGGGCCACTGGAGGAGTTCTTGCCGCTGCTGTGCATGGGACAGATCGTCCACGTCGGCAAACGCGCGGTCTTTGGGTTGGGACGTTACCGCTTGCGGGGAGCCTGAGCGTACGGTTCGAGGAGTGGAGCTGCGCTCACAGCGACCGCGGCCAGATCCATAGTACCTTCAGGTCCGTAGATACCTTGGCCGCAACAGCAGAGGAAGGCCGCAGCCTTGAGCGCCGAAAGCCCGAAGAGAGAATTCTTAGGAACACTCAGCGGAAACAAGCTCGCCATCGTGGTCCTGCTCGGGATCATCGTGTTCCTCGTGGCCGCATGCGGCGGTCAGACCTCGGACGACTCCTCCAGAGATCCAGGGAAACAGGAGGCTTCGGGAACGCGGGAACAGGGCGCCGCTTCTTCAGTGAAGAGCGCCGTCGAAGAGACGACTGTGCGGAAGACCGGCGCCGACGGCGAGGCGGCCGAGTTGGCGAGGGCCGAGGTGGGGAAGCGGGAGATCACCAACATGATCCCGGCCGACGGGAAGAAGCCTGACGCGGAGCGGCCTTTGCCCGAGAACCCGCCGAAAGGGATAGAAGTCTATCCAGCCACCACCAACGCCTCCGTCGAGGGACCCATAGAATACGAAAGGCACCCGCCGACCAACGGGGATCACGCCCCCATCTGGCAGAACTGCGGCTTCTACGAGAAGCCCATAGAAGACAGGCGCGCCGTCCACAGCCTGGACCACGGCGTGGTCTGGATCACCTACCGCCTCAACCTGCCGGAGCCGCAGCTCCAGGCCCTACGCCCTTACGGCAAAGAGAACTACGTCATACTCAGCCCTTATCCCGGCCAGGACGCTCCCATAATCACCACCTCATGGAGGGTCCAGCTCGAACTGAACGGCGCGGGCGACCCGCGTCTCAGACGGTTCGTAAACGAGTTCAAGATCTCCGAGCTAGCGCCCCTCTCAGGCAACCGCTGCAAGTTAGGCGTGGGCAACCCGAAGGGATAGGACCGCTGAGCCTGCAGCCGAGCCATGACACGGCAGAGCAGGTGTCCTCAGCAAGAGGGACCAATCCCGTGCAAAATCCTGATACCTTTACCCTGAAGCCGCGTTCAGCCCGGAATGCCTGCGACCGTAGCCTCTATCTCCTCGTCCGAGTGCTCGAGGTTGACGAGCTCTCCTGCGAGGTACTGCTGGTAGGCCGAGAAGTCGAAGTGGCCGTGGCCGCAGAGGTTGAAGAGGAGGGTCTTCTGCTCTCCAGATTCCTTCGCTTCGAGGGCCAGGTCTATGGTGGCTTTGATCGCGTGCGTCACCTCTGGCGCAGGCACGATGCCCTCCGTCCTGGCGAACGTCACCCCGGCCTCGAATGTAGGATTCTGGGCGTAGGCCCGCGCCTCGATGAGTCCCTCGTGCGCGAGCGCCGAGACAATGGGGGAGTCGCCGTGGTAACGCAGGCCCCCGGCGTGGATGCCGCTGGGGACGAACGAGTGCCCGAGCGTGTACATCTTCATCATCGGGGTGGTGCCTGCGGTATCGCCGAAGTCGTAGGTGTAGCGGCCTTTGGTGAGCGTCGGGCACGAGGCCGGCTCGACGGCCACGATGCGCGTGCTCTTCCCGTTCTTCAGGTTCTCTCGGACGAAGGGAAAGGCGAGGCCGCCGAAGTTCGAGCCGCCGCCGACACAGCCGACTACCACGTCCGGGTACTCGCCGGCCAGCTCCATCTGCTGTAATGCTTCCTGCCCGATCACCGTCTGGTGCAAGAGCACGTGGTTCAGGACGCTCCCGAGCGAGTACTTGGCGTCGTCGTTCTTGACCGCGTCCTCGATCGCCTCGCTTATGGCTATACCTAGAGATCCCGGCGAGTCGGGGTGCTCTTCGAGGATGTTGTTGCCCGCCTGCGTGAGGTCCGTGGGGCTCGCGTGGACCTCGGCCCCGTAGGTCTCCATCATGATCCGCCTGTAGGGCTTCTGCTCAAAGCTGACGCGGACCATGTAGACTGTGCAATCGAGGCCCATCACACCGCAGGCGAACGCCAGAGAAGAGCCCCACTGGCCCGCGCCGGTCTCTGTGGTGAGGCGCCTGACGCCCTCCTCGCGGTTGTAGTAAGCCTGGGGTACGGCGGTGTTTGGCTTGTGGCTGCCGGTGGGCGAGCCGCCCTCGTACTTGTAGTAGATGTGGGCGGGAGTGTCGAGGAGTTTTTCGAGGCGGCGGGCGCGGATGAGAGGGGTCGGGCGCCAGAGGCTGTAGATCTCCCGCACCTCTTCGGGGATGGATACGTATGAATCCTGCGTCACCTCCTGCTCGATGATGGCCTGGGGGAAGATCGGGGCGAAAGCCTCCGGTCCCACCGGCTCCATCGTGGCCGGGTTGAGCGGTGGCTCTAACCGGAAAGGCAAGTCGGGCACCAGGTTGTACCAGCTCCCTGGGATTTCCTTCTCGTCGAGGAGGTACTTCGTGCGTTGCATGAGGAGCTCCGGATTCTGTAGCCATCAGGGATCAGCCGTAAGCTTACAGCTTTTCGCCGTACCGGGCAGACCGGCGACTTCAGGAGCGGCGTCTTTCACCGACGGAAGAGTCGGGGACCAGGCTCCGTCGTCCGGGGAGCCGCCCACGAGACCCTTCGTTGCAGACATGAAGCCGGATGGCGACCGATGCCAGTTCGCTCACGGGCGATCGGCGCGTCGCCAGCTAAGGGGCGTGATGCCGTAGGCACGGCGGAAGGACCTCGCGAAGTAGGCCGGGTCTTCGTATCCGACGCGCCGTCCGACCTCTCCGACGGCTATGTCGGTCTCGACCAGCAACCTCCGCGCCTCCGCCAGGCGGCGCTCCACGATCCAACCCAACACCGTTCGCCCCGTCTTGCGCCCGACTACCGTAGTCAGGTGGCTGGCGGACAGGTTCACCGCCCGCGCCACGTCCTTCAGCGAGATGGGTTCGTTGTAGTGTTGCTCGATAAAGCCGAAGACCCGCGCGAGCAGGGGCTCGTCACTGAGCCTCAGCCCTCCCACGACGTCCGCACTCAGCCGGGCGACCTCCACGAGCAGGAGCGTGAGGTGCGCGAGGGCCGCGTCCCTGTACCCTTCCTCCCTCCGCGTAAGCTCAGCTTCGAGTCCCGAAAGTCGGGCGGCCCACGACGAACGGTTTTCGGGAGGCACGCTCAGGTGCCGTGCTTCCGGCGTGCCCGATCCCCGCACGAAAGGGAACAATAGGGGATGACCGCGCCAGGCCAGATAGGCGTTCGCAGATGCGGCCCCGATGACCTCCGCCGGAAAAGAAGACTAGCCACCCCTCTGCCTCCCCGAGGCCGCTCGCGTCGTGTACCTCGCCAGGAGAGATCAGAAACAGGTCGCCGGCCACTACTTCCCATCTCCGGCTCCCCGATCGCAGAACACCATCCCCCCGCTCGAAGTAGACGAGGGTCAGGAAGTCATGGGAGTGTGGGCCCGCCGCCTCGCCCAAAGTGAACCCCCGGCCCAGCCTGCCAACGCTCACAAGCGGCGAGCCCGGAGCCGCCACGTAGGTGAAGACCGGCGGCCCAGCACCCTGCCTGTTCTGTCTGCGCGTCTCCATCTGACCTCCGCACCAAAGAGAGTAAACCAAAAATCATCCAATAATGCCAAACTCTTCTCTATTTACGTCTTCAAATAAAGCCTTAGTATCGATCCTGGAGCGAAAAATCGTCCTGAGAGGAGACGTTGTGAGAACCATAAACGGGAGCGATCGGCGGAGAGCGGCAGGACTGGTTGCGCGGCGCTCTGGCAGGGGGCGGGTTTCGAAGTGGGCCAAGGCGGTGTCCGCCGGTCTGCTCGTCTTGCTTGGCGTGCTGATCGCCTCCGGTCTTGCCTACCAGGCGATCTTGTCGGAGGTCGACGAGCGGCGCTACCCGCCGCCGGGACAGATGGTCGACGTGGGCGGGTACCGTCTGCACCTGAACGTCATGGGAAGGGGCGAGAGCGGGCCGACTGTGATCCTGGACGCCGGCTCCCAGAGTGCCTCTGTCCAGTGGGGCTGGGTGCAGCCGAGAGTGGCCAGGTTCGCGCGGGTGGTCTCCTACGATCGTCCTGGCACCGGTTGGAGCGACGCTCCTCCCGAGCCTCTTGGCGCGCGCCGGCTGGCGGAGGATCTGCACCGGGCGCTCGGGGAGGCCGGGGTCGAGGGTCCTTAGGTCGTGGTCGGGCATTCGATGGGCAGCCTCACCGCGCGGGCCTTCGCCGAGCGTTATCCCGAAGAGGTGAAGGGCGCGGTCCTGGTCGACCCACGCGACCTGTCCTTGCACGAGGACTTCCCCGCCGACTTTCCGGAGGAGAGGGTGCCGTCCGGGCCGCCCCCGGCCGTCAGGATGCAGGCCGTGGCTGCCAGGCTCGGGATCGTCCGGCTCCTGGACCCGCTGGCTGGCTACGAGAAGCTGCTGCCTCCCCGACAGGGCGCCGAGGCCAGGGCTTACGTTGCCTCCGACACCCTCTACGAGGGGATGTGGCCCGACATCAGGCTCGCCGAGAGCGCTGTCCCAACCCTCAGGGACGGCGAACACTTCCGGAAGAAGCCCGTCACGATCCTCAGCGCGGGGGAGCCGGATCCGATGAGCTTTCCAGGAAGCGACCGTCGGGAGTTCACCGCGATGCACGAGCGGATGGCACGAAGGCTTTCCACGCTGGGCGAGCATCGCATCGTCGAGGGGGCGGATCACCTGAGCATCGTGGCGGAACGGGATCATGCCAGGAAGGTGAGCGGCGCGATCAGACGGGTCGTGGACAAGGCCGAAGCAGGCTAATGGGCGCGGAGGGATCGGATCCGGACGCCGGACTTCGACCCCCCGTCCTAGCCCTTGGCCTCCGGAGCCCCGAGGCTGTTAGTTCGGTTTCTTTGCTTGGTCATGCCGCCCATCACCCTCCCCATGATCCGAACCCGCGCCCGCTGAGGCAGCGGGGCGAGCGAGTAAGTAAGGAGCTTGGACAGAGCGCCCGGCAGCACGGTGGAAGTGCGGCCCAGTGCTTTCAGCGTGGACCTGGCCACGTCCTCGGGCTCGAGCGCCACGCGCATTTGCATGCGGGCGCGAGCTGCGAACCCGCTATCGGTCGGGCCGGGGGCCGACGCCAGTACGTCGACGCCCAGGGGTGCGAGCTCAACGTGCAGCGCCTCGGCCAGGGTCTGCACGTAGGCCTTGGTCGCCGCGTAGCTGGCGGCGTTGGGTGTCCCCTGTAATCCGACGATGGAACTCATCAGCACGATCCCGCCGCGCCCTCGACGCGCGAAGCGCCGCCCGAAGTGCATGGCCATCCGAAGCGGCGCGCGGCAGTTGACGTTTAGCATCTCGAGTTCTTCTTCGAGGGAGCAGTCCAGGAAGGGGCCAGAGGTGCCAAAGCCAGCGGCTGCGACCAGTAGGCTCACGTCCAGATCCCGGGTCTCCTCCTCCACGGTTTCGAGCGCCGATTCCAACGCCAGATCGGCCGCGACCACCCTGATCTCGCTCCCCCGGCGCGCGCCGATCTCCGACGCCATTCGCTCCAACACGGCCCGACGGCGCGCGACGAGAACCAGGTTCAGGCCGGCCTCGGTAAGACCAAGCGCGATCTCGCGACCGATGCCGGAGGAGGCGCCGGTTACCACCGCCCAGGGGCCGTACCTGGCAAGGAACCCTTCTTGCCGCCGATCATGATTCGTCATCGTGCGCTCCCCCTTTCGTGCTCGGCACCTGGTCGGGGAAGGATTCTCGTGCTCGATACATCCTTTCGACTGTCCGGCGGACGACCCCTGGCAAGGCGGCGCGGAAACGTCGGCCCAGGAGGACGCGTCCCCTCCTCGGCCTCAGAGTCCCGCTCGCGCCTACAACCAACCGGCCTCCTCCATTGGACGCCGATTCGAGCTCCGTGTCCCACTCGGGCCACGTCGATCCAAACCGCCCAGACGTCCCCCGGCGTTGCCACCGTGTGATCGAACCTCATCTCGCCTCCTCATTAAACGTATAATTGATTAATCACTCACCTAATAGAACAACATTTTCGGATCAATCGGGCTGGCCGTGTGCGGGGTTTTTCGTGTACCAACCCTTATCGAGACCCAGGAACCGGCGGGCCCAGTCGCTCTCTTGGGCCATCTCGGGGAGGGCGAGGCCGGCGCCGACTGTCAGGAGCATCCCCTTGGCGAAAAAGGCTTGCACGCGCTCGTCGGGTTCTCCGGTCACGTGCCCGACGTAGTCGTACATCCGCTCCATCCTGGTCCGCATCAGTGCGAGCACGTCGGGATCCTTGGATGCCGCGCACGCCTGCAGCACGAGCAGGAGTTCCTCCCGGTGAAACGTCAGCCCGACGAAGGCCTCGCCCATCGCGCGAAGGGGGTCGGCGGGATCTCCCACGACGGAGTCCTCCCACGCCTCCACAATGCGGTCGCACACCCGTTCCACAGCGGCCAGGAAAAGATCCTTCTTCGTGCCGAAGAGCTTGAAGACGTACGGTTGCGAAATCCCCGCTCGCTCGGCGATCGCCTCCGTAGAGGCCCCATGCAGCCCCTTCTCTGAGAACTCCATCACCGCCGCGTCCAGCACCTCTTCGCGCCGCTCCCGAGAGGACCGGCGGTAGATCGGCGGCGTAGACCCTTCGTGCATGCAAGTGATTGTATACTCACTAACTAATAAGGTCAAATGGCGTTGAGCGGCCTAAGGCGGCGTGCGCTTGTCCGGTACGCGAGCGCGGCCATGACGAAGGACGGACCGACCTCCTGCGATGCGAGGTATGGCTGTGTGCGGTTACGCTAGCGACGTTCGTTCAGCCCGTGCTCGGCTGCCCAGATTGCCAGGTGCGTCCTATCTCTAAGGCCGAGTTTGCGTAGGATCTTGGAGACGTAGTTGCGGGCTGTCCCCTCGCTTATGTAAAGGGCTCGTGCTATTTCGGCGTTGGTCGCCCCGGCCCTGACGAGCCCGACCACTTCTGACTCCCTCTCCGAAAGGCCGGATGCCTGATCGCTGGCGCTTGCGGTTCTCGGCGCTCTTCCTAGCTCGGCGACCACCCTGGCAGCTATCTGCCCGCCGAGGATGGTCTCACCCCTATACGCCTTCTCGATGGCCAAGATCAGCTCTTCGGGCGGCGTATCTTTAAGGAGGTAGCCTTTGGCACCCGCCCTCAGGACTCCAAAGATGTATTCGTCGTCATCGAAGGTGGTGAGTATGATGGCGGACACGCCGGGATGATCTTCCGAGAGGTGCCAGACGAGTTCGACTCCGTCCATGCGGGGCATCCTGGCGTCCACCAGGGCCACGTTGGGGTTTGCTGATGGCAAGAGCTCGAGGGCCTCCACGCCGTCTCTGGCTTCGCCCACCACCTCGACGGCGTCCTCTGGATCTCGAGGAGTTTCGCCAGCCCCCGTCTCACCAACGCCTGGTCGTAAACGATGAGGACCCGCACGCGCTTCTTGCTCACCGGCTCGTCCTCCCTGACAAACGGTCCGGCAGGTCCACCACCAGGGCGAATCCACCCTCGGGACGGTCGCCCCACTCTACCGTGCCTCCCAGATCCTCGACCCTTTCTTTGGGCGAGAACAGGCCGAAGCCCTCACCCCTCGCCACTGCACCGTTAGAGGGGCCCACCTCGGAGCCGCGGCCATCGTCGGACACCGTGAGGCTCACGCCGAACTCCGAGAATCGGAGCGTCGTCTGTACCCGCCGGGCCTTCGCGTGCCTGCCGGCGTTAGTCAGGCCCTCCTGCATCGCGCGGTAGAGGGTGATCTCGGTCTCTTCGGCGAGCTCACGCTCCTCGCCTTCGACCTCGAAGGAGACGCCGATGCCCGTGCCGTCGAAGTTGCGGGCGAGGGCCGCAAGTGCGCCCGCCCCGGTCGTTTCCTCAACGGCCAGTGGCTTGAGTGCCCGCACCGCACGCCTGACCTCGGAGAGGGCCTCGAGGGCTAGCTCCCTGGCCGATCCTACCTCCTCCCAGGCCTCGGCCGGGTCTCTGTGCCTGAACCTCTGCGCGTTCTGAAGCTGAAGGTTGATCATGGTCAGGTGGTGACCCACGGAGTCGTGGATCTCGCGCGCGATCCTCGCCCGCTCCTCGGCGACGGAGAGCTCCCTTACCCTGGCGACGTTGGCCCTGAGTTCGACGTTGGCCGACTCTAGGTCCTCTAGCAGTACCTGCGCCTGCTCCCTGCGGCCTGTGGCCTCGACCACGGCGGCGCAGATGCCGACCATGAACACGGCGAAAGGCAGGGCGATGGCGGTGGCCATCAGGGCCACCCCGAGCCCGTCCACGAGTGCCACGTTGACGAAGAGGACGGCACGGCGGCCACCGTGTAGGCGACGCCCTTGCGGAAACCGAAGAGGAACACCCCGTTGGCGACAACCAGCGTGTAGAAAACGATGGAGATGTTGAGCTGCGTGAGGTACCCGACCACGAACGTTGCCGCCAGGAAGGCCGGCGCCAACAGCATCCTGGGCGGTCCTGTGCTCGGAACCCAAGGCAAGACAGCCCATAGCGCCGCCAGGACGGCGAAGGCGAGGACGACCGGCGCGAGGCCGAAGACCGGCTCCTTTTCGAGAAGGCCGAAAGCGTGCGAGACGAGGGTAGCCACCCAGCACGTACAGAAGAGCAACGCGAAGACGGCCGGTCGGCGCACGTCCTGGGGCGGATCGGGAACCCACTGGGTCCACCGATTTCGCGTCATCTTGTTCAACCCATAAGGGTGGCGGCTGCGGGAGTGAACCCGGCCGACTGGGCTTTGCGCGGAGGCAGGTTGCGGCGGTGCCCCTTGTGTCGTTGAGAGCCTTGCAGGCACTGCGGGACGAGGCGAACCTTGCGGCACGAGAGCACGTCTTGATCCACGGCGCCTCCGGCGGCGTTGGGACGTTCGCCGTGCAGATCGCCAGGGCCATGGGGGCGCGGGTC
>Ga0126307_10002301_pt1 | contig 12866 bp, 13 predicted proteins | sample Plot28_FD_89955 | JGI IMG/M metagenome (GOLD analysis project Ga0126307, IMG submission 89955) | Serpentine soil microbial communities from UC McLaughlin Reserve, CA, USA - Plot28 | ecosystem: Environmental > Terrestrial > Soil > Grasslands | place: USA: UC McLaughlin Reserve, Lake County...
CCGAGGAACCAGCGCCAGAAGCCGAGACGCCCCTCCTTGGCCAGCGGGCGCGGGAAGTGCAGCACGCGCCCGCGCTGGACGTAGTCCTCGCCCGGCGTCTGCCGCACCCCGTTCACGTAGACGACGAAGGGCTCCCGCACGGCGGGCGGGAGATGGACCAGCCAGTCCGCCACGGGCGTCATCATGCCCGACGCGATGGCCCGCGCCTACACCGTCCGCCGCTCCCAGCGCGCCCGCCGCGTCCGCGTCACGGTCGAGGGCGACGGCGCCGTGCTGGTGACGCTGCCGCGCCGCGCGCCGGCGCGCGCCGCCGCCGACGCCGTGCGCGAGCTCGCCCCGTGGATCGAGCGCCGCCGCCGCTCGCTGGCCCGCGCGGCGGCCGAGGTCGGCGGGACCCCGGGAACGGTGCCGTACCTGGGCTCCGAGCTGCTGCTCGCGCCGCAGCGCGGCCGCACGCGCGCGCACCGGCGCGGGGACGTGCTCCTCGTGCCGGAGGGCGATGCCGGCGACGCGATCGAGCGCTGGTACCGGCGCGCCGCGCGTGCGGAGATCGCCCCGCGGCTCGACGCGGCGACCGCCCGCGCCGGCGTCTCCTACACGCGGCTCACGATCCGCGGGCAGCGGACGCGCTGGGCGTCGTGCTCGGAGTCGGGCGCCATGTCGTTCAACTGGCGGCTCCTGCTCGCGCCCGAGGAGGTGCTCGACTACGTGATCGAGCACGAGGTCTGCCACCTCGAGGTCATGGACCACTCGGGGCGCTTCTGGGCGCTGCTCGAGTCCCGCGTGCCGGGCTGGCGGGAGCCCGCGGCGTGGCTGCGCCGCTACGGCTCGACGCTCCTGCTGCCGGAGACTGCCCGCCGCAGCGCCGCGTAGGCGTCCTCGCCGGGCCGCGGCTCGAGCAGCGTCCGGCGCACGACGCCGGTCCACGCCTCGACCGAGCCGTCGCCGCGGACGTCGAGGCCGGCGCGGACGCGGCCGCCGCGCACGTCGACGCGGGCCGCGACCTGCTGGACGGGCTCGAAGCGGCGCACGCGCACGTCGATCGCGCGGCGCGGCACCGTGGTGGCGGCGATGCGGGCGCGTTCCTCGGCCAGGTCGAGCGCCGCCGCGAGGTCGTCGGCGCGCAGCCGCTCGACGCGCCCGAGCGAGCGGACGGTGACGCGGTAGGCCATGCGGCCGGATCGTGTCAGGCGACGGCGCGGTTCGCCGCGGCGAGCAGCGGCTCGAGCGCCGCCGCCGGCACGGGCGGGCCGATGAGCGGCCCCTGCGCGCGCGGACAGCGGTGCGCGACGAGGAAGGCGCGCTGGGCCTCGAGCGCCACGCCGTCGGCGACCGCCGTGCGCTCCAGCGCCGCGGCGAGCCCGATCAGCGCCGCGGCCACGTTGGCCGCGTCGGCATCCCCGGGCACGCCCCGCAGCAGCGCGCCGTCGAGCTTGAGCGCGGTGACGGGCAGCGCGCGCAGGCGGCTGAGCGGCACGTCGGCGGTGCCCAGCCCGCGCAGCGCGACGCCGGCGCCGAGCTCGCGCAGCTCGGCGATCGCGGCCGCCGTGCCGAACGGGTCGCCGGCGAGCTCCACGGTCAGCCGCTCCCAGCCCGCGGCTCCGGCGCGCTCGCGCAGCGCCGCGGCGATGCCGGCGCGGTCGACCAGCGCGGCGGGCACGGCGAAGGACACCTCGGGCGTGAGCCCGCGCGCCGCCCAGCCCGCGGTGCGGGCGGCCAGCGCGTCGAGCAGCCAGGCGGCGACCTGCGGCAGCGTCCCGGAGCGGTCGGCCGCCGCCCACAGCGCCGCCGGCGTGAGCGGGCCGCGCTCGGCCACCTCCCAGTGCGGGCGCGCCTCGAGCGCCACGATCGAGCCGGTCGGCAGCGAGGCGACGGGCATGAAGCGCAGGTCGAGCTCGCCGTCGCGCAGCGCCCGCTCGAGCGCACCCGACTCGTGCGAGGAGACGCGCTGCGCGGAGCGCCCCGACGGCACGACCTCGCCGACGACCAGGACCTCGCCGCCGGGCAGCGCCGTGCGCTTCCAGGTGAGCGTGGCGGGCGAGCGCTCGGACGCCGCCTCCCAGCTGCGCCCCAACAGCTCGTCCTCTGAGCGGGCCAGCGCGGCGCAGGCGGCGCGGCTGGCGAGCACGACACGGCCGCCGTCGTCGAGGCCGACGGCGAGCGCGCCCGCGGCGTCGAGCCAGCGGCGCAGGCGGTCGTCGGCCGACGCGCCCGCGCGCTCGAGGTAGGAGGCGAGCTGCGCGCCGACGGTCGTGAACATCGCCGACACCTCGGCGTTCGGCTGCTTGATGCCGCGTGAGAAGAACTCGATCACGCCCGTGCAGCGGTCGGCGAGGGCGATCGGGAAGGCGACCGCGGTGAGCAGGCCGGCCCGCACGGCCAGCGGTGCGCGCGGCTCGTCGCCGTCGGCGCCGACGTGTGCGACCCAGGCCGGGCGCCGGAACGCCCACACGCGGCCCGGGAGGCCCTGGCCGGGCGCGAAGGTCGCGGCCTCGGAGGCCTCGGCGAGCGAGGCGAGGTCCGGCCGGTCGGCGGCGTGCCAGGTGCCCGCGCAGCGGAGGATGCTGCCGGCGGCGGCGGGGCGCCAGACGGCGCCGCAGCTCCAGCCGAGCGTGTCGCCGAGCGTGCCGAGCACGCGCGCGCACAGCTCGCCGGCCTCCAGCCCGGCCGCGACGTGGTCGGTCACCGCCTGCTGGGCGAGCAGCAGCTTGTGCGCGCCGCCGACGCGGCGCTTGAACCGCACGGTGTCGAGCGTCTTGCGCAGCGCCCGCGGGAGGTCGGCCGGGTCGGCCACGACGGCGGCCGCGCCGTCGAGCCCGCGCACGACCGCGGACAGGTCGCCGGCCCGCGCGTGGGGCGAGACGGCGAGGAAGGGCAGGTGCGGGTCCGCCAGGCGCACGAGCGCGAGCGCCTTGCGGGCGGGCACGGCCTCGCGCCCGTCGCCGCCGTAGAGGACGACCTGCCAGCCGCGGCGCTGCAGCGCGTCGCCGAGCGCCGCGGCGCCGTCGGCGTGCTCGGCGTCGACGTGCCAGCCGGCCTCCTCGAGCGCATGGCAGATCGCCCGCCCGTGGCCGGGCGGGACGTCGACGAGCAGCGCGCGCAGCGACCGGTGAGTCTCCACCTGTGGAGCATCGGCGCCCCGGCGCCGCGCTTGAGCGCCGGCTGGCGGCTCAGGCGGCCTCCGCGCGCATGAGGGCGGAGATGTCCGTCGCCGTCATCGCGTCGCCGAACAGCCGGCCCTGGGCGAGCGGGCAGCCCTGGGCGGCGAGGAAGTGCTGCTGCACGCGCGCCTCGACGCCCTCGGCGACCGTGGTGACGCCCAGCGCGTCGCCGAGCGCGATCACCGCGCGGACGATGGCGCCCGACTCCGGGTCGTCGGGGATCTCGCGCAGGAAGCCGCGGTCGATCTTGAGCATCTGCACGGGCAGGTGTCGCAGCCGGGCGAGCGAGGACCAGCCGGCGCCGAAGTCGTCGATCGCGATCTGGAGCCCGAGCGCGCGCAGCTCGCGCAGCAGCGACCCGATGCGCTCCGGGTCGCGCAGCGTGGCCGACTCCGTCAGCTCCATGGTCAGGCACTCCGGGTCGGCGCCGCCGCGGCGCAGTCGCTCGCCCAGCTCGGCGGCGAAGTCGGGGCGGTGCAGCTCGCGCGGGGAGACGTTGAACGACACGCGCGGGACGAGGCCCTCGTCGCGCCACGCCGCGAGCTGGCCGGCCAGGTGGTCGATCACCCAGGCGCCGACCGTCTCCACCATCCCCATCTCCTCGGCGGCCGGGATGAAGCGGTCGGGATGGACGAGCCCGCGCTCGGGGTCGCGCCAGCGCAGCAGGCACTCCATCGAGTGCAGGCGGCCGCTGGCCGTCCACACGATCGGCTGGAAGTGCAGCTCGAGCTCGCCCGAGGCCATCGCCTTGCGCAGCCGCGAGGTGAGCGACAGGCGCTCGAGCGGGTCGTGCGTCACGTGCGCGTAGACGGTCGAGGCCGCGCGGCCGCGGCTCTTGCTCTGGTACATCGCCGTGTCGGCGTGCTGCAGGAGCGCGTCCGGCCCGTCGGCGTCGTCCGGGTAGATCGAGATGCCGACGCTCGCCTCGACGTGGAACTCGGCGTCGGCGACGGTGAACGGCTCCGACAGGCGGTCGGCGACCTCGGCCGCGGCCCGGCGCGCGACCTCGGCCGCGTCGCCGCCGAGGTCGCCGAGCAGCACGAGGAACTCGTCGCCGCCGTAGCGGGCCAGCAGCCCGTCGCCCTCGACGCCGCGCAGGCGGCCGGCGATCCGGCGCAGCAGGCGGTCGCCGGCCGAGTGCCCCAGCGAGTCGTTGACGAGCTTGAAGTGGTCGAGGTCGACGACCAGCAGCGCCACCTTGCCGTCGCGGCGGCGCGCGTGCGTCACCGCCGAGCGCAGGCGGTCCTCGAGCTGGCCCCGGTTGGGCAGGCCGGTGAGCTCGTCGAAGAAGGCGAGGCGGCGGACCTCCTCCTCGGCGCGCACGCGGTCGGTCACGTCCTGGCCGGAGGCCAGCGCGCCGACGATGCCGCCCTGGGCGTCGCGCAGCACGGCGATGTGCCAGGCGACGCGGCGGCGGCCGCCCGTGCGGTCCACCAGGTCGCCCTCGAGCCGCACGACGGCGCCGCGCTCGCCGGCGAACGCGCGCGCGAACGCGGCGCGCGTCTCCTCGCGCGACTCGGGCGCGACGACCTCCTCGAACCAGTTGCGCCCGACGAGGTCGCCGTCGGGGTCGGCGAGCACGGCGCGCGCGTGCTCGTTGAGCAGCGCGACGGTCTCCTGCGCGTCGACGACGGCGAGGATCGTCCCGGGGACGCCCTCGTAGGCGCCGGCCTCGCGGTGGCGCGTCACGTCGACCAGCACGCCGGCGATCAGGTCCGGGGCGCCGGGGACGGGGGTGACGGTGAGGTCGTTCCAGAACCGGCTGCCGTCGCGCCGGTGGCTGAGCAGCGTGACGTGCGCCGGCCGGCGCGCCGCGATGGCGCGGCGCACCTCGGCGGCGGCGCCGGCGTCGGTGTCCGGCCCCGCGAGGAACAGGCACTCGCGGCCCACCGCCTCGCCGGGGCTCCAGCCCGTCAGCCGCTCGAACGCGTGGTTGGCGAAGACGAGCGGCGCATCCGGGTCGCTCGCGTCGGCCAGGCACACCGCGACGCCGAGCGCGTCGAGCATCGCCAAGTGGTCGGGCACGGCGGCGGCCCGCAGGGGACGGAACGGCAGAGGAGTGCGCTCGGAGCCCATCGGCGCCCGAGCCGCACACTACCTCACGCCGCTTTGAGGTCGATCGAGACCTCGCGCAGCCCTCCGGGCGCCGGGCGCTCCTCGAGGCGGCGCGCGATCGTGCGCATCAGGCGCTGGGCGGCGCGGTTGTCGGCGAGCATCGTGGCCGCGAAGCGCTCGACGCCGACCGCGCGGGCGGCGTCGGCGAGGGCGACGGCGAGCGCGCGGCCGAGACCCCGGCCCTGGTAGGCGTCGCCGACGACGATCGCCATCTCCGCGGTGTCGGGCGCGTCGGCGAAGCGGACGCAGCGGGCCACCGCGACGATCGTCTCCGGGTCGTCCTCGAGCACGGCGACCAGCGCGATGTGGCGAACGCCGTCGACCTCGGTCAGGTAGCGCAGCTCCGACGCGCTCAGGCGCGGCTTGGCGGCGAGGAAGCGCCGCCGGATGGTCTCCCGGCTCAGCCGGCTCAGGGCCAGCGCGAGCCGCTCCTTGTCGTCGGGCCGGATCGGGCGGATGACGAACACGGTTTCGTATTACAACCGCGATCGCGAGCCGCCAGTGTGCGGCTGGTCACGCGGGGGGCTAGCGGCTGCCGAGCGGCACGTAGTCGCGCCCGCGCTCGCCGGTGTAGATCTGGCGCGGCCGCGCGATCTTCTGCTCCGGGTCGTCGATCATCTCCAGCCACTGGGCGATCCAGCCGCTCGTGCGCGGGATCGCGAACAGCACCGGGAACATGCCGACCGGCATGCCGAGCGCCTCGTAGATCAGCCCCGAGTAGAAGTCGACGTTGGGGTAGAGCTTGCGCGAGACGAAGTAGTCGTCCTCGAGCGCGATCCGCTCGAGCTCGAGCGCGATGTCGAGCAGCGGGTTCGTGCCCGTGACCTCGAACACGTCGTCGGTCGCCTGCTTGATGATCTTGGCCCGCGGGTCGTAGTTCTTGTAGACGCGGTGGCCGAAGCCCATCAGGCGCTCGTTGCCCTCCTTCACGCCGGTGATGAAGTCGGGGATGTCCTCCTTGGTTCCGATCCGCCGCAGCATGCGCAGGACGGCCTCGTTGGCCCCGCCGTGCAGCGGCCCGTAGAGCGCGCCGACGCCGGCCGCGACGGCCGAGTAGGGGTCGACCTGCGAGGAGCCCACCGAGCGCACGGCTGACGTGGAGCAGTTCTGCTCGTGGTCGGCGTGCAGGATGAACAGGATGTCGAGCGCGCGCTCCAGCCGCGGGTCCGGCTGGTACTTGAGCTCGGTCATCTTGTAGAGCATGTTCAGGAAGTTGCCGGGGTAGCGCAGGTCGTTGTCCGGATAGTTGTACGGCTGCCCCATGTTGTGGCGGTAGGCGAACGCCGCCAGCGTCGGCATCTTCGCGATCAGCCGGATCACGTGCGAGTAGCGGATGTCCGGGTCCTTGATCTGCGACGCGTCGGGATAGAACGTCGACAGCGCCCCGACCGACGACAGCAGCATCCCCATCGGGTGCGCGTCGTAGCGGTAGCCCTCCATGAACTTCTTGACGTTCTCGTGCACGAACGTGTGGATCGTGATCTCGTGCGTCCACCCGTCGAGCTGCGCCTGGTCGGGCAGCTCGCCGTGTACCAGCAGGTAGGCGACCTCCAGGTAGGTCGACTGCTCGGCGAGCTGCTCGATCGGATAGCCGCGGTACTCGAGGATGCCCCGGTCGCCGTCGATGTACGTGATCGCCGACCGGCACGAGGCGGTGTTCAGGTACGCCGGGTCGTAGGCCATCAGGCCGAAGTCCTCGTCGTCGACCTTGATGTCGCGCAACGCGATCGCGCGGATCGTCCCGTCCTCGACCGGGACCTCGTAGGTCCGCCCGGTGCGGTTGTCGGTGATCGTGAGGCTGCTCTCGGCGGTCGCCAGACCGTCGCCGCCGCCCGCCGTGCTCTGCTCCTCGGTGCCCATCAGCACATTGTGACTGAGAGGCGGTTTCCGGGACTCAGCCCGTGAGCACGGCGCTGAGCATGGTCGCCGCGACCAGCACGGCGGCGATCGCGATGACCCCGCCCGCGACCCCGCGGCTCGGCGGGAACGTGCGGTGGAGCCTGATGCCGATGGCCGCGATGATCACGGCGAACGCGGCGAGCGCGCCCCCGGCGATGAAGAAGGCCGTCTTGGAGGGCTCCTCGCCCTCCGTGGCCGCGAGCGTGACGAGCGTGGCCAGCACCGCGGCGGGACGCTAGCGCATGAAGCGCGAGTCAGTGGCCGCCATCTGGCCCTGGTAGTGCGAGCCGAGCTCGGCCGAGCCGTAGGGCCGCTGGGCCGGCGCGTCGAGGGCCATGAACGACAGCTGGGCGATCGGCCCGCCGGCGTAGAGCTTGATCGGGATCCGCGTGAGGTTGGCGATCTCGAGCGTCAGCGTGCCCTTGAAGCCGGGGTCGACGAAGCCGGCGGTGGCGTGCACGATCAGGCCGAGCCGGCCGAGGCTCGAGCGGCCCTCGATGCGCGCCACGATGTCGCCGGGGAGCTCGACGTACTCGAGCGTGCGCCCGAGCACGAACTCGCCCGGGTGGATGACGAAGGCCTCGCCGTCGGCGACGTCGACCTCCTCGGTGAGGTTGGTCGGCGGGTCGCGCAGGTCGATCGCCGCCGCGCGGTGGTTGTGGAAGACGCGGAACGAGTCGCCGAGGCGCAGGTCGACCGACGCCGGCTGCACGAGCGCCGGGTCCCAGGGCTTGACGACGATCCGGCCCTCGTCGACGAGCCGGCGGATCGTCCCGTCGGAGAGAACGGACTGCGGCACGTCAGCGCTGGGCGTCGCGCGCTCGCGCGGTCACCGAGCGGACACGCGGCGGCGCCGCCGGCGGCTGGTCGCCGTGGGGCCCGCGGCGCGGCGGCCGCGGCAGCTTCGGCGGCGCATGCGGGCGCGCGCGCGGGCCGCCCTCGCCGCCGCTGTCCTCCTCCTCGAGGTCCGGCGTCTGGCGGATCGCCCACCAGACCAGCCAGCACAGGGCGAGCAGCGGAAGCTTCAGGAAGACGAACAGGTAGAGCATCGCCCAGCCCACTGCCGCGAAGGCTACCCGCGCGCGGGGAAACCGCAAGCCGCGAAGCGGGTGATCCGCTCGAGCTCGTCCACGCGGGCGCTGATCTCGGCGGGCGTGAGCGTCTGCATGCGCTCCGTCCCGAACGCCTCGACGTTGAACGAGGCCAGCGCCGTCCCGTAGGCCATCGCGGCCCGCAGCTGCTCCTCGCCGATCTCGCCCTCCTGCGCGGCGACGAAGCCCATGAAGCCGCCGGCGAACGTGTCGCCCGCGCCCGTGGGGTCGACCACGTCGGGCGTCGGGTAGGCGGGCAGGCCGAAGAAGCCGTCCTCGGTGAACATCGCCGCGCCGTACTCGCCCTGCTTGGCCACGACCACGCTGGGCCCCAGACGCAGGACGGCGCGCGCGGCGCGGACGAGGTTGGGCTCGTCGACGAGCTGCTTGAGCTCGCCGTCGTTGAGGATCACGCAGTCGACCAGGCCGATCGTGCGCACGAGCGACTCGCGTGCGATGTCGATCCACAGGTTCATCGAGTCGAGTGCCACGAAGCGCGCGGCCTCGCACTGCTCGCGCACCTCGCGCTGGAGGTCGGGCTGGATGTTGGCCAGGAAGACGGTGTCGGCCTCGCGCGACGCCGCGGACAGCTTCGGCCGGAAGTCCTCGAACACGTTGAGGTCGGTCTGGAGCGTGTGGCGGACGTTGACGTCGCGCTCGTAGCGGCCGGCCCAGAAGAACGTCGTCCCGCCGGCGACGTGCTCGATGTCGTCCGTGTGGACGCCGCGGGCGCGCAGGACGGCGTACTCGGCGTCGCCGAAGTCGTCGCCCACCGGGCCGACGACGCGCGTCTCCGCGAGGAACGACGAGGCGAGCGCGAAGTGCACGGCGGACCCGCCGAGGAGCCGGTCCCGCCGCGCGGTCGGGGTCTCCACGGCGTCGAAGGCGATCGATCCCACGACGGTCAGGGCCATGCGGGGCGGTGAGGATAGTGTCCCGCGGCGTGCGCGCCATCCGCATCACCGAATGGGGCGGCCCCGAGGTCCTCGAGCTCGTCGACGACGCGCCGGTCCCCGAGGCCGGCGACGGCGAGGTCCTGATCCGCGTCAACCGGGCCGGGATCAACTTCGCCGACACGCACGCGCGGGAGAACACCTACCTGGCGCGCTACGCGCTGCCGCTCGTCCCGGGCGCCGAGGTGGCGGGCGTCCGCGAGGACACGGGCGAGCGCGTCGTGGCCATGACCGGCACGGGCGGCTACGCCGAGTACGCCGTCGCGCCCGCCGCCAGCACGTTCGGAGTGCCCGACGGCGTGAGCGACGGGGCGGCGCTGGCCCTACTCCTCCAGGGCCTGACCGCCTGGCACCTCTACCGCACGTCGGCCAAGCTGGCCGACGGCGAGTCGGTGGTCGTCCACGCCGCGGCCGGCGGCGTCGGCTCGCTCGCGGTGCAGCTCGGCCACCCGTTGGGCGCCGGCCGCGTCATCGCCACCGCGAGCACGGAGGACAAGCGCGACCTCGCCCTCGACCTCGGCGCCGACGTCGCGGTCGACGTCACGCGCGACGACCTCCACGAGGCGCTGATCGAGGCCAACGGCGGCGAGCGCGTCGACGTCGTGCTCGAGATGGCGGGCGGCCAGGTCTTCGACGCGTCCCTGAAGGCGCTGGCGCCGTTCGGGCGCCTCGTCACCTACGGCATCGCCTCGCGGGAGCCCAACCAGGTCTCGTCGGGCAGCCTGATGCGCCGCTCGCAGGCGGTCGTCGGCTTCTGGCTCATGCACTGCCTGCGCCGGCCGCAGGAGCTCATCGCCGAGCCGCTGCGCGACCTCTTCGAGCGGACCGCCGCCGGCACGCTGCGCGTCGTCGAGGGCGAGGTCTACCCGCTGTCGGAGGTGCGCCGCGCCCACGAGGACCTGCAGGCGCGCCGGACGGTCGGCAAGCTCGTGTTGGACCCATCGTCCTAGCCCCGTCGTTCTAAGCTGGACCACCAGGAATGACGACGTTCGCCGAACTCGGCCTCTCCGAGGCGCAGCTCGAAGCGCTGCGCGACGTCGGCTACGAGTCGCCCAGCCCCATCCAGGAGCAGACGATCCCGCTCCTGCTCCAAGGCCGCGACGTCATGGGCCAGGCCCAGACGGGCACGGGCAAGACCGCGGCCTTCGGGCTGCCGATGATCGAGCAGATCGACCCGGCCGATCCCGAGGTCCAGGCGCTCGTGCTCACGCCGACGCGCGAGCTGTGCATCCAGGTCACGCAGGCGCTGCGCGCCTACGGCGCCCGCAAGGGCATCAACCCGGTCGCCATCTTCGGCGGCGCGCCGATCCGCGACCAGCAGGCCTACCTCAAGCAGGGCGCGGCGATCGTCGTCGGGACGGTCGGCCGTGTGCTCGACCTCATCTCGCGACACTCGCTGATGCTGCAGAGCTGCCGCTACCTCGTGCTCGACGAGGCCGACGAGATGCTCGACCTCGGCTTCCTCGAGGACGTCGAGAAGATCCTCGGCTACACGCCCAACGGCCGCCAGACGGCGCTGTTCAGCGCGACCATGCCGGCCGAGATCCGGGGGCTGGCCGAGCGGCATCTCTACGACCCGGTCACGGTCAAGGTCGAGGCGGCGACGTTGACCATCGACACCGTGGAGCAGTTCTACCTCGAGACCAAGCCGGCCGAGAAGGTGGACGCGCTGGTCCGCGTCATGGACGCCGAGCGGCCCGGGCAGGCGATCGTCTTCGTGCGCACGAAGATCCGCTGCGAGCAGCTCTACAAGCGCCTGCGCGACAAGGGCATGAACGTCAAGGCGCTGCACGGCGACATGTCGCAGGGCAGCCGCGACGGCGTGATGCTCGCCTTCAAGGCGGGACGCGTGCAGGTGCTCGTCGCCACCGACGTCGCCGCCCGCGGGCTCGACATCTCGACCGTGACGCACATCGTCAACTTCGACGTGCCGACGTCGCCCGACGTCTACGTGCACCGCATCGGCCGCACCGGCCGCTACGGCGACACCGGTCGCGCGATCACGTTCGTCGAGCCGCGCCAGCGGCGTGACCTCGAGGCCATCGAGCGTCACGCGAAGACGAAGATCTCGCCTTGGGCGGAGGGCGCGCGCGTGCCGCCGGCTCCGGCCGAGGAGCGCCCGCACCGGCACCGCAAGCCGCACGACGACGTCGTGGCGAACGGCGACTTCCGCAAGCTGATCGCCAACGGCGGGCGCGCCGCCGGCATCGTCGAGGCCGACCTGGTGCACGCCGTCGCCTCCCATGCCGGGCTCGACGGCGAGCACATCCGCAACGTCCGCGTGCTCGAGCGCTTCGCGATGCTCGAGGTGCCCGCGAGCGACGCCGAGCGCGTCGCCGCCGCGGTCGACGGCACGGCCGTCAACGGCCACACGCTGCGCGTCGAGCCGGCGCGGCCCTAACCTGCGGTCGCATGTCCCAAGCGACCATGACCACCAATCACGGCCCGATCGAGCTCGAGCTCTTCGACGACGACGCGCCCAAGACCGTCGAGAACTTCCGCCGGCTCGCGAAGGACGGGTTCTACGACGGGCTCGTCTTCCATCGCGTGATCCGCGACTTCATGATCCAGGGCGGCTGCCCGCAGGGCACCGGCACCGGCGGGCCGGGCTACACGTTCGAGGACGAGATCAACGACCACAAGATCGTCCGCGGGGCGCTGGCCATGGCCAACGCCGGGCCGGACACGAACGGCTCGCAGTTCTTCATCGTCACGACCGACGCCGCGCCGTGGCTCGACGGCAAGCACACGGTGTTCGGCGAGGTGACCTCCGGCATGGACGTCGTCGACGCCATCGAGGCGCTGCCCACGGACGGCCGCGACCGGCCGCGCGAAGAGGCGCGGATCGAATCGCTGGCGGTGTAGCCTCGGCGTCATGGCCACGATCACCGAGCCCGAGACCATCGCCGTCGAGAACCCCGCCACCGGCGAGGTCGTCCGCTCGGTGCCCGTGACGACGCCGGAGGCGGTCGCGCGAATGGTGGCCGACGCGCGCGCGGCCCAGCCGGACTGGCAGGCGCTCGGGTTCGAGGGCCGCGGCCGCGTGCTGCGGCGGATGCGAAAGTGGCTGTCCGACCACGCCGACGAGGTCTCGCGCACGATCGTCTCCGAGACGGGCAAGGCGTACGAGGACGCGCTGCTGGCCGAGGTCGGCTACGGCGTCATGAGCCTCGGCTTCTGGGCGAAGCGCGCGCCGAAGTACCTGGCCGACGAGCGCCTGCGCACGACGTCGCCGTTCGTCGCCGGGCGGCGGCTGCTCGTGCGTTACAACCCGATCGGCGTCGTCGGCGTCATCGGGCCCTGGAACTACCCGTTGACGAACTCGTTCGGCGACTGCGTGCCGGCGCTGGCGGCGGGCAACGCGGTGATCCTCAAGCCGTCCGAGGTCACGCCGCTCACCTCGCTGCTGCTGCTCGACGCGATGCGCGCCTGCGGCGTGCCCGACCACGTCTTCCAGGTCGCCGTCGGGCGCGGGGAGACCGGCGAGGCGCTCGTCGACGAGGTGGACATGGTCATGTTCACCGGCTCGACGCGGACGGGGCGCAAGGTGGCCGAGCGCGCGGCGCGCACGCTCACGCCGGTCTCGCTGGAGATGGGCGGCAAGGACCCGATGGTCGTGCTCGCCGACGCCGACGTGGAGCGGGCGG
>Ga0126307_10002302_pt1 | contig 12865 bp, 5 predicted proteins | sample Plot28_FD_89955 | JGI IMG/M metagenome (GOLD analysis project Ga0126307, IMG submission 89955) | Serpentine soil microbial communities from UC McLaughlin Reserve, CA, USA - Plot28 | ecosystem: Environmental > Terrestrial > Soil > Grasslands | place: USA: UC McLaughlin Reserve, Lake County...
CACGCCCCTGACCAAGAACGAGGCGCGGGCCCGGGTGGCCGAGGCCCTCCCGCCCGCCACGGCGCCGTCCACGCTCCTCGACCTGCCTCGCGGCGCCCTCCCGTCGCTCATCGACGCGCTCACCGACCTCACCGGGCGGTGACGCCCGTACCCTGAGCACCGTCGTGGCCGGGGGAGTGGCGGGCAGAGGGGGAGAGGGATGGGTCGGTACCGCGTGCGGCTGGCCGGCGGGCGGGCGCAGCTCGGCGACGTCGACGCCGGCGACGTCGCCCACCTCATCACCGGGCTCCAGCGGGTCATCGCCCGCGCCGCCGGGGCGTCGATCGGGCGCCAGGTCATCGGCCAGGGGCGCTGGGGCCGCCTCCCCGAGGAGGTCACCCGGTTCCGGCTCGACGGCCTTGCGCCCGGGAGCGTGGTCCTCGACCTGTCGCTGCCCGAGGACGAGGACGCCGCCGACCAGCTGGCCCTCGGCGACCAGCGGCTCGGCGACCGGGCCTGGGACCTGGCCATGGCGGCCGTGACCGGCGAGCGGCAGGACGACCGGACCGTCCTCGAGTACCTGGCCCGCCTGGCCGACGATCTCAAGCTGGGCGCCCGCTACGAGGCCGTCGAGCTCTCGCGGGACGGCCGGGGCGGCGTCGCCCGACTCGACGCCGGCCGGCGGGCGCAGATCCAGGACGCCGTCCTCCGCCTCCGCCCGGTCGAGGCCGGGGACGTGCTCGGGACCCTGGTCGAGGCCGACTTCGAGCGCGGCGTCGCCCGGGTGCGCACGGACGACGGCGAGCCGATCGTGGTCCGCTTCGAGCCGGAGCTGGCCGACCGGGTGTACGAGGCGCTCCGTAAGCCGTCGGCCCTGGCCGGCCAGGTCGAGCTCGAGCCCGTGGCCCGACGCGTCACGGCCATCCACGTCACCACCATCACGCGCCCCGGCGCCGGGCAGCTCGCGTTCCCCGACGCGGTGGCGTAGGGGCCGGGACGCCGGTCGCTCAGCGGGGGCGGAGGGCGGCGAGGGCCTTGCGGACGCGGGTGTCGCTGATGGGGCCGGGGGTGCCGAGCGACTGGGCGAAGTAGCTGACCCGCAGCTCCTCGATCATCCAGCGGACGGCGGTGACGTCGGGGTCGTCGCGTCGCTCCGGCGGGAGGGACCGGCGCAGCGCGGCGTACTCGGCCTCGAGAGCCTGGACCGTGAGGGTCTGGTCGTGGTCGCGGGCCGGGTTGCGGCCCACCTTGTCGAGGCGCTGCCCCATGGCCGTGAGGTAGCGGCGGAGGTCGGGGAGGCGGGCCAGGCCGATCCGGGTGACGAAGCCGGGGGACACGAGGCGGCCCAGCTGGGCGGCCATGTCCTCGACGGCCGGCTGGAGGACCGGGGCCGTCGTTGCCACCAGGCGTTCCTCGACCGCCACGGCGCCGACGACGAGGTCGGCCGCCAGGCCCGCCGCCGACACGGACAGCCGGCCCAGGCGCTGACGGGCGGCGGCGACGAGTTCGGCCGCCCTCTCCGCCGTCCAGGGCGGGCCGCCGGACGCGGCCACGATCCGGTCGGCGGCCGCCGCCAGGACGTCGTCGGTGAGCTCGGGCACACCGGGGATGCCGGCCGGCACGGCGGCCAGGGCGGGCACGGTCCGCAGGCGCTTCTCGACGTCGCGGCGGGCGGACGGGACCGCCAGCAGCACGAGGCGGCGGGTTCCGGCGGCCATCGCCCGGGCCTGGTCCTGCGGGGTGGCGAGGACCCGGACGCCCACGGTCGCGCCTTCGTCCACCAGCGCCGGGTAGGCCCGGACCCGGTGCCCGCCGGCGTCGACGTCGACGGTGCGGGACAGGTCGCCGAGGTCCCATCCCGTCATGCCGGTGCGCTCGACCCCCGGCGCCGCCGCGGCCGCCACCGCGCTGCGGGCCCGGGTGGCGAGCGCTCGTTGCAGGGCGCCCAGGTCGCGCCCGGCGGCCACCACGCGGCCCCGGGCGTCCTCGACCGCGAAGCGCATGCGCAGGTGTGGCGGCACCCTCGCCCAGTCGAGGTCGCGGGGCCGGACCGCCTCGCCGGTCATCGCCGCCACCCGCCGGGTCACGACCTCGGCGATCGGCCCGTCGGCCGGCGAGATGGCGGCCAGGACCTCGGCCGCCCGCTCGGGGACCGGAACGAGCTGGCGCCGTACCTGCTTCGGCACCGCCCGCAGCAGGGCCGTGACCAGCTCGGGGAGCTGGCCGGGGATGCCCCAGTCGAACCCGTCCGGCGTCAGCCGGTTGAGCAGGGCCAGCGGCACGTGGACGGTCACGCCGTCCTCGTCGGACCCCGGGATGAAGCTGTAGCTGAGGTCGAGGGTGATGTCGCCCTGCGTCCAGGTGAGGGGGTAGGCGGCGGGGTCGATCGGCTCGCTGTCGTCGAGCAGGTCGGCCAGCGTGAACGTGAGCAGGTCGGGGTCGGACCGGCGGGCGGTCTTCCACCAGCGGTCGAATTCCCGCCCCGAGGACACGTCGTCGCCGACCCGGGCGTCGAAGAAGGCGAACAGCCGGTCGTCGCCGGCCAGCAGGTGGGGCCGGCGGACCCGCTCCTCGAGCGCTCGGACCTCCTCGACCAGCGCCAGGTTGTCCTGCACGAAGCGGTGCGATGTCCGCCACTCGCCCCGGACGAGGGCGTGGTCGAGGAACATGTCGCGCGCCAGCGCCCGGTCGACCCGGGAGAGCTGGACCCGCCGCCGCGGAACGATCGGCAGCCCGTACAGCGTGACCCGCTCGTCGACGACGGCCGAGCCGCGGTCGGCCTCCCAGCGGGGCTCGCCGTGGCTGCGCTTGACCAGGTGGCCGGCCAGCGCCTCGACCCACTCGGGCTGGATGCGGGCCACCATGCGCGCCCACATGCGGTTCGTCTCGACCAGCTCGCCGGCCATGACCCAGGCCGGCGTCCCCTTGTGGAGGGACGAGCCCCGGGCGATGGCGAAGTGGGCGTTGCGGGCGGCCAGGTAGTCCCTGGTGCCACGGTCGTAGGCGCCCACGTGGGACAGGAGCCCCGCGAGGAGCGACCGGTGGACCCGCTCGGCGTCGGCCGGCTGGTCGTTCCGGCGGATGCCCATGTCGTTGGTGACCTGGCGCAGCTGGCGGACCAGGTCCTGCCACTCGCGCACGCGCACGTGGTTGAGGTGCTCGGCGCGGCACATCTTGCGGAACTGGCTCGACCCCCGGGCCTTCCGCTCCGCGTCGAGGTGGGCCCAAAGGCTGAGCACGGCGGTGAAGTCGGAGTCGGGGTCGGCGAAGCGCTTGTGCAACTCCTCGGCCTCGGCCTCCTTGCCGGTCGGACGCTCGCGCACGTCCTGGATGGACAGCGCCGCCGCCACCACGAGGACCTCGCGCACACAGTTGTTCTCGTCGGCCTCGAGGATCATCCGCCCGAAGCGGGGGTCGACCGGCAGCCGGGCCAGGCGGCGGCCGAGGCGGGTGAGGGTTCGGTCGTCCCGCATGGCACCGAGCTCGACCAGGAGGGCGACCGCGTCGCGGATGGCCCGGGCGTCTGGCGGGTCGACGAAGGGGAACGACTCGACGTCGCCCAGCCGCAGCGCCGCCATCTGGAGGATGACAGAGGCCAGGTTGGTCCGCAGGATCTCGGGCTCGGTGAACGCCGGCCGGCTCTCGTAGTCGTCCTCGGCGTAGAGGCGGACGGCGATGCCCGGCGCCACCCGGCCGCACCGTCCGGCCCTCTGATCGGCGGAGGCCCGGCTGACCGGCTCGATCGGCAGCCGCTGGACCTTGGTCCGTCGGCTGTACCGGGAGATGCGGGCGGTGCCGACGTCGACCACGTAACGGACGCCGGGCACGGTGATGGAGGTCTCGGCCACGTTGGTGGCCAGGACGATGCGGCGTCCCCTGTGGGCAGCGAACGCCCGGTGCTGCTCGGCGGCCGACAGGCGGGCGTAGAGGGGGAGCACCTCGGTGTTCGGGCGGCGGTCCTCCTCGAGGGCGGCGGCCGCGTCGCGGATCTCGCGCTCGCCGCTCAGGAACACGAGGACGTCGCCCGGGCCCTCGGCGGCCAGCTCGTCGATCGCGGCCCGGATGCCGTCGACCGGGTCGCCGGTGCGGTAGCCGGCGGCACGCGCTCGGGGATCGGCGTCACCCGGGCCCCGGCCGTCGTCCTCACCCCGGCCGTCGACGTCGCCCCGGCGGTCCTTCCGCCGGTCGCCGGCGTCGGCGTCGTCGCCCAGCGGGTGGTAGCGGACCTCGACCGGGTACGTCCGCCCGGAGACCTCGACGACCGGGGCGTCGAAGTGCTTGGCGAAGCGGGCGGTGTCGATCGTGGCCGACGTCACGATGACCTTGAGGTCGGGCCGGCGGGGGAGCAGCTGGGTGAGGTAGCCCAGGATGAAGTCGATGTTGAGGCTCCGCTCGTGGGCCTCGTCGACGATGATCGTGTCGTAGCGCGAGAGCATGCGGTCGCGCTGCATCTCGGCGAGCAGGATGCCGTCGGTCATGAGCTTGACCAGGGTCCGCTCGCCCACCTGGTCCGAGAAGCGGACCGTGTAGCCCACCAGGTCGCCCACCTCGGTGCCCAGCTCCTCGGCCACCCGGGCAGCGACCGTGCGGGCGGCCAGGCGCCGGGGCTGGGTGTGGCCGATGAGCCCGGTGACGCCCCGGCCGAGGTCGAGGCACATCTTGGGCAGCTGCGTACTCTTTCCGGACCCCGTCTCGCCCGCCACGATCACGACCTGGTTGTCGCGGATGACCTCGAGCAGCTCGTCGCGCCGGGCGGCGATCGGCAGCGACTCGGGGTAGGCGATCGCCGGCACCGAGGCGCGCCGCGCCGCCAGGCGCGTGTCGTCGCCAGGGGTCGCCGCGTCGGCGCTCGGGCGCGCGGCAACGGGGGCGGAGGGGGAGTCGATCCCCCAAGTGTGCCAGCGCCGGGGCGCCGTCCCGCCGGAGTTACGGCCGGGCCGGCCCCGCCGGGTCGTCGGCGCGGCGGGCCGTCCCCTCCCAGTACAGGGACGTGCGCCAGGCGGCCGCATCGGGCGTCAGGGGAGGCGTCGTCGCCGTCTCCGGTCGGGGCATGGCGGGACCCGGTCAAGCGCGCCGCGGCCCAGGCCACGCAGGTTCGCGGCCCTTCGGTGTCACACCCCTCTGGAACACTCGTCCCCATGGCCATCGCCGAACCGCCCATCGCCGCCCGGCTGCCGTTCCCCTCGCCGACCCTGTCACCGGCGACCGCGGCCGCGGCGGGACCGACGGTGGGCCCGGTGGGCGACGGGCTCGACGACTTCCACCCGGCGGTGGCCACGTGGTTCCGGCGCCGGTTCCCCGAGGGCCCGACGCCGCCCCAGGCCCGGGGCTGGCCCCACATCGCCGCGGGGGAAGACACGCTGGTCGCGGCGCCCACCGGGTCCGGCAAGACGCTGGCCGGGTTCCTCGTGGCGATCGACGGGCTGTACAAGGCGCACGCGGCCGGGGCCGACGTGGCGGCGCGGGCATCGGTCGTCTACGTCTCCCCGCTCAAGGCGCTGGCCGTCGACATCGCCCACAACCTCGAGTGGCCGCTGACCGAGATCGCCGCCGTGGCGGCCGAGCTGGGCCTCGAGCCGGCGCCGATCCGGGTGGGCGTGCGCACGGGCGACACGACGCCGGCCGAGCGGGCGACGATGGTCCGCCGGCCGCCCAGCTTCGTGGTGACGACGCCCGAGTCGCTCTACCTGCTGTGCACCAGCCCCAAGGGGCGCGAGGCGCTGAAGACGGTCGAGACGGTGATCGTCGACGAGATCCACGCCGTCGCCCGCGACAAGCGGGGCGCCCACCTGGCCGTCACGCTGGAGCGGCTCGACGCCCTGTGCGACCGCCCGCCCACGCGGGTGGGGCTCTCCGCCACGCAGCGCCCGATCGAGGTGGTCGGGCGCCTGCTGGTCGGCGACCGGCCCCTCCCCGTCGTGGTCGACGTGGGGCACCGGCGCGACCTCGACCTGGGGCTCGAGCTGCCCGACGGCGAGCTCGAGGCGATCGCCTCGGCCGAGCAGATGGCCGACGTGCTCGACCGCATCGCCTCGCTGGTCGTCGAGCACCGCACGACGCTCGTGTTCGTCAACACCCGCCGGCTGGCCGAGCGCCTCGCCCACCAGCTCGGCGAGCGCCTCGGCGACGAGGTGGTGGCCGCCCACCACGGCTCGCTGTCGAAGGAGCGCCGGCTCCGGGTCGAGACCCGCCTGCGGGCCGGCGAGCTGCGGGCGCTCGTGGCCACGGCGTCGCTCGAGCTGGGCATCGACGTCGGGCCGGTCGAGCTGGTGTGCCAGGTCGGCTCGCCCCGCAGCATCGCCACGTTCCTCCAGCGGGTGGGCCGGTCCAACCACAGCCGGTCCGGCACGCCCAAGGGCCGCGTCTACCCGCTGACCCGCGACGAGCTGGTCGAGTGCACGGCCTTGCTGGCCGCGGTGCGGGCCGGGCGGCTCGACGCCATCGTCCCGTCCCGCTTGCCGCTCGACATCGCCGCCCAGCAGCTCGTGGCCGAGGTCGGCGCCCGCGAGTGCCGCACCGACGAGCTGTACGACCTGGTCCGCCGGGCGGCGCACTACACCGGCCTCGACCGCTCGACGTTCGACGACGTGCTCGCGCTGGTGTCGGCCGGCATCGAGACCGGGCGCGGCCGGCGCGGCGCCTACCTGCACCACGACGCCGTCAACGGCGAGGTGCGCGCCCGCCGGGGCGCCCGGCTGGCCGCCACGACGTCGGGCGGCGCCATCCCCGAGACCGGCGACTACCGGGTCCTCGCCGAGCCCGACGACATGCTCGTCGGCACCGTCAACGAGGACTGGGCGGTCGAGTCGATGGCCGGCGACATCTTCCTTCTCGGCACGCACTCGTGGCAGATCCACAGGATCGAGCCCGGCGTGGTGCGGGTGCGCGACGCCGGCGACACGCCGCCGACCGTGCCGTTCTGGCGGGGCGAGGCGCCGGCTCGCACGGCCGAGCTGTCCAGCGAGGTCGCAGCGGTCCGCCGGGCCGTCGACGCCTTCCTCGCCGCGGGCGATCCCGACGGCGCGCGGCGGTGGCTCCTCGAGGCGGCCGGCATCGGCCACGAGGCCGCCACGATGGTCGTCGACTACCTGGCGGCGGGCCGGGCTGCGCTGGGTGCCATGCCCACCGACGACTGCCTGGTCATCGAGCGCTTCTTCGACGACACGGGTGGCATGCAGCTCGTCATCCACTCGCCCCTCGGGGGGCGCGTCAACCGGGGCCTCGGCCTGGCGCTGCGCAAGAAGTTCTGCCGTACCTTCGACTTCGAGCTGCAGGCGGCGGCCAGCGACGACGCCGTCGTGCTGTCCCTCGGGCCGCACCACAGCTTCCCGCTCGACGAGGTGCCCCGCTACGTGACGAGCCGCACGGTGCGCGACACGCTCGAGCACGCCGTGCTCGACTCGCCGATGTTCCAGGCCCGCTGGCGGTGGAACCTCAACCGGTCCCTCATGGTCCTGCGGTTCCGCGGCGGGCGGAAGAACCCGCCGCCGATCCAGCGGATGGAGTCCGACGACCTGCTCGCCGCCGTGTTCCCGCAGGCCGCTGCCTGCCAGGAGAACATCACCGGCCAGATCGAGATCCCCGACCATCTGCTGGTCCGCCAGACGCTCGACGACACGCTGCACGAGGCGCTCGACATCGACGGACTGCGCGCCCTCCTCGAACGCATCGAGACCGGTGAGGTGCGGGTCCACTGCGCCGACACCACCGAGGCGTCGGTGCTCTCCCACGAGATCCTCACGGCCAAGCCCTACGCCTTCCTCGACGACGAGGAGGCGCAGAACCGGCGGACCAACGCCGTGACCCTGCGCCGGGGCCTCCAGGTGGACCTGGCCGCCATCGGCGCGCTCGACCCCGACGCCGTCGACCAGGTGCACGCCGAGATCGAGCCGGTACCCACGACCGCCGACGACCTGCACGACCTCCTGGCGTCGCTGGTGGTGTGCCGGCCCCGGCCCGACTGGGAGGCGATGTTCTGCGAGCTCGCCGTGCGGGGCCGGGCCGTGATCCTCGAGCGCGACGACGGGGCGCTGTGGTGCACGGCCGAGGCGGCCGACGACGCCCGGGCGGCGCTGTCCACCGACGGCGGCGGCGAGCCGGGCGACGAGGCCGCCGTGCGCGCCGTCCGGGGCCACCTCGATGTCACGGGCATCACGACCGCCGAGCGCCTGGCCGCCGCCACGTCGCTGGGCCTCGGCCGTGTCGCGTACGCCCTGGCCGCTCTCCAGCAGCAGGGCGTCGCCATGCAGGGCCGCTACACCACCCCGGCCCCCGAGCTCCCCGCCGCCCTCGCCGCGCCACCACCCCCGCCGCCCACCGCGCCGGCACCCGCCCCGACGCCGGCCCCCGCGTCGGCACCGGCGTCCGACCCGACGCCGCCCCCCAAGCCCGCGCCGGCGCGCGGTCCCGTGTCGCCGTCGGGCCCCGGCGACTCTGCGTCGCCCGCGCCCGGGGACGTGGGTGGCCTGGCCCGGCCGGCCGAGGTGCTGGCGGCGGCCGGGTTGGTCCCGCCGTCGGGCATCCCGGCCGTGGTACCGGCCGACCCGCCGGCGCCCGACGGGCGGGGGCGGGTCGTCACCGGCGGCGGGGGCGACGAGTGGGTGGCCCGGCGGCTCCTCGCCCGCATGCACGCCTACTCCCGCCGCACCCGGCGCACGGGCGTCGAGCCCGCCACGGCGCAGGACTACATGCGCTTCCTCCTGCGCTGGCAGCACGTCGCCCCCGGCACCCAGGTCGGCGACCGGGCCGGCGTGTGCGCCGTCGTCGAGCAGCTCCAGGGCTACGAGGCCGCCGCCGTGGCGTGGGAGTCCGAGCTGCTGGCCCGCCGGGTCCGTCACTACGACCCGGCCTGGCTCGACCGGCTGTGCCACGACGGCGAGGTGGCGTGGCTGCGGCTCGTCCCGCGGGCCAACCAGGAGCCGACCACCGCCGCCAGCGCGCCGTCCAAGGCCACGCCGATCTGCGTGGTGCTGCGGCCCGACATGGCCTGGCTGCTCGCCGCCGCCCGCACCGCCGAGACCGTGCCGGCGGCGCCCGAGCTCGGGGCCACGGCCGAGATCGTCGAAGCGCTCGCCGCCCGCGGCGCCTCCTTCGCCACCGAGCTCGCCGCCGCCACCGGCCGCCTGCCCACCGACATCGAACGCGGGCTGTGGGACGGCGTGGCGCGCGGCCTCGTCATGTCCGACGGCTTCGGCGCCATACGGGCCAAGGTCGGGGACCGCGCCCGCCCGCCGCTCACCAACCACGCCGCCCGGCGCCTGTCCCGCCTGGCCCGGGCGGCCCGGGCCACCGACGGCTCGGCGGGCCGGTGGTCGCTGGTCCCCGCGCCCGAGGAGGCGGTCGACCGCGACGAGCTGGCCGAGGCGGTCGCCGGCCAGCTGCTGCAGCGGTGGGGCGTCGTCGTGCGCGACGTGGCCCGGCGCGACGCGCTGCGGGTGCCGTGGCGCGAGATCCAGTGGGCGCTGCGCCGGCTGGAGGACCGCGGCCTCGTGCGGGGCGGCCGCTTCGTGAGCGGTTTCACCGGCGAGCAGTACGCCCTGCCGGAGGCGGCCGAGCAGCTGGCGCAGGTCCGCAAGCAACCCCGGACGGGCGAGCGGGTCACGGTCAACGCCACCGACCCGCTCAACCTCGTCGGCGTGGTGGTGCCGGGCGACACGGTGCCGGCCGTCCGCACGAACGCCGTCACCTACGTGGACGGCGTCCCCGCGGTGTGACCTCGCGCAGACGAAACAGTGCCCGAACGCGAAGAAACCTCGGCCGCCATCACCGAGGGTGATGGCAACCGAGGTGTCGCCGAACCTGGCGGCCTCTCAGCTCACTTGTAGCGGTACGTGATGCGGCCGCGGGTGAGGTCGTAGGCGGACACCTCGATCTGCACGCGGTCGCCGGGCAGGATGCGGATGCGGTTCTTGCGCATCTTGCCGCTCAGGTGCCCCAGCACCTCGTGGCCGTTGTCGAGGGTGATCCGGAACAGGCCACCCTTGAGCGATTCCTCGGTACGTCCTTCGAGGACGAATGCGTCGTCTTTGGTCTTCGGCAAGCGTATGGCTCCTCGTCGCCTGGGCCCTGCCAGCCTACCGGCCCACGCGGGCCCCTCGGCACATCCCCCTGTGGCTGCCGCAGGAGCCGCGGGTCGGACGCCGCGCTCAGGCCGCGGAGGCGGCGGGGTCGGCCGGTGCCGGCCGGGCCTCGGTGGCCGGGCGGGCGCTGAGCGCCCGCCACAGGGCCCGGTACGACGGGTACACGAGCGGGGGGGTGACCCACCCGGCCTCGACCAGCTCGGTGTGCAGCCGGGGCAGGTTGCGCCACGGCACGCCCATGTCGACGTGGTGGGCGAGGTGCCAGCCCGTGTTGAACGGCACCAGCCAGAACCGGGCCGCCCACGACTGGCGCACGTGGTGGGTCGTCCGCCGGCGGTCGGGGCTCCGCTCCATGCCGCCGTGCTCGGCGATCGACCGCAGCCGGTTGATCACCCGCCACGACGTCATCCACGGCAGCAGCCACAGCAGCGGGTACAGCTCGGGCCGCCCCGCCAGCGTGAACAGGGCCAGCACGCCGGCCTGGGCGGCGACGATGCGCACGGCGAACGGCCGGGCCGTCGACGACGTCAGCGCCAGCAGCAGCGGCTTGAGGTTCTTCCACCCCGACACGCCCGAGGCGTCGCGCCGCAGCTTGCGCCACAGGCTGGCCCGGGTCACCGGATAGCCCTGGTAGAGGGCGAGGTCGGGCTCCTTGGGCCCGAACTCGTCCTTGTGGTGGGCGAAGTGGCTGCGGCGGTAGGCCTCGAACGGGACGAACGCCGGGTAGGCGAGCAGCCAGCGCCCCACGACGTCGTTGGCGCGCTTGTTCGTGAAGAGCAGCTTGTGGGCCGCCTCGTGGGCGGCGATGGCGAAGCGGGCGAACGCCGGGCCCATGAGCACCACGGCGGCGGCGTAGGCCACCGGGTGGGCCAGCCAGGCGGCGGCGGCCACGGTGGCCGCCGCCTGCGACCAGCACAGCACGACGCTTCCCACGTTGCGCACGTCGTCGATGCGCCGCAGCTCGGCTCGCAGGGCGGGCACGGGCATGCCGGTCGCGCTGAGCCGGGCGGTGGGGAGAACGTCCGGCAGGGCGTCGGCGGCGGGCACCATGGTCTGCGTCATGCACCTACCATCATACGTAACTCCGACACGTGTAGGCAACGCGTAATGCCCAAGCCCGGCCCGACCTCCACGACGCTGACCGCCCGATCCGTCCTGCTGTCCGTGCTGCTCGGCACGGACCCCCCGCGCCTGCCCGTCCGTCGGCTCGTGCGGACCACCGAGCTCTTCGGCATCGCCGAGGGCACGACCCGGACGGCCCTGTCCCGCATGGCCGCCGCCGGTGAGCTCCTCGCCGACGACGGCTGGTACGAGCTGGCGAGCGACCGGCTGCTGGCCCGCCAGGCCCGCCAGGTCGCCAGCCGCCACCCCGGGCCGCTCGCCTGGGACGGCGCGTCCTGGCGCCAGGTCGTCGTGGTCGCCGACGGGCCGCGGTCCGCCGACAGCCGGGCGGCGTTGCGGTCAGCCCTCCTCGGTGCGCGCCTGGCCGAGCTACGCGAGGGGGTGTGGCTGCGCCCGGACAACCTGGGCGACGTCGCAGGTGGGCTGGCCGCCGATGCCGAGGGCGCCGGGGAGGCGCTGCGCTGGTTCCGGGTCGTCCCGGCCGGCGACCCCCTCGCGCTCGCCGCCCGCCTGTGGGACCTCGACGCGTGGACGTCCCGGGCGAACGAGCTGGTCCGGCAGATGGCGGCGCTGCTGCGCCCGCTGGAGGAGGGGAGCAGCGACGTCCTCGCCGGCGGGTTCGTGCTCAGCGCCGACGTGCTGCGCCACGTCCAGGCCGACCCGCTGCTGCCGCCGGAGCTCCTCCCGCACGACTGGCCCGGCGCCGGCCTGCGCGCCGACTACGACCGGTACGACGCCGCCTACCGCGCCGTCCTCGGCACCTGGCTCGCCGCCACCGATTGAGCCGCCCCGCGGCGCGCAGCCGGCGGCGGGGGAGCGTCGGTGGGGGGTAGGGGCGTCAGTGGGGGGTGCGGCCGCCGAAGGCGGCGAGGCGGTCGTACAGCGGGGCGTCGTCGGGGACGGGGACCGCCGGGCCGACGTGGGCGCCCGAGGCCTCGTCGCCAGGGACTCCGGGCCGACGTGGGCGCCCGAGGCCTCGTCGCCCCGGGACTCCGGGCGGAGGTTGACCCGGCCCCAGGCGAGGGCGGCCTCGCCGACCTCGACGTCGAGCTCCGCGGACTGGCCGGTCGACACGGCGACGTCCCAGGCGTGGACCGCCAGCTCCGTGAGCTGCTGGCCCATCAGCCAGTTGGCGGCCGAGTCGGGCACGCCCGGGGCCGACCACGCCGCCAGCAGCGCTCGGGCGGCGTCGCGGTAGGCGTCGACCCAGTCCACCAGGGGACCGAGCGGGCCCTCGGCGGGCACGACACCCCGGCCGGCGGTCACGCGGGCGAAGCGGTGGACCTCCTCGACGACGTGGGACACGAGGTCGCGCACGTCCCACGAGGCGCACGGCGTCGGACGGGACTCCTGGCCCGGGCGGACGGCGGCGATCACGGTCCCCGCCTGCCCGATGGCCCGTCCGAGCAGGGCGAAGGTCGGCGAGCTGGCCGGCGCGAACGGCACGGCGGGAGCGGCGTCAAGGGCGGAAGGCGTCATGCTCCTACAACGGCACGAACGCCGCGAACTCATCGCCGCCGCGCCCGCCCGTCTGCCCGCAGGCCAGCCCCACCCGGCCAGGACCCTCCGGTACCGCCCACGGCCGGAGCCGCGGCCCGGCTCAGCGGCGGCGGTATGCGGGGGGTGCGGTGGCGGCGGCGGCCAGCGCCTCCGCCAGGTCGTCGACGTCGGCGGCGACGAGGCCG
>Ga0126307_10002303_pt1 | contig 12865 bp, 23 predicted proteins | sample Plot28_FD_89955 | JGI IMG/M metagenome (GOLD analysis project Ga0126307, IMG submission 89955) | Serpentine soil microbial communities from UC McLaughlin Reserve, CA, USA - Plot28 | ecosystem: Environmental > Terrestrial > Soil > Grasslands | place: USA: UC McLaughlin Reserve, Lake County...
GTAGGAAAAAAGGCAAAACTTGAAGAAAAAAATATACGTCACGCACTACGTCTAATGAAAAAAGTTCAAGATGCAGGATTAAGCGCAGGGAAAGAGCCTATGGGAATTGTAGGAGCTGTCATTTATCTATCACTTCCAAAAAGTGATGAAAATATCCGACAACGCATTATTACGCAAAGAGTAATTGCAGATGCAGCAGGAGTTTCTGAAGTTACAATTCGAAATGTATACAAAGAAATTGAAAAGAAGCTTTCACTAGGATAATTATTACCAAATTTTTTATTATTTATTTATATAATTAAAAGATAATTATATTTTATTTAATAATTGATATTTATTATAGAACTACAAAATCATGTCAAAATCAGTTTACACACCTCCGAGCCCGTATACTAATAGGATTCAATAACATCATTTAAGAATACATTGAGGGATAAATCACTTTAATACATACGATGCATTCTATCTAATATTATAATATGATAGATAGTGACAGTAGTAGTAGTAGTAGTAGTAATGATATTGATCGATATCATCCAATAACAATAATAAAAGATTCCAATTTACAACTATCTCTTCTACCATCATTACCATCATCAATAAAAATAGCAATATGGAAAGATGATAGATTAGAACAACTGGATATTTCAAAAGACTTGATTGAAATATTACAGATCAATGGGTTTACAATTGAAAGTATATTAGAATATGGAGCCTCAAAAATTGCAAAAATAATAGGAATAAATGATTTCTTTGCACAGATAATTTTTAATGAGACAACAACAATAATAACAACAAAACGATTAATTAATTAACTAGTTCTGATATTTTCGGCGCCTGAAAAATAAATATCATATTCTTATTGTTGTTATTTCTATTTATCTCTAGGTGAATGAATTCTTTTTCAATAACAAAAACTTTATTTATTATGTTACCGATCCTAACTACATGTCATGCTCGAAGTCCTCAGAACCCTTATATCAAAGTAATTTTTAATCACGTTCATTAATTTATGAATAAATAATCTATATTCGATAAAATAATTGAATTACCATCCTGCTACATCTTTCTGACCAATAACTTTAGTTGGTTTTATTTTTATAAATAGTTCACCTTCTGAGCTATTTCTCTTGCCACACTCTTCTGCTTTATCATTATCCATATACATTCCTGCTATTCTTTTAGCCCACTTGTAAATCTCAGCTGGCTTATTACTAATTATTTCTGTAATACCATCAATAGTAACAAAAGAGTAAAGAGGAACTTGGTCATCTACACATAAACGGACTCGATTGTCACGACGAATATTTTTTGCTTTTACTGATGTGTCATCTGTAGTAAACAAAATATTATTCTTATTATCTAAGGTAAACCAAATTGGAACTACATGTGGTGTTCCAATGGTGAAAAATATGATGGATATCAAACGATGTGATTATTTACATTGGATAACTTAATCAATAAATGCTTTTATACAATAAATCAATTCTCAAATTCAATGTCTAAGTTAATTACTATTATTATATTGTTCATAACAACAGTTTCCATATCTTCAGTTATGCAATCTATCGATTTTGAGGTTTCATATGCACAACAAGAACAAAAACAAATTCAACCAAATCAAACAACAAATTCAGACTATTCTTCTCAAAATATAGATGATAGTGTATTTACTACTCTTCGTGAAGGAAGTACAGTATTATCTTTATCTAACAACCAAACGTGGTCTGCTGGACCAGATATGACATATATTGATACTACTATTGATGGAGAAACAGTAATTGCTTCAAGTGGGGACAATCATGTCTATATATTTAATAATAATGAATTAATTGCTAAAATCAAGGTTGGAGAAACACCAAGAGGAGTAAAGATATCCCCTGATGAGAAATATGCATTAGTTGCTAATGAAATTTCAGGAACAATTAGCATAATTGATTTCAAAAATATGAGTCTGATAAAGGAAGTTCCAGTTGGTAAAATTCCGCATAATATAGTATTTTCTACGGATTATAATGATAATAATAAAAAATTAGCATACATTACAATGCAAGGAGAGGATAAGATAATAATCATGGATATGAATACATTTGATAAAGTTGGAGAGATTACAGTTAGTAAAGGACCACACAACTTGGATATCACTCCAAATGGAAAATATCTTTTTGTTGCAAATGCAGGATCAAGTGATGTAGCAGTTATAGATATAGCAAACAAACAAGTTATCAAAAAGATTCCAGTTAGCACAGGTCATCATGGAATAGATGTTTCACCAGATGGAAAAATGATTTATGTGTCTGGAATAGGTTCTGATAAGGTTAATGTTATAGATCCTTTTAAATTGGAGCTTGTTAAAAAGATTGATGTTGGTAATGGACCTCATGGTATAAGGACTAGTTCTGATGGTAAATTACTTTATGTAGATGTAACTTCAACTAATAAAGTCGTATTAATTGATACTGAACAATTGAAAATAATCAACTATATCAATACTGGAAAATCTCCTTTTTGGATTGCTATATCAAATAATTCTTGAATTAATTTATTTTATAAATATTTTAATAGTCAATAGTAGAACCCACATTTGATGGGTAAGGATTCGAGTCCCACTCATAGATTACATTGTTTTTATTATAACTTCTGTATCAATTCACAAAATCGATTAATTGATTACCTGCTGAGTCAATGCACTTTATATCTTATCGTTTTCTCCATAATTAATTAATTGCAATTCTTCTATCTTTGTTTGAAATCCGCTCTTTGTCTTTCCACTTATGGAATATAAAATCTAATATGTAGTCAATTTTTACAAAATTTCTAATATTTCTAATTATTATTGCTAATTAATCAAATTATATAATTCCCTTGTAACTATAATTTCTTTTTAGTGTTCCACTATTGATTTAGGATAATTTCCAATTTGAGAAAGTTTAGTAGATTTGTCAATTGTCGAATTAACTGTATTATACCATTCATGTATTACATTGACAGGAGTCTCTAAGTTCTGGAATCCATTTTTTAGTCATAGGAATCTTTTGTACTTCTTTAACAATTTTAATAATGTTTAGTTCACTCTTAAATAACATATTTGGTCAGGTTTATTCTGACATCGCATCAACTTGAGGATCTTTTAATTCGACTTCAGGAAAAATGATTAAAGAAACAGAAGTACCTTCTGCATTACCTATTTTGAATATTAATAATTGTCCAGGCGAACTGGCAATTTATGTACACGACGTATGGGCAACTGAAGAAACTGCAGAAGAGCAAACGGAGCGAGTATATTTATCCCTTAAAGCTGGTTATCATATCCCCATTATTGGATTTAGCTGGGATTCAAATACTTCATTTTCTATTGATAATATAATTTTATCACAGTATGGATGGAATTTAGCAAAATATATAGCTAATTCAAATGGGACCTTTATTAGGTAAATTTATTCAACAATTTAATGATAATTGCCCTAATGACAAATTACGAATAACTGCACATTCTCTCGGTTCTAGAGTCACTTTATCAGCTATCCAATCATTATATGATGGAAATAGTGATAATACTAAAAAAATCATATCTGTTCATTTATTGGGTGCTACCATTGATAAAGAACAAGCTTCTTTGAATGAACAACAATGTCTTGATATAAACCCCAGTTACCATGTTCTGGAGATGCTATCGAACATGTTGTAAAAAAATTTTATAATTTATACAATCCTCAAGATAATATGTTAGCATATGAACAAATTTTAGTTGATGCTACGCCTTTAAATTGGGTAGATTCTCTTATTTTTACTATAACATACCAAAGTCCTTATCTTAATATAGAAAATGATATTCCACTTGGTGCATAGGGAATACAAAACGGCATAAATGAACCAGGAAATTAAGAAGAATATAATGTTTTATCTAAGATACTTGATGAAGTAGATACCGATCAAAGAAATGGGTGTGACCTACAAGTAAATCTTAAATATTTTGGATATATATTTGGAAATTTCTATTGGTGTACAATCAATAAAAATGGAGATAACCATTTTGGATATATGGGTTTTAGAGATATAAATGATAAGTTAAAAGATGAATGCGCAATCAATGTAGTTGTGAATAATTGGTTATCAGAATAATAAAATTGTAAATAGCAGAACATTTGACTTATCTCTTTTCGTTCAAATAAAGTAACTTGTCCAATTTTATAGAAGGATTCAAATCCCACTTGCTTCATTCTATAAGTATTGTTAGGATGTATCTTTTTATTATAGGAGAACTTTTCAATACTACATTTTTTCTCAGTACAAAGCCTGAAATTTCAGAAATTAATTTATTCGAAAAAGTATTGCAATATGTTAGTTCATATGATTTCATTATCTTGCCAGTAATAGTTAATATAATAATTTCAATTACTAGGTTCATTCTACCTAAAATAATTAGGGGAATAATAACATATAGATTGAGAAAAAATACTAGAATAATTCAAATAAATCAGCTTATCTTTTCTAAACATTAATAATTTCAATCAAAGAAAAACTAATAATATTTGGAATAGCATTTATAGATAAATTTGTTTTGTTTTACATCCCTGATAAGATACAAAAAAATTTTTTAAATCCTTTTTAATCAAATTTAGTTCAGTCCAAAACTTTTTACATCCTTCATATTTACGAAAATATTGCATTTATTGATTATGAAAAAGAAGTAATAATAAAAAAATTTAATTAAAGAAGTTATTTTTTAGTTTAACATTGGTAGAGATAGACTTTCTTACTGAAGAGCCTTTAATGTCGGCTTTAACTCAATCTGCGGCAACCTTCGTAGCTATTTTGGCAGGTTTTTATACTACCAAGATTTTGACAATTGCAAGTGACAAGAATAGAATAGAACATAAAATGAATTATCTTAAATCTGAAATATCATTTGAAACTGAAAACATTCAAAATTTAAAATACGAAATAACTAAGATGGAAGAGGAAAAAGGAAATCGTCCTACTCATTTGTCTGAAGATAAAGATTTTTCTACTATAGAAATAAATTATAACTTAGAAGAACAACAAAATTTCAATATCAATAATTTGAAGAGGAAATTAGAGTAAAAAGAAAATAAATTAAAATTCTTAAATCAACAGCAATCATTATATAGAGAGGAATTACATTCTTTTATTTATCCAAAACATTTAAAGTTTGGATTTTTTTCTTTTGGCTTATTTGCTTTTTTAGGGGTAATTATTCCATTGATGCATCAATGGTGGGCAAGATATATTCCAATAGATCCGATATTTTTGCTTTTAGTATGTTTCTTATTGGATTGATTATTACTTTTATATACATGTCGTTAGAAATATTTTCAGTTTTTAAGAAAGATAATAATAATAATAAATACTAGCCCAGTTTAAAATGATTCTAAATCTTTTTAAATCTTTTCATATTTTAGATAGCCTTTATTTTAAAACTTACTCTAAAGTATAAGTTATTTTATTATATTTATTTATAAATTAATAATACCCGTAGTAATTCAAATTTTGATTAAGTTTACCAGGACATATAGTATCCCAATCAAGTAATACAACTAATACAACATTTTAATTTTAATTAGTTTATGCATGATATTTATATATCTTAATAATGTAAATTTTAAATAAAATTATCTGATAAACATTTTTTTATTTATGTTATTATATTTTTACATCAAAAGGTTTAGATAGTTTAGAACCATAGATATTTAATAAATTAATTGCTGACTACATATACCTAAATCATTATAATAAATGCATTATATTGATTTTGGCTATTTTAATCAATATGAGTTTAAACTTTACCTTTTATATAAAGACACTCAAATTAAATACAACGTTTACCGATCCCAATTACATGTCGTACTCGAAGCCCTCTGACCACTATTAATATATGATTCAATAAATGATTTGTTTGTATTTTAATTTTAATTTTTATAAAAGCCATTCAGGAAACCATCTCAAATTGTGTTTGTATATTTTTTAAATAATAAAATTAATATATTAACCATATGAAAATTATCATACAACCTTCATCAGATAAACTTGATAACGATATTTTGAATTTATTAGTTGATTCAATATCAAAAGAATTTGTCATCTCCAAAGTTACTGTTAACCCTTTACTGATATTTGATATTCATGATTTTATTTCTAAACGTAGAAATCAACTAAGATCTTCTGATTTTTTGCTTTGGATTTTGGAAAAACTCAAACCAGCAAACGAGATAAAGATTTTAGTCATTTGTGACATAGATGCATATTCTGGAGATTTGAATTTTGTATTTGGAGAAGCATATAAAGGGGGAAGAGCTGCAGCAATATACCTTCCTAGACTTAGACAAGATTTCTATGGGCTTGAGTCTAATAAATTTTTATTTCATGAACGAATTGTAAAAGAAGCGATTCATGAACTAGGTCATACTTTTGGTTTATTTCACTGTAATAACAAATTATGTGTCATGTATTTTAGTAATTCATTGAATGATACTGATATCAAAGGAAAAAGTTTTTGTTCGGATTGCAAGAATAATTTAATGCTTAAATAAAATGAGTAGTCTTAATATTATAAACTACAAAATTGTGTCAAAATCAACGGTGGATATACTTCCGAACATACTATATCTTATACATATCATATCATAACTATAAATATTCACACTAGAAAATAAAACATTGACACTAACAAAGGTATCATCTAATTTTTTTAATCTTTCAATGATAAATTATATATAATCGTTATTTTAAATGAATTACTTTATTAATAAATGTCAGAATATCCTTATGAAAATAAGATTCATAGTGATGATAAAGTATACAATTGCACTGTTTATTCATCTGATAGAATAAGAATTGGCAAGGTGGAAGCAGCATTTGCAGAATCTTTCATTGTAAAGAACGAAATGGAAAACAAAGAGATTAAATATGAAATCCCAAGGCTAGACATTGCAAGCATAATTAATGGATCAATCACCCTTAAGATAAAGAAAAGTGATATAGATCAAAATTATGAAACATCTTCTATCGATAAAATTTAGAATTTTAATTTAATTTGTAACTAAAATACACTAAATACGTTTAACCCAAAGATATATTAATATAATATTATGTTACCAAACCTGCTATAATGCTGAAGGAATGGAGATAAGTGAAGAGGTCAAGCAAACCAATTTGAATAAATCAATCCATGATGTGCAAGAAATAGCAAGAGAATGGTATAAAAAAGAAGGATATGAGAATTTAATGTGTATTAATCATAATAACAGGAAAACAAAATTTGATAAAGTGTAATACATATGGTAAACCTGCTGAAATACGTAGAAAAGGAAACTCTTGGAAATTTCCAAAGAAATACTACCCATTATTATTTGGAGCCATAATGGGCTTGATAATGTCTTTGCTTACATCTATAGCTGTTGCTATGATAAATATAGGAATTGTTCCAAATTTCATCCAAATATGGTTCAGCATATTTTTTACTACATTTGCAATTGGCTTTCCTATCACAATAGTAGTTACTCCATTTGTAAAGAACATTGTAGACCTGATATCCAATTGGTAACAAAATAATAGACAAGAAATAATAATTGAATTAGCAAAAGAAGAAAGCCATAGCCCTCATTTAGATCGAATGACTTGCTAAGAATGTAGAAGGCCATGGCTATTTTATAGTTCACTTTTTGACAGAGCTTAAAAATATAAACTATGATAATATTTAAAAATCAGTGAACAAAGTTAATTATCGATATACTGGTAATGCCATAGCCTTCTCTATTGGTGCAACCGGTATAACAATTAGATAGGCTATGACAATAGGTTTGTGAATTTATTTGCTATCTTGGAGTTAATTATGTAATCAACATTTTATTTACCAATTGTAGACAAATTATCCTAATAATTGATTATAATAGTAAATAATGCCACAGCCTTGAATACAACTGTGACAAACAGGAGAGGTAATATTAACAAAGAAATAGTACAGAAATTGATTAATTTTAAACCACAAAAAACTATGAAGAAAGGAAAAATAAAGAACCATTATGAATTCTTCTACTACTTCTAATATTAACCAAAATTATGTTCCTACGGATACTCCACTCAGATTTATTGAACAATGAAGAAAATGCATATCTTGTATTTACAAAGAAAAGACATTCTTGTCCTAATAGATCCAAATCTGTAACACAAACAACTACAACTGCAGCAAAGTCTAATTATTATAACAAGTTTACAAATAAACAACCAAAGCCGAAGATGTCAAATTCCTTTGAGTTATTACAAGGACCAATAGCAGAAATACAAAAGAAATACGAGATTTTGAGTGATTTTGTAACTGAATATAATGGTAAACTACATGGTTCTCAACGAGATAGGGATCCTAAAACTGGTTTGATTGATTTGCTGGTATATTATGAAGTGCCTGAAGGTAAAAGGGAAGAAGTAAAACAGAAATTCAATAATATCGTTAGAAACGATTAAATAATTTTACAAAATATTAATTACATTAAAAAATTAATGAAAAGAAAAATTTGTATGTAGTTATTAATTAATTAATGGCCTTTATTGGACAGCTCCCATACGAGATCATTAAACATGGTATTCATATGATCAATTTTAATTTCCATACCATCAAGTAAAGTAAGGGCTTCTGAAGTATTATTAGATTTGACTAATTGTTTAACCTCATCGATATTATTTGCTAATTGGGAATGAGTAAATCTCATATGGCTCATCATTTGTTCTGAAGCACCTATTTGAGCAAATACTATCTGTTGGAGTGGAATAACAAAAATAATCCCAACCAATAATAGAAGTACGACTGTCTTCATAGTATTATTATACAATTTAATCTATTAAATATTTGGAATATTCAATAATTTTAAGAAATACAGAAATTAAAAATTATAAAGTAAAAGATACAATTTGATATCATGTTAATAATCATTGCGAAAATCTTATAAGATTCTTTTTTAGCTGGTTCATTAACTAAAATATGATACTCATAATTTTAAGAGATTCAGAAGGTTCTGGAAAATCAAAAGTTTATGAAGGATTAAAGGATAAAATATCAATTGATAGTTGTTTCCTCAATTTGGATCAGACCAGACCAACGACACACTTGAAAGTAATATGAAACAGGCTTTAGAATGAGAATATGTAATAGATGAAATGTTTTTCTGGTAATGGACACACAACTAATCCAGAAACTTGGATAAATAGATTCAAGGAAAAGAACTACAATATTTTCTCATACATATTAAAAGCCTCAAAAGAAACTTGCCTACATAGAACAATCAAACATATACAAGATGAAATATTTCCTGCAAGAGTTTTCAGAAAAAGAAAGATCTGAAAGGAATTTTTGTTTATATTGTGGAATTTGTACTGATATAGAAGATATAGATATTCTTCTAGAATTACATTTTGAGTGTTGGAAATGGTACAGACAGAAGGGAATATCATATAAAATTCCAAAATATTACAAATGACACTTGAAAACGCTACATATAATATTTGTATATCTTTTATAAAATTAATAATGATTAAAATATACGAAAAAAATGAGAAATTATATATTCAATTATTGTTAATTATCATTAGATCATTATAAATCAATAATAACCATTTTTTTTTGGACTAGAAAATTGTGTCAAAAACATTCCATTGTTATACTTTTAAGACTTTTATCTACAATAAACAATATTAGAATAAAATTTAATAAATATTATATGAATAGTACTTCTTTGTGATTTGACCTTAATTTTTATTTTCAAACATATTCTGTTTATGGAATTGAAAAAGAAAATCAAACTAATGATAAACAATCAGTTCAATTTCTTCAAAATTACTGGCAATGGCTAGGGAATTTGTCTTGATTTTAAAGAATTAATTATATGTAGCAAATAAAATGCCCATCCTCATTTCATTATTTTTCTTAGAATCATGGTATATGAAACAATTTTTTCTTTATAATATTGTTTCTTAAAATTTTAATAACCTACTCTTTTAGTAATTTTTACTTTTGATGGGCCGGTCGTCTAGCCCGGTAGGATACAGCATTGGCATTGCTGAGATCATAGGTTCGAATCCTATCCGGTCCACCTAATCAGAAATGTGTTTAATAAAATTTAATTAATTATAATAAAGTTTTTTTATCATGTGACATAAGGATAATATCTATTACGCATTTAGAACTACAAAATTGTGTCAAAAACAATTCACACATCTCTGTTTTAGCGCCTACGTATAAGTTTATAATACTCTAGACCAAGATTCAAATTTCCATACTTAGCAAGGAAGCAACTATTTTCTATCTTGGTAGTATGTTATAGTCCGACATCAATCGAAATAGTAATATGTTCGCAGCTTTATGAAAAATTTTAACAGAATAGAACGACAAATGAAAGAAAACATAAATTCGAAGAAATAGATATCACCATATTAGGAGGCGGACCTGCAGGTTTACAGGCCGCATTAGTTCTTTCTCGCACATGAAAAAAATCATAGTTTTTGATACTCCCGAACCTCCAAGAAATACAGCATCTCATGGAGTTCATAATTTTCTTGGCTTAGATGGCCTTTTACCAATAGATATTCGTAGAATCGCATGGGAACAGATTGACAAATACAACTCTGCTGAACTTCGCAAAGAAAAAATAGTAAATGTCAATAAAGAAAAAGATGGAATATTTGTTATTACAACTGATAATGAAAACTCGATCAGGGCAAAGAAAGTTATTTTTGCAGTAGGGTATTATGATGTATATCCTGATATTTCTGGATTTATAGAATGTTGGGCAGATACGATTATTTCCTGTCCATTTTGCGATGGTTACGAAATAAAGATCATATTTGTGGTATTGTGGTGAATACCAAAATGCAACTTGATTTGTTTCCAAAGATGGTACAAAATTGGACTTCCAAAATCAAAGTTTTCATACTCCAATATAGAGATAGAATCATCATACCAAAATGAATTGTCCAAGTTAAATATTTCTGTTTATAGAGGAATCATCACAAAAGTAAATCACAGTAGTACCAAAGTAAAATCAGTCTCATTAGAGTCGGGCGAAAATATTCAAGTTGATACACTTCTCTGGATACCTCAAGTAAAACCAATTCAGTTAATACAAAGACTGATTGAAAACTTAGGTTTAGAATTAAATGAACAAGATTATATTAAGACAAATCAAAAGCTACGAACAAATGTTAAAGGACTTTATGCAGCAGGAGATATCAAGGGAACTAGTCCAATAGGAGCACTTGCTGCAGCTTATAATGGTGGAATAGCAGCAACTTCAATCGTACATGAATGGTATGATTAATTATTGGATCTATTTAGATAGGCTGCACAATTCAATACTTAATTATGTATCATGTTCTTTATTCCATTAATGTGGGATTTCTAGAAATAGATAAGCAAATAAGATGGGAGACTAAAACATGACAAAAGATTCAGATTTACAAGTTTCTCCAAGTCGACGGCCAACACGCGAACGTGTTGGACTCATCGTAAATGGGGCAAATGCAGCAGCAGCAATAAAAACAATTGCTGCAGCCGAAACCGCCGGCGTCCAGCAAATCTGGATGACCAATACTCCTTGGTTCCCTGACGTAATGACAACACTTGCAGCAGCAGCAATAAAAACATCTATAGTACGCTTAGGAACGGCTATTATACCAACGTATCCACGGCATCCTGTAGTCCTAGCACAGCACGTTCTTGCGCTCCATGATATTGCACCAGGTAGATTGCGTCTTGGAATTGGCCCTAGTCATCGTGCTATTGTAGAAGATATCTACGGCTTACCCCAGACAACACCCTTGGTTCATCTACGCGAATATGTGAAAGTGCTGCATTCCATCCTCTGGGATGGTAAGGTAGACCATCATGGAGAATTCTTTAACATTGTAATCGAATTTCCACGAACAGCTAAAATTCCGGTGTTAATTTCCACATTAGGAAAAAAGGCGTTTCAACTTGCGGGGGAAATTGCTGATGGAGCTCTTTCATGGATGTGTCCTGTTTCATATTTGCTCAATACCGGAATTCCGTTATTACGTCAAGCAGCTACTGCTAATGGACGCTCAAACCCTCCCCCATTGGTAGCACATGTTCCGGTAGCACTTAGCCAAGATCGCGATTCTGTAATGGCCGCAGGTCATAAAATGTTTGAAATATACTCGAAGCTTCCTTTTTATGTTAAAATGTTTGCTGAATCAGGCTTTCCACTAACATCAGATAAGAAGGTAACTGATGAATTTGTTAATAATATGATAATCTCTGGAAATGAAGACACAGTAGCTACATCGTTGACCAAACTTCTGGATGCAGGTTTGGATGAACTTATGGTAAGCTTGGTGTCTGTAGTAGATGAGAAGTATGAGCAAACCCAACTCATGCGTTTGATAGATCAGCTGTAATGGCTGCTGCTGCTGCAAGTGAGCAACAACGTTATCGTCATCATATCGTAGTATCCAACTTGGCTTCTTATATTACCTGTACTGAGAATATGTCATTGATAAAGGAACTACTAGGTGTCTAATCCTTAGGTGAATGATGATTTTAGCTTTTCTTATAAACTTGAATTACTTATAATTTACCCTAATTTAATAGCCCATTGAATTATTAGACAGATGAAAAAGATAATTAATTTAATTTGGAGGGAGGAATAAACGAAGAAGAATAATCAAATACATGTTAGAGCAGAATTTACTATAGAAAAAGGAAAAATCGAAGAGTTCAAGAAACTGATACAGGATATGAGCAGAATGGTAGAAAATAACGAGCCAGACACATTATGTTATCAGTTTTATCTTAATAGATCTGAAACAACGTGTCTAGTCCATGAAACATATACAA
>Ga0126307_10002304_pt1 | contig 12864 bp, 18 predicted proteins | sample Plot28_FD_89955 | JGI IMG/M metagenome (GOLD analysis project Ga0126307, IMG submission 89955) | Serpentine soil microbial communities from UC McLaughlin Reserve, CA, USA - Plot28 | ecosystem: Environmental > Terrestrial > Soil > Grasslands | place: USA: UC McLaughlin Reserve, Lake County...
CCCGAGCCAGCCGCCGGGCGTCGCGCCGCGGCCGGGGTCGTCGGGGAGGAAGCTCGCGCGCGCGATGTAGTTCGGCGTCGCGCTCAGCACGCCGGGCCGCCGGCGCAGGCGGGCGATCGCCTCGTGCACCGTGCTTCCGTCGCTCAGCTGCACGACGCGCGTCACCGGCGCCGACTCGTCCCCGTAGCGGACGACCACCTCGTCCGGCACGTAGTCCGCCGCCCCCGCGGCCGGGGCCAGCAGGACCGTTCCCACGGCGGCGAGGACGAACGTGCGGAGGAGCATTCGCGTTCGTAGAACATTCTCGACGGCGGGAAGTTTCCGGACAACCCCGAGATCCGTTGGTTCTGCGACGCTGGACGCCCGATGGCGACGGCGTTCTTCCCACGCGACGAGCTGTTCATGCGGCTCGCGCTCCGCGAGGCCGGACGCGCGCTCGAGCACGACGACGTGCCGGTCGGCGCGGTGGTCGTCTCCGGCGGCGAGGTGATCGGCGCCGGCCACAACGAGCGCGAGCTGCGCCAGGACCCGACCGCGCATGCCGAGCTGCTGGCGCTGCGCGAGGCCGCGCGCCACCTCGGCAGCTGGCGGATCCTCGAGAGCGTCCTGTACGTGACGCTCGAGCCGTGCGCGATGTGCGCGGGCGCGATCGTCCTCGGCCGCGTCGCGCGCGTGGTGTACGGCACCGCCGACCCCAAGGCCGGCGCGGCGGGCAGCGTGATCGACGTGCTCGGCGAGCCGCGCTTCAACCACCGCCCGGAGGTCGCCGGCGGGCTGCTGCAGGAGGAGTGCGCGGCGCTGCTCGTCGACTTCTTCTCGTCGCGCCGGTGAGAGTGGCGCCGCGCGCAGGGTTCGTCCATCCTGAGGGCATGACCACGACCGAGCCCGCCGTCCTGCCCGCCACGCTGCGGCTGGGCGCCGTGCACCTGACCGTGACCGACCTCGACCGCTCGGTCGCCTTCTACCAGGACAGCCTCGGGCTGCGAGCGCACCGGCGCGACGACGGAGTCGCCGCCCTTGGCGCGGGCGAGGACGACCTCGTGGTGCTGCACGAGGAGCCGGGCGCGCGGCCGGCCGGCCGCCACGCCGGGCTGTACCACTTCGCGTTGCTGTACCCGTCACGCGAGGAGCTCGCGCGCGCGGTGCAGCGGCTGGCGCTGACCCGCACCGCGATCTCGGGCGCGTCGGATCACGGCGTCTCGGAGGCGATCTACCTGCCCGACCCGGACGGCAACGGGATCGAGCTCTACGCCGACCGCCCGCGCGACGCCTGGCCGCCCGCGTCGTCGGGCGGTCGCGTCGGCATGTTCACGCGTGCGCTCGACCTCGACGGGCTGCTGGCGACGGTCGCCGGCGACGAGCCGCCGCGCCACGCCGGTCCGGGCCTGCGCATGGGCCACGTCCACCTGCACGTCGGCGACCTCGCGGCCACCCGCGACTTCTACGTCGGCGTCCTCGGCTTCGAGGAGATGACCACGTACCCGGGCGCGCTGTTCCTGAGCGCCGGCGGCTACCACCACCACGTCGGCCTGAACACGTGGCGCGGCGAGGGAGTCGGCCCCGCGCCCGACGGCACGGTCGGCCTGCGCGAGTGGACGATCATGCTGGACGCCGACGCGCTCGCGGCCCTGCGAGCGCGGCTCGCGGCCGGCGGTCTGGGCGACGGCGACGTCGCGGCGGATCCCTCGGGCAACCGCCTGCGCATCACCGCATCAAGTTAGACGATGCTATGATGCACGCATGCGAACGACGGTCACCTTAGATCCTGACGCGCGCGCGCTTGTCGAGCGATCGATGCGCGAACGGGGACTGTCCTTCAAGGAGGCGGTGAACGAGGCGATTCGCGCGGGGCTGGGCGCGCCTGCGGGTGAAGCGCGGTCCTACACGACACCTCGGCGCCTCGGTCCGGCGCGGATCGACCTGACGAAAGCGCTTAGCCATGCGGCGGAGCTCGAGGACGACGCGCTGGCACGCCGCCTCGCCGAGGGTCGCTGACAGCGGTGGTGATCGTCGACGCGAACGTGCTGCTCTACGGCGTGGACGTCGCGAGCGCGCACCACGAGCGTTCGAGGACGTGGCTCGATCGCGCGTTCGGCGGCGCGGAGGCGGTGGGGCTCGCCTGGGTCGCACTGCTCGCGTTCATCCGCATCGGCACGAACGCATCGCTGCTCGCGAGTCCGATGACCGCGGACGAGGCGACGCAGCAGGTGGAGACCTGGCTGGCCGCTCCGGCTGCCGTCGTCGCCCAGCCGACCGCCCGGCATCCGAGCCTGCTTCGCGGCCTACTGAGCGACGCCGGCACCGCCGGGAATCTCACGACCGACGCGCATCTGGCCGCCCTTGCCATCGAGCACGGCGCAGAGATCGTCTCCTACGACCGCGACTTCGCGCGCTTCCGCGGGGTGCGTCACCGGCTGCCCGGCTGATGCGCGTCACGCGTCGGCAACGGCGAGCGGTCCCTAGCGCGGCTGCGGCACGATCCGGATGTAGGGACGCGGCGCGTCCCAGCCGTCCGGGTACGTCTCGCGCGCCTCCTCGTCGGAGACCGAGCCGGCGATGATGACGTCGTCGCCCTCCTGCCAGTTGACCGGCGTCGCGACCTTGTGCTTCGCCGTCAGCTGGAGCGAGTCGACCACGCGCAGGACCTCGTCGAAGTTGCGACCGGTCGTCATCGGATAGACGAGGATCAGCTTGATCTTCTTGTCCGGCCCGATCACGAAGACGTTGCGCACCGTCTGGTTCATCGCCGGCGTGCGCTCCGTCGGGTCGCCCGACGTATCCTCGGGCAGCATGCCGTAGAGCTTCGACACCTGGAAGTCGGAGTCGGCGATGATCGGGTAGTCGGGCGCGTAGCCCTGCGTCTCCTCGATGTCGCTGATCCACTTGTCGTGGTTCTCCATCGGGTCGACCGAGAGCCCGATGATCTTCACGTTGCGGCGCTCGAACTCGGGCTCGATCTTCGCCATATAGCCGAGCTCGGTCGTGCAGACCGGCGTGAAGTCGCGCGGGTGAGAGAAGAGCACGGCCCACGAGTCCCCGATCCAGTCGTGGAAGCGGATCGTGCCTTCCGTGGTCTCGGCCTCGAAGTCGGGGGCCGTGTCACCGAGCTGAAGCGCCATGTTCGAATCCTCCTCTGGGGAACACGAAAGATCCTCGCATAGCGACAATGTGGGCGTGAGCGCGAGCACGAGCATCTACTCGCGCGGCCGGAACATTCGAGCTGACCGTACCGATCAGTTCGAGGCGCTTACCTAGTCTCAGTCGGTGATGTCCGCCGACTCCCCGCTTGCGATCGAAGCCACCGGGCTCGTCAAGTCGTTCGGCGAGACCCGTGCGGTCGACGGCGTCGACCTCGCCGTCCGCACCGGCTCGGTCTACGGCGTGCTCGGCCCGAACGGCGCCGGCAAGACGACGACCATCCGGATGCTCGCGACGCTGCTGCGCCCCGACGCCGGCTCCGCCCGCGTCCTCGGCCACGACATCGTCTCCGAGGCCGACGCGGTGCGCGGCCTCGTCAGCCTCACCGGTCAACTCGCGTCGGTCGACGAGGATCTCACCGGGCGCGAGAACCTGATCCTGCTCGGCCGCCTGCTCGGCCTGCGGCGACCGACCGCGAAGGCGCGCGCGGGCGAGCTGCTCGACGCGTTCGGGCTCGCGGACGCGGCCGGCCGGCTCGTCAAGCACTACTCGGGCGGCATGCGCCGGCGGCTCGACATCGCGGCGAGCATCGTCGTCACGCCCGACCTGATGTTCCTCGACGAGCCGACGACCGGCCTCGACCCGCGCTCGCGCAACCAGGTCTGGGAGATCGTCCGCTCGCTCGTCGCCGAGGGCACGACGATCCTGCTCTGCACGCAGTACCTCGACGAGGCCGACCAGCTCGCCGACGGGATCGCGGTGATCGACCATGGGCGCGTGATCGCCGAGGGGACGCCCGGCCAGTTGAAGGCGTCGGTCGGCTCCGGCGCCCTGCACGTCCGGCTGCTCGATCCCGAGCAGCGGCCGGAGGCGGCGCGCGTGCTCGAGCGCAGTCTCGACGGCGTCCACCTGGAGCCCGATCCCGCGGCGCTCTCGGCCCCGTGCTCGGATGCCGACCGGGCCGCCGAGGCGGTCGCCGACCTGGCGCGCGCCGGCGTCCGGATCGCGGGCTTCTCGCTCGGCCAGCCGAGCCTCGACGAGGTGTTCCTCGCGCTCACCGGGCACGCGGCCGAGGAGGAAGCGAGCGAAGAGGAGCTGCCCGTATGAGCACCGCCCCGACGACGCGCAGCGCACCGGGCGCCGACGAGGCCGCCGTCCGCAAGGCCCTCTCCTCGACGCCGCGGCCGCCGCGCGCGAGCGCGGTGTCGACGGCTTTGACGTTCGGCTGGCGCGGGATGCTCAAGGTCAAGCACGTGCCCGAGCAGCTGCTCGACGTGACGATCACGCCGGTGATGTTCGTCTTGATGTTCACGTACCTGTTCGGCGGCGCGATCGCGGGCTCGACCGGCGAGTACCTCGACTACATCCTCCCGGGGATCCTCGTCATGTCGGTCTTGTTCACGACCGTGTACTCCGGCGTCGCGCTCAACACCGACCTCACGAAGGGCGTCGTCGACCGCTTCCGCTCGCTGCCGATCTGGCGGCCGTCGCCGCTGGTCGGCTCGCTGCTCGGCGACAGCGTCCGCTACCTGATCGCCGGCACCGTGATCGTCGTGCTCGGCGTCATCCTCGGCTACCGGCCGGACGCCGGCATCCCCGGGGTGATCGCGGCGCTCGCGCTGGTGATCGTGTTCGCGTTCGGGCTGTCGTGGGTGTTCACGACGCTCGGGCTGCTGCTGCGGTCGCCGAACGCGGTGATGAACGCGGGCTTCATGGGGATCTTCCCGGTCACGTTCCTGAGCAACGTGTTCGTCGAGCCCGAGACGCTGCCGAGCGTGCTCGAGGCGTTCGTGAACGTCAACCCGGTCTCCGTCCTCGCGACCGCCTCGCGCGGTCTGATGGAGGGGAACGCGGAGGCCGGCGACATCGCGATCGTGCTCGCGACCGCGGCGGCGCTGACTGCGGTGTTCGCGCCGCTCACCACCCGCCTCTACCGCAGGGCCTGAAGGAGACGCTCGCATGACGCTCGTTACCGGAGTCGACTTCGTCTCGGTGCCGACGAAGGACCTGGCCGCCGCGACGCGGTTCTATCGCGACGTCCTCGGCCTGCAGGAGTCCAGCAAGTGGCAGCGCCCGGGCGACGAGCCGCTGGGCGTCGAGTTCGAGACCGGCACCGTCACGCTCGCGCTGATCGCGTCCGAGCGCCTCGGCATCCCGTTCCAGCCGCACAACGTGCCGATCGCCCTCCAGGTCGACGACGTCGAGGCCGCGCGCGCCGAGCTGGAGTCGCGCGGCGTCGAGTTCCAGGGCGAGATCATCGACAGCGGCGTCTGCCACCAGGCGATCTTCCGGGACCCCGACGGCAACACGCTCGACCTGCATCACCGCTACGCCCCGCGCTGACTCCGTCCCGACGGTCGACCGCGGCGGCCGCGTGCGGTCCGACCCCGGCCCGGTCGTGCGGCAGGCCGGGCTCGGAACCGCTCCACCGAGCCGCTCGCCGATCTAGCGCGCCGCGATCAAGTAGGTGCGCCGGCTTGGGTGCTCGGCGCCGGCGTAGGGCTCGCGATGGATCTTCGCGCGGATCTGCAGTCCGGCCTCTTTCAGCGCGGCGGCCACGGTCCGGTCGGGGAGGAACCGGAATCCCAGGTCGACGCGTACGCCCCACATCTCGCCCGGGTGAACGACGCGATCGCCGCGGTGGTAGGCGATGAGGGCCTCGCCTCCGGCTGCGAGCACTCGTGCGATCTCGCAACAGGCCACGCGAAGGTCGTCGTCGGCGAAGTGGATCAGCGAGTAGAAGGCGATGGCGGCGGCGAGCGATCCGTCGGCGAACGGCAGGGAGCGGAGGTCGCCGACCACGAAGCGAAGCCCGGGATGCGCGGTCGATGCCAGGCGGACCATCTCGGCCGACACGTCGACGCCGACGACGTCGGCGCCCAGTTCCGCGAGGAACCCCGTCACGTGACCGGGCCCACATCCCAGGTCGCCGATCGTGCCGCGTCCCTTCGCCACGTCCGCCAAGTACCCGAGCAGCGCTCGGTCGAGGGGCTTGCGTGTCAACTCGTCGCCGAGCTCGCGGGCGTAGCTCCGGGCGATCCGGTCGTAATCGTGGGCGACGGTGTCCCGGTCGGTCACGGGACCCCCTCAGGTCCGCGCGTAGTCGTCCGCGCCGAGCAGGTGAAGCGACACGTATCGCTCGTCGCCCACCACCCAGCTGTCATGGCCGGCCGGAATGGCGAAGAAGTCGCCTGCCTTCATCACAAGCTCGCGCCCGTCCTCCATCCGTACCGCCGCCGATCCGCTCACCACGCAGCCGAGGTGCTCGACCTGGCAGAGCGTCTCGCCTGACCGGCGCCCGACGTGCTCGACCCAGCGCCAGCCCGGCTCGTAGGTCGCGACGCCGAACGTCCGCCCCGCGACGGTGAACAGATCGAAGCGGCCGAGCTCGAATTCGCGTGTCTCCACGGGTTCGCCCACGATGTCCAGATCCATGCCGACGAGTCTGCTCGCCTAGGCTGGTGAGGTCTTGAACGATCTTGCGGTCGAGCAGGCAACGGAGCGGGCGCGCTGGATGCGCCCTTCACACCGCAGTGGGCTCGAGGCGCTCCACGCCACCTTCGTGCGGCACCGCTATGCGCTGCACACGCATGAGACGTTCACCATCGCGCTGGTCGAGCGCGGCGCGGCGTGCTTCGATCTCGCCGGTCAGCGACACGTCGCGCCCGCCGGACGCACGTTCGTGATTCCGCCGGACACGCCTCACACCGGCGAGAGCGCCACGCCCGCGGGCTACACGTACAAGGTCCTCTACATCGATCCCGAACAGGCGGCGGCCGGGCTCGACGCACCGTCGGGCTGCCGGCCTTCGCACCCGGTGGCCGTGCTCCAGAGCCCCCGCGTCGCCGCCGAGCTGGCGCGCCTCCACGGGCTCCTCGATCGCGACTCCGCAGGGCTTGAATGCGACGAGTCCCTGACGGCGACGCTGGCCAGCATCAGGTCCCTCTTGACGACGCATGTCGGGTCCGAGGCTCGCCGCACGCGCAGCTCCGCCGTGCGCCGGGCCCGGGCGTACCTCGACGACCACTTCACAGAGAGCATCTCGCTCGCCGACCTTGCCCGCGAGGCGGGATTGAGCAGCTACCACCTCGCCCGCACGTTCCGGGCGGAGATCGGGATGCCGCCCTCGACGTATCAGCGCCAGCTGCGCATCCGCCGCGCGATCGGACAGCTACGCGACGGCGTCCCGGCCGCGCGCGTCGCCGCCGACTGCGGCTTCTCCGACCAGGCGCACCTGACCCGGCACTTCAAGCGAGTGGTCGGAGTGCCGCCGGGAGCATTCGCCTCGGCGGGCCAGCCGCACCGGGAGATGCGGCGCTGAGTGGGAACAACGTGGCCAGTGAGAGGGGTACTGACAGGGTTTCCCACGCGGCTGCATGCGTCAGGCCACGTCCCGGCGCGCCATTGCCAGGGCGCCCGCCACCGCGCTGGCAGCGGCGTAGAGAGTGAGCAGGAGCAGGCTCAGGGCGGGTGCGAGCAGCGTGTCGGGTTCCTGCCCGCTTGCGGCCATCCCGAGCGTGCCGGGCGCGAAGCGGCCGACGTCGCCGAGGTTCCCGCCGAAGAGGCCCTCGACGAACAAGAGCCAGGCGGAGACGCCGATCAGGGTCGGCACCTGGTCGCGGACGATGGCGCCGAGGCCGACCCCTATCGCTGCCCAGAGCGCCGGCGCGGCCGTGCCCCCGGCGACGAGCAGCGCGTAGTCGCCGCCGTCGAGCTGCAGTTCGATCCCTCGGGCGTGAAGCACCGCGGTACCAACCCCGGCCGCCATCGCGGACGCCGCGAAGCCGAGCCCCGCGCCGAGCAGCGTGCTCGCTTGGAGCTTCGCCGCAATGACGCGCCCTCGCCGCGGCGTCACCAGGAAGGTTGGCCTGATCGTCCCGTGGCGGAACTCGGCGGTGACAGAGATCGCGCCCAGCAGGCCGGCGAACAGCGCGCCGAGGAACTCGCCGCGACCGAAAACCATCAGTTGCGTGTCGCGGCTCCCGAGGTCCTCTGTTGGAAGGCCGAAACCGTGGAGGACCACGGCAAGGAGTACCAAGCCGACCATCCCGGCGAGAAGACCCAGGGTTGTCGGAGTTGAGCGCTGCTTCAGCAGCTCGGAGCGGAACCGGCCGCTCATGAGATCCCCCCCGAGGTCAGCTCGAGGTAGGCGTCCTCGAGGGTCTGGCTGCGGCCGGCAAGCTCGTCTAGCCGTGTGCTCGCCACGAGGTGTCCCCGGTCGATGATCATCACCTGGTCCACCGTCTTGGCGATCTCGGCGAGCACGTGGCTGGAGATGAGGACGGTGCCGCCGCGGTCGGCATAGCCGCGCAGGAAAACTCGCAGCCAGTGCATCCCCGCGGGATCAAGCCCGTTCGCCGGCTCGTCGAGGACGAGCAGGTCGGGGTCGCCGAGCAGCGCCGCCGCCAACCCGAGTCGCTGGCGCATGCCGAGCGAGTAGGTCTTCACCCGACGGCGGCTCGCGACATCGAGCCCTACGAGCGCCAGGACTTCGTCGACCCGGCGCAGCGGGATCTCGTCGGCGAGCGCGAGCGCGCGTATATGGTCGCGGCCCGAGCGGCCCGGATGAAGGTCATTTGACTCGAGCACCGCGCCAACGCGGCGGACCGGATGCTCGAGCTCGCCGTACGGGCGACCGAATATGAGCGCCTCACCGGAGGTAGGCCGAGCCAAGCCGAGGAGCAGCCGCAGGGTGGTCGTCTTCCCCGCTCCGTTGGGACCGAGAAAGCCGGTCACCGTCCCGCGTCCGAGGGCGAAGGTGAGCCCGTCGACAGCGGCCAGCTCGCCGTAGCGCTTGGTCAACGAGCTGACTGTGACCACCGGATCGTGCGCTGCGCTCGCGCTGGTAAGAGGCGCTCCCCGACCACCGTCAAGATGCCGAGCCTCGCTCTCCCGGCTCATCAATGGCCCCCCGGCTTGATCACACCGGTGAGGTGCAGCAGCACGATCGTCAGGACTAAGACAATCACGAGGACTATCCCCAGCAGAGAGACCCACCGGGGTGCACCCGCTGCCGATCCGCTGCCGAGCTCATCCTCTCCCTCTGGGAAGGGCGGAGGGTTGAGCACAGGCGTCCTGCCTGCCGTGCTGGGCTTCTGGCTGACGTGCTCCGCCGGGCGCTCCTCCGGCGGCCGCTCTCCAGGCGCGCGCGTCACGCGCTACTCCCGGGACGGCGGAGATGGTCGATATTGCTCACGGCCGCCAAGCTACGGTGGGGCACCCTGACCACTCAACAGCCCCTGGGCGGAACTTCGGCGTCCACGATCCGCGCAGCCCACCACCCACGATCCGTGCAGGCGGATCATCCTCAGGGCTGATTCGCGGGCGGTCGGCTCCCGTTAGCCTCGCTGTAGTTGTCGTCGACGGCCACGGCACATCGCCTACTTGCGACCCGGCCGAGATCGGGACGGCTTCTCGATGCTGCGATCGCCGCCGCGACGCTCGCCGGCTCCCTTGCGCAGCTCTCTCACGGCGGTGTCGCCGCGTCGCAGGGCGGGGACCAGCTCGACTGGATCGGCGGGCTGCTCGCGGCGTGCTCCACCTTGCCCGTAATCGCCTGGCGCGGCGCGCCCCGCTTCGTGTTCGCGCTCACCGGCTCATCGGCAATGGTGCTCGGAGGGCTGGGCTATCCGCTCGCCGTGGCCCTCGGACCAGCGGCCGCCCTCTACCTGTTGGCGGCGAGTCGCGGTGAGCATGACCCCTGGACCCGGTGGGACACCGGGGCCGTGGTGGCGTTCTTTCTCGGCTACCTTGGTGCGTCCGCCCTCGGCGACGGGGATCTCCCCGGGACTGAGCTGCTCCACACCGGCCTCGCCTGGGCGGTTGCATGGTTCGCCGGCGAGCGCACGCGCCTGCGCCATGAGCACATCGCCGAGCTGGCCGAGCGCGCCCAGCGCTCCGAACGCGAGGCAGAGCGCGAGCGCCTGCTCGCGATCGCCGAGGAGCGCGCCAGGATCGCCCGCGACCTTCACGACTCCGCCGCCCACGCGATCAACGTGATCGCCGTGCGCGCCGGCACCGCCCGCCTGCGGCGCGACCCCGAGCGCTCCCAGGCGGCGCTGGAGGCGATCGAGGAGCTGGCGCGGAAGACCGTCGGCGAGATCGACCAGATCGTCGGGACGCTTCGCGACCGCGACTTGGTGCAGGGAGCGACGGACGCGCCGCTCGGGCTCGGTTCACTCGAGACGCTTGTCGCCCGCCACGCCGCCGCCGGACTTGAAGTGAGGGTCGAAAGACAGGGCGAGCCGGCGGAGCTCGAGAGCGCAGTCGACCAGGCCGCCTACCGGATCTTGCAGGAGGCGCTCACCAACGCCGCCCGGCACGGCACGGGTCCGGCTGAGGTCGAGCTTGCCTTCGGCGGGGCCGGCCTCGACCTGAGGGTCACGAACTCCGCCTCCGGCGATAGCGCGCGAAGGGTGAATGGGGGGCACGGGCTGATTGGCATGCGCGAGCGCGCGACCCTAGTCGGGGGGAGTTTCGATGCAGTGCGTGCCGACGGTTCGTTTGGCGTGCGGGTTCGCCTTCCCTACGCAGGACCGCGGACATGACGCGGGTGCTGATCGCCGACGACGACGATCTCATGCGCGCCGGCCTCGTGGAGCTCCTCGCGGGTGAGGCCGCGATAGAGATCGTCGGCCAGGCGAGGACTGGACGCGAGGCGGTTGAGCGGGCCCGCCGGCTTAAGCCTGACGTCGTGCTCATGGATGTGCGGATGCCCGACCTGGACGGGATCGCGGCGACCGCCGAGCTTGCCCGCGCGGCGTCCGACGCGAGAGTCGTCATCCTCACGACATTCGAGCAGGACGACTACATCTTCGGGGCACTGCGTGCTGGGGCCTCCGGATTCCTGCTAAAGCGAACCCGTCCCGAAGAGCTGATCGCAGCCGTGCATACTGTCGCGGCGGGCGACTCGCTGCTCTCACCCTCGGTGACACGCCGCGTGATCGCTCGCGTGGCCCAGCAGCCGGCTCCCGACCTCTCCGATCAGGCCAAGCTGGCGGAACTCACCCCGCGCGAGCAAGAGGTCCTCGAGTTAGTGGCACGAGGGCTCTCGAACCGCGAGATCGCGGCTGAGCTCGTAGTCGAGGAGGCGACGGTCCGTAGCCATGTCAGGAGGATCCTGATGAAGCTCGAACTTCGAGACCGCGTCCAGATCGTGATTTTCGCGTACGAGACCGGCGTCAACCGCGCGAACGCCACTGGCTCCACCCCCTAGTGGGGAAGCAAGCCCGGCGGGCCTTCGGACCGTCACCGTCGGAGCAAGCCTTCGGGCAACTGGCTCGGGCTAGTGCCGCGGGCGGAGTGCGCGTTGTCGCATGATTTGCAAGACATGCTGTCGCTCGCAGGACGTCCACTCTGTGTCCCGGTCAGAACGTACACTTGGACTCGTGCCGAAGCTTTGGACCGAGACGATCGAGGGGCACCGCCACGCGGTGCGCGAAGCGACGATGAAGACAACCGCGAGGCTCGTGGCAGAACAGGGCCTGCGCTCGGTGACCATGTCGCAGGTCGCCGAGGAGACCGGAATCGGTCGCGCGACGCTCTACAAGTACTTTCCCGACGTCGACGCGATCTTGGCCGCCTGGCATGAGCGGCAGGTAGACCGCCACCTGGCGCAGCTCGCGGAGCTGAGCGACCAAGCGACACTGCCCTACGAACGGCTCGAGGCCGTGCTCGAAGCGTACGCCTTCATCAAGCACGAGCACTTGCCGCGGCATGAGCACGAAGCCGGCGACTCGCCTGCATCTGCTCATCGAGGTCAGCACCTGGCAGAGGCCGAGCGCAAGCTCCACCGCTTCGTTCGCGACATCCTCGCGGAGTGCGCGAGGGTGGGCGATGTCCGCGACGATGTCACGCCGAACGAACTTGCGACCTACAGCCTCTGCGCGCTCGCGGCAGCGGCGAGACTGCCCTCAAGAGTTGCGGTTCGGCGGCTGGTCGCGGTCACGATGGCCGGCCTGCATCCGCCGCGCTGATCTGTCTCATCGCATCTCGCGAGGCGCGACATGCCCGCACGCTGAGCACGCGCTGTTGACCGCGCGGCTCGTATCAGCTCCATTCTGCGACCAGGCTTAGCCGTGATCGGTTGTGTGGCGGACCCGCCGGTGGAACTCCCTCATCCTCGCCCTCCTCTCAGGAACGCCGGGCGCAGTTGCAGGGGTTCCGGCCCGCCGCCAGTCGACGGTGAGGCGGTTGTCGGCGTCGACGTGCTCGATGTGCCTGGTGAAGATCTCCTCGATCGCCTCCAAGGCCGCGTCGTCGTCGGCGTCCGCCCGAAGGTTGAGAGTCGACTCGTCGGCAGCCGCCACGCAGCGGCCCCAGCCGAAGTCGACGGTACCGTCGATCTCGGACCACTCGATCCGAGCCTGCGCCTCGGGCCTTGCCTCGATCGTCTCGCTCAGCCGCCGGCATAGCTCCTCGAGGTAACGGGTCGCGCTCCTGGTTTCGATCCGGACACTGGAGGTCGGCATTGTCGTTCCTTTCCGCTCACTGGCGTCCACCGGTTGCCGCGCAGGCTGTCGGCGCGGCCCGGTCACGATAGCAATATGCGATACGATCTGTTTCGTACCGAGTCATCGTGTCGTGAATCGTGACCGCGTGAGCCCAAGCTGATGCCTAACTCGCAAGACCAAACGGCTCGAGACCGCCCGGGTGCCGAGCGCGCGGCTAGCGAGAGCGTCACCTCGGAGTCGGCGGCGCTCGCTCGGGTGCGCCGGCGCTACGGGC
>Ga0126307_10002305_pt1 | contig 12858 bp, 14 predicted proteins | sample Plot28_FD_89955 | JGI IMG/M metagenome (GOLD analysis project Ga0126307, IMG submission 89955) | Serpentine soil microbial communities from UC McLaughlin Reserve, CA, USA - Plot28 | ecosystem: Environmental > Terrestrial > Soil > Grasslands | place: USA: UC McLaughlin Reserve, Lake County...
CCGAGCCCGAGGGCGGCCATGCCGAGGGGGACCACCAGCACGAAGCGCCGGGCGAAGCGGGCGCCGGCCTGGCGCGCGTCGGCGTCCTTCCTGCTCTGCAGGTCGAGCACACGGTCGTCGACCAGGGCGGCGAGGCAGCGGTCCACCTGGGTGCCGCCGAGGGCATGGGCCACGAGCAGGGTCTCGCCCACGGCGTCGGCGGTGGGATCGGCCAGCCGGGCCTTGAGCACGGCCACCGCTCGCTCGAAGTCGGTGCTGAGGAGCCACTCCCGGCGGGCGGCGTCGAAGGCGCCGCGCAGCTCGGGCGGGGCGGTCGTGCCCATCTCGAAGAGGGCTTGGGGGACCGAGCGACCGAGGGCCATCGTCTGGATGCGCAGCTCCTCCAGCAGGCGGGGCCAGGCCTCCCGGGCGGCGTCGAGCCGGCGCCGGCGGCGGGCCCGCGCGGCGGTGACGGGGAAGCTGGCGGCGAAGAGGGCACCGGCAGCAGAGGCGAGGGCGCCGCCGAAAAGGGCGTAGCCGAGGGCAGCCCCGACCAGTGCCAGCACGGCGGCGGCCCCGACGAGATCGGCGAGGCGCACCGCGTCGAGGCCGAGCTCGGTCCACCCGGTCCGGAGCCACTCCCTGGCGCGCGACGGGCCGAGGGAGGGACCGGGACCCAGCCCGTCCCAGCCGAGGGCCACGGCGCTGTACAGCAGGTGGACGCCGTAGGCGGCGGCCATGGCGAGGACGGCGGTGGTCACCCGGCGGCCTGCTGCAGCGGAGGCGCCCCGTCGAGCAGCGCCCGGAGGTCGACGCCGAGCTCGGCGAAGGCCCGCTGGCACCGGACCGGCACCTGCCCGGTCCACCGCAGCGGGGCGTCCCACCGCGCCCGCGTGAACAGCTCGGTCACGGTGAAGGCGGTGCCGTCGACCCCGGTCTGGAGGTCCTCCACGGCGACGATCTCGGTGACCCGGGGCACGCCGCGCACGCGGGCGCAGTGGACGACGAGGTCGACCGCCTCGGACACGAGGACGTTCAGCGCCGACAGCGGCAGGTCGGAGGACGTGTCGGCCAACTGGCAGATGAACCGCAGGCGGGTGAGGGCCTGGCGAGCCGAGCCGGCGTGGATGGTGGTGAAGCCCTTGACCCCCGAGGACAGCGTGAGCAGGAGCGGTAGGGCTTCGCGGTCGCGGACCTCGCCGACGATGGCCACGTCCGGGGCCATGCGCAGGAAGCCCGACACCAGGCGCCGCAGGTCGACCTCGGGCCGGTCGGCGCGAGCGGGACGGGTCTGCATGCTCGCCACGTTCGGGAGGGGGACGTCGACCTCGAAGACCTCCTCGGCCACGACGACCCGCAACGAGGGGTCGAGCTCGGCGGCACAGCACGAGAGGAGCGTCGTCTTGCCCGCCCCCGGCGCGCCGGCGAAGACGATCGACTGGCGGGCCCGCACGGCGGCGCGCAGGAAGGCGGCGGCGGTGGGATCGAGCATGTCGCGCTCGACCAGCTCGTCGAGCTCGGCGTAGGCCACGCCGGTGAACCTCCGGATGTTGACGAGCACATGGCCGTCGCGCCCGACGTCGCCGTGGACGATGTGCAGGCGGGCGCCGTCGTCGAGCTGCGCGTCCTGGAGGCCCTCGGCGGCGTCGAGCTTGCGGTGCGACGCGGCAGCGTCGTCGAGGATCTTGGTCAGGGTGCGGACGACGTGGTCGTCGTCGTGGAACGCCTCGGAGTGGTAGCCGGACACGCCGGCGTGGCGCCGCACGAAGACGGCATCCGGGGCGTTGATCATGATCTCCCAGACGTCGGGGTCGGCCAGGAGGGGCTCGAGCGGCCCGTAGCCCGCGAGGTTGCGGAAGGCGCGGTCGGCGACGCCCTCGGGGTCGGCGAGGTCGACGTCGTGCAGCCCCCGCCGGTGGTCGTCGCGCCAGCGAGCCACCTCCTCGGCGACGAGGTCCCGCAGGGCGTCGGCGCCGCCGGCGTGCCGGACGTCGAGGGCGAGGTCCTTGGCCCGGCCCTGGACCCGGGCCTCGATGTCAGCGAGCGGCGACGGTCCTGTCGTTGCCCCCCGCACCGCCATCGGGCGCACAAGAGCATGGAACGACACGGAACGTCAAGGGCAAAGCACCCGTTCCGTCATGATTGGTGCGGCTCCCGCTGGGCAGACGCCGGGCGTGGGGGCGGCGGCGTGCCGCTCAGCTCCATCGCCCCCTCGCGGAGCGGCGCCAGCCAGCCCTCCGCCTCGTCCAGCCACCAGCGCGGGAGCCGGCCCAGGGACAACCGGTCGCGACGGCGCCGGAGCGGCCCGGGGGCCACCAGCGCCACCGCCGCCCAGCGCAGGGACTTGCGGCTGTCGTGCCGCCGCCAGAGGTCGAAGTAGGCGCGGGCCGCGGCTCGACGGTTGCCGGCCTGGACCTGCCGGTGCGCGAACCACTCGAGCGTGCGGCTGCTGTCCGGAAGGCCCCGCGCCGCCCGCGCGCCGGCGTGCTTCCGCCGTGCGTGGTCGAACTCGTCGCGCACCGACGTGAGGTCGTGGCTGAGGCTCGTCGGGTGCCGGAGGTAGGCGGTGAGCGGGCGGGAGACGACGGCCAGCGGCGCTTGGGCGGACAGGCGGATCCAGAGGTCCCAGTCGGCGATGTTGCTGAGGGCCGGGTCGAACCCGCCCACCTCCCGCACGAGGCTCGTGCGGGCCATCGTGCCCGACCCTCCGCCGGGAACCGAGTTGAACGCTGGCAGCTGCCACACCACCTCGGGGCTCGGGGGCAACTGGCCGGAGACGATGCGCAGCGCCCGGTCGATCGTCACCGCGCCGCCGCACACCCACCCGGCGCCCTCGTCCTTGGCCGCGGCCAGCTGGGCGGCGAGCTTGTCGGGGGCCCAGAGGTCGTCGTCGTCGAGGAAGGCGACCCAGGGCGCCCGGGCCGAGGCCAGACCGGCGTTGCGAGCGGCCGACACGCCGCCGGCGCGCTCGTGGCGCACCACCGTGATGCGGGCGTCGCCGAGGGCGGCCACGGCGTCGGCCGTCCCGTCGGCGGAGCCGTCGTCCACGACCACCACCTCGAGGTCCACGTCCCGCTGGGCGCGCACGGTCCCCAGCGTCCGGAGCAGCAGCCGGCGCCGGTTCCGGGTCGGCACGACGACGGAGACCTCAGGCATCACCCCGGCCCCTGTCGGCAGGGACGACCACCGGTGTGAAGCCGGCTCCGGGGCTACGGTCGTCGGCGTGGACCTCCGAGCGGACGAGGTCAGGGCCCTGCTGGGCCTCGAACCGCACCCCACCTGCGGGTTCGTGGCCGAGACCTACCGCAGCGGCGAGCGAGTGGACGTGGACGGCTTGCCCGGGTTCGAGGGGACTCGTCCCGTCGGGTCGGCCCTGTACTTCCTCGTCGCGCCCGACGCCGGCATCCGGTTGCACCGGATCCGCAACGACCAGCTCTACCACCACTACCTCGGGGCGCCCCTCGAGGTGCTGCTGCTCCACGGCGACGGCACGAGCGACGTGTGCACCGTGGGGACCGACTTGCGAGCCGGACAACGCCCGCAGCTGCTGATCCCGGGGGGCACCTTCCACACCTCGCGCCTGCCGGAGGGGGGCTGGGCGCTGCTGGCCTCCACCGAATGGCCGGGCGTGGAGCCGCCGGACGTCGAGCAGGGCGACCCGGCCGAGCTCGCCCGTTCGCACCCCGACGCCGCCGGCTGGCTGCGCTCGCTGGCGGAGGCGGCGCCCACCTCGCCCTAGGGGAGGCCCCGCTCGCAGCGCGGCTGGGGGTGGCGCATCGTCCACCAGAAGGTGCCCACGAACCCGCCGCCCTGCACCACGGCGCCGCCAACCGCGATGGCCAGCGCCTCCGAGCGGCCCAGCAGCGCCAGCACGCCGGCGGCGGCGATCATGGAGGCGCCCACGAGGGCGATCAGGGCCATGAGGCGCCCCGGGCCGTCCGCGCGCCGAGCGCTCCGGACGGACAGCGCCTGCCTCATGGTGCGAGGCATCGTCCCCAGCATGTGCGCTCTCAACGGGCCGGGGCGGGATGGTCAGGCGGGGTCCCCCCACGACGCCAGCGACCCCGGGGCGACCCGCACGGGCCCAGGCGACGCACGCTCGGAGGCGCGACCGCACCTCGCCAGCACGGCGCCGAAGGCACCGGCGAGACGCCCCGGGAGGGGCGCAGGCAACGGCAGCGCGTCACGCAGTGCTCCTTCTACCCGTCTCGACGGCAAGAAGACCGGGGAGCTCACGGGTTCGGGCAGGGCGGGACCGGCGAGGTCGGCCAGCGCGCCGGTCAGCTCGGCTCGAGCCCGTGGCGAGCGCGGCGCAGCAGCGATGACGGGCACCAACCGGCTCGGCGCCAGGCCCGCCTCCACCACCTCGCCGAGGGTGCGCACGAGCGCATGGAGGCCCTTGACCCCGGGGCGCCCGACCACGAAGCCGACATCGGCGGCGGCGAGGGCCGTGCGAGCCAGGGCGTGGCGGTCCTCGACGTCGGCCGAGCCCCCTTCGGCCTCCCCCTCGAAGTCGGCGGTGACATCGGCCACAACGACGTCGAACGCCATCCGCAACGAGTCGACGGCAGCGGCGAGGGCGCGTGGCCGCAGCGCCGTCCACGACCGGGCCCGCCGCAGCCCGAGGAGCAGCGAGTAGCGACGCTCCACCACGGCGAAGGTGAGCGCCCGCACGTCGTCGGGCGTCGGCGTGCCCGAACGGTGGGCGTCCACCAGCTCCTGGATGCCGGGCACCACGTCGCGGACGTCGTGGAGCATGGCCTGCTCGGCCCGCAGCGCGAGGTCGGCGAGGACCACGTCGTCCCCCGCCTCCGCCCGCCCTTGCGCCAGGGCTGCCGCCGCCGTCGACGCGCCAGTGCCGCCCGGCCCGCACACCAGCGCCAGCCGACCGGGCGGGGCGACGGCGGACCGCTGCTGGTCATCGGGCAGCGCGGGGCCGAGGCGCCGGGCGGAGGCCTCGAGCACCTCGACGAGGTCACGTCGGGAGAAGTCGGGCGGCAGCAGGGCGGTGGCGCCGAGCGCGCGCCAGTCCCGCCCGCCGCCGCCGTCGACCACCACGGCGGCGGCGCCGTGCTCGACCACCGCGGCGAGGAGGTCGCGGTCCACTGCGAGCAGGCCGCCGTCGAGCAGCACCGCCGAGCACGGGCGCCCACCGGCCAGGCGCACCCGCACCTCGTCGGCCGACACGCACCGGAGGAACTCCGCCGGGAGCGCGCCCGAGGTGGCGTCGCGCCCGACGGCGGCGAACCACGCGAGGCGGGGCCGGGCCAGCCCGAGCAGGACCCACCGCGCTCCGGTCACGGCGACGGCGCCGGGCCCCCGCCGTCGACGGCGACGCCCGTGGTGCGGGCCAGGGTCACGGTGGCCACGGCGCCGGCCTCGGCCACCGCCTCGAGGTCCGCCGGCGGCACGGCCAGCTCTACCGACAGCTCGGTCGGGCCGCCGAGGCCGCCGCCCCCGCGCTCGACCACGTCGACCACGAGCGCGCCCGCGGTGACCGTCCTGGTGCGGGGCCCGCCGCCCGCCGTGGACGTGGCGATCACGTCGACGCGGTCGCCGCGCCGGAGCTGGCCCTCCAGGGCGCGCGCCGGCTCGACCGGCAGCGACACGGTGGCGAGACCCGGGCCGCCCGGCGGCTTGGCCACGTCGCTCGACTGCACCAGCTGCCCGGCCGCCAGCGGCGCCAGGGCGGTGGCGCCGTCGAGCACCGCGAGGTCGGTGTAGGAGACGGCGCGCTGCGCGTCCGGCAGATCGAGCGGGACCAGCTCGAGGTCGTCCGGGCGCAGGACCGCACCGGCGTCGACGTCGACCCGCACCACGACGTAGGGGTCGCTCGGGGTGCCCCCGGTCCCGGTCGACAGGGCCACGACCCCGACCACGGCGGCGGCCACGAGGAAGCCGCCGACCACCGCCCGTCCCGACGGGAGGGCCCGACGTCGCCCGACCTCCCGGCGGGCGCTGTCCGCCCGCGGGGTGGTGACGGGAGCGGACGAAACGCCCACATCGGTCATCCGTGCGGGAGCGTAGCCCCCGGCCCCGCACGGGAGCACCGGATGGCACGGAAGGCCACCGCGGGCTCCCGTCGGTAGCGTGGGCCGGGTGAGCGACGAGATCGTGTGGATGAGCACCCAGGAGGCAGCCCGCCGGCTCGGCGTGACGCCCCGGACGCTCTACCGGTTCGTCGACGAGGGTTCGCTGCCCGCCTACAAGATGGGGCGCGTCCTGCGGCTGAAGGCCGCCGACGTCGACGACTTCATCGAGCGGTCCCGGGTCCAGCCCGGCAGCCTCGAGCACCTCTACCCCGAGCGGAAGACGGCGACCTCCCCGATGGAGGCCACCGAGACGTAGGTCGGCCCGAGGCTGCGGTCCTCGGGCTGGACGCGCACCACGTCGCCGCCGACCACGTCGACGACCCCCGACACCACGGTCCGGTCCAGCAGGCTCAGGACCACCACCTCCTCCCGGTCCCCGGTTCGGGCCAGGAGATCCACGAGGAGCGGAGCGTCGGGCGGCGGGCGGTCGCCGAGGGGCGGTCGGCCGGAGGTGTGCACGGTCGTGATCCGCCGGAGGGGCACGAGGAACAGCGGCCCGGTTCCCCGGTCGAACACCACGACGTCGGCACCCACGCCGACGATGTGCGCCGACGCGGTGGCCCCGCCCTCGATCCCGAGCAGCACGAGGTCGTCCCGCCCCACGAGGTCGAGCAGGACGCCCGCCAGGGTGGCGCCCTCGGCCGCCGACGACTCGAGCCAGCGCCGCCGGGCCCGGGAGGCGCCTGCCTCGCCCGCCCGCGCCGAGTCCAGCAGCTCCACCCACGGGTCGTGCTCGGTCACGCCCGGGAGCATACTCGTGCCATGTCGTTGTTCCTCGGTAGTTTTCGTGCGTGACGCTGAGGACGGACGAAGACGGCCGGCCGGTGCTGGTGAAGCGGGCCGAGACCGGGCCTGCGGCGGTGCGGCTGCGGCGGGAGGCGGGCGCGCTCGAGCTGGCGGCGGGTGTCGGAGCCGTCGAGCTGGTCGAGCTGGCCGACGAGCGGGACGGCGGCGTCCGGCTGGTGACGGCCTGGGTGGGCGGGGGCAGCCTGGCCACCGCCCGGCTCCAGCCGGAGCGGCTGGCGCGGGTGGCGCGGGCGCTGGCCATGGACCTGGCCGCGCTGCACGCCCGGGGTCTCGTCCACGGACGGGTGGCGCCCGACCACGTGCTGCTCGACGGCGACCGCCCGGTGCTGTGCGGGTTCTCGGCATGCCGGCTGCCCGGCGAGGCGGAGGGGCCGTCGGCCGAGGACGACGTGGCCGCCCTGCTCGCGCTGCTCGACGTGGCCCTGGGCGATCACCGCGGTGACGCGGCCGACCGCCTGCGGGCCGTGGTCGCGGCGGGAGCGGGCGGCGGCGCGGTCGCGGTGGCCGATCGGCTCGCCGCCCCGCCGCCGGGCCGACGACCCCCGCCACCGCGCGAGCCTCGCCGTGCTCCGGGGCCACGACCGCCCCGGCGGCGGACCGAGCGGCGGCCCCCGGTGGGGGCGCTGCTCGCGGCCGGCGCCGGGGCGGTGGTTCTCCTGGTCCTCGCCGCGAGCCTGTGGCGAGGGAACGGGACCCCACCTCGGGAGCCGCCGCCATCGACCACGACGGCGCCGACGTGCCCGGTCCCGCCGGCGCCCGCCGCGGACCTCGACGGCGACGGCTGCCAGGAGCCGGTGCGGGTCCGGGGGGCGGTCGTGGCGGCCGGTGACCACCGGTGGGCCGTCGGCGATCAGGGCGACGTGGCCGCCGTGGGCGACTGGGACTGCGACGGCCGGGCCACCGCCGCGGTGGTCCGCGCCGCCACCGGGCAGGTGTGGGTCTACGACGCCTGGGCCACCGCCGGGCGGACGGTGACCGCCCAACCCGGGCCCGAAGCGCCGGGCGCCACGGCCGCCCGGGCGGTGGCCGCCCCGGAGGGATGCGACCGCCTGGAGGTCACCACCCCCGGCGGCGGCCGCCGGGTGCTCGACCTCCGCTGACCCGTTCTGGCCTGCAGGACGTGGCGGAAACCACCACGATCTGCAGGCCAGAACGCATTACTCGTCGGGAAGGCGCAGGCGGACGGCCACCTCGTTGGCCAGGAGTCGGCCCTGCACCGACAGGACGAGGCGGTCGCCGTCGGGCACCACCAGGCCGTCGAGCTCACGCCGGTCCTGCGAGGAGAGGGCGTCGACGGGGACGCCGGCCCGCGTCCGGATCGCCAGCTGCAGGGCCTCGAGCTGCCGCTCGGGGCCGCCGAGCTCCTCGCCCGCCGCCTCCGTCGTCCCGCCCGCCTGCACCGCGGCCACGTAGCGCTCGGGCGTGCGCACGTTCCACCAGCGCCGGCCGCCGGCGTGGGAGTGGGCGGCGCAGCCGAAGCCCCGGTACTCCCCCGCCGACCAGTAGAGGAGGTTGTGCCGGCACTCGTGGCCCGGTCGGGCCCAGTTCGAGATCTCGTAGTTGGCCAGGCCGGCGGCGGTGAAGGCCTCCTCGGCGGCGAGGTAGGCCTCGGCCTGCACGTCGTCGTCGGGGGCGCGGCCGGCGTCGTCGGCCAGCGGCGTGCCGGGCTCGACGGTCAGGGCGTAGGCGCTCACGTGGGGCGGCCGGAGGGCGAGCACCCCGTCGAGCGTCCGGCGCCAGTCGTCCGCCGTCTCACCGGCGGCGCCGTAGATCACGTCGAGGTTCCAGCTGGCGAACCCCACCGCCTGCACGGCGGCCACCGCCCGCCCGACGTCGGCGGGATCGTGCTCGCGGCCCAGCGCGGCCAGCACCGACGGCACCAGCGACTGCACCCCCAACGAGATGCGGGTGACGCCCGCCTCGGCGTAGCCGGCCAGCCGCTCCTCGGTGACCGTCTCGGGGTTGCACTCGACCGTCACCTCGGCCCCGGGGCGGCGGGGCACCTCGTCCAGCGCGGCCCCGAGCTGGGCCGGCGTCAGCAGCGAGGGCGTGCCGCCGCCGACGAAGACCGTGGTGGCCGGGGGCAGCCCGTCGGCCGCCGCCCGCCGGACCTCGGTGACCAGCGCGTCGACGTAGCCGTCGACGAGCTCGAAGCGGTCGTCCCAGGCGGCGAAGGCGCAGTAGTCGCAGCGCCGCGTGCAGAACGGGACGTGGAGGTAGACCCCGAAGGGCGCGGGGTCCGCCGGAGCCGTCAGGTGTCGAGGCGCAGCCGGAGCTCGTCGAGGCGCTGGCGGGCCTGGTCGGGGCTGGCGTCGAGCAGGCAGGCGATGGCCCGGAGGTCGTCGCGCCGCACGGTCAGCATCCGGCCGTTGAAGTCGCCCCGCTGGACCTGGATCATCCCCAGGTAGCGGCCGAGCACCTGGGCCTCGGGCGTGCCGAGGCCCTCGAGGCGGACGAGGTCGAGGGTGACGGGGCCCTCGTCGTTGGAGCGGGCGGCGAGGACGGCGCCCCGCTCGAGGTCGATGACCGAGTCGGGGCCGAGGTCGGCGTCGTCCCGGGGCAGGAGCTGGTCGACGGGGACGTTGTAGAAGCGGGCCAGGCGCTGGAGGCGGGGCACGGAGATGGCCCGCTCCCCCCGCTCGTAGGCGCCGAGGACGGAGGCCTTGAACTCCTGGCCGGAGCTGGCTTCGACCTCCTGGAGCGACAGCCGCTTCTGCTTCCGGATGGCTCGGAGGCGGCTGCCCACCTTGACCGCATAGGTCGGATCGGCAGCTTCGATCTCAATCGTGCTGTCGCTGGTCATACCGTACAGTCGGTCTTCCTCGCCCATTCCGTGCCACCCTACGCGTCGGAACGGCCACGTTCAACGACGACTCCCGCACGTAGGGCGGTGAGCAAGGCACCAGCGGCGATGGCGGCGGTCTCCGCCCGCAGCACGGTGGGCCCCAGGCCGACGACGGGCAGCGCGTGGTCCCGCTCTGCGTCCGACCAGCCGCCCTCCGGCCCCACCAGCAGGTTCGGGTGGTCGAGCGACGGTGGTCCGCCCCCCCGGTCGCACCGCGCCACCCCGTGGAGGGCGGCCACGCCGCCGAAATCGGTCAGTTCCATGACATCTGGGAGGAAGGCCAGCCGAGCCTGGACGCCGGCCTCCCGGGCCACCCGGCGGAGGCGGGCCACGTGGCGCTCCGCCCGCTCGCCCTCCCAGCGGGCCACGGAGCGTTCGCCCACGAAGGGGAGGATCCGGTCGACCCCGAGCTCGGTCAGCTTCTGGACGGCGAGCTCGGGGCGATCGCCCTTGGTCAGGGCCAGGGCCACCCCCACCGCCGGGCGAGGCCGGGGCACCACCACCACGTCCCCGGTGGGCTCGAGCACCCCACCGGCGGCCAGGCGGCACGGCCGCCAGCGCCCGGCGCCGTCCGACACGGTGACCTCCTCACCGGGGCGCACCCGCAGGACACGCTCGAGGTGGTGGCGGTCGTCGGGATCGAGCTCGGGGGCGTCGGGGTCGGCGACGAAGGCGTGGGCCACGGCGACCCGCTGCCCGCTACTTGAAGGCGCTGCGCAGCCGGGAGAGCAGGCCCTGACCCGGCGGCGCCACCTCGTCGCCCCGCTCCTCGGCCAGCCGCCGCAGCAGGTCCTCCTCCGCCGGGCTCAGGTCCGTGGGCGTGTCGACCACGAGGGTGACGAGCAGGTCGCCCCGCCCCCGGCCTTCCACCACGGGCACGCCCTTCTGGCGGAGCCGCACCACCGTCCCCGTCTGGGTCCCGGGCGCGACCGCGATCTGCTCGTCGCCGTCGAGGGTCTCGACCACCACGGTGGCCCCGAGGGAGGCGGCCGTCACCGGCAGGTGGTGGTCGGTGCGGAGGTCCACCCCGTCGCGGGTGAAGCGGTCCGACGCCGCCACCCGGAGGTGCACGTAGAGGTCGCCGGCCGGGCCGCCGCGCGGCCCCGCCGCCCCCCGTCCGCCCAGCCGGAGGGTGGTGCCGGCGTCGACGCCGGCGGGCACGTGGACCGTCCACGTCCGCTCCTCCGTGCGGCGGCCCTCGCCCCGGCACGACGGGCACGGGTCCTCGATGGCCTGGCCGCTGCCGCCGCAGCGGGGGCACGGCGTGGCGGTGACCACCTGCCCCAGGATCGACTGGCGCACGCGCCGCACCTGGCCGGCGCCGCCGCAGTCCCGGCAGGTGACCGGCGACGTCCCCGGCTTGGAGCCCGAGCCGCCGCACTCGTCGCACGTCACCGGCACGCGCAGGGTGATGTCCCGGTCCACCCCGAACACGGCCTCCTCGAAGCCGAGGTCGAGGGCCACCTCCATGTCTGGACCCCGCACGGGGCCGCTGGGCCCGCGGCCGCCGCGACCCCCGCCGAAGGGGCTGCCGTTGCCGAAGAAGGCGTCGAAGATGTCGCCGAAGCCGGCGCCGGCCATGCCGCTGAACGGGTCGCCGGCGCCGCCTCCACCACCACGGGGCTCGTCGGGACCGAAGAGGTCGTACCGGCGGCGGCGCTCGGGGTCGGACAGCACCTCGTAGGCCCGGGCCACCTCCTTGAACTGCTCGTGGGCGCCGGGATCGGGGTTGGTGTCGGGGTGCAGCTCACGGGCCCGCTTGCGGAATGCCCGCTTGATCTCGTCGGCCGAGGCCGAGGAGCTCACACCGAGGAGGGCGTAGTAGTCGGCGGCCACGTCAGTGCGCCGCCAGCCAGCGGGTGAGCCGCGAGCTCACCGCGGACACGGCGGCCAGGGTCTCCGGGTAGTGCATCCGGGTGGGGCCGAGGACGGCCACGCTGCCCGCCGGCTCCCCCTCCAAGGAGTAGGGCGCCACCACGACGGCGCAGTCGGCGAGGACGTCCACACCGTGCTCGGCCCCGATGGCCACGCTGGGCCGGTCGTCCTGACCGCGCTCGAGCACGTGCTGGAGGAGCCCGACCACCGTGTACTGCTGCTCGAGCAACGTCAGCACGCCCCGCACCGTCTCCACGGCGGCGAAGGAGACGGCCACCTGCGAGGTGCCGCCGACGAAGACCGGCTCGGCCTCGGCGCCGTGGGAGATGCGCAGCGCTTCGGCGGCGGCGGCCACCAGGGCGTCGACCGCCGGATCACCGGACCTCCGCGCCTGGGGCAGCTCGGCCAGGGTGGCGCCCTGCAGGGTGGCGGCCAGCAGCGCACCGGCGGCGGCCAGGCGGTCCTCGCCGACCTCGTGCGACAGCTCCAGGAAGCCCTTCTCCACCGACCCGTTGGACAGCACGGCCACCACGAGGGCGGTCCGGGAGCCCAGGTCGACCAGCTGGACGGAGCGGATGGTGGCGGCCTCGTGGGCCGGGCCCACCACCACGGCGGCGTAGTCGGTCAGGCGGGCCAGGAGCCGGCTGGCGTCGCGCAGCGTCTCCTCCAGGGCGCCGTGGGCCCGGGCGAACACCTCGCGCACGGCCTGGCGCTGGATCGGGCCGAGCTCGCCGGGGGCGACGACCGTGTCGACGAAGAAGCGGTAGCCCCGGTCGGTCGGCACCCGGCCGGCGCTGGTGTGGGGCTGGAAGAGGTAGCCCTCCTGCTCGAGGGCGACCATGTCGTTGCGCACGGTGGCGGGAGAACCCATGCCCCCCCGGCCGGCCACGGAGCCGGAGCCGACGGGCTGGGCCGTCTCCACGTACTCCTCGACCACGGCGCGCAGGATGGCCGCCCGGCGTTCGTACACGCGCTCGTCCATCGCTGGCACTCGATCGTACCGAGTGCCACGGCCGGCGGCAGACCTCGTCAGCCCCCCTGCAGGGCCTCGTAGCGGGCCAGGGCCTCCCGCCGCTCCTCGGCGTGGTCGACGATCGGCCCCGGGCACCCCGCCGGCGGCCCGCCGGAAAGCGTCCGGCCGGCGCCGGCCGGGTAGGGGCTGCCCCATGGCCGACGCACCCGGCACGCGCCCGCCCGGCTGGAACGGCTCGACCGCGCCCCGCAACGGGCTGGGCACCGCCGCCCTCGTCCTCGGCATCA
>Ga0126307_10002307_pt1 | contig 12852 bp, 10 predicted proteins | sample Plot28_FD_89955 | JGI IMG/M metagenome (GOLD analysis project Ga0126307, IMG submission 89955) | Serpentine soil microbial communities from UC McLaughlin Reserve, CA, USA - Plot28 | ecosystem: Environmental > Terrestrial > Soil > Grasslands | place: USA: UC McLaughlin Reserve, Lake County...
AACCTGGATAATGCTTTTGCTATATTTGTATATGAAAGACCAAGTAAATATAAGTATAGACCATAACCTATATCTCTTGTAGACGTCTATTTCTTTTTGCATATGTCAATATAACGAATAGGACATCTGTACCAGCTATAGATTTTATTGTCAAGTTAACAGAGCTTAAAGATTTGTTTAATTTATCCTATTTATGTATATGGTTAAAACGTTACAATTTATACAAACATGTCATAAAAGATCTTTATATATTAAATATAATATATTTTGTTATGGATTACTATCATATTCTATGTGTTTTAAAGTACGCTGATAGTAATGTTAGTAATTCAGGCTATCATCATAACCATCATCAAAAACAAGATCTTTGCAGCATTATCGACAAATATATTTCCGAAGGCTATTTAGTAATATATGCTGCTGAGTGTAATACACCAACTCAGACAGTAGTGCAAAATATGATACAAAATAGAATAAATGCTGATAATTTAACGAAAGATACTTCATTGAAAATAACCAATCCTAATATAATTTATTCCATTGAAAAATCCACAAACGCAAAAATGATGTTAGAGGCACAAAAATCTTTTATCTTCAATCTTAGAAAAAATGAATCTTTAACAAAAGACAAAATTGTAATGATAGTTACCCCTGAACAGTTCTTTGAAAGAGGAATATATCCTCTGTATTTAGACTATGAGAGGTTATTAGCTGACGATAATACGATAATTAATGATGAATTCAATAAAATTCTTTTTGAGAAAATATGTTGTTATGATGTAAATTTAATAGAAAAATTATCTTTTGCAGATCTTATTCATCTTCTAAATGCTCATTCATACACTATTCATAAAGGGGGCATTTATACGGAATGGTGTCAGCAAAAACTTCTGAATTTAGTACATAGAGGAGTGATTAAAGCAATTGGATATACATCAGAAAAGATAATGTTTAAAGTGCTTGAAATAGTGTTTGATAGAGAGGATGATTCCCTTATTATAAAGCCAGATATATTTGAAAATAGAGTTAGAAAGATGATGGGAGAGAAAGTAGCAGATATTGTTTTTAGTAATATTTCAAGAGAGATTATAAAAGAAATAATATTCAACCAGGATGTGGTATAATAGAAAGGGAGTACATGTCGAAAGGAGTAAAGTCACTCATGTATAGAAAAGATGATAATAATGATTTATTTGAATTTATAGATTCACTGGGTCCTGAAATTAATAAAAAAAAGCATGTCGTTGTTTTCTATGAGGCACCAGATCGCAGTAGAAATATTGAATTTAGGTTCATCAAAAATGGTTTACTAAAACAGGAGCATTGTGTATATACTATAGCAGAACATACAGACATTTCTTTTATTGAAAGGGAAATGAATGATTATGGAATTGAGGTTGATAAATATAAGAATAATATACTTCACATATGTTATACTCCTTATCCTCTGGCTAGTCAAGATGATATAGTAAAGAATAGAGAAACAACAATGAAGACAGTGTTATCTAGTTTAAACTCTCCATTTAGAATTATCTGCATACTATTTCCAGAATTAAAAACAAAAGAACAAATTAAAGCAAATATAGATATAAACACAAAATTCATTATAACTTCAACCAGTTTCATGGTTCTTTTATTTGTACTTATCATGTTAAAAATATTATAAACGATATAACAGGTAAATGGATGAGAAATATGCTATTGAGTCATCATACTGTAATATTTTTGCCAAAATTATCAAATGGATTGATTTTGAATTTGTCCTAATATAGAGTTCACCAGCTTTTGGGGCTCTAACTTGACAAATAGATATAGCTGATGCAGATATGCTATTCGTTATATGGACATATGCAAAAAGAAATGAAACGTCTGCCAAAGATATTGGTTATGCTTTATACTTGTACTTTCTTGGTCTTTCTTATAGAAATATATCAAAAGCATTATGCAGATTTATCAAAAGGAGAGTCATGTCTCTCTGTATGGAAATGTGTTCAACATTACAAACCTGAAAGAATATCTTTCAAAAGAAGGAAAATATCTAAATTTATAATTGATGAAACACAAATTAAAGTTGGAAAAGATTACTTTCGACTCGACTCTGTTAGGTGATAGATGATATTTATTGCCTTTCTCCTTTTGAAGTTCCGTATATAGAGAACACAGAGAAACGGTATGCGGTGTTCTAGTGAAGCTACACCTGAAGCTCCCTGTATATAGATGATAACAGCACTAAAAAGAACCTTTTCAATCTTCACTGGGGATTTTCTCAAGGTAGAAATATCTTTCTTATATTTTAAGGAAGATCAATAGCCTATCTAGTTCTTTGTTTTATATAATCAAGGTTTGTCGTTATTGCTCTTAAATTTTCTTGATATGAAGACATCAAGCATAGTATACATAGATTTTATGGTACTAACCAAGACATACGCAACTACTATTGATATCGGCAGAACAAATGACATCAGTCGTAAAAATCCTACATACTGGAATATAACAAATTCGCCCGTTAGTAGATTTACGGTATTTGTCATCAACTAGAATATGAACATGGAAATCGCCATCTTCAGGATTTCTAAACACATCCATAAATTTACCGTTGGCTATTCTATAAGGAATATTTTAATCTAAAACAATAAGCCTTCAGGACTATAGACACCATTAATGGTGATCTATTATTTGGCATAATTCCGTATCCAACACCATTATTTTAGCATAGCGAACACGATGGATTTTATGGCAGCTCCTATTACAGGGATAGAAAGTTCGCTATCTTTTACCCAGACTCCATATACAGATATTCTAGCTCCTATGTTTGGTTTGGCAATGCATGTCTGATCTTTGGCTACAATTTCAGCTATCAGTAAATAATTTAATGAACATAGGTACAAAATAGGAAACAGTATCGAAGCAAGAAAAGACATCAACAAGATAGAAATCAAATATTATTGTTACAGTATTTTTGCTTAATATTGCCCTTAAAGATAATTTTAGGTAATGTGATTCATTGCTTATGACAAATAGGTCTTATCAGATCTAGAGAATGGGTAAATATTTAGTTATTATGATATGTTCTAAATTTAAGATGATTAATATCCCTGGAAAAACCGATCAAATTTTTTATGACAACATAAGATGGTTACTTTGCTCTGATATCAGAATAAAAGTTCTTCAGCATAGGTATAGTATTCTCTCTCTTTTTCTTGTACGGAATATCCATAAGGGCATAAGGTCTAATTTTGATGAACAAGATAAACTAAAGCTAAAGACTGGATAAGGCTCTTAGCCGTTCATAGTAACTATAATACTTTCACTACAAAGTTAAAATTTTAAGACTATAGTTGCAATAGCTTTTGTTTCATTATCTTTTATCAGGCAGTGAATTATTATCTTTATTATTATGATCATTCCAAATTGGAATTTTCAATTATCAGTGTTGAATCAAGAACAAGTTTTTGGGAGTTAACTTGTCTTAGAAGAAGAAAATAGCAAATTATTGACTATATGGTAAACGATCGTATCAAATATATTCTGCTATTGCAATAATGAAGGGCCGACCATTTCCCGGTCCGAGAATGTGTACGTATTTCTGTTATTTCCTTCTTAAGAGAAAGGAATTGTATTCTTATTCATATAACATTTCTTCTTATCTGATGAATAATATTTGCTTACATCACTTTAGATTATCATAGACGTCTTTGTCCATAATGTTATTCTTTCCTAAATAGGAATTATCAGATAATGAGGCTGGTATTTGCCTTTATGCCTTACGTCGCTAGTCTTTGTTATATCCGGTTCATACTCACTATATAGTAATAGAATCCTGAATCTGTTACTCATAACCAAAGTACAGTACATCATAGAAATTTTTTGCGGTCTCAGTCAGCACAGTTATTCTCTTCTTCTCTTGTTGAAGTGCCTTTCAGAGGATTCTATTATTCGAATTACATTTACGCTGACTGGCCTTAAATGGTACTTTGTGTATAACAATAATTTGATGTTGAAATTTAATATTACGTTAAAGTACTTTACATATTTAGATTTTTTATTCTCATAGTCTTTTTGATGATGCCGATTTTAGGTTCTTTCGATAATAATACGATGTATGGACAGATACAAACAGAAGAAACTACAAAAGTCGTGGAAAATGGTATTAAAGAGTTGATTAGCACGATAATTCTCGTAACGATATAAGAAATCTTACAGGAGCTATTGAGTATTATGATAAAGCTTAAGCTATAAATCCAAATGACACTGATACATTAAACGCCAAAGGCGTGACACTTAATCAACTGCAAAAATATGATGAAGCTATACGGACCTTTAACAAGGCTTTATCTATAAATCCAAATAATGTAGATGTTTTATACAACAAAGGTTTAGCTCTTTCTAATTTAGGCCGTGATGCTGAAGCTATACAATTCTATGATAAAGCTTTAGCTATAAATCCAAATAATTTAGATGCTTTATACAACAAAGGCATTAGTCTTTATCTTCTAGGTAATTATACTGAAGCTATACAATTCTATGATAAAATTCTAGATACAGATCCAAATGACGCTGGTGCTTTATACAACAGAGGCTTGGCACTTAATCAGCTACGTAGATAAAAGAACATATGAAATATTATGATTAAGCATATATTTTCCTTATTGAAAGCTGGTTTAGGCTTTTTAAAAGCATAGACTTTTCAGCTGATTTGTCTAAGCGCATCTTTACTACCAGGATATGGGACGTTCTTTATTGAGTCTAGTCTCTAGTGTTGGAATAATCTGTCTCATCTAATACTAGTAATAATGGGCCGATTGATATTAGCAGAGAAATCTTGGACATATAATGGATGCACAGAAGACGATAACACTTGGACCAGAAGTAAAGATGCTGTAATGATAGTAGTGTTTAAATGTGAAATTTTAAAAGCTATGCTATATTTGAGTAACGTGTATTGACTTGGTGACTATGACATAAGCCTAGAAAGAAGTCAATATGCTACCAGGAAACAGCGAAATGAACACTTGTCATATCTGCAGACAAGGACCTCCGACTCTGAGGTTATAAGTTTTATATTCATAGATTGAAATGTACTAATATAACAGTAGTTAAATTATATAATTTGCAGACGCCCCAATACCAAGGACTTGGCGAGAATCTGATGCTTCTTATGGAAAGGTTTTTACCTCTCTTCTAAAGCCACTATGATGCATTTTCTGATAGGAAACCGAGTTCTAGCTAAAAAGTAATAGGCACTTAGTTAATTTATTGGTATTAATTTTGCTTCTTAAGAATGAGTTCTTGTTTTTTTGACTAATACTCAGTTTATTATAAGAAAAGTATAGTTCTATAGAAGATACATCTGTTAATCTATGATTAGTATGCACAAGGCAGTGATCTTAAGATGGCAGATACTAATTCTTGAATACAGAAGGGAAAATAACAGATAGTACTTGCTTAGCTTGATTATATGAATCACCCTAATATGCAAATTATCCAAGTTTTTACAGCGAATAGGCAGTTTGTCCTGTCAGATCTTTATTTAAAAAAAGTAGAATTTTACTATTAAAATAATAGAAGATTTTTAAAGTACTCGACGTGTAATTAAAAAAAACACTTATAAAATGTACAAATTTACCTATGGCATGCAAACCTTATAAGGGGCGAGCCCCTTGCTGAAATGTTGATAATGACAAAGGTTAATCTGAATTATATATGTAGATTTGTTCGTGACATGTCCAAAAAATGCTTATAACGCTCTCACTGTCGTTGATAGTATTATCGGTTTCTGCAGGGAGTCTATCACCGCCTAACGTATTGGCGAATTCAGACGATTTTGATGACGACAATAGAGAAATATTAAGAGAATCCACTGATTCAGACGCATTTTCAGAGGAGCCTCTAACTCCTGAAAGTCGTATAATAACAGGTAACAACGATGGTACTATAATAGATGGTACAAATCGCGATGATATCATAATAGGCACAGAACTGAATAATGTAATATCTGGTAAGGACGGCAGCGATGTAATGAATGGTGCTGTAGGTGCAGATACAATGAATGGTAATGATGGTGATGACACGATACAAGAAGCCGATGGATCTGGTCAAGCATATGGAAAAGACGGCAATGATGTGATTTCTGGAGGATTTGAACCGGATTATCTATCGGGTGGACATGGCACAGATGAGCTATATGGTGGAGATGATGATGATACTCTAAGAGGCGGATCAGGTGCAGATTATTTTGACTGCGGCTTTGGTTTTGACACAGTTCTTGACTTTGATGAGTCTGCCGGCGATACCCATTCAGCGGATTGTGAAGTAATATTTGAGACATAATAGATAGAAAACACATACAAATCAAAAATATGTATACATATACGTGTATACATATACAACAGCATTTCTTTTTTCCGTTAAATAGGATATTTACTCTCTAATACAAAGCAAGATTAAATCTTTACAAACGATGAATTTTGAATTAAGACAACTTTATTACTAATAGCAATTACAATAATTCATGCAGTTCAGGAGTATACAGTTTTTTAAAATTTAAGTGAGAACTGTTCATTACTGGATCATCTTCTATGCAGAACCTCTTGGCCTATCAGGAGAATATGAGCCATCGAATAATATAACGTATAGAGAATGATGAAGAGCAGAATGAAGAGCCTTTGCCTTTAGGAATATTCCTTGCCATATTGCTGCTTCAGACTTTCCTACCACTAGACAAAAACCGCAGAACCACGGACAACAATTTGATTGGCAGTGTTCACCAATTAGCAACGGATTTTACAATCAAGATCTTGCGGCGGCCAGGATTTCCAACCAAATAATTAAACTTTTCTTATAACAATATAGTCAATTTTATAAAAGCATAGATATCTCTGGTTAGGTAATAAGATAATCTATCATCTCCAAAAGTCATTTTATTGTTTTTAAGATCGATATTAATTTAATTTTTTTATAAGTCTAATAAATAGTACGGCCTATAATTTCATTAATATGGAGGATAAGTATATTTATAAATTGGTAATTGCTAGTATTTGCGCTATTGTAGCAATATCGATGTTCATCATAACTGATTCTGTGTATATGTTTAACGCTCTTGCTCAAACAAATGTAAGTACTATAGGAACAAATAGAATAATCAATATTGAGAGAACAACATCAAGCGGAGAAAATGTGACTGATAATGATGAGGAGGATGATGGGAATAGAATAATCAATATTGAGAGAACAACATCAACCGGAGAAAATGTGACTGATAATGGTGATATTGTTAATGTTCCAGCTCAAACAAATGCAAGTACTATAGGAACAAATAGAACAATTAATATTGAGAGAACAACATCAAGCGGAGAAAATGTAACTGATGTTGGCAATAATCAGATCATGTCTACTAGACTTATAAATATTGTTGGCAGTGTCGCAGTTGATAAATTCTCTAATATTTTCATAGCTGATAGCGGTAATCATACCATCCTAAAGTTTGATGATTCAGAGGAGTTCATAACAAAATGGCGTTCTATTGGCAGCGGCGATGGACAAGTTGATTACGAAGGCAAACTCATAGAAAGTTTGCATTTTAGTAGTTATTTTTGAGATCAGCGATACTGCCATGCCCGCTTATAGATGACTATAGTCTGAGAAATCTGGATAAATACGGCATCTTTTGAAGGTCGTAATCAATATTCTTTGCTAGAATGATATGAAGTAAGAACATCTGTCAAGTTACATAAAATGAGGATCTGCTGTTGATATCGATTGTTTTACAGATATATTATAAGAAATTTTCAAAGAGAAAGCAATAAAAGTTGATGTATGTTTGGAGGTTTGAAAGATATGAAAGAACATATAAGGATATTCTAAGCACTTTGACAATACATTTAACAAAGACCACGCTTCTTCATTTTAATAATTCAATATTTATACAGAAGATATAATATTTTTTAGAGTAAAAGTGAAATAGTTTCTACATCTCTAATAGTAGTTGTCTATCTGTAATTGGCCCTTCATATAGTTAATTATGAGGAAAGCGTTTGAATTAAGTGCGAGTCTTGCTTTCATAAAATGTGAACTCGTTATTAAGTAGTCTAACACGAATACCTTGATGTTCTTCGGCAGATCCTTCTGCTATCGATTTCTCTAGAAGGATTTGAGCAAAGGTATGCACTATATCTATCTAATCACACAATAGATATAGAGAAAGTATCATATTCTTGTTTTACATTGATAGTTGAACAAATTTCGACATATTTCACGACGTATTTGACTTATTTGACGAAATATTGTTAGGCTACAATTGCTACACATATTTTATTGCCTGCCAGTCTTCCAGAAAATGTCAAATCATCGGTAATACAACAATGGTTGCAAGGCAAGACCCGAGATTCAATTGCAATGGATACAGGGTTGAGCACAGGCGCAGTAACAAACATAATTAATGAATGGCGTAAAGGTTTGGGTTATCCTCTTGCAGATGAACTCAGAGAACTTGCAGTCACGTTTAAAAAAATTGGAATAACTGCTAGCCAATGTGCAGTGGGGTTTAGGCTTGCCACAATAATGATAAATTTAGGAATAGACGAAGAAGAATTTGAATCTTTTATTGCAAATATATATGAAAAGTGCAAAAAATTAGATTTACAGCCAGATAAAATTGCATATTATATAGATGAACTACTCAAGTTTTCAAAAGATATACCACTTTCTCAGATTCCAGATTATATTAAGCAAAAGACAGATTACAAAAACAAATTAGAAAAAGACATCGAGGGATTACAGAATAGAATTAAACAATTAGAACAAGAAAGATTAGATGCTGAGGAGCTGCGTAATCTATCCTTAGCAAACGAAAGAATGACAGCATCTGAGCTTAAGTGGAATTCGGATCTTAAGATAGAATTAAAGAACAAGTATGGAATTCCTATAGAAAATGTTTCATTGTTTGCCAAGGCTATTCACGGATTAGGGCAATATCGTCATGATGTTGATAAAATAATATCAGAATTTTCAGATCTAGAAAATTTAAAAAATCAGTTTCAATTATACAGGGATAGTATTCCAGCATTACAAAATAAGTTTGAATACCTTAAGGGAGAATGCGATTTTCTCGAACAGACGGTAAATTCCCATCGTCAAACACTTGCCATATATAATGAGCTTGAGCAAATGGGCTTTGGTCTAAAAGAGCTTAAACTATTTAGGCATACTGTTGTTGAAATAGCAAAAGCAAATAACATATCTAATAAACAGGCAGTACTTAATTTCATTAGAGATGTAGAAGAACAATATGATGATAAGTTAGGCTTTGAATCAAAATTAGATAAACTGCGATCAGATATTGTAAATATCAACGACGAGCTTGCTATATCACGTTCAAAATTATTGGTACAACCTTTGGTAGGATCTGCATTACAAACGCTCTTTGAAAATGGAATAAAAGAACAGGATATTATTGAACTTGCAAGAATATTTGAGATGTATAGCGGTACTCGTCGTGGTAATAATCCTATAGATAAGCAGTCCTTGATCACTGAATTGGCTAAATACGGCAGCTTCAAAGCAATGATACAACCATTAGAACAAAAATATAACGAATTGCAAAATGAAGTGGCTTCGCTAGAGGCAAAGAAAAAAGAATTGAACAATACAAACCATATAATGCTATCTACCCTGGAATATTCTAAACAAATTATGTACTATTTCAAAGGATTAGTTAACTCATTAAGAGATGAAATTCAAGTGCAATACGTCAACTTGTTATATGTTAATTATATATTAAATCTGCAATTTAAACAAATTCTAAAATTGGATGGCAACTCAATATTAAATGAATTTGCACCTATACTAAAGGCGGCAAAACTTGAGAGGGCTAGCAGATATCAGTCTGACGATAAAAATGACAGAGATATTACTGTCTCCTCTTCTATTAATCAATTAAAGGTATCTGTAGCAAGAGCTATCAGTCTTATGATAAATAATCTGAGACATCGCAATAATTCTGATGATATAGGCTTGATTGAGATGTTGGATACTGCGCGGATTGCTTTAGAAAAATAACACCGGTGTTAGTAAGCAAATGAGACAATTTTTTAATTTCTGAACATATATAGAAATAAGAGTTGAAACCCTGATATCTCTATAGAGGTCTTATTTTCTTCTATTACTAAAAATGTATATCAAGAATGTTTTTTATCTATATAAATAGGTTCAATTCATTTTAGTAGATTATTACAACAAAGGATAATTGTTACGTTAAGATAGCACGCAGCGATCATAATTCATTGTGCTATCTGGGTTTTCCTATTCTTTTTGGAATATAGGATTGACTAAGGTAATTGGTTAACGCCTTCACCATGGGTCCCATCTTGTACATTTCTGGCATAACGTCTACCTGAACTTTGTTCTCTTCAAGTGCTTTCTTAGTAGAAGGTCCTATTGCAACTACAATGACATTGTTGTTAAGTGAAACTAGCAGAGGCTCTTTTATCTTATGATCTTCTGCTATCTTGAAAAGGTCTCTAGCAGATGGCGGGCTTGTAAATGTTATTGCATGAATAAGTCCATTGTTTATAGCCTCTATGAGATTGATCACCTTTGCTTGCTCAGGATATACTGATTTGAATCCCATTTCTTCGAGAATTTTGGCGCCACTCTCTTTGAGATCAAGTGAGTATGAGTAGGTAGAGAATTCAAATACCTCTGCTCCTGCTGCAGACATTTCATTTTTTAGGACTGGAAAATATGAGCCATGCCAAAGAACACCGATCTTCTTTCCTTGCATGTTACTTTTCTTGAGTAGCTCGATTATACCATCGGCAGTATTTTCTTCAGGTACAACATCTGTCTTTATCCCATAATGAGCCAAGGCAATCTTTGGCTTTAAGCTTCTAGCAACAACAATTACCTGCTTTAAAGCCTCAACAAGATCCCTTTCTAATTCTAGTTTTTTGGCTGCAGACATGAGAGAATAAACCCCTGGCCCAGTCATGAAAACTACATAATCCAATTTCTCTTCTACTAATTTCTTTATAAAATCAGCAGCTTCCTTAGATGCATCCATACTTGTCTCGATACCGACTGTTGGTGAAATATAGGGTGTGCCACCAAAGTTATTTATCAAGTGAGCTAATTCTAATGCTCTTCGGCTTGCTGTTATACCAACTGTGAGACCTTCAAGTGACAAACCAATCACCAATTAATTATTAAACTTAGTTGTGTTTTAATTATATTCTTTTGCATCTATGATAAAAAATCCATGTCTTTCGCTCTCTTTATCTCTACCTTCTATCTCTCTCTTCTCTGACAGACAATAAAAAAGAATCATCTTTTATAGGTTTCCTAAAAATATTTTGGGCTAGTACTCGATCAATATATTCAACATATATTTCTAATTAATAATATTATTCATCGTCACTACAGTAGAGATATTTTTAATTAGAATTCCACTTTTGACTTCTGTCGTACGTAAGAGGGGTAATGAATACTTCATAACTTTTGATTGATTTGAAATGATTTTTTCATAAATTATATAATCGAATTATCTATTGGAGTTATGATTATTTAATCTCAAATAAATTAAATATCTGATCTGAATAAACCATCTCAATATCCTTGAGTGTGTCAGGTGGTGGCGGTAGTTTTATTCCATTTTTCGTTATCATATAGAAACTTGTTGTGTGCTCGCTGACTAAATTCTCATATAATGCATATATATCGTCAGAAAATATATAGTCCCTTTCATCTTGTAATTTAATTTCCATCCATCCTCGCAAATGCTTTTCTCCTATAATTAACGAGTGTGGATCTGTATTGTTATTTATCCACGAAATGAGATCTATTAGATTATCATTATCATAGATATCAAGGGCATTGAATTGCATCGTAAGTGGTGCAAAGTTCTGTATATAGTTGCCTGCAATACCATAGAGACTAAATGACTCACCGTAGGGCATTATTGCATATATTATTCCCATTGCAATGATAATATAAAGAAAAGAGCGTCCTATTATATTTGCAACATTTGCATTTTTTTTTGCACTTAATTCAATAATGCCATAGCCAGCAAAAATGGAGAGGAAAATGCCAAATAGAATAATCCATCTATCAGCAACTAGTAATTCTAATTCTTGGAAAAATATCCATGAGAATGATCCTATCCCTGTGATCAGTAACGGGATTTTAAGTAATTTATTCTTCCAAAGTTTAAAGCCAATAATTCCTAGTGGAGTAACTATTCCATTATATACAAGAAATAAAATTAATAGGTTAGTTGGATTATAGGAAGCAGGCACAATAGCGTGCGGGCTCTTTAGTAGGTCTATTGTAGTATTTTGAATACTACCATATCCTTGGATTAATGAGAAGACAAAGGAAAATGTACAAACTAATGAACATAGAACTATCAATCTATTTTTAGCAGTAGTAAAAGTATAAATTATTAAAGAGAGCATACATAGCAATCCAACCATTCTATCAGATATAGCTGTAATTGCAGAAAGTATTAAACTCGCAATAATAAGCATCCTATTATTGTTGGTATCCTTTCTCTCGTAAATTATTGAAAACAATAGCAGCATTGTAGACAGTGAGAATAAATCACGATGAAGATCCCATGTAGTTCGAAGTACAGTTAATTGGAATATGACAAAGAAAGCCAAATACATGCTGTAACTGATATTTATTTTCAAAACCTTGCGTCCAATAAAAAATATTGAGACTCCGAAAATACCATATGTTATGATAGCAAATGCTGTAACAACAAAATGTGGAGAAATATATGATCCGACGATGTTGTTGTTTATAACGTAAAGCAATGAAACATAAAATGGAAACTGTCCAGAAATCGTAGGCCAA
>Ga0126307_10002308_pt1 | contig 12851 bp, 9 predicted proteins | sample Plot28_FD_89955 | JGI IMG/M metagenome (GOLD analysis project Ga0126307, IMG submission 89955) | Serpentine soil microbial communities from UC McLaughlin Reserve, CA, USA - Plot28 | ecosystem: Environmental > Terrestrial > Soil > Grasslands | place: USA: UC McLaughlin Reserve, Lake County...
GCCGGCACGGCGTCGGCCGTGGTGATCCACGGTCCCCAGGGGCAGAACGTGTCGGCGCCCTTGGCCCGCGTCCACTGCGGCTCGGCGCGCTGCAGGTCGCGCGCGGAGACGTCGTCGGCCACGGCGTAGCCCGCGATCTCGCCGCCGGCGCCCATGACCACGGCCAGCTCGCCCTCGTAGTCCAGCCGGCGCACCACGGGCGGGCAGCGCACTGGGCCGGAAGGATCGGCCGACGCGCCGGGGACCTTGGTGAAGACGATCGGCCGCTCCGGCGGCTCGGCGCCCTGCTCGGCGGCGTGGGCGGCGTAGTTGAGCCCGATGCCGAAGATGGCGCCCGGCCGGGCGACGGGAGCCAGCAGGTCGACGTCCTCGAGCGCGAGCGGCTCGCCGTCGGCCGGCGTGCGGTCACCCGAGGCGAGCCGGTCGAGTACGCTCGCGCCGTCGCTGAACGCGACCACCTCGTCGCCGACGATCTGGCCGGCCAGCGGGGCGGGTCCTCCAGGAGCCTGGAAGCGGGCGAGCCTCACGCGGCGGCGAGGCGCCGCAGCTCCGCCCGCACGGCGCGGTCGCGGCTCTCGGCGTGCGACTCCGTCCAGTGCCACTGCACGCCGCCGGTGATCTCGAATGTGGGCTCGTGGTGGTCCTGGACCTCGGTGACGTCGAGAACCACGGCGGCGACCCTGGGGGCGGCGTCGAGCGCGCCGGCCAGCACCCGGGCGTTGCCGGTGGCGGTGAAGGCCAGGTCCCCGGCCGCCAGCACGGTCATCGCCGCGCGCGGGTCGCTGTGCAGCCGCTCGAGGGAGCCGCGCCGGTGGGCGAGGCCGAACACGATCGAGCGCTCACCGGCCCGGATCGCCGTGGAGATCGGGATCGCGTGCGGCTCCTCCCCGGCGGTCGAGAGGATCGAGACGGTGCCTTCGGGCCACGTCGGGAGCATCGCGCCGCACGTTACAGGGGCGCGCCGCGAGCGGTCGGTCCGCAGGCCGGCTCCCTCCCGGCCGCCGCAGGGGCGATAATGGGCACGTGCATGGGGTCGCTTCGCGCGCCGCCGACGAGCCCGACGGCTGGCCCGAGTTGCGCCGCGCCGCCGGCCTCGAGCTGCGGGCCTACCGGCCCGACCACGTCGCCGAGCGCGTGCGCCGGGCCCTGGCCCGTGAGCGGGCCGACGACACCCGCGGGCTCGCCGCGCTGCTGCGCCGGGACGCCGAGGCCCGCCGGCGCTTCCGCAGCACGGTGGCCGTCACGGCCTCGGGCATGTTCCGCGACCGGCGCCAGTTCGAGCTGCTCGAGCGCGAGGTGCTGCCCGCCCTGATGGCCGGCCGCCAGCGCTTACGCGTGTGGTCGGCCGGGTGCGCGGCCGGTCAGGAGCTCGTCTCGCTGGCCATCGTGCTCGACCGGCTCGGCGGGCTGGAGGGCGCGCGGCTGCTCGGCTCCGACGTGCTGGAGGAGAACCTCCACGCGGCCCGGCGCGGCGACGCGGAGGCCGGTGAGGTGCCCGCGCGGCTGCGCCGCCGGCTCCGCTGGGAGCGCCGCGACGTGGTCACCGACCCGCCGCCGGGCGGACGCTGGTCGCTGATCCTGTGCCGCAACGTGGCCATCTACCTGGGCGACGCGGCCACGACGGCGCTGCACGAGCGCCTGGCCGGCGCGCTGGCTCGCGGTGGGGTGCTGCTGCTCGGACGGTCGGAGCGCCTGGCCGACCCTGGCGGGCTGGGCCTGGCCCGCATCGGCCCCAACGTCTACGGGAGGACCGCGTGAGCTCACGCGCCGCCGGCGGCGCGCTGGTCGGCCTGCTCGGGCGCATCCTCTCGGCCACCGTCCTCCTCGCGGTCGTCGTCGGGGTGATCTTCGCCGTCCTGCTCGTGGCCATCTCCGAGCTGCGCGACTCGGCGGCCGACGTGCGGCGGTCGTCGGAGGTCCTCGCCTCGGCCAACGCGCTGCAGCGCCGCGTGGTCGACCTCGAGACGGGCGTGCGCGGGTACCTCATCACCCGCGAGCGGCGCTTCCTCGAGCCGTTCGACGCCGCCCGCGCCTCCGCCCCGCCCCAGGCCCGACAGCTCGTCATGCTGGCCCCGGAGGACTCGATGCAGCGCGCCCGCGCCGCCTCGCTGCGCGCCGACCTCGACGGCTACCTGTCGGACTTCGCGCTGCCGGTCATCCGGCGCATCGAGCGCGGCCGCCTGCGCTCGCCCGAGACCGTGGTGAACGAGGACAAGCGCCGCGTGGACGGCATGCGGGCGATCTTCGGCCGGTTCATCGGCGTGCAGGAGGGGATCGCCGAGCGCCGGCGCTCGGAGGCCGAGGACAACGCCCGCGCGGCGGTCGTCGTGGGGATCGTCGGTCTCGTGGCCTCGGTGCTGCTCGTGCTGGCCTTCGCCGGCTACCTCTCGCGCGCGGCGGTCTCGCCGATCCGCCGCGTCGTGGCGGGCGCGCGCCGCCTCGCGACCGGGGACCTCTCCTCCCGCGTGCAGGAGAGCGGCTCCGCCGAGGCGGCTGAGCTCGGGCGATCGTTCAACGCCATGGCCGGCGCGCTGGAGAGCGGCCGCGACGAGCTCGAGACCCAGAACGCCGAGCTGGAGGCCCAGCAGTCCGAGCTGGAGCACACCGTCGAGGCGCTGGCCGGCGAGAAGACGCAGATCGAGGTCCTGCACCGGTTCGGCCAGCGGCTCACCGACGAGGTCCAGCTCGAGCCGCTCGCCAAGAGCGTGCTCAGCGCCCTGTGCGAGGTCGCGCGGGCCGACGTGGGGGCCCTGTACGCACGCGCCCGCGTGGAGCGGGCGGGCGACGGGGCGACGTTGCTGGCCCAGCGGGGCCTGGACCCGGCCCGCCTGCCGCGCCGCGTGCGGGCGGGGGAGGGGCTGGCGGGGCGGGCGCTGGGCGAGCGGCGCACACTCGCCGTCCGCCACGGCGGCGGCGATCTACGCGTGCCGGCGTGGGGCGACGCGGTGGCGGCGCACGCCGAGGTCCACGTGCCCCTGCGCCAGAGCGACCGCCACGTCGGCGTGGTGTCGCTGGCGCGCCTGGCCGACGACCCGTTCGGCGTCGAGGAGATCGAGACGCTGGAGATTCTCACCGCCCAGGCGGCGATCGCGCTGTCCAACGCCCGCGCCCTGCAGGTCGCCCGCCACCAGGCGCGCCAGTTCCGCGCCGTCGTGGACACCGCGCGCGACGCCTTCGTGGCCGCCGACGAGGACGGGCGCATCGTTCAGTGGAACCCGCAGGCCGAGGCGCTGCTGGGCTGGCGCCGCGACGAGGCCGTCGGCCGCGCGTGGGTCGAGCTGCTCGCCCCCGAGCGCGACCGCCCCGGCTACGAGCGCTGGCGCGAGGCGTTTTTGGCCCGCGGGGAGGACGAGACGATCGACCAGCCGATCGAGGCCACGGTGGTGCACCGCGACGGGCGCGAGCTGCCGATCGAGGCGCTCGTCTCCCCGCTGGAGTCCGACGGGCGCTGGGTCTTCAACGTGTTCGTGCGCGACATCAGCGAGCGCCTTCGGGCCTTGGTCTACGAGCGCACGCAGAACGCCGTCAATCGGGTGCTCGCCGAGGCGACGTCCCTGGAGGACGCCCAGCCGCGGCTCCTGGAGGCGGTCGGGGGCTCGCTGGACTGGCCGCAGGGAGTGCTGTGGCGCCTCGATGACCAGTCGCGCGAGCTGCGGCTCGTAACCACGTGGTCCGCCGGCGATGCCGACGGCGCTGAGATGCCGGCCCAGGGCCTGCCCCTGCGCGCCCTGGACACCGAGGGGCCGGTCTGGGACGAGCACGCGCTGGCCTTCCCCCTCGCCTCCGACGGGCGGGTGCTCGGGGTCATGGGCTTCACCGCCCAGCGCGTCGTCGCCCCCGATGCGCCGATGCTGGCGCTGCTGCGCGCACTGGCGCGTCAGATCGGTCAGTACGTCGAGCGCAAGGAGTCCGAGCGCGAGGCCGAGCGCCTCAAGGACCAGTTCTTCGCGCTGGTGTCGCATGAGCTCCGCACACCCCTGACGTCGATCATCGGCTACCTGGAGCTCGTCCTCGAGGAGCCCGACGACCTGCCCGAGCGCGACCGCCGCTTCCTCGCCGTGGTCGACCGCAACGCCAAGCGGCTGCTGCGGCTGGTCGGCGACCTGCTGTTCGTCGCCCACGTCGAGGCAGGGCGCCTGGCCCTCGAGGTCGGCCGGGTCGACCTGCGGGCGCTGACCGAGGAGAGCGTCGAGGCGGCGCGCCCGCGGGCGCAGGGCAAGGACCTCACCTTCGAAGTGCAGGCGGACGACCTGCCGCCGATCGCCGGCGATCGCGACCGCCTCGCCCAGGTCCTCGACAACCTGATCGGCAACGCGATCAAGTTCACGCCCGACGACGGCCGGGTGTCGGTGCACCTGCACGAGTCCGCCGGCGAGGCCGTCCTGGAGGTGCAGGACACCGGGGTCGGCATCCCGACCGGCGAGCAGTCGCGGCTGTTCGAGCGCTTCTTCCGCGCCTCTACGGCGACCGACCGGGCGATCCCCGGCGTCGGGCTCGGGCTGACCATCGCCAAGGCGATCGTCGAGGCCCACGGGGGCACGATCGAGGTGAGCAGCGCGGAGGGCGCCGGCACGACGTTCCGCGTGCACGTCCCGCTCGACCGGCCGGCCACGATCACCGCACCATCCGCCGGCTCGACGGGTTACGAACTGGCGTCATGACGGCCACGGTGCTGATCGCCGAGGACGACGAGGACATCCTCGACCTGGTCCGCTTCCCGCTCGAGCGGGCCGGCTTCGCCGTGCTGGCCTGCCGTGACGGGGAGACCGCGCTGCGCCTCGGGGTCGACGAGCGCCCGGACGCCGCCGTGCTCGACGTCCAGATGCCGCGGATCGACGGCCTCGAGGTCACGCGGCGGCTGCGCGCTGACACCGGCACGCGCGACATGGCGATCCTCATCCTCACGGCCAGCGTCCGCGAGCAGGAGGTCGTGCGGGCCTTCGAGGCGGGCGCCGACGACTTCCTGCGCAAGCCGTTCCGTCCGCAGGAGCTGCCCGAGCGGGTGCGGGTCGTGCTGTCGTCGCGCTCGTGAGCGGGGCGACGCCGCGCGCAGTCAACGCCGGGGGAGGTGAGGATGCGCTCCGGGTGGCGCGCCTGATCGTCGCGGCCCGCGCCGTCGGGCGAATCGCCCGCCCGACGGCGCGGGCCAGGTGTCAGCGATCCCGCGTTGGAAGACTGCGTCGGCTGCTATGGGTCCAACTGCCCGGTTCACCCTGCTGGGCACGTCCTCGCTGCGTCGCCGAACTCGCAACCACAGTCTCGGTTTGGCCGAGCGTGAGAATGGCGGCGTTGCGGTCGCCGGTCGGGGCGGACTCACGCGTCGTGCGTGCGCGTGGGGCCAACCTCTGCCGCCTGCTCGCCCGCCTGCCCCTCGCTCCGCGCGCGTAGCACGCTCATCACCGGCCCCAGCGCGACCTGCCCGAGCCCGCAGATGGAGGTCATCCGAGCCGTCTCCTCGAATCGCTCGAGCTCGCTTGCGATCGCTTCGGGGCCCTCGCCGCGGGAGAGCACTTCGTCGAGGAGCAGGAGCGCCTTGTGCGACCCCACGCGGCAGGGGACGCACTTGCCGCACGACTCGTTGCGAAAGAAGCGCAGCACGTTGGTGGCCGCGGCGAGGAGGTCGGTGCCCTCGGCGAGCACCACCACCGCGCCGGCGCCCAGCATCGAGCCGGCCTCCGTCATTGGCTCGAAGTCGAGCGGCACGCCGAGTCCCTCCCGGCCGAGGAAGTTCGACGACGCTCCACCCGGCTGGATGGCCAGCAGCTCCGCGCCGCCCTGCACCCCCCCGGCGTCCGACACGAGCTCGCCCAGTGTTGTGCCCATGGGCAGGCAGTAGACGCCTGGGCGCTCGACGTGGCCGGACACGGCGAAGAACTTCAACCCCGTGGCCCCGTTGACACCCTGCGACTTCCACCACTCCGCCCCGCGCTCGACGATCACCGGCACGTCGGCGAACGTCTCCACGGAGTTCATGAGCGTCGGCTGGCCCCAGAGGCCGTAGATGCCGGGGAACGGCGGCTTGTTGCGCGGCTCGCCCCGGTGGCCCTCCATGCACTCGATGAGCGCCGACTCTTCGCCCAGGATGTAGCCGCCGGGGGACGTGAAGACGTCGACCTCGAGGCGTCGGCCGGACCCGAGCACGTCCTCGTCCAGCAGCCCCGCCTCGCGCAGGGACGCGAGCTCCTCGCGCAGCACCGCCTCCTCCGGTCCGTACTCGTGGCGGATGAAGACCCAGCCCTCCTCCGCGCCGGTCACCACCATCCCGAGCAGGAGCCCCTCGAGCACTAGGTGCGGCTGCTCCGCCAGGATCTGGCGGTCCTTGAACGCCCCGGGCTCGGACTCGTCCGCGTTGCAGATCGCGTACTTCGGCGCACCGCCCTGCTGGGAGACCAGCTCCCACTTGCTCCCTGTGGGAAAACCCGCCCCGCCCATCCCGCGCAGGCCCGAGTCCTTCAGCGCGGTGATGATCTGGTCACCGTGGAGATCGCCGTCCAGCGCGCGGCGCAGCACCCGATAGCGCTCCTCCCCGGGCGTGTAGGGATCATTGGCGCGCGGCGCCTCGCCACGCTGCGCCTCCACAGGCTCGTGGTCATCCTGCCGCGCGGCCCCGACGAGCCGATCGGTGTCGACCACCGCCGCCGGGCGCTCGTCGATCGCGACCGCCGGCGCGATGTCGCACCGCCCCAGGCACGACACCTCCTGGATCTCGACCTCGACGTCGTTCCCGTACCGCGCCTTGATCTCGGCAATCCTCTCATCCGACCCGTGCAGCCAGCACGACAGGTCGTGGCAGACGTGCAGGTCGATCTTCGACGGCGGCTCCGTGCGGAAATGCGGATAGAACGAGATCAGGCCTTCGATCTCGTACAGCGGCCGGCCCATCTCGCGCGACAGGTCGGTGAGCGTCTCGCGCGGCAGCCATCCCTGCTCGCGCTGGATGGCCGTGAGAGCGGGGAGCAGGCTCGGGCCAGGGAACTTACCGTCACGAGCCTCCGTGCCCGGGACGCGGCGCTGCACGCGCATGCCCCAGTCCCCGTTGCCGGCGGCCGTCACGCGCCCTCGCTGGCCGTCGCCGGCTCGTCCTCGGCGGGGCGGCCTCCGTCGGTGCCGCCGGTGCGCTCGATGCGCACGGCGCAGAACTTGAACTCCGGGATCTTCCCGACCGGGTCGAGCTCGTCGATCGTCAGCAGGTTGGCCGCTGCCTCGCGGAAGTGGAAGGGTATGAAGCATGTTCCGGGTGTGTCGCGATGCGACACGCGCGCGCGCAGGTCGATCGACCCGCGCCGCGACGTGACGCGCACGAAGTCGCCCTCGGCGATGCCCCTCTCGGCTGCGTCGCCGGGATTGAGGAAGACGTGCGCCTCGGGCTGGATGGCGTCCAAGGCAAACGAGCGGCGGGTCATCGAGCCCGTATGCCAGTGCTCGAGCAGCCGCCCCGTGTTCAGCACGAACGGGTACTCGTCGCTCGGCAGCTCCTTGGCCGGCAGCCACTCGGCGGGCACCAGGTGCGCCTTGCCGTCGTTGGTGCCGAAGCGGTCCTGGAACAGCACCACCGTGCCGTCGGAGTTCTCCGGGTCCGAGTTGGGATAGAGCTTGCCGCGCTCGCCCAAGTTGTCGTAGGACAGCCCGGCGTAGTTGGGCATGACCGACACCAGCTCCTCGAAGATCTCGCGCGAGGACTCGTAGGTCATCTCGAAACCGATGCGGTTGGAGATGTCCTGGATAATGCGCCAGTCCAGGCGCGCCTCACCGGGGGCGTCGAGCACTTTGCGGCCGATCTGCACGCGGCGGTCGGTGTTGGTGTAGGTGCCCTCCTTCTCCATGTAGGAGCTGGCGGGCAGGACCACGTCGGCGAACTCGGCCGTCTCGGTCAGGAAGATGTCCTGCACGACGAGGAACTCGAGCGCCGAGAGCGCCTTTCGGACCTTGTTGATGTTGGGGTCCGACAGGAACGGGTTCTCGCCCATCATGTACATCCCGCGCACCCCATCGTGCAGCACCGAGTGGATGATCTCGGTGACCGTCAGGCCCCTCTCGGGGTCCAGGTCGCGGTCCCACTTGGCCTCGAAGAGCTGGCGGACGCCGGGCCCGTCGACCGGCTGGTAGTCGGGGTACATCATCGGGATCAGCCCCGCGTCGGAGGCGCCCTGCACGTTGTTCTGGCCGCGCAGCGGGTGCAGGCCGGTGCCGGGACGCCCGACCTGGCCGGTGATCGCGCAGAGCGCAATCAGGCAGCGCGCGTTGTCGGTCCCAGTCGTGTGCTGCGAGATGCCCATCCCCCAGAACACGACGGCAGTGCCGGCCTCGCCCCACAGCCGCGCGACCTCCCGCACCATGTCGGCGTCGATGCCGCAGATCTGCGCCGCGCGGTCGGGCGGATAGTCCTTGACCCGCTTGGCGAGCTCGGAGTAGTTCGTCGTGCGCTGGGCGACGAACTCCCGATCCACGAGCCCCAAGCGGATGATCTCGTGCATCACGCCGTTGTAGAAGGCGACATCGGTGCCCGGCTTGATCTGGCAGAAGATGTCGGCGTGGCCGGCGATCCGCTCGCGACGCACGTCGACCACCACGAGCTTCGTGCCGCGTCGGCGCGCCTGCTTGAAGAACGACGACGCGACGGGGTGGTTGGCGGTCGTGTTCGTGCCGGCGAGGATGGCGACGTCGGCGTTGATGATGTCGCCGTAGGTCGTCGACACCGCGCCCGAGCCCACGCCCTCGAACAGGGCAGCGACGCTCGAGGCGTGGCACAGCCGCGTGCAGTGGTCGACGTTGTTGGTGCCGAAGCCCGCGCGGATCAGCTTCTGGAAGAGGTAGGCCTCTTCGTTGGAGCACTTCGCCGAGCCGAAGCCGGCGATCGACTGAGGCCCGTGCTCGGAGTGGATCCCCTTCAGGCGCTCGGCCACGAGGTCGAGCGCCTCCTCCCAGCTCGCCTCGCGGAAGTGCGGCATGACCTCGCCGTAGTCGACCAGGCCGCCGGGCTTGTGGCGGCCCTTGCCCTCGCCCCGCACGTCGACCGACAGCGGGCCCTTGGGGTAGCTGTCCTCGAGCCGGATCAGCGGCATCGTGAGCCGCTGGGGCGAGGAGGCGTAGTCCCAGCCGTAGCGGCCCTTCACGCACAGGCGCTTCTGCGAGCCCGGCTGGTCGCGCCCGTCGGCGAAGGCGATCGCGTTGCGCTCCTCGTCGACGTGGTAGGTCAGCGCACAACCCACGCCGCAGTAGGGGCACACCGTGTCGACGCTCCTCAGCTTGTCGCGTTGCTGGATCGGGACGTTGCCGATCGGCTTGTTGACGATCGCGCCAGTCGGGCAGGCGGCGACGCACTCGCCGCACGTCACGCACGTCGACTCGCCCATCGGATCGTTGAGGTCGAAGGCGATTCGGCTGGTGTAGCCCTTACCGGAGCGGCCGATCACGTCGTTGCCCTGGATGTCGTCGCAGGCGCGCACGCAGCGGTCGCAGAGGATGCAGGCGTCGTGGTTGATGGCGATGACCGGATTGGAGGCGTCCTCGCCGCGTCCCTCTCCGATCGGGGTGCCGTTCTCCCGCTGAACGCCGTAGCGGCGGGCCAGCACCAGAAGCTGGTTGTCGCCGGTGGTGGTCTCCTTGGGGTCGTCCTCGGTCCGCGGCTGGTCGGCCATCAGGAGCTGGGTGAGCGTCGCCCGGTTGCGCTCGAGGTCGGGCGTGGCGGTCTGGACCTCCATCCCCTCCTCCACGGGGCGCACGCAGGACGCGGCATAGACGCGTGAGCCCACGTCGACGACGCACAACCGGCACATCCCGACGGGGTCGTAGCGCTCGTCGTGGCAGAGGACGGGGATCTCGATGCCGGCGCTCTTCGCGGCCTCCCAGATCGTCGTCCCCTCGGGGGCGGTCACGTCCCGGCCGTCGATCGACAGCGTCACGGTGCGGGACTCAGCGGGGGCCTGAGTGGAGATCGCCACGATCGATCATCTTCTCCTCACGGTTGGCGGCACATGGATGGTATCGACGTGAACGCCGGTCGACCGCTCCCGTCGAGGGCGTAACTGCGCTAGCGCCGACAACGTGATCACGATCAGATCACAAGGCGCCGACGGCGATCGCGGTGCCGCGCCCGAGGCGACGCCAGGACGGCGGCGAGCGCCGGGTCAAGCGCAACGACGAGGGACTGGCCGGGACGTGGCGGTGGCCCGCCGAGGGGCACGTGGGCGCGCAGCGGCATCGGCGCGGCCAGCGTGATCTCCCAGCGGCCCGGTCCGGGCGAGACGTGCTCCACCGTGGCTGGGATTCCCTGGGCCCCGGGTGGCTGCAGCCGGACTCCGGTCGCCCATGCGGCGACCATCGCCGGGCCGCTGCCAACCGAGCAATGAAGGCCGGTGGGCCGTCCCGCCACCGCCACCGCGCCCCCGTCGCCCACCTCCGCCTCGAGCAGGTTCTCGTAGCCGACGACGCCTGCCACGATGGCGTCGGTGGGGTTGCGCATCAGCGCCTCTGGCGTCGCAAGCTGCCGGATCTCGCCCTCAACCAGCACCGCGACGCGGTCGGCCAGCCGGAACGCCTCGTCGGGACGGTGGGACACGTGGACCACGGTCGTCGTGCGCGCATCGAGCGCCTGCTCGACGTCGGCCAGGAACGCTTCGCGGGACTCCGCGTCAAGGGCGGCCGCCGGCTCGTCGAGCAGCAGCAGCGCTGGCTCGAGGGCGAGCGCGCGGGCAAGATTCACGCGCTGGGCCTCACCGGTCGAGAGCGCTCCCGCCCGGCGTTGCGCCAGGTGTGCGACACCCAGGCGCCGGAGCGCCGCGGCCGCGGCGACACGCCGCTGCGGTCGCGGCACACGTCGCCAGGTCAGCGGCAGCTCGACGTTGCGACTCACGCTCGTACTGAGCAGCCCGGGCCGCTGGGTCGCGTAGGCGACCCGGCGGCGCAGCGCCACGGCGCCTGGTTTCGTACGGACGCCGTCCAGCAGCACCGTCCCGGCGGTCGGCATGTCGATTGCCGCGAGGAGGCGCAGGAGCGTCGTCTTGCCCGCCCCGTTCGGGCCCAACACGGCGACGCGCTCGCCCGCGGCGAGGTCGAGGACGTCGATCCGCAGCACCTCGCGCCCGCCGCGGCGGTGGCGCACGTCGCGCAGGCTTACGACCGCGCCCACGAGCTGCCGCGCTGCTGGACCGACGTGAGCAAGGCGTTGATGGCGAAGGCGAGCGCGAGCAGCACCGCCGCGTAGGCAATGGCGGCCGTGAAGTCGCCGCGGCCCACGCCCTCTACGATCGCGGTCGTCATCACCTGGGTCTGGCCGTGGATGTTGCCGCCGACGACGGTGGCCGCGCCGACCTCCGAGACGGCATGCCCGAAGCCGGCCATTGCGGCCGCCAGGAGCGGCACGCGCGCCTCGAGCCACAGACGCACGACCGTTTGGCGCCGATTGGCGCCCAGGCCACGCAGCTCGTCGGGTAGATCCGGAGGAAGCGCCTGCAGGGCCGCCATGGTGATCCCGGCGATCAGAGGCGTGGCGATCAGGACCTGCGCAATGACCATCCCGCGGAGGGTGTAGATCAGCTCGAGTCCCCCCAGCGGGCCGCTGCGCCACAGGAGCAGAGCGACGAGCACACCGACCACGACGGTGGGGACCGCCATCCCGGTGTTCACCACCGCGGCCACGGAGCGCCGGCCCGGCAGGCGTGCGAGCGCGAGCGCCGTACCGACCGGGATCCCGATGGCGACCGCGATGAGCGTCGCGCTGATCGACACCGCAGCCGAACGGGCGAGCACCTCTCCGACCGGGTCCATCAGCGTGGCGCGTCGGCGAAGAACAGCGGCTCACCGTACCTCGCGACGCCGAAGCGCGAGATCGTGCGCTGGGCGGCACTGCCCGTGATCCAACTCGAGAAGGCCTTCGCGCAGCCGCTGTTGGTGCCCTCGTGGCGGACGACGATGACGTGGTAGAGGTTGCGCAGCGCCGCGCCGCCCTCCACCAAGATCTTGGCGTCGAGGTTCTTGGTGGCCAGGAAGGTGCCGCGGTCCGACAGCGTGTAGCCCCGCTTCTGGCTCGCGATCGTCAGCGTCTCGCCCATGCCCTGGCCCGTCTCGACATACCGGGCTCCGCGCGGCCGGACCCCTGCCGTCTCCCACAGGTCGAGCTCCTTCGCGTTGGTGCCGGAATCGTCGGCCCGCGAGATGAACGGTTCGCGCGTCCGCGCGATTCGCCGCAAGGCCGCCGGGGCGTCGACGGCGCCGGCGATCCCGGCCGGATCGGAGGGTGGGCCGACGATCACGAAGTCGTTGTGCATCACCGCCAGGCGGCTCGCCCCGTGGCGCCCCCGCATGAAGGCCTCCTCGGCCGCGGGAGAGTGCACGAGCAGGACGTCGGCGTCGCCGCGCTCGCCGAGCTTGAGCGCGTCTCCGGAGCCCACCGCCAGCGTCTTGACCTGACACTCGGACCCACGCTCGAAGTCGGGAACCAGAACGTCGAGCAGCCCGGAGTCGCGCGTACTGGTCGTGGTCGCCAGGATCGTCGCCCGGTGTGCGTTATCGGACCGGGGCTCGCCGCCGCCATCGCCACCACAGTCCGCGAGACCAAGGCCGCCGATCACGAGCGCGGCGATGAGGATGACTGGACCTCGGGTCACGCCGCCCTCCTCGTTCGTCCGCTCTCGGTGAGGTCGTAGCCCGGCAGCCCTGAAAGCCGCCGGTGCACGTCCGTGCTCGCCAGCGCGTCGAGCAGGGGCGCAGCCGCCGCCCGCGCGTCGGGCCGCAGCGCCAGCTCGAACGGCTCAGTGGCGACGGGAATCCACTCGAGCTCGGCGAGGTGGGCGACCGCGCGCACCGCCAGGCCGGCATCGGCAGCCCCTGTCCCGACCGCGGCCGCGACCCCC